>WLWF01000660.1_pt1 | contig 32334 bp, 36 predicted proteins | sample 6718331 | NCBI WGS metagenome assembly WLWF01 (sample SAMN12718692, study PRJNA515312) | sponge metagenome | isolation source: marine sponge | host: Mycale hentscheli | place: New Zealand: South Island, Marlborough, Capsize Point | collected 2003-05-01 | reverse complement strand
CACCAAAATTGAGAAACAAAAGACCCATATTACTAATCTTACGGTTGACGAAATTAGAGAACTCTACTACCCAAGTAAGTTTGAAGACAGTTTGATGGAAACCTTTACCTTTGATGTCGTTGAGACAATTAAGGGTAATATGGATAACTATCATCAAATATTGAATGCTAATTATCAAGAAATCGTCGGCTTTAGAAATTACCTGGTAGAAAACATCTTTGGGCTAAAGGATGGCTCCGACCTCTACTGCCCAATTAATATCAAGCGTCTGTGTACTAACGCTAAAACAGAATTCCCACTAGAAACCAGTAAATCCGACCTAGATCCTAAATATGTACTGGAAAAGCTGGATCATCTTAATAGTGTCTGTCGGGTTTCTAAGACTAATAAGGCTAATAAATTACTCTTGATCTTGATTAAATCCTACTTATCTCCCATGTACGCTATTAAAAAGATGCGTCTTGGACGCTTAGCCTTTGATAAGGTCTACAATGAGATATTAACTAATTTCCAACTATCTATTGATGAACCGGGAACCCTAGTAGGAATTATTGCGGCTCAGTCTATTGGTGAGCCAGCGACCCAAATGACGCTAAATACTTTCCACTTTGCAGGTGTCGGTTCCAAATCCGAGGTGGTTCGTGGTGTTCCACGTCTAAAAGAGATTATCTCGGTTTCTAAAAACATGAAATCTCCGATGCTTAGTGTCTACCTAAAGGATGAATATGCTACTAACAAGGAGCAAGCTATTAATATCCTGAATAACTTGGAAATTACCAATATTAAAGATATTACCAAGGTATCTAAAATCTATTTTGATCCAAGAACAGAAGATCGTCTTACCACCATTGACGAGGATCAAGGACTTTTGGAAGTCTACCAGGATTTCCAAGAATTTGGTTTCCACAATTACGATACTACTACCGACAAGGTCAATCCCTGGCTACTCAGGTTTGAATTTGATCGTGAAAAGATGGTAGAAAAGCAGATTAGAATGATTGATATCTACTATGCTATCTACTCTAAGTTTAACAAGGATGGTAGAGACATTGATGATATGATCTGTGTCTTTAGTGATGACAACGCCTCAAATCTAGTCTTTAGAATCCAATGCCTAGTTAGTAGTGACGACGCAGATGGATGTGATGAAGACGATATGATTTGTCTACTGAAGACCCTAGAAACCAGTATTCTAAATGATATTGTCTTGAAGGGGGTCAAGGGCATCAACAAGGCTTCTATGAACAAAGAGGAAAATCATGTTATTAAATCTGGTGAGAATTACGAAAAAAATCACCAGTGGGTTATTGATACCGTGGGTACTAACCTGATTGATGTGCTAAATCATCCACACGTAGACTTTAGTAGAACCTTCTCTAATAGTATTAATGAGATTTACGAGGTACTTGGAATTGAGGCGGCGCGTGAAGCCATTATTAATGAAATTACGGAGCTATTATCGTTTGATGGTACCTATATCAATTACCGCCATATTTCACTCTTGGCTGATATCATGACTAATCGTGGTATTCTGATGTCTATTGATCGGCATGGTATTAATAAGAGTGATCGTGGTCCTCTAGCGAAGTGTAGTTTTGAGGAGACTCCCGATATTATTAGCAAGGCGGCTATTTTCGGTGAGTATGATAAGATTAATGGTGTTTCCAGTAATATTATGCTTGGACAAGAAGTCAAGAATGGTACCAGCTTTAGTGATGTACTATTTGATGAGAAGTTCTTCCTGGAGAAACTGGAAGAGGCTGAATTACGAGAAGAATCCGATGACGAATTGGATCTGGCTAATGTTATGGAACAGGAGGGAGATAACTACTGTAATGATGATAACTTTGGATTTAACTTTAGTGATGCCCACTTAGATAAAGAAAAGGTAGCCATGAGCCTACCAAGTGTTACCCTACAGGAGTAAGTGATACCCAGGCTACATATATTTTAAATTAACCGAAAATAATATACTAGATATTTTTTATTATAATAAGTAGTTTATTAATAATAAAAAATGGGATTTGGTAGACATACTAAACAGAAATCAAAACATGTTAATATTGCCAGTAAAAATAGTAATACTAGGGATAAGAGTGGTGATACAAGAGTGTTTAGCGATATAGTTGAGGTAGAGAACAGAATACAAGCTAGCTGCGCGTTGACCGCAAGGAAAGATTACTATCTCAAATGTAAACCTCCCAAAGACAATACTAATAAGACTTCTGGCAATGTAAAAGTATCATGTACTACTGCTAATGGTAAGGATGGTTTAGTATTTGGACGAAACCCTTCAAGTAGTTACACTAATGCTACTGAAACAGGCATTACTATTGAAAGATACTGGCTTGAGAAGGAGTGTATCATTCAGGAGGACCTCAACAACACTTCAGATGATCATTATTTTGTAAGTAATGGTTGTACTTGTGTATCTGGATATGACGACGACCATAAATGTACTTCCACCCTTGATGATGATGGAAAGGAAAAGATAACGTGTGACAATTTGACCGAGGACGTCCCGACTGATGATAAATGGTATAACAATGATGATGTTGAAAAGCCGCTCAGCAACGTGGGGCCCTGGTATTATTGGGGAGTGAATAGCTGCACGAGCCAATCGGACGGTACCTGGGTGTGCAGCAACGCTGTGCTGGCTGATGAAAAACCAGCATTTACTGTAACTAAGATACCCGATCCAAACGAGTGCCACCCATCGAAGGGGTGTAATGTCTGCACCGCATGCTGTGAGGAATATATCCCTGCTGGGGATGATTGTGATACTTGTGTAGCATCAGAGTGTACTTAACTAAGCTGTCTATTGTCCAATCTTAATAGCTCGTTTAAATTTATCCGATATTAGTGCTTCTAACTTAGTTTCCTTCAATAAGGAATAGTATAAATAGATGTTTTCCGAGAGATTCTAATTTATAGGTAGCGTTATTAGTGTAGAATAAATCTCACTTGCATTGTCTATAAAATAACCATCTTTATTCTGATGATAAACGTGTTTTTTTACCAGATTTAGTAGTAATTCAACTAAATTAGTGTTTAAATTAGGCATATGAGAGTGATTTATCAGGTGATATTGATATGCGCCTTTATGACCATTAGATGCCAATATATAAAATAATTTTTTTACTTTAGCCAGAGTATTTACTGATTTAAAATAGTCGTGTTCCATCGTAATAAATATAGGTTCTACTTGTACCGGAATATTAGTAGAACTAGTAAGTGACCCAGCATTTATCATAATAGTTGTACCTCTCCAATATGATTCCCAAATTTTACCTATGGTTACTTGACTTCCACGAGAGCCACAAATAAAGCAACAGGGAATAATCTTATTTTCTAGCATATAATTGTTTACTAAAGAAGCTATTCCTCCTAAATGAAATCCACTTGTATCTACCTTTTTATTATCATACCAATTAGGTGGATATTTATCATATTGTCCTCCGGATTTAGTAAAATATAAGACGGTATATTGTTTTTCCAATTCGGCATAAGCTAATCTATTGTATCTGGTTCCTGCCCCAGGACTAATGACAAAAATTACCTTGTTAGGAGTCATTTTTGTCCATTTTTGATCTATATTAACGTAAACCATTATAGTTATAATCTTGTAAAATAGAATACTTCAAATTTTAATTAATAATAGATATTAGATATTAGATATTTTTTTGTATAGGATTTCACGGGGTAGATACTTAATCTTCATCAGATTAAACCCCAACCGCCGTCGCCTGCTGTAATTGTTGCTGCTGTTGTACCTGCTGTAGTTTTTTCTGCTGAGCTACAATATTCCAATCAAAAATAAAGTCATTTTGTTCATCTCCAGAAGCTAGCACCGATTTAAATAGCCCCCGCAAATATTCATAGTCTGGATTTTGTGAAAATCGCAACAGTCTACAATACTGTATATAGTCGTGAAAAGCATTAGGCATTCCTGAGGTAATGGTGGTAATATCTGTTGTTCTTTTTTTACGATAAATCCTTCTGTTTCTTTCTGCCTTATCACTTAATTTTAGTCCCTGCCATGGTAGGGCACCCTTATAGAAATACACTAACATATAGCCAACTGACTCTAAGTCATCCCGCCTACTCTGTTCAATACCGCGATGGTTACGTATACTAGAATAGCGATAAGTTCCAGTAAAATTTTTATTGTTTCTATATTCAATATGGTTGTTATCTTGAATATATGGCTTTGATAAGCCAAAATCCACAATATAAATTTTAGACTTATCTTTTCCAATCCCAATCAGGAAATTTTCCGGTTTAATGTCACGATGAATAATTCCTACATTATGAATATGTTCCAAACGATTTATCAGTTGAATTCCCATCATAGAGATGGTTTTTAAACTAAATTTGCGGGAACAAAAGTTAAATAGGTCTTCCAAACTTGGACCCAAGAAATTCATTATTAGTAATTTTAGTCCATTGTAATTATTATTATAATGAATAATTTGTGGGATACCTTCACCCTGGATATTATTATAGATACTATATTCACTTTCCAATCTAGATTTATTACTCTCTGTTTTTTCTACTTTTTCAATTTTGATTGCCAAAAAAATATTTTCGTCATTGATGTCCTTGGCTTTAAATACATTGCCAAATGATCCACTACCGATTTCCTTAATAATTTGGTACTTGTCTAGTATAATATTTCCAACTTTCATTGTAATTTTCCAAAGTTTATTATTTTATTAATTAAACTTTAGGTTCACATTATTAATTATTAGAAATGATTGAAACTAACTATAAAAATTTAATAGACCATCTCGCAGATAAATTCAGTATTGATCCAATAAAAGTCTATGAAAATATACCCAATATATCGTTACAAAATCGCCACTGTATCTCCGCGACCGAATTACTAGTTAAAGACAAGGTTTACTACTTAATGGCAGATAATACTATTTCAGTTCCAGTTTATAAATTTAGTAATAATCATATTATGGCTAAACATGTTGGATATTTTAAAGATGATACAATCTTTATTAAAAAAAATTGATCTTTAATCTATCAAAACTTAAAGAAAGAATCTAAAGCATAATTAATTATGAAGTTTTGTCCGAAATGTGGAAGCTTGTATTTTTTGAAAAAAGCCAGTGATAATACATTGCTTTATGACTGTAGAAATTGCGGAAATACTGAACCCCGTGATACTAGTGATAACTGTATTTTTCAAAGTGATATTGAAGGTTCCGATCACATGACTAATCAGATGTCACAAAATCCTTACGTCATACGAGATCCTACCCTACCTAGATTAAGTAATGTTAAGTGTATTAATGACCAGTGTTTAACCAATAGTCAAGATTCACAATTAGTACTTGTCAATTCTTCTAATCTTAAGGAAGATGAATTTTTAAAATTTTTAGAGACAAAGGGTAGTGGTAAGATTCAGGAACATCGGGTCTTAGATGATGATATTACTAACTATGGAGAAATTCACACCTCACTTGGTAATATCTCTATTCTAAATCGTGGTGTATTAGATACTAATCCTATTAAGTTATTACGTTTTAAGGATTCTGAAACCCTTCAACACGTAGTAGATCAGTTAAAGGCAGAAACTGGCAATGATAATCTAATCCCCGATCAATTTGTCAAAGATACGGATAATAATACTCCGATCCTAAGTCCTATCCTAAGAGAAATCATCTCTATTAAGTATGATGATGTCAATATGAAATATATGTATATCTGTAGTACTTGTGGCAGTAGTTGGAAGAATATTACTTAAGTAATATTTTATAAAAAATTGAATGTATTATTTTAAACGTAAAAAATTATAAATTATAATAATAATGGACGAAGAAAATTGTAGTTCACATGGTAGCGACATTGATGATATGGACGTAGATGACAGTCTAGATGTCACCTACACTTTCCCTGAAGAACTATCCGATAACGAATTTAATGAGGATGATGATGATGATTATGATGAGGATGATATATCACTACTACAAAGTGATCTAAATTTTGTAAAGATGAAAATTGTCAGTAATACTGAAACTTATATTAAATATAATAGTAAGGATAAGGTTACTTCGCCCTTTATTACCAAATTTGAACGGACCCGAGTACTAGGAACCAGAGCGACTCAAATAGAAGGAGGTGCTAAAACCCTATTATCCAAAGATAAGTTAAAGAACATTAGACTTGCGACAGAAATCGCAGAATTAGAATATGAAAATAAGTTAATCCCCTTTATTATTCGTAGATATCTGCCCGATGGACAGTATGAGGATTGGCGTTTGACTGATTTTCATAACGTTTAAGCTGATAATAATTATTCACCTGTCTACAATAATAATGCCTGGTAAATTAGCTTTTTTATTTTTAACCAAAGGAAATCACAGTTGTGAAGTTGCTTGGAATCTATTTTTTAAAAATGTGGACGTGTCTAAATATAGTCTCTATAATCATCCAAAGTCACAACCAACCCAACCATTTTTAAAAAATAATATCATTCATCACACGACCCCAACCCAATGGGGTGACATCTCTCTAGTTAAAGCAACATTATTACTTTTACAAGCTGCCTATACGGATACTAAAAATAGCTATTTTATCTTAGTTTCCGATAGTTGTATCCCAGTGGTTGATTTCCAGACACTTTATTATAAATTACATAGCAATAATAAATCATATCTCTACTATCGTCATATTGGTAATAGACTAGACAGATATCAGAAATTGTCCGCGGTAGTTAGAAATAAATTAGCCTTTCATCATTTCTATTCACAACATCAATGGATGATTCTATATAGACCCCATGTCAAATTAGCAATTGATAATAACCTAATATCAGATTTCAGATGGGTTCATGCCTGTGATGAGCACTACTTCGTAAGTCTATTTTACCTATTAGGGGTATTAAAGAGAGAATTTATTAATCAAAAGACAACCTATTGTGATTGGAGTGATGTGACCGCAATGCATCCCAAGACCTATACTACTATTACAAAAGCGATCATTAATACCGCACATAGACACCAGACTTTTTTTATTAGGAAAATTGCTAATAATTGTAATTTATGTCACTATTTGTCCCTTATCCTACAATTAAAAGATAATTAGATATAAATGGCAACTATTACAACTAAGGATACTAATTTAGCAAAACGGGATATTTTAAGATGGTTTCAATTGGATGACCAAATCGCGGAATTAACAGGTAAAATAAAAGAATTACGTGAAGAAAAGCAGACATTAACCAAGACTATTGAGAATTTCATGTCGGAAAATAATATAGGAGATATCCAAACACAGGGGGAAAAATTAAAGTATTGTAAAAGCATGACTAAGAAATCTCATACGAAAAAATCACTTCAAAATACCCTGGAAACATATTTTAATAATAGCCATAATGCCGAAAATGCATACAATTATATCATGGATAGTAGGGAAACTGTTGAACGTGTGCGTCTAAAAAGACAGCAGCCAAAAATACCCCCAAAAAACAAAAATTAGAATAATTAAATATCTTAATAATAATTAACGCAAATATGGGATCAAATAAAAATAATAGGGATAATCAGAATAACAATGATGATGAATACGATGAGAGAGGTGGCTGTGGATGTACTGTCACTTGTGGATGTTCTGTTAGTGGACATTCTTCTCACAAAAAAGAAAGATCTAAAGATGAAAAATGCAAATCATATTCATTTGTCACCAAAAATCCATTTGATGTAGGTATTGCTAAGCAATTAGACGAAGATGAATATCTAGTTTTACTCACAGGAAATCACCACTCTGTTTCTGATTACGATCACGATAAGTTACCAGATTGGGTAGGTATGGGTGAACGTCCATGTCGTATTTATAAAACGGTAACTACTGAAGAATTGGTTGATCTTTGGCAGTTAGATCATAGATCTAAACACGATCCATGTTACCGTAAGAAGAGTTTTGATGTTTGTCACCCCAATGGTTTTATTAATTACTATTTAACTAATGGTACAAATCGTTCTCAAGTAGTTGAGATTAAGGATGCCACCGTGGATTGTTCACAAGGAGATCCAACTTTAATACTCAAGGTAAAAATATTAAACAAGGGAGATGATCGTCTTGACTTGGATGGTTTATATCCTAGAATGTTTAGAGTCAGTTTAGTGATAGACCACTATGGTAAAATCCATGCTGATAAACATCGCTCTGATAAGCATCACTCTGATAAGCATCACAAGGAAAGGGATACCATCGTTCAGGCTCCTCCAAGCATTGTCACAGGTCCTGTTAATTTTGGTGACTATAGTCATGGACCGGTTGATCAGTCTCATGGACCTACTATGTCAGATAGTTCTAAAATGATGGGTCCAACTACTACAACCACCCAAAGTAATCAGCAAACTTCACAACAGCAACAAGCACAACAAATGGGAGAAGGTAAAAAGGATAAGGAAAAGAAAAAGAAGAAGCATGAGAAATGTAAAGGTCTAAAAGGTAAAAAGAAGAAGAAATGCTTAAAAAAACACCATAAAAATAGGGGAGATCATGATGACCATGATGACCACCACGACCACCACGACCATCAGGACCAGGACGATCACGATGATAAAAAAAAAAGTCAAAATTCCAAGCACTAATAAAGAATAATGTAAAACAAAAATTGGTTCAGGACTGGGAAAATCACCTAGAAAATATTACGGTAAAAACCAATATGGATGGTAAGGTGAAAAATGATAATAAATACCAAGATTGTACTAAAAGTGGAATAGACGCTTTAGAAGATTTACAAAACTGTATTAAATCATTAAATATGTCAACAGTTAATCTAGAAGATAATTTAAATAAATGTTGGGCTAATTCAGAAGGTACTGATAGTATTATTAAATGTATGAAAAATACTCATAAAGAAATTTACTCCCTTAAAAATAAGTTAGTGAATTTTTCATCTCAGGATAATCCATGTAAAATTCAAAAATGTCTTCAAAATATAGATTTAGCAAGTGGGTCTAAATCTAAACATAAATCCAAATCTAAACAAATAACTAGAGCTCTATCTCATATTCCAGATCATTGGGATAACGGGAATTACTTGGTAGATTGTGATGATCCTGAGAAAATTTTGTTAAATTTATCACATTGTATCACCGACATTGATAAAATTACTTCTAATATGGATTTAAAATATATTAATTGTCTTAAGAGTTCCAAAAAATCGGAGGACGTATTTAAGTGTATGAAAAATGTAGAAGTTACTACTAATAAATTAATTGAAACACTAAGTACTAATAAATCGTGTCTTAATATACATTGTGATAAGATTAAAAAGGCTACGGATAAGGGAGATAGGGATGTCTATAAACAATGTCTAACTAAACAAGATGTAGATCAATCTAAATTCAAGACCTACCTTAAAAATATGAATGATCAAACTAATAATTTAAATCAACACTATATGGATTGTTTACAACAAGGGAAATCACAAGGTGATATAGAAAAATGTATGCATCAGGTGTCAGAAGATATGTCTAGTTTTAAAAATTACTTATCTGATTTTTGTGACAGTGTTACTAGATCAAGTAGTAAACCAAGTTTAGATATAGATATGGATAAACAAATATTACTGAGCAATATTTGTAAACAGCATAAGTCTAGTCTTTTAAATATTCTAAGTAATTGCGGATACGATCGTCATAAATTAGACCATAAATATCCTATAAATACTCTAGATGAATGTAAAAAAACAATTAACAGCTTAGTAGACAAGGTAAATGTTTGTTTGTCAAATATTTCAAATCAAGACACTTATCTATTAGATAATAAAATAACATCACTATCTAACAAAATTGATCAGGAATCAACTAGATCAGTAAGTAAAAACAGAAAGAAAAATAATAATAAACGGAAAAAAAGGAATACATGTAAAAATAAAAAAAAAACCAAAAAAAAGACTAATACTTGTAAACCATGGCAATTATGTTGGATTAAGAAAAGTGGATATGATCCTCAAGAAGATGTTCATAATATTTATTATGGATTTGCCGAAAAATGTAGTACGGCAATGGGAGGTGCTGCTGGATGTGACCCATCAAAACCAGTATACCATTTACCACCTCCACTTGGATTTTAAATTATTGTTATTAAGTAAAATTATTAGATATCTCTAATATTTTTAATTAATAATTTAACTATAGAGAGTAGCGAATTGTGATCCACCAGATGAAACATAATGTTCAATTGGTTTTACTAATTCTATTTCTTTACCTGATTGGTCAACTTTACACAACCAGTTACCATCAGTTACCCTATCTGTAGTAGTTTCTGCTTCTGCTTCCGAACTTACTAGACGTTTTTCACTGTCTTCTACTAATTTATGAAATGGAATCCAATTTAAATCCATACCAGATTCCTCTTCGGATGAGATTTCAGATTCATCTAACCAATATAGATATAGAATACCTACTAGTAATATTGAAATAAAGGTCATATATGATACATATTCAGATGTTCCCATAATGCTTTAACTATCTTATCATTAGATTTTATTAATAAGATACTAGCTATTTTAAATTTATCATTTAAATATTTAATACTGTTTCATGGTATCACAAGATCTCCAATGAACACTAGCGGGTTGGGTAAAATTACCACAAGTAGTTACAGTTTCTTCACATGGTAAGTTTTCTTTTCTTGGTAATGCCGGAGCTGGACTAATTGGATGAGGAATAAGGGGACGATGATTATCTTTAACGACAATTCTATTATTAATATTCCAATCAAATGGCATTTCAATTCTTTCTTGTGGATTTAAACATAACCATTCCCATCTGTTCCATCCAGTGCCTCTTAAGGTACATGGTGGGTTATTTAAGCGGGTATCTTCCGCTGGGGTAAAGCAATCCTGCCAATGTTTTAAATTTTGGTCTCCAAAACGCTGTCCTCTTTTCAGGTTAAATTCCTTTGATTTACAACCAGATGATACACCTTGTCCACAAGGCTCACCACTAGTACAAGTAGTGCCATCACAGCATGGGATATATTTATTTTTTGGGTTTCTAGAATTTTTTCTAAATAAACCGGCTAATTCAGAATCAACATCAATCATAAAGATATCCTTTTGAACACTATCACCGGAATGCTGTAAACGTACAGTAGAAGGATATGGATAACAGGGAGTACAGCTGACCGGAGGTTGATTTAAATGATAATTACCGGGTCCGACAGACTGGTGTAATTCTTGTTTATAAGTTCCTGTATCATAATTTAGTCTATTAAAACTCATAGAACCTTATAATTAGTATTAACATTTTTTATATAGATAGCTATACTAATTAAAAATATATCTAGTAAACATAGATATACTTTTAACCACTAATATGACAATTAAAAATTCCTTAATACTTAATTTTTAGTTATCGTTAGTATTAATTATTAACTATTAACCAATAAAAATATTTAGTTAAAAACTCCACAATTTGGTTTAGGAGGTGCCATGTTACAAGAATTTGGGGCACTAATACTTGGGGCTGGACAAGTCTCCATCTTAATTGGTGGTGGTAGTGGAATAGGCTTATAACGAATCATCTGACAACTTGGTAAGTGGAGTAATTCGGTATCAACTTGCTCAGGACCATCACATCCATTTCCTTTAGTTACGATTGGTTTTCCTGGGTGATATTTTCTAGAGGGGCACATGGAAAGAGGGCGTGTTTGTCCTCTAAGATCATTTTCTAAATCAACCAAGTTTCCTTTAATTTGACTGACAGCGGGTCCACCAAGAATACCAAGTTCCATTCTACATTTTTGACAGTTCTCATACTTTAATGGATTTAAATGGTAAGCTAATGGACCGGTACTTTCATCAAGCCTTTTTTTATAGGCACATGTGTCATACATAAGTCTATTTGAACTCATCCTATATATTATAACATGGAGAAATTTTTTATCAAAACTCTTTTTACTTAATTAAAAACAGACTTATTTATTACGTGTCCAGTATTTACCATTGTATTGATATCCCATTTGATTAAGTACATTAGGATTTCTATGCATTTCCCTGGAAGATTGTCCACCTCTCCTCCAATTATTACTAACATGTTCTGGAACAATATGAGACGGGTCTTGGATATTTCGTAAACTACTAACTAATGGATGAAATCTTCTATCTGTCATATCATCCTTTGCTAGTGAATTACAGGGTTTACGTTGTCCAGAGTCTTCACCGGGTCTTAAAATAGATTCTACACATGGATTTCCAGGACCCCTGGCTAAGTAGGGTACATTAAAGTACTGTTCTCTGTTTAACTGGTGAATCTCTTTAGTATTAGTTAAATTTTTGGCATTTCTAAATCTAGAGTCAATATCTACAGATTTTCCATGATACCCAATCCACCCCTTCCCACTATTTATCTGTACATTGGGTTGACTAAGTGATAAATTAGTTGCCTGATGTGGATTACTGTTAATAGTGGGTTGAAAAGAATAATTGCCAGCCGCTTGACTAGATTGTTCTTGGTTGGTTTTACTACAATTATCATAAAAACTTCTAGAGTTATTATCAAATCCTAAAACACAATTACTCATTATGAAATGTTCCGATATTTTATTTATTAAGAGTTATAAAATTCTTAGTAATTAAAAATAAAGTTAGCAAAATTGTGATAAGTTTCCAACCAAGACCGGAGCATTATTTTTTTCACAAGAGAGTCCATTTCCCTCTTTACACGTCGGTGGTGTTTTATAGAGCCATTCTGCGAATTGCTCTTGATCATTTGGAATACTGGTATTAGGCATAGTATAAAATTGTCTTTGTGAATTAGCCCGACCATAAATATCAGAGACCTCTCTAAAAAGTCCCTGATTAAATTTATCATCAATGTCTTCCTGGACCTCGTTATAACTAACTTTATCATCCTCAATTTGTGAAATACAATTAGGAGCAGTTTTATAAGTATCTGGCATGACATTCATAAATGGGTTATCAGTACTTGGTTTGACTATCTCTCTTTTTATTGGTTTTTTAGGGGTTCCTTTATAATTATTTAGATAACTATAGTTTTCCAAATTATTATTAGATGTATTAGTACTTTGGTCATCTAAATTATCTCTAGTTTTTTTACTTGATAAATTATACCAGAGGCAAATTGTAGTTAGCGCAATAATTCCGTAAATAATAAAATTGGTATTTCCTTGGTAAAAACTAAAGATAAGTGAGATATAGATTATAAGTCTTGATAAAGCATTTAGACGTCTTTCTAAAGACATATCCCGAGTTGGGAAAAATTCTTGGAGTTTGTCCTTTTGAAATAAGACATTGATTGTAGAAAGTCCTTTGGATCCCCAAAATAAGGTATTTTCAGAGGTCATCTTCTCAAATATATTGAGATAAAAATAGTTTCCAAAATACTATCCCGTTTATTTTTGATTACGTAACTTATCTAGTTGTTTTTTGGATTCCAGAAGTTGTTTTTTCTTTTTAAGTCGGTCTTTTAAAATTTTTTGTTTTTCACTGGAATTTTTCTGTAGTGGTTGCCCAGTAATATCCGGCATACTATTTTTAAGATGGTCGGTATTTATCCCACTTGATTTTAACATGTCTTCCATCTGTTTAGCAATGTCATCAGGAGCTTCATTGTTATTAGAGTTACCGTTCTGGTTAAGTCCCTCGGTCATTTTATGTAACATATTGAAGGGTGATTCCTTATTTTTTCCACCCATCATTTTCATGGCACCCTGTGCTTCCTTAAATAATTCCATTTCATTAACTTCTCCAGAGGATAACTTGTTTTGTATTTTATCACTAATTTGGTGAACTAATTTTAGTACGGGTGATTCCTCATTCATATTTCCACTTAATAGATTTTGAATCATTTCATTTGGATTTGCGGTTTCTAAAGTAGAGGTATCTAATTCACCTGCTATTTCGGTGGCTAATTTACCAATTTGTCCAGAAAATAATCCATCTGTAGATATCGGCAATCCAGATGAACTACTACTAGACCCTTCATTATTAGATTCAGGTAAATCATCCTGACACCTAGACTCTAGATCCTTAGTAGTACTGGTAACTCCAAGTTTATTACCACAAATATTATCTAGTATTCCAAATAAAATTTTAGTGTCCCGATCTACCTTTAAATTTTGCTTTTTAGATGCCTTTTTATATAGCTTCATAATTTCAGGAAGACTAGTGTCCCGACTATATTGATCAGCGTATAAATACATAGTGTGTAAGTATTGCCAGATAGTATCCGCATGTTCCTCTACAAAACCTTCATGGTTCCATATCTGATAAAAATTAAAACCATCTAATAAAGCTACATCCTTAGAGAATACTATTTCATTTTTCTCTGATAATTCAATTCCTACCTTTTTGGCATTTTCATAATATTTCCTTAATAATTCTTCATCATCAATATTTTCAAATACCGAAGTAGTTATAATATCTGTTTCATTATCTGGAAAATGTTCTTTAATATTAGCGATTAGGTCATTAAAAGAGTTTTTAAATTTATTAAGAAATAGTTCCCTCATTTACCTTGTGTATAATTTTTATTTTAGCTAACGTTCCGCACTTATAAGGAATTTAAAAAAATAACTTTTATAAATATTATATTTAATGAAAAAGATACATTTTATACTTCCAGGTGGTGGAGTGAAAGGCAGTTTTCAAGGTGGATTCTTATATGAATTAAATCAAAGTGGGAAAGATTTATTTACCATAGGAAGAGTTGATGGTACCTCGGTGGGCGCCTTAAATGGTTTTGCTTTTACACTCGGTAGACTACAGGATATTTATGATATCTGGTTTAGGATCAGTAGCATTCATGACATATTTGAAAATTGGACAGAATTACCCTATATCAGTAGCATAACATGTGGATATCGTTTAATAAATAATTATGGGTTATATGGTACAAATAATTTAAGAAACTTAATCTGTGATGTAGAAGATAAATTTAAAAAGGATCAGGATCAGGTCCAGGACAATGACGATGAGAATGACCAGAAGCAGAAGCAAGATGATCAGTCTCTAGATGATGAAAAAGCGAAAACAAAAACCGATGTAGACAATCAACATATTGATAAAACCGATGACAATTTAGATATAGATACTAATGTGGCAAATGATAGTGTAAATAATAAGGAAAAACAACTTTTAGAAAGATTTAATTGTGTCGTTACTTGTATTAGGGGTGGAACCCATAGCTATATAAATGGAACTCATAAATTAATTAAGGATTTTATTGTTGCCTCCGCCTCACCCTGGATTGTAACGTGTCCAAGAGAAATTGATGGTGAACTATACACCGATGGAGGGCTACTACATACCTTCCCGATAGATTATATTGGGAAAGCAGATTGTGACTTAACAGTTGTTTTAGGATATGATGAGATTTATCACGAGACTCTAGGTCCAGAGGGTACTAATACTTTAACCTATCTAAGCCGTATTATAGATATTGTAAGAATGGATAGTAGTAATATAAAAACGATCACGGATTTAAAATTAAAGGGAAATACAGATAATATTGTTTTTATTGAAAATAATATGAAAATAGGTTTCCTAGATTTTAACCCTGATAATATCAAGAAGGGCTTTAATGTTGGAAGGGAAATGGCAAAAAAATTTATCCAAGAATATCTGGTCTAATTTAAAAAATATATCATAATTAAAATTAACTTTTTATCTTTAACAAGATTAAATGAAACTAGCTGAAAGTATATTTTGTTTTTTATGCCTATTACTACTGATTTCCAGTTTACACCATTTACGCCTTTACATTAGATGTAATAATAAAAATAATGAATTAAGCGATTCATTAACCCGTAATATGATTTCTAACCAGTCATTAGTGTATCAGATTAATGATTTAAATTCCAGAGTTAATAATTTACGGGAAGTATCTGCTAAAAAAATAGTTGCTAATCGTGACCGCCGTAAAAGTAGTAATCAGTTAGGTAAAACTGCTGCCCTATTAATACAATCATTGAGAGATAAACAACAACAACATGTACAATTACAACAGGAAATTACAGATGAGTTACAATCTCAAGAATTAAGAAGGCGCCAAAAAATCATAGAGGAAGAGAGTAAGGTAATGAAGCCACCTATTAGACCTATTGGTGAACAACCTTATTTATTAATTGAACCCCAACATTAAGTATTTATTTTTTTCTGGAATATCTTTTCTCGTGCTTTAATAAATGAAAACACGAGCAAGTATATTTTGTTTTTTGTGTGTCGTACTTATATTAGTTAGTTTGTACCATCTATACTCTTATGATACCTGTACTAATAAGAATCATGAACTTAGAGTGAAATTACAACAAAATGAAAACATTAATGATAATCTATATCAGAAATATGCTGATGTAGAAAGACAACACCGTATTTTAAAACAAATTTCCGCCAATAAATTACACAAGGAAAGGGAGATATCTAGTGAAAATGAAAGGCATGCGATAGCTATGACAAATGTCATTCCAGTTCAGTATAACAAGCTATTATCGGCAACAAATACCCCCACACCAATTCCATTAAAAAATCAACATATCCAATTACAACTCCTAAAACAAGCCGGACGTCAACAGCAAGAGGAGTCTCAACCTAGAAGACTTTTGTTACCTAATCCAGGAAAAGTAGACAGAGATCATGCTTTATTAGTGCCAGGTGAAGAAGAGGGTAATTATCACCCCTATGAATTTGGACAGAAAAATGATAGTATCTTTGGAATTTTTAGCTTAAAGGATGAGTTAATTAATAACGCACAAGACGAACGTGTATTTATGGATATTAATGACAATACTGTATATTATGGAGGGAGTGGCGGTAGTGGAAATACCGGTGGTGTGGGGAGAAGTGGACATTATCAACTAGAACCCTTTTATGATTCTATCACTGATGTAAGTCAATGTGATTGTAGTAAATACTATCCAAGTAATAATACACCAGGAATTACACCTGGAACCACTCCATCAATTACACCTGGAACCACTCCATCAATTACACCTGGAACTACACCTAGTAGTAATCCAGGTACGGGTAGTGCCAAAATAGAGGGGTTCTGGCTTGGTCAATCACCAATACCCACAACCGTTTCTTTTTCAGCCAGTGAAGCAGCTAATAAATGGATGTTATCATTTCCTGGTAAGGTATTGTCTGATACTAGTTTAAAAACTTTGGCAGGAGTAGCTTCCGTGCCAGAATGTGAACAACCCGCATATAAGAAATATATCCTAACACAAGGAGGTGGACCAACACATTGGAATAAGGCAATCTATGATCAGTTGGCTAGCCAAGCTGCTACATCTACTTCCGATTGGGATGGTATATGTTACGATTGGGAATATTTAGATCCCAGTGAATCATGGGCTGATCATGTGACAAATTTTAATAAAATGACAGCTGCCACTAAAAAAGCTGGGTTATTATGTATTATAACTTCATTAGGAATGGGTCCTGCCCCTGCTTATCAACCAGATCCACTACCTGATCCAGGTGCGGATTTAAGTGGTGTTAATTGGGGTAATATTGATTATTTTGTTCCTCAATTATACTACATGCCTCCTAATCAAAATTATGGGTTTACTGCGGCAGATACAAATGCAGATCCAAAGGCGCCCGATTGGATGAAAAAACAAGCCGATCAAATGAATATAGATTATATGGTAAAATGGTGGGCAAAGGGTGGTAAAAATGGGCATAATATAAATATTAAATCTCCTGGGTATAGTAAAATTATATGGGGATTATGGACTGAACAGAAAGATGCCTTTTATAAAAGACCTTATACAACAGAAGAATTTGCGCAAGGCTATATTGAATGGGTTTACCATGGTAAAACTTGGAATAAAAATGGATTTAGAAATAAAAATCCTAAATGTGGAGCTCAGGGTTCTTAAATTAATAACATAAATACATTACGCAATATAATTATGTTATTAAGGTATAATAATGTATCAATTATATAATTCATATGATGATGGTGATTATTTATTATTAGATACACCGGAGCACTTTACTAATAATAAGCAATTAATATCTAATAATCAATATTCTAGGTTACATTATACTGCTGGTGGAAGTTTGTATCACTCTGGAACTAATGTTAGACATAATTGTCCATACCCATCGGATCAAGTAACTTCTAATCTGATAGAACCTTTCTACACAACCGCAACTAGCACATCTCAATGTGATTGTAATCTTCCTGAAAACGGTGGTACTGGTTCAGATACCCCTACCCAACCACCTTATACACCTACCCAACCACCTTATACACCTACCCAACCACCTTATACACCAACCCAGTCACCAAGTACACCAACTGAGCCAGCCAATGGAGGTCAGATATTTAATGGAATCAATTTACAAACAGGTTACGCAACTACTACCGCGGAGATTTGTGGTAGAACAGCTTGTGGTGAAACTAATAGTCAAATAGCTACTTCTGGGTTAGATGCATTTGGGGCAATACCTAATGTTTTTTTTAAACAGGTCGGTGGTGAAAATTATAATCCTCAAGGACCTTATAGTTGCCATCCACAATGGAGTGCGGATGGGTCTACTGTCGCTACTCCAGGTAATTTAATTGGTTCTGATGGGAAAGCGGTCTGTTATAAGTTAACAGGTAAAGATGGTAAAAGTATCACCATGAAAATTAATGATACCTGTAATGGTAATTGTAGTGCTAGTTTAATAGGTAATCAAGGTGGTTGTGGAGCACAAAGTGTCAGTTGTATGGATGCCCATGATTATAGTAAACAAACTGATGCTTCTGTTAGATGCCCCCCAACTGTTTATTGTAATGCTGGTAAATCATTATCGGCAGCCGAAGTAAATCAAGCACTGGAGACTGCCTATAACAATAATAGTACAATTAAGGCATCTCCTGATGCTACTGGAAACGCAGCTGTTAATATATCTCCTTATGCTCCTAAACCAGCAAGTGGTTATTGCGATTGGTGCTCTGGTAAAAATATGCATTTTGACATTATGAGTAAAAATTGTCCGGCTAATGTTTGGCCTACCGGTACCGTTGTAAAATATGATAAGATTACTTGTCCCAGTTAATAAAATACATATAATAATTAATAATTAATATACCATACCGAAATTAGTTTAGTAATATCCACATTATAACAAGTAAATTAACTAATCTCTTAATAATTAACTTTAAAATATACGATACTTGGCTTCTAAATTTTATGACTATAATATTAATTTCTATAAATTAAAATACATGATAAAATAATATATGTGTAATTCCTTATTCAGATAATAGATCTGGTAGATTACTAAAAGTATAGGTAACACTGTTTTGTTTAGTGTTACTAATATCATAATTAAGTATAAAGATAGTTGACCACAAATTACCATTCTCTAGTTTATTAATGGTATTTTGTAAAATCATCCCTTTATTTAATGCCACCATTTTACCTAAATTGGTCATAGACTGATTAAATTCATCAGGTGTAATACCCTCTATTTTACCAGTATCCGTAATACCGATAAAATAGATAGCTAAGCCATTACCTTCTAGACATCTCCATCTTAATTGGGTGGATAACCTTATTAGTCTATTATGATTTTCGGGAATAATTTTTAATTTATATTCAATATTTCCACTTTCTGTTTCTGGTGGAAGATGCATTTCGTTAGTTATTAGAAGTTGTCTAGTTATGTTTAAATTTTGTCTTATTTAACTCTTAAGATAGTTTTAAATAGTATCCTAAGTAATATATGGTACTAAATATGGGTTTTCACCACAACTTAAATCATCACTTAAGGGCTCTATGTTATGAAAATCTAAACTAATATGATTACGTATTTCTGTAATTATATCTTTGTCGTCTTTTTTTTTACACACTAAACTAGCACCTAATAAATTAACTAGATCAGATTTAGGATAACTAATATTGTAAGATGGTGTTATATTACTAGTTAGTAGTTTATAATTAACATTTAATCTCATTTCTAACCATAAGCCCATGATAAAATAGTCATTACTGTTATTAATAAACGGATTACCTATAGCACAAGTACCATGTTTTTGCCATTCATGTGTCCATAATTTCCAATCAATATCACCATTGTCAGACCAATGTGAATCTAGATCATTTAAAATATTAGACATGCTTTGGTGATCAAGAGTTTCTTGGCAACAGTATTGTGGCCAACTACCATTATTCCATGTTGGCCATAAACCATGTATAGTAAATTTATTACCGATAGTACCATTTTGACAAAGCCCTTGAGTATTAAATTCACAAAACCCAGGTACCCATGATCTTGAAAAGACATAATAATCATAGTTAGATGACTTAACCAAATTACTATATAAACTAGCTAAAATAGTTAAAATAAAGATAGATCTCATAATATATAATATTAACAACCTTTATTTTAAATATTAATAGGTGTTTAAGCAGGCTCTGTATTTTTATAAAGTAGTTTCATGTGTATTTTGTGGAGGTTTATCACTAGAAAGATAAGGATTATGAGTACTACTTTGTACCGTTAATTCTATATCACTGTGTTTATTGCTAATTAGACTTAGTGTTTTACAATTATAATAAATAATAATACTTGCGTTAATAATACTAATAATACCAAGAATAATACTTACTACCGTTTTATAATAAATAATTAAAATAACTTTAACTGGAATATTTGAAAAATTAAAGATAAATCCCATATTTAGCAGACAGGTATTCTTTGTCCTAGCCCCAAAAATATTTAGGAGGTTTAAAAAACTAAGTGGACATAAAAAAATAGAAGAAATAGAAGCCAGAATAAAATAGCTAATTAGGTCAATTACAGAAAATAACTGTAATTTAATAATTGTTTTTTCAAGTAGAATACAATAGATATTTTTACTTAGGTGATCAAGTGACTGGGTACGTGTTAAAGTGGTCATAATTTAATTACATATCCATGCGTAAATATTCTTTAATATAAGGAAGATATAGTTTTTAAATTAAGATGGCTACACAAAAAAGAACCGCCAAACCAGTGACATAATTACCACATCTTTGATCTAGTTTATCATTATATTGGGCAATACTAACAGATTTTTCATCTTCTATATCGTCTATCTCTTCAATATCATCCGGTTCCATTATACTACTATTATTAGTGTCAGATTGCATTTTTACCATTGGATTGGTAGTTACCTCATTAGTGGCACCCTTTCTGTTTTTACGTCTTATTTTTTGTATTAACCTCATTACTATATAAAATATTTTATTTTACCAAATTTTTAGACGCACGTATAACACATCAGATAAATAAAGTAATGTTCCAAGTTTATTTAATATGTTAATATTTTTCTCTGAAATAATTTTATATGTATTACAATAGAAACTACCTATGAAGTGTATTCCTATTTTAGTATTATTATTATTATGTATTCTTATAATAATTAGTATTCTTCATTTAGAAAGCAGTTATTATACCAATGAGGTAACCCAAGAAAATTTTAGTAATCAATCAAGTATTAATTCTACTAGTACTGGTACAGGTACAGGTACAGTTAGTGGTAATTACGATCAATTAAAAACACGAAGTGGGACTAATCTTATAGGAAATGGTTCATTTGCTAATAAACAAGATGTGGAAGGGCATTTTGGCTCTACTTACGGAAGTGAAATAGTAGCCTATCCTAATCCAGGTAAAACCCCCTATGTACTTAAACAAAGTGCCTCAGTCCATTCAAGTGTTAGTAAATACAAAATCTCAGCCAAGGTAAACCCAGGTCATTATTATAAACTTTCAAGTTGGATTCACTATACTAATAATATGGATGAAAGCCTACCCAATTTATATCATCTAAACTATCACTTAAAAAATGACCATAGTGTTACCTATCCAGGTAAAACGACCGCAATACAAACGGCTAATCTAGATGGTAAAGTGTGGACTCAACAAGATTTAATCTTTGAGATTCCAAGTGAATCAAATGGAACTATAGACTTATCATTCCAATTTAATACCAGTCAGAATCAAGGCTCTCGTTATATTTGTGATATTTGGTTAGAATTATACCATCCTCAACTTAATGGTTTCCCAAAAAGTGACGAACTATCCTTTTTTTTAACTTCTACAAGTGAAAATACCAATAGTAGTAGCAGCGGGGGTAGTAGTAGTAGCAGTAGTAGTAGTAGTAGTAGTAGCAGTAGTAGTAGTAGTAATAGTGGTACCGGGAATTCTAGACTCTGGACCGATATCAGTAACAATGGTAGAGATTTCTTATTTACTAACAACACATCTTATAATGAAGGAGGTGTCCACCTAGAGAAAAATACAATCATTGGACCCCCATGTAGTGAACTTGGGTTGAAACTTACTCAATTTACCATTGGATGGTATATGAATTGCGTACATAAAATTGGTGACAGGGTTTTTATGAAATTATTTACCAGTGCCGATAGTGGTTCAAATATTGAAATTTCCTATAGTTCAAATCATCCCAGCTATAGTTCCATAAATGTTAATTTCCTAAATAAAAAGACCAGTTGGGATGTAGGTCTTATAAATACAATGTCAGTCTATTTATTAACTTATAGTAACAATAATTTTATTCTCTATAAGGATGGTAAACAACTAAGTAGTAGTGGTAGTAGTGGTACTGGCACTGGCACTGGTACTAGTACTGGCACTGGCACTGGCACTGGTACTGGCACTAGTACTGGCACTGGCACTGGCACTAGTACCACTTCTAGTTCTAGCAGTCACAATACTACAAGTGAGATTGCTAATAGTTTGGAAGGTTTTACAAGTTCTAGTAGTTCTAATGATGGGGAATATTTTATCAATAAACCACTACTGGTTAACCCTAACAAAGACTTCACCGGTTATATTAAAAATTTATTCTGTTACTATATTGCTATTAATAATGAACAAGCTATAAAAATATATGAATATTTCCAATGCGGAGTATGTCAAACAAGTTCAAGTTCATCATATACACCTAGCTTTCCAATTGAGCCTATCCCAGAACATCACATTAGAAAAGTAAAAGAGGAACAGACACAGATAATTGAAGAAGAACAGGATAGTAGAGCCAGGAGATGTAAAGAAATACTAGATCGTGAAGATGCCCAAGAAAAAGTAGAGCAGGAACAAAGGAAAATCTCTGTGCTTTGTGATGCTCATCAATTAAGAGAAACCACCCCCAGTGAAAGTCAAACTATTGTAAATCGTTTAGTGAATGATTTTAATATTCGTGAGGAACAAATACAAGATTCTTGTACTCGGGTCGTATACCAAATTAGACCCGATGGACAAATAGTAAGGAAAACAATGAAAGTACCGGATTGTGATAGTTGTGGACAAAGCTCAAATCCAACTCCAACTACAATGCCTCATGGTTTAGCCACTTGTCCTCCAAGCAGCTGTACCGATTAATATTTTAATGTTTCAATCGTCTAAAGGATTTTGGATCATAATAACTTCTTGCCTTTTGAATATTAATAATCTCCGCATGACTGAGTTGTTTTCTCAGTCTCTTTTCCCCCTTACACCTATTCACACAACCTGGGATTCCATTATCTTTTCGCGTTGAAATGTCTAATTGATGAAATGCTGGCAAATTTTTCATAAATAATTGTTGACTATTGGAGATATCACATTTTTTGACATAAATACTAGTTCCTGAATTATGATATATATTAGAGCAGGTACTATTTTGACATGGCATCCTGTTTTATATATTAAACTCCGGTTTTTTTTATCTAATCTTGTTATAAAGAAATTATGACAAGTTGTCAAAAAAATTGGGTACCAAAGTGCGGTCGTGTAGACGGTAAGTGTAAACGATTTGAAGTCCCCGGATGCTGGCAGGGATATGATACCTGGCAAAAAGCACCTGGAAAATGTGGTTGTGTAAAACCAAGGAAATGGTACGTTAGACGTACTAACACAAGTTATAATTCCATTTTAGATACTGGTCCTCTTGGACATCCAAAAGCAAATGGATTTTCAAATGTCTTATTTGAAAAAAACGTCCCGGTCTGGTTATGGCTTGATAATGCCGTAAAACATGGTAAAGGTCCAAGTCACTGTAAATACCGTTGTAAGGGACAAGGTAGACTTAAAAAACCAAGTCCCCCGACAAGCGTAACACCAGTAGCAGCGACCTCTTCTAAGAGTGTTGCACCAGCTTTTCAATCGTATGAAACTGTATTGGCAGTTAGAAAAGCTATGGCGTATTATGATCCTAAAAATTATAAAACTTCCAAAAAATGGAGAAGGGCTAATTGTAGATATTAAACCAAATATTAGAATCAATAATTATTTTAATAAAGAAATATTATAATATTTAAAATACAATATTATAATATATCTTACTAATGAAACCGTTAAATATTGAATTATTAACAGTGTTTATATGGTTAGCGATCTGGGAAGTTTTTACAATTTTATCCAACTATATTAAAATTAGCGATTTATATAAACTAGTATTTTTAGCTATAGTAATTATTTTATCATGTAATCTTTATACTAGAAATTATCGGGATAGATATGAAATACTTGATAATAAATTAGACCGTATTATTTCCATTCTCTCCAATCGGTAACCCCGTTTTTCTTCTCCAACTACCATCAGTAAAAGAACTACAACTATGTGGAAATAAAGTGGTGAATTCATCATGAGGTATAATGGCAATATCAGAATATTTATTTCGATTATTACTAATACTAGTCGTGACAACGTCTGGACCAGTAGTATAGATAATTCCATATTGACTAGTTATTTTAGCAGTACTACGCCTTTTAGCTAATTTTAAGATATCTATCCAAATAGGATGGTAAGGTATCCTTGAGATAAAGAAATAATTCGCAATACGGATAGGTATTTCTGGTTCTCCCTTTCTAATACTCTCTATCTGAGTTGTGTGTTTACATTTATCAATAGGTTTTTCTCTTCCGACACCAAAAATGACGTTTGCCCAGGGGTATTTATTTAAGACATAATCAATATTAGAATTAGGTGTAACATCTAGATCTGAATAGACGCCTCCATATTGATACATTAGCATATACCTAATGACATCACATCGTTGAATATTTTTTGGATACTGTTTATAGGTTAAATAAAACCAATTAAACTGTTCCTTTACTAAATTATCTAGTTGATCATATCCTCTTCTTAAAATACTAATAATCCAACTATTTCCATTACCATTTCCACTACCGTTAACTTTAGCACCATGTGTTTTTTTCCATCTTCGTAGATTATTGAGATACTCCTCTTTATCTATCTTAAAACCATCACCTAAAAAGGCATACAAAAAATAGATACGATTTGGTTTGATATTGGTTTGATAATTAAAAGGGGGATTTTTATTATTAATCCAATTATTAGGAGGTCCTATTTTATTAGTTTCCATTTACTAGAAAATACCTAATTTATTATTTAAAATAATACTTACTACAAATTTTCTACAAATTCTTATTTGGAAAAATAGTGATTACTCGTGAACCAACATAAATATACATAATGTCATTTTTAACTTTAATTTCATGTATATAATTATCCTTATTATAGACTATGGCTAAACCTCGTTCTAAAACTCCATATTTTAAATCATATGTTTCCGGAATATGATAAGTCTGATCTAGGTAATCAATTGTGGTATGACCAAGTCCTTTTACCGTACAACTAATATCACATATATTTTCTAAAACTAGGTTATCATAAATAACTATGTCTTTTTTACAAATTTTAGGCGCCTTGTCCTTTAAGATACAAAATCCCGTTTTTTTATTATATTCACAAAACTCTGACTTTTCATAGGCATCATTTGTATATTTAAAGCACCGATTTGTGTTAGTATTATAGCCACATTTAATATTATCCATCTTAATTATAATTAAGATTAATTATAATCCAATAGCTATAATAGTATATGGTTATTATGAATTATTAGCGTGAATCGCAGTCCATTCACGAGCATTAGCATCGTGTGCTACACGATTACTCCTATATAATTGTGCGATCTCAGGTACTAGGGGATCGTCTGGATTACAGTCCGAAAATAAACTACAAATAGATAATAACACCTTATTAATTGTTAATGCTGGACTCCATTTATCTTTTAAGATATCAAGACAAATACTGCCAGAACTACTAATATTACAATGATAAATCTTAGTTTTAAAATTAATTTTAGGAGGTTTAAATGGATAATCCGCAGGGAAATGAATATTTAAGAAAAAAATACCACCCTCGTAAGGCGTTTCAGAAGGACCCATAATAGTAGCCTGCCAATGATATAGATCATCTCCTTTGGGTCCCGCACTACAATTTGAGGGTGGATCTTTTTCTAGTTCAGTTAATTCACGCCTAATTCTTTTTAAAGACATATTTATTACTAAGTTTAATATTCTTAGGTATTTTTATGTTTTCTTAAATTCCTAGATTCCTTACAGTCTGTTGTAAGGGTGATTTTATATCTAGTTTATGTGGTATATATTTAATTTTATTTTTATCTATTTCTATCTCATCTTGATAACGAGTTTTAGTCTTATTAATAATTGGTTCTAATTTGAGAGGTTTTTCGTCTATAAGATATGGTAGGGTTTTATCTACTACAACTTCCTTTATAATTTTCTTAGGTATTTCTGTAATTACTGACTGTGTTTTTAATAATCCACGATCTTGTAACACAAGGTAGAGTGTATAACTAATATCAATTGGTATTAATAAACTGTAAATATTTGTTTGATATTTATACATCGTCAATAAATAGCATAATGTACCAAAATAAAAGACCGCTTTTTGATTTTGGTATTTTATTTTTGTAAATAGCTGTAGTAATAAAAAATAAAACATCGTTATTATAATTCTAACTAACACTAAGAACTTTTTTAATCCTATATTCTGATGATTTAAATAAGTTATTGTTGTATACATGGCAATGGAGGGAGACCTGTCATACCTGCCATACCACCACCACTACCACCTGGTGATCCAAATGGTAGAGGAAATGGGAAAGGTAAATCAGGTAAGCCATTATGTCCTTCTATATTTTGTTTAAGATTAGGACTATTATATTCTTGTGATTGAATTGTTTCTACTAATTCATCATCATCACTTTGAATATCTATCTCAGTCGGAACTATACTCTGCAGTTGTAATATTTTTTCCGGTAGTTTAGTTCTAGTGGGTAGAATTTTATTTAGTAACAGTTTTCTCTCATCAGAAATTTCTAGTGGAAAACAAATTTTATAGGTAATATAGAGATCTCCATAATTCTGAACATTATCCTTATGTGGGAATCCATAATTCCTAATTACATGTATAGTATTATTATGTATGGGTTTATCATACTTTACTAGATATTTTTGACGGTCTAAATGTTTTAACAAGAAGGTATAACCACATAATGCCTCTGAGAGTAGGATTTCTCTCTCTAGGTGTAAATCATGATCATCTCTAGTAAATAGTTTATGTGGATTAATATTGATAATAATGTCAAGATCACCTATAACCCCAGATATAGATTCATTACCTGAATTAGCAATTGTTATCTTTTCCCCTTCACTAACACCAGGGGGAATAGTAACGGTGATATTTTTTGTCACGGTGTTTAGTTGACCCTCAATATTACATAATGGTTCTATGGTAATGGATTTTTCTACTCCATGATAAACCTCTTCAAAACTACATCTCACTACTTTGATAAGGGGTTTGCTTTTAAAATTTTCCGTAGATGCCTTTACTCCATTTAGCTTTATACCACCTCCAATATTAATACCTGCGGAAAATCCACCCATATTATTAACACCCGCTGAAAAACCACCAAGGCTACCTATTTCTCCAAGACCATTAAGACCTGGTAAGGAGTCTAAGGGATTAACCGATTCCATTTTACCCATAAAAAGAATGCCCGGAGGTCCATTTTTAAAGACATCATCTCCAGCAAATAAACTTTCAAAAATATGTATCGGTGAAATATCTTCAAAATTAAAACCATTATCTTCTAATCCACCCTTACCATAGGTGTCATAAATTTTCCTCTTTTCATTATCTGATAATATATCATAAGCTTCCGAGATATTTTTAAACTTTTGAGTACTTTCTTCTTGATTATCTGGATTTCGATCTGGATGATACTTTAAAGCTAACTTTCTATATGATTTTTTAATGTCTGTTTCAGATGCGTCCCGATTTAGTTGTAAAATTTCATAATAATTCGTTTCATCAGCACTATTAAACATTATTTAACCATTATCCAAATATTATATTTAAATGCTAATTAGTTATTTTAATAAAATATTATAACTATTAATAAGGAAGATGAGTCAAATAAAATGGCAAGCTAAATTGACAGGTAAACTTTTTAGAGCCTCTGTTAGTAGAGAAGCAAATAAACAAGAGGCAATCATTGCCTTGTATACTGATGATGATCAGGCAGTATTACCTAATTGGAATATTTACTGTAATGGTGAGGTCATTGACAAAGATTTTAATAGTTTTTGGAAACTAGTAAAAGATACCCTGATGGAATATCAACCCTATATTAAATTAGATTTTCAAGATTATCTGGTCACGAGGGGTCCGTATCAAGTGGTTGGAAAACTTAAGGGTTTCTTATATAGTAGTAATGAGGGTGCTGCGGTAGATGCTTCTGGTAAATATTATCTCCATTTATATCTGAAATTACCAATAGATGAGTCCATACCAGAGGAAATTGACGATATTACTATAACTATAAAGGGAAAACAATTGCCAGCGGATAAATATAGTTATGGGTATTGTAATCAGATTGCTTCAAAGGATACACCCTGTGATTTTTTAACCTACCTAAAAGTAGTTGGATTAGCAGGTAATGATAAGGGCTTGGTCCAGGAAGTTGTCGGGTTTTTATCTTATCAAAAGGTAGCCCACATCAATACTGTAGTTTTTTATTGGGAAATTAAAAATTATATCTGATACTTTAGTTAGATATCATTTTTAAATAATGTCCAGAAATTGGTCGTGTAAAAATACTAGCAAATTGAAAAGCGCCAAGGTAACAAGACCATACCGTGATAATAAGAATTTATATCGGATAAATTTTAGTGTCATGAAAGATGGCTTTCCAGATTATCGTCTAAAATTTAGAGATAAAATTATCTCATTGGACCAAGTACAAATATCTCGTCTCTTACGAGCGACACTAAATGAATATCGCCCTAAGTGCTGTTTACATTTTAAAACTAAAAAGGGAGAGCCAAGGGCAGTTACAGGACGGATTATTTCATTTTACTATTTACCGGATAACCAGAGTAAGTATAAGGTAGGAGAGCCTTTTCCATTTGTACTTTACTTTAAAATGTCATCAAAATATAAATTACCAAACACCCTTAAAAAGATTAAATTAAATATTAGTAGTAAACTATTACCCAAAAAAATCTATCAGTATGGATTTTGTGATGTCTATGGAGATAAATTTAATAAGTGTACCGACTCTGAATATTTAACCGCTCCGGGTATTTCTTTAGTACCAGATAATGGAGTTAATAAGGGTAGATCCCAGTGTATGGTTTTCCGATTACGCCCGCCTAATTCCCCTAAGTCTTATTGTAAATTTGATATTGGTTTTTAGTTAAATCCATTCAAATTAAAAATAAATAGATCGGTTTAGTAAAATCTAAACTATAAATAATAATGCCCATTGATATTCAATGTAATAAGAAGATTCCACAAAAAACTGGTAAAAATTCAGTTAAAGGTGCGGTTAATCCAAGAACATGGAAAGCCGTTAGCGATGTAGTAAAAAAAGCAGATGTTCACAGTTATGAAGTTGATGGAAAGAAAAATAACGTAGTCCTCTCTATTGTAAAACAAACTGATAAAGATGGGAAACCCATTAATAGATTTCACCTTGTGCCTAATTGGAGAATAATGTATCAGGGTGTCCGCGTTCAAAAGGATTTATTGGATTTTTTAACTATCATTAAAGACACTTTGATTGCGGAAAATCCCGTTGTTAGAATTGACTACCGTTGTGGTAAAAATGTTGTTACTGTAAGGGGTAGGATAATTGGATTTGTCGGAACCAAAGGAGATGATAGTTTATATCATAAACATAAAAATTCTCATAATTGTCACATGTATATTAAGTTAAATAAGGGACAAAAGTTACCAGATACCCTGACTAATTTTCAAATTACTGTTACAGGACAGTTATTACCAAAAAGTAGGTATAAATATGGATTTTGTAATGTAGCTAGTGCAAGATTTAGAAATTGTAGTGATCTAGACTATATTAAAAATACCGGTAGTATAGGATGGTCGTATGGTATTGGAAGGTGTCAAGTATTTGATCTTTATAAAGATAATCCTAAACACTATTGTAGTATGAGAACGGGAAATTAATTTCTGCTAAATTAAAATTTTAGTATATTTATATATTTTAATAGGGATTTAGTATATGATGCCAAGGGATAGATCTAAAATTAGTCGATATTATAATAATTCTAATAATGTTCCAAGTTTATTTCCTACACAGTCAACCCATCGTACCGGTGAAACGGAAATTCCGGACCCACCCCCAAATGCTGGTAATTATAATTATAATGTCATATATCCCCCATCATCAGGAACAGAACAGGGGGAAAAGGGAGACAAAGGTGAAACTGGTGACCTTGCTATATTAGAGGAGGGTACTCCTTTAAATATTTCTGTTACTGATGATGATAGTTGTCCAAACGCATTAACTGTAGTGGGAGGTGCGTCCATAGATGATGTAATAATTAATCCAGAGGGTGATTTTAATGAATCTGAAACAAAATTAACAGTATATGGTGTTATAGAAGCACATTCAGTTCATACACACGACAGTTTGGCTGGTCTAAACTATGATTCTGAAATTAATACCATGAAATTATTTACAGATTCTGGAACAGATAATTTATTTTTTGGACATTCCCAACATCTTGATCCTAGAAGTAAAAGCAGAAGTAGGAGTAGAAATAAAAATAGTAAATTTGCGATGGGTAATTCCCAAAAAAATATCGCAATAGGTTTTGAAAATGTAAGTCAAACTATTCCAGAAAATAGTATCCATAACAATAATATTTGTATCGGGGAAAATAATCAAAAGAATATACAACCAGATAATTATGGTAATTCCCCAAATGTTAGTGATAATATATGTATGGGAAATAATAATGAGTTTACAATAAGGGGCTATTCAATGAACAATATTTGTATGGGAGACGACAATCAGCATGTATTAGACTATTATACTAATAGCAAGTACAATATTTCACTTGGTTTTCAGAATCAGCACACTATCCAAAGAACACAGGGAATCGGGTATGATAGCATAACCCAAAATAACGTTAGTTTGGGACACCGATCTTTATTTAGTATTGTTAGTGATAGTAGTGGAACTAAATCAACCCAGGATAATATCACGATAGGTCTAAAGAATATGTATCAGGTTAAAAATAGTTATGATAATATTGCTATTGGTAGTACAAATATAAATACACATGATCATACTATATCGGATTCTTACAATAATATCGCAATTGGTAAAAATAATTTAGGTAAAGGTGATAGTAGTACTACAATAGATGGTATGCATGACAATATTGCTATAGGAATGGGATGTTTACAGGCGATTACCACCGGAAGTTATAATGTAGCCAGTGGTAATTATGCTTTATACAATAATACCACCGGTAGTAATAATTTTGCTAGTGGTGGATCGGCTTTAAACCAAAATACAACCGGTAATGAAAATGTTGCTATTGGTGATACAGCTTTAGCAAGTAATAAGACAGGTAGCTATAATCTAGCTTGTGGATATGCGGCAGGGCGACAATATAATCTGAATGGTAACTATAATATTTCACTTGGTTTGGGTGCTATCTACGGAACGGGTATCGTCGCATCTACATATACACCAGAGCCCCAATCAGGTAACACCGGTATCGGTCTAGTTGCTTTAGGTAGTATTACCTCCGGTAGTGAAAATATTGCGGTGGGATCATTTTCACTATTTAGTAATACTATAGGTAGTTATAATGTTGCCAGTGGTTCTCGGGCTTTATATAGTAATATTGACGGTGGTCATAATGTAGCCAGTGGTTATCAGTCTTTATTTTCAAATACCACCGGTAGTAATAATGTTGCTAGTGGTCAATCGGCTTTAGGAGAAAATACTACCGGTGATGATAATATTGCCATTGGTCAATCGGCTTTAAATAATAATACCACTGGTAGTAATAATGTTGCTAGTGGTCAGGAGGCTTTATACAGTAATACCAACGGTAGTTATAATGTCGCCAGTGGTTATCAGGTTTTACAAAATAATACCACAGGTAGCTATAATATTGGACTTGGTACCCATGACGATTCT
>WLWF01000659.1_pt1 | contig 32359 bp, 20 predicted proteins | sample 6718331 | NCBI WGS metagenome assembly WLWF01 (sample SAMN12718692, study PRJNA515312) | sponge metagenome | isolation source: marine sponge | host: Mycale hentscheli | place: New Zealand: South Island, Marlborough, Capsize Point | collected 2003-05-01 | reverse complement strand
CTCTCGAGTGGGTCAAAGGGTAATCACTTCATCCAACTCGTCAAAGAGCCAATCACTGAGGCATAACGGATTTGCTGTGGGGCTACACAATCATGTGTTAGCCCCACGGGCTCTGCCAATCACCCCAAGCCTCAAGATACCGTGCCAATCCTGGCGACTCTGTTGCTTTGGTCCGAATCCAGATGTGGGCTGATTCAATCAGTGACTGTTCGTCTGCCAAAGAAATTGCGCCGGCAACCACACGGCTTCGCAGATAAACAAAGTACGTATCGAGAACATCACTTCGACAATAGTCATGAATTTCACGCGCTCGGCCTCCATCCCAAAGATCTTGAACCATGTGGCCAGCCACATCAAGTTTTCCCGGTTTGCCAATGAGATTGGCAGCCAGGGAGAGTCCTCCCACAAATCGGCTTGCACCGTTATTCGTTAAAAATTCGTGCAGGTCGAGATGTGCAGAACTGTTGAATCGATTTCGTGGCTGTTCAAAACTGCGGCCGTTTTCGGCAATCCACTCAGGTATTCCTAATCCATACCGAAATGCGCAAACCTCAAGGAGTGGCATATCAAAACCACGGCCGTTGAATGAAACCAGTTGTGGCTGACCATTTTTTCGCCAGCCTTCCCAAAACAGTCGCACGATTTCATGAGGGCGCGACATTTCTTCATCAAGAGCGACAAGATCAATCAATGAATAGTCATCGGCAACTGTGGCGACAACAAGTGACACAGGGAGTTGAAATGTATATGGAATAAAATCTTTCCCATTTTGCTCAAGAAGTTCAGAACGATACCGCTGAATTGCTTCAATCGGTGTGAGTTTTTCACCCGGATAACGAATTTTTGCGATGAGTTCTCCGTCTGCTGCCGACTCGATATCAAAAACGAGCCGTGCTGTTCTTCGTTTTGCCATTAAGAAACTCTCCTTCTAAACAGAGTTGGCAGCAAGGCTATAAGCCTCATGAAAATTTCGGGGGGACGAATTCCCCGTTCTCTTCCATTGCGTACCCGCATCAAGGAATTTTAAAACCTTCTATCAGCTCCGCAATGGTACTCTCGCCATCTGCCTGATGCGATTGACCACCCTGATGCGGTTGACAACTGAGTATACAGTTCATGCTTATTGAATTTGATCGAGTGGAACTGGTGATCGCTGTTTATCAGATTCGACCACGGCCGCGAGCACCCTCTGAATCTCATACGCATCGGCAAAGTCGGCAAGGGGCACCACCGGCTCACCACCGCCGATCACAGTCAACATGTCGGCGGCCTGATTAATAAAGCTATGTTCATATCCAAGGACATGTGCGGTCGGCCACCATGATGCCGCGTAGGGATGGTTGGCATTGCCGTCCGTAACATTAATCGTGCTCCAACCCTGCAATTCTGCGGGAAGAGTTGCGTCGTACCAATCGAGCTCGTTCATACGCTCAAAATTGAATCGAATCGCTCCGTTTTCACCATGTATCTCCAGACGATTTGCATTCTTATACCCCGTCGAGAGACGCGTTGCCTCGAAAGTGGCCAGAGCACCACTGGCCATTTTGGCGACAAACAGCACGATATCATCGACCGTGCTTGCACCCTTTTTCTGGCTTGTCGCCGCGCCGCGTCCTGAAATTTCCCCGCCGCCGCTCTCTAAAATCACTCGCTCTTTGATCACCGTTTCCATCGTGGATCCGATCACCTCGCTGATTTCATCACCCGTGATGAATCGAGCGGTATCGATGGTATGGGCGCAAAGATCGCCCAGTGCTCCGGATCCGGCCACATCGCCATCGAATCGCCACATCAGCGGTGTATCCGGTCCCGCCCAATCTTGAAGATAACATCCCCTGATCTGATAAATTCGACCGAGTTTCCCTGCTGCACACAATTGATGAGCGAAGGCTATTGCAGGACATCTGCGGTAATTGTACCAGACAAATGTTTTTCCAGTCGCCTTCTCTGCAGCTTCCACCATCTGGCGAGCATCGCTCAACGTCCCCGCCAGAGGTTTTTCGCAGGCGACATGTTTCCCAGCTTCGAGTGCCGCAATCGTGTGTTCGGCATGCACATTGTTGGTGGTCACTACATCAACCAGATCAATCGCTTCGGAGTGAACGGCCGATTTCCAATCCGTTGCACAGTGCTGCCAGCCCCAACGGTCGGCAAATGTTTTTAGCTCTTCCTGATTACGGGCCGCGACAGTATGCATCACCGGTTTGCAGGGTAGATCAAAAAACTTATTCACTTTGAGATACGCATTTGAATGCGCTCGACCCATGAATTTCGTTCCAATCAGGGCGATATTACAAAGGTTGGTATTCGCAGTCTCAGCAGACATCTTAAAACTCCTGAATTGGAAAGCTATTTGAATCGCCCGGCATTCCGTAAATCAATATTGTACGTCCGTCCACTTTTGTTCTCGACTGCTCTGGATAATCGCATCACAGATTGCCATTTCCTTGTGGCCATCTACAAACGTACTCCAATCAGGGTTGTCTGGCATTTGACCCTTCTCTACCGCGCGATATACATTGCGAAATAAATTCTTGGGGCCGTCCGGGTAGGCTTCGGGATGACCACCCGGATAATGGGCATACTCTTTGGCAGCGTCGTGCAGCAAGGATGGATCTTTGACCAAGATTTCATTCGCTTTTTCCCGATAACCAATCCACATATCGTTTGGTTTCTCTTGATCCCACGCCAATGCACAGCGGGAGCCATCGAGTTCGAATGAAAGACGATTCTTCCGACCGGCCGAAACCTGGCTGACGCTGAAAACACCACGAGCCCCGCCCGAGAGTTCAATCAAGACGGAGGCATAATCCTCGGTGTTAATATCTTGCGGTTCGTAGTCACTGGGCGAGAGTTCCTTGCCGGCATAAGTCTCAATTTGTTTCTTGGGTTTCATTCGCGTCTTGTGTACGGTACGCATATCGGCCATGACGCGAACGATGCTCTCGCCGGTGATGAACTGCAAGAGATCACACCAATGACTACCAACGTCCGCGACCGCTCGACTATCTCCTGACATTTCCGGTTGTAATCGCCAATTCCAGTCTGTCTGGAGGTACAACCAGTCTTGCAAATAGGAGCCACGGAGAGTGAACACCTCGCCCAACTCTCCTTGTTGGACCATTTGTCTGGCATGCTGGACCAGGGGATAGTAGCGATAGTTGAAATCAACGGCATGAATCAGACCCGACTCCGATGCAAGCTGGACAAGTTCCCGGCTTTCTGTACTGTTCATAGCAAGAGGTTTTTCGCTGATCACATGCTTGCCGGCTGCAAGAATATCTTTGTTTACTTGGTAATGCAGGTGATTCGGCGTGCAATTGTGAACAACACGGACTTGAGGATCGGCAAGAAGTTCACGGTAATCACCGTACGACTTCTCGATGCACAAAAGATCAGCCTTACTTCGGGCCAACTCGGCATTGGCTTCGGCCAGGGCAACAAATTCAACGTTCCCCAATCGCCTTCCAGCTTCGACATGTACTGGACCGATAAATCCAGTGCCGATTACTCCGGCTGCGATCTTCTCTGCCATTGTCTCACTCTCCTTTAACTCAAGAAAATAAACCCACACCGTCGCTTTGCTACACCCGCGAAATGTGATCTTATCGGTTCGCTGTCGGTTCTAGCAACCGGCCACGCATCGATTTTGTATCAGGCACCTTACGATGAGCCACTTCTCAATGCAGACAAGCGGGAGACCAGCGGGAGACCAGCGAATCGCTTTGCAAGGTGATTGTAACCACCCGTCCACCAGTTCCGCCGATCGCTACATTGTGGCCAAGGCTTAACTGTGGGTCGCCAACAGCAGAATTGCATCCTTTTGCTGCTGAGTATCCAGCACCAGATCACCGACTTCATTTGCCGTTTGACGGTTCAAACTCCTGATTGACTCGTCAGCCACAAGTCGTTGTAGTGCAGCACAATCGCTTGTGCGAAAGCCGCACGTTGCCATAATTCCGCCTCGTCTCATACATTCCTGACCGTACTAAATTTGTAGAAAGAGGAAATTACCCCAATTTAAGAAGAGCGTAGCACAAGCCGAACAGCGGCTGCAGTCCCGCACCCCTGAGAACCCCGGTGGGTGGCATGGTCCAACCCTGATAAGATACCCTGTAGAAATACTCTGACTTTCAAAACAGGCAACTCAATGGGCTTTTCTGACCGCGGATATTACCGCTTTGACAACTCATTCCAGCGACAATCTGACTGGACCGCGGTGATCACTCTTATCATTGCCAATGTCGGAGTATGGGTGCTCAATCTACTGGTCAATAATAAGTTCAATGACATTCTGGCTCTCAACGGTGCGCTTCCACAAAATCTTTTGAGATCCTGGGAGCTCGTCAGCTACGGCTTCGCACATGCCGACGAACCTTGGCATCTACTCTTCAACATGCTGGCTCTCTTCTTCTTCGGACGTGCAGTCGAACAGGTTCTAGGGCGGGGGGAATTTTACCGGTTTTACTTTGCATCGATTGTGATTGCCGGTTTGACTTGGGTGGTCAGCGTAAATATCTATCCACCTCCGGTCAGATTTGGTGGTCCGGCGGCAATGAGCCTCATAGGTGCTAGCGGTGGAGTGATGGCAGTATTGGCGGTATTCATATGGTACTTTCCCCGACAGGAGGTGCTGATTTGGGGTGTCCTGCCAGTACCTGCTTGGGTGCTTGGCATTGTCTACTTTTTCAACGACCTGAGTGGTGCGTCCAGTGGTGGGGGCAATGTTGCACACGTCGCACATATTGGCGGAGCGATTTTTGGATTACTGTATGCCTGGCGAGGATGGAACCTCAGTGGCCTGTCTGACTTAGGTGGAAGACTCAAACAGATGCGGCGACGATTCAAGGTTGTTCGACCAGACGACGATCGTGATCACTCACACACGACCACTGAAGATGAGCGAAGTCTTCAATTGAAAGTTGATGAGATTCTTGAAAAAATCAGTCGCTCTGGTGAGTCGAGTTTAACGAATGATGAGCGCGAGACACTCACTCGTGCAAGCCGCCGTTTCAAAGGACGTTCCCAGTAGAAACAACGTTTCAAGACAGTGTTGTTATCGAAGGATATTTTCTTGTGGTTGCGATACCACCCGCAGGTCGTCGTGACTGGCAGAACGTATGTGGTCGACACGTGTGACGAACTGCTGAAACTCCTGCTCATCAAGATTTCCGGCTAGCACTGAATGCACCTGCCCTGCAGTGTTCAGCACAACAACATTTGGCTCTCCCGGAATAATACCGAACATTCGTTTCAGTGTCCCATCAAAGTCGAGCCAGATTGGAACGACTGGAGAATCTTTTCGCATACGAGCTCGTGCAACCGGCTTGAGTGCTCTCGGTACTTCTGTCAGTGAGGCCACAGGAATAACACGAACGTCTGGCAGTGCAACTCCAGCAGGCCAATTTGCAATTCCACGCACCGGCTGTTTCGACCATGCATCGGAAGAAACTTCATTAGCTGTTGGATGAAAATGGAGATGGAGCTTTCGTCCAAGATGAAGTGAATCTTCAGCACCGTGACGTTCGGCATACACAAGAATGACAACATCTCCGAGATATTTTGTTGTTTCGCACGGAGTTTGAAATTGATCCTCCATGACGACATTCATCACGCCCTCGGCACACACGCCTTCGAGGGATCCGAACAGGAATCCGAGCACAAGACCAAGCGGTACAAAACGATAACGATACGACATGGCAAGTTACTTTCTATCACGATCAAAGGTTAGGCAGCCTGTCGGCAATCCTGCAAAGGCGGAAAGGCTAATACCTCTGCATCTTCATCATCATGCTGATTATCATCCATTTCTGCTGAACCGGGACGCAGAATGCCGAGGATTGCTGGGAGAAAAACGAGTGATGTAAGAGTGCACATTGTCACGCCAAGCGTGAGAAGTCGTCCAAGGCTTTCAAGCCCACGATGACTGGCGACCATGAGTGCACCGAACCCAAGAATTGTCGTTAACGCATCGACCATCACGGCATTCGCTGTTGATGGACTAATACGATATGTGCCAGGCCGTTCCAGTGCATCGTGGACAATATGAACGCCGTAATCGACAGCTATTCCAAGAATAAGTGGAATGCCAATCAGGTTTGCTGGATTGAGGTCAATTCCAAGCACGCCCATAAGGCCAAGGGTTAACGCCATGCCGGCCGCAAGCGGCAAGGCTGCTAAAAGAGAGTGAGTAAGACTTCGGAAATCGAGCCAAAGGACCGCGATAATCACAATGAGTGAATAGAGTGCAGCCTGCTCATAACTCCGTTTCATTTCGAGTGATGCCTCGTATGCCTGAAGTGGATTCCCCGTAGCTTTTGGATCAACACTGCGCACGTCACTCACAAACTTTTTGAGGGCCTCGAAATTCCAGATATCTCCCCGCCCATAAATCTTGAGTAGATGTTTACCACTCGACCCAACAAATCGATCAACGAGGCTTGGCGGTAAATCATTGAGAGATGGAGCGACTGGGTCTGAGACAGCAGCAAGTGCATGAAGTCGACTGAGAAGTTCGCCGGCAGCGCGTTGCTGAAACATCGCCAATGCCTGATAACATTCTTCGGGCCTCATGCGCCTGAGACAATCACGGGCTCGTTCCAGATGCCAGGCAGCCCTCATACCACCAGGCCGTCGTGCAGCCTCTGCCTGGGCCCACCCTAGTGACTCACCTAGAGCATCGAGGCGGTCGAGTGGAATCTGCGGAGGCCTTTCTGGAAGCTGTTCCAGTCGCTTCCCTATCTGAGTAATGAGTGGCGTCTTGACTTCCTCATCTCCTGATAGAAGTGATGCTATTTCATCTACTCGTTCAACAGTTGTTAACTTGGCAAGCTTCTCTTTTCGTGCAAGTAACTCTTCACGTGAATCGGCAATGGAAAGGGCATACCAGACACTCTGATCACATTCCTCAAGCAGTTTCTTTTCAACTTCAACGCTCTCGAGGCCGTCAGGCTGAAGATTGAGAAGATTATGATCGTAGCGAAGGTCATGGATCCCAGAGCTTAATGCAAGCGTTCCAGCTACGGCTGCCAACAACACGAGACGAGGGTGCTGTGCAAAGGGTCTTAACCAACTGTGCACAGGAACAGGTTCAGGAATTTTTCGCCCAAAACGACTGCGGTCAATAATTGCGATAACAGCCGGCAACACCATAAGTTCAGCAGCACAGCACAGCAGAATGCCACCGCCTGCGATCAGTCCTAACTCAGCAACACCCACAAAGCTGGTTAAAGCTGCCGAGAAGAATGCGATCGATGTCGTTATCGCACCAGTTAGAATACTTGGCCCTACAGAACGGCTCGTTTCTATAATGGCAGACTCGCAATCATACCCTTCACGGCGCATAGCGAGATACCGACCGATGTAGTAGGTACCATAATCAATTCCCACACCAATCATGGTGACCGTGAACGTCACGCTGAGAATATTCAGATGACCAACACTTCCAGTGGCCCACGCAAAAGCCCATGCCATTCCTATCACCAGAACGCCGTTAGCCATGAGTGCATGTCGAATGCCTCCAAAACCGGCCACGATAACAATCGCCACAGCCGCAAGAGACAGCCCACTCGCCCACACCATTGACTGTTGGCTCGAACGCATCTCGTCATCTTCCATTACTGGCAGTCCAGTAAGTCCAATGGTTGCATCCGCATGTCGTTGTGAAACAACATCAATTTCTTTCCGTAAGGTATCCGTTGCTACTGAAGCACCAGAAAAACCTTCTTCTTCTTTGGCCAAACGCAGCAAGACAAAACCAAGTGTTCCCTCTTTTGCCAAAAGGTACTGACTGGAAAGATCGCGAAGTGTTGACAAGCTCCCCGGCATACTTGGCCAAGGTGAAACATAGTCCTCAGGTAATAAATCATGGAGCCGTCCTCTTTCAGCGGCCTCCAAACTTGCCAGCAGGCTTTCACTATATCGCTCGAGCGTCTGAATCGGTGGTTCATCGTGTTGCATCTCTGTCTGTTGTCCAGAAACAACCGTGGCTGCCAGACCACCAACCATCGTGCCAACCTTCAGTTGGTTCCAGCCTCCGGCCAGAACCGGTTCAGTGCGACTAATAAAACGATCGATTGAGGCCAAGTCTTGTGGAGAAACATAGTGAAGTCCCTTGGCACGAATTTGAGTGAGATCAACTTCATGAAGGATTGAATAAAAGAGATCACTCTGCTGAGAGAGTTGCTGTGAAAGATCTTCCAGAGCAGCCACCGTTGCTGACCGATTCGTGCCTTCAACCACAACAACAGCGTCATCATCTTCACCAAATTCATGGATGTAATCGATCCATAATTTGTTGTATTCACTATCAGGGTCAAGGAGATCAACACGGCTGACCTTGTATCCTAAAGACTGTGATGTCCATACTCCCGCGGCCCCTGCTGTCAGCACGGCAACGGCCAGAATGAGCCACGGCCGTGCGAGACACTGTTCTGCCCACGCAACCATGAGGCGACTCAGTAGACTCTTCCCATGGCCAGTTGATTTCTTTTGATTCAGTCGCAAACGACTCGTTTTTCCAGAGGAACGTTTTGTTCCTTCTTGCGTGACGGAATTATCTTCAGGGTGATCCGACATGGAAAAAGGGTGCGGCTACCTTCCGGAGATGCTGAGCTCTCGAATTCAAAATTCTCAATAAAATAGGTGAGGCGAGAGCATAGAGATGGGAACCAGCCGGGCCAAGACCTCATCAACCAGTCAAATGACGTAGGATGCGCAAGAATGCCAAATTATTCCGAATTTTCACTGGCCCACATGGCATGAAACGTCCGAGAAATGTGTAGGTCAGAGATCAGCAAAACTGGTTGACTGACATCTCAGGGGTTTTGGTAGGGGGCAACTTATGCAGAAAACGCTGCGTGGCAGCGTCGTTATGGCAACAATGCCAACGATCGCTTCTTTTCTTTTTATTTTGACATGTATTCTCTGGATAGAGCGCTCGGTCTGTTGTGCCGCATCTCAAGAGCCGGCTCATTCAGCACAGAACAAATTCATTGTTCCTGGAACCGACTGGGGAAGTTCGAGTCGGCATGCACGGCGTCGAGCAGAAGAGGCACTGCCACTCCATCAAATGGCAGAATCTGATCAGCTGGCAATTCAAAAATCTCTTCAGTCGACCACACTGTACCGTAGGCTTCCTGTGGAACTTTTTGCGTGTGATGGCAATCTTCTGGGTTTTTCTCTCGACAAGCCAGAAGCCATTGTGGACATCTGGAGATTGCTTGGGATCAGCAAACTGTCTTTGGATCCTACTGGACCTGATCAATGGCAGTTCGCTGATGGCTATGGCACTGTCGGTCAATTACGACTCGCTTATCGTGAACGAAGACACAATGGAGGCATGCTTGTCTTTCACGGAAAGGGTGCCTACACAGGTCCCCTCTCACCTAAAAACCTAACGGGTGGATGCGTCCTCATGGTTCGGTATCGTGAAGCTGAATCCACTGTTGATGGGAGACTGCGTCAAGCCATTCAGGTTGATGCTTTCCTGGACATGGACGGTATTGGCCTTGAGATCGTCACCCGCACACTCCAGCCTCTCATTGCTCGATCGGCTGCAGCCAATCTTCATGAGATCTGTCTTTTTATGGCTAGCCTCTCTGATGCGGCCATAGCAAACCCACACGCTGTCGCCACGCTCGCTGGAAGACTCACTCGAACCTCTGAATCTGACAGAAAAACCTTGGCTGCGATTGCCAGTACAGTTGGCACTCGTCGAAACGTTCAACATGCTCGTCCCAATCATCTTGCTGACAATGAAAGCAATGTAAATGCTGATCAAGTCTCAGTTGACCTCGCATCCCGATGGCTTCCGTCAGATGAGCTTGACCATTTCCAGAAGCAATAAAAGATTGGTTTTCGCCGAGTCTTCATAATAACCAAAGGCTCATGGTTGGAGAGAAATGGCATTACGAACGAGCATCTGGCAGACCACCAAGTGTTGCAAACAGCAGTCGTCGTTGTACTTGACCTGAAGAGTCACGCGCGAGACTGAACCGATCGAGAACATCGGTACTGACAATGCTCTGAATGTGCTCAGTCACCAGACCCTGAGGATTCTGACTGCCACGAGCGGTTTGGTCGAGCAACTGGCTTTCGAGGTTCCTCACGCTGGTAAATCCGAACGCCGACCAATCAGCTTCCTGAAATGGTTCTGTGCTCACCATTCGATGAACGGCGCCACTCGTGTGCTCCGCATAAAGTACCTGACGATCGCCAATCTCTTCAGATTCTTTTACGAGCCATGAGCCATGGAAAGGCACGCCCACAACAGACTGTTGGACAAGGTCCCTAATAGCCGGAGGCTTGGGTTCATGCAGATTAGGCAATGCTTTGAGTGCCCTGAAGATATGTACTGCATCCAGTGGAACTGATTCAACTGGAGTGCCCGGATCAGAAAACGTGTGGACCGAAACCTCGCTCTTTGACACGCCGACAAGATGTCCTGCAATCTGCACGGCTCTTCGAACGGGTGTCGCGTGGTCAATTCTTCCGAGGCTACTGATACCGCTCTCAACATCGAAAGAAAGCACTTCAAGATATTGGGCCGGTGGCTTCCATCTCGGCATTGGCATGACATCCGGAATAGCCACAGGCGGCTGCCCAACAAAAGGCTCTGGAAAAACAATGCCTGGCAAATCAATCAAGTCATCAGGAAAGTCAACACGTCCGTTCTGGCCTCCACGATCGTTTGTCTGCACCGGAAGTGTCACGACACCTTGATCTGGAAAGAACCCAAGTGCCAAATGATTACCATCGCCTCGACGCCAGCGGCTCCCGGTTATCTCAGTATTGCTACTCCTGTCATCTGTGAGTGAGTAGCGATGCACAAGCATCGGATTCATCGAATCAGAGACATCGAAAATTGAAACCTGAAGGCCGCCCATACGGCCCGTCATTTCATCTGCATCAGAGCCTATCGTCAACAGGAAGTTTTCATCGAGTGGCTGAATGTGATCGGAGAATCCTGGTACATGAAGTTCACCAACCAACACGGGGTTGGTCGGAGAACTGAGATCGACGACAAAAAGTGGATCTGTCCTCAGGAACGTTACAAAATATGCTCGATTTCCAGCAAAACGCACTGAGTAGAGATTTTCATTCGAAGCGAGGCCACGAAGAGCTCCAACCTCTACCAGGTTCTCTGCCTGGTGCTCGAAGACAAGAACACCACTGCCTTCATCCCATGTTTCAACAACAACCCGCAGGAAACCCTCGTGCTCGTCCACTGCAAATTGATTGAGCACATTGCCACTGAAGCCCCCTTGGGCATCAAGTGACACAACAGGTGACCCACTCGGATCAAAACCAAATGTCACTTTTGTTATATCTGTCGCTTGCTGCCCCGATGGCAAGATACCAATACCGGGCAATGAGGACGCAACGTATCCATCGAAGACATAGACGCTTTCGGTTGTTGCAAATACGTTGACGGAACCCTTTGTAAAAACTCCTATTGTTGCAGCTGGTTGCAACTCTTCACCTGAAACATCAAGTGCAGTGATTGTCGTAAGTTGTTGATAGTCGCCCGCTTGAGGCACATCGATTTTTTGCGGCCCAACAAGGCCCCTCACATCGAGTGGATTACCGCTCGCGTCAGTTTCATAAATCTGAGGAGTCATGGAATCGAGCAACCGCTGACGCACCCTGGCTGCATACGAATCAGCTGTTTCATACGTTGCAAATGGCTTTGGTGGATTAGTAACAGGAAACCATGGCCGACGAAAATCAGTTCGTGAAAGCATGCGATGAGATTGGTTTTCATGGGGACTAGCTGGCCCCACTACTCCTCCGTTTCCTGAGTCACTCGAAACAACTTCAGGATAAGGAGTATCGATCCGATGATTCAGCACGAGTCGCAAATGCCCATTGACCATCCGAGAGCTAACAAGTGACCCATCGATTGTGAGTCGATTCATGACTGATACATCTGCAGGGTCACTCACATCAAGAATCGCAATTGCCGTCTGTGGCCGACCAAGAATGGGTGGCCATATCTCACGTCTACTATCAGATGATCGCGTAGGTGACATGTCGGCATGTTGCCTAGAAATTATCGTCAGCCTGTCGCCGTACAGGTACATGCCAGCGGTCTGACCCATTGTCTCAACAGTAATCTGATCAAGCAGTTCAGTATTCAACTCAGAAAAACCGCGAACAATTGAGAGCTGACCGTGCGCGAGTGCGTAGAGCGTATCATTGTCCACCTCAACAAAATCGGCCTCATCAACTCCTCGAATCTGAGTATTGGTCGAAGAGGACACCACTTCATCGAATGGGGCCTCACTTGGAACAGCGGGGACTCCCATCTCACGGGCAATCGTAATATCGCCGATCTTCGGCAACCACACATTTGGAAATGCTGGCTTACCAAATATATGCTGCCATTGCTGCACAGCCTGCCCGACGAGCCAATCGGCGTACGCATCAACAGATGCAAATGTTTCACTGTGGGAACTAATCTCAAATACCAGATCAGTCGCTCCAATTTCAAAATCGACGGGTGTCGACTCCTGAGGAAGCGAATTGCTCCCTGTCAGCATCTTCCTCATTTCAAGTTTTTCAGGAGAGCGAATACTTCCCGAATGGTTACAAGAAGAATCCGGCCTACGCCGGGGCAATGAAGAATTTTTTTTACGAAAGCGAAAGAGGGGCATGCTTTTTCCCAGGTAATGAGTGCAAACGCGTAAAAAGGTTCCTTCATGTAGAAGTGTGAGCTACTCGCTGCCTCTACAATTTCCACTCATGGATGCCCCTGAACCCTTACAAAAATACCCCTTCTTTAAATCGTGATGTACTACTCATCAATCGGTCAAGGCGATACAAAAATTTGATATGAAAACTTGAACATACCTAAGAAACCCATTTTATCTCTGCGTCGGTGCTGGCGTTGTTGCCATCTTAAGTTGTGCTTGAGACGCCACGACATATGGTCGCTTGTACTCCGGCATATAACCCTTTGCTCCACGAACTGTAACTTGCTGGCCAACCATTGGAGCTAAATTGACACTGGTTGATGGCGTCACAAATACAAGAACATTGTTATTGATATCGACAATAGCCCACCGAGGTGCATCCGGCCTTCGTGACACGACCGTAGCCAGTCGCCCATTGGTTTCAACATAGTCAGGAGGCGTCCAGGTATTCTGGCCATCTGCTGGCTTCCCACCAAGCATGACGCCCGGGCGGATAGGTCGACTCCCAATGCCGCCGAGACTCGACCACAGTGAACCAATACGCAATGGTGACGGTTCAACTTTATCACGAGCGGCGAGGGCGAGATGCCTTCCTTGAATGGTTTCGAATCGAGCCAGCCTGGCGTCAATTGCCTCAGCACGAAGTCGCTCGGTGCCGGTCGAAGCACGAGCTGAAGCTATTCGCAAACGGTCTCGCAAGGTTTCCAGATCCCAATTTTGAGAAGGCCCGGTAACTGCGAGTGAAAGTGCCAAATCAATATCGGAGAGTTCATCCGTGGGTGCCATCTGTGGTCCAGCTTGAGGCGTTGCCGCAGGCTCTGGTGGACTCATGTCAAACAAACCACTCCCAACAGGCATCCAATCAGCCAAAAGGCGGTGTGCTCCCGAGATGCCACGAAGCTGTCCCGGTTCTTCACGTACTTCATGATCTTCCGCCGGAAGTTGACCAGCTACTGTCATCACCTCAGAAAGAGAATCACCTACCTCTCGCCAGGCATCAACAGCCTCACGAACCTTGACAATGCCTGCTGATGTTTCCTCTGAAGAGTTTTTGTTATCCGTTGCAATACTCGACGTTTGTGGGGCCAAGCCAATAGGTAAATCAAGATCATCTAAACGTGCCCAACGAAACTCACCTGCTGGCGGTGCCACCTGCAACCACAGCCCTTCATGCCTTCCTTCTTGTATTCGAACTTCATTGAGTACTCGCACCCGTTCACCAGCTTCTAAACGAACCTGCGCAACATGCCGGAGAGCATTGATCTGTGAACCAATTCGTGAAACCGCGCCATCGGTAATGACAACACCAATCTCAGAATCTTCTTCAATCTTTCGATCAACATCAGCTGCACGTAACCAACTAAAACTACCAGCAAGTGGTCGGACGGCACCGTAGCCAGATTCACTCACACTCCAAATTTCGAGTGTCTCACCATGAATCAGCCGTGCAGTTGGATAGAAATCATCTCCAGGGCCAGCACGCAGATAGGTGTGAGATGTGACAACTTGAACCCGCCTAGGAAACTGTTGGCCCGTTGCAAGTTGATCTTCTGCGGAAACGAGTTGGAGAAAAAGTGCGCACCATAAGCCCATCGCCAGAAAGACGATGCGTTTTCTGCACCAACAACTCCGGAAGGACTGGAGTGTAAAAAACAGGGTGGCAAACATCGGGGGGAGGATGGCACTCTTGTCCGTTATTCGCAACGCCAAAACAATGAATCAGGATCTGCTGAAAAATCCACTATAGAACGTAAAAAACGCGTAGACGAGGCTTGGGCTACCCTCGTCTACGCGCTGCATAGGAAGCGGCATAAAAAACCACTCCTACGTTTCTTGTAGTCCAGGCAGACCAAGCGCTCAAGTGACGAATTTTCAATTTGACTCTGGATCGATGAGGGCGCGGTTGGCCGCAAAAGAGACCCCTCTACAGAAGGGATGTTCGGGGGGTTTAACTGGGACTCGGAAAGCTACCGCAACAATACTGCTATGACAGCATGCCGTGCTGTCATAGCCATGCCAGTACCCTCAAAAAAGTTTGTTCGTTTGAAAGGAACCATGAACACATCACAAACAACGCGTGTTATTCCCAGAGATCTTTTGGACGATCAAGAACTTCCTTCAAAATAAATAATTGTTTTCTGGTGGCAGGGTCTTTCAACATTGCAGCAAGTCTAAAATCGGCAGCTTCCTCTTTTTGTTCCTGACCGCTTGTGTCCACCATTTTTTTCGTATTGTCTCGAAGATCAGCCCATGGACTCTCAACGACTCCGTCTGGAAGATGGTTGAGGCCTTGATCGAAGACCTCATGGATGTGGCGAGTTATTTCACCCTCATCCTGAGGTGGAGACAGCATATGCTCTTTCTGTTGCACCAGAGTACGAGGAGCCACTTGTTTTGATCGACCAACCTCATCAGATATTGGCAGTGCAATAGTCTTTTCTTCAACCCCTTCAGTAGGAACTGGCCCTTCTGTAGGAACTGGTGATGGTTGCTTTGTTTGTGTATATCGATTCAGAAAAGCACTGATCTCTGCTTCCACCGGATCAACTACTTCGTTCTGTTCTGGAATCTCGTTTCCATCAATCTCAGGTGGTGTTAAACGGCCACATTCAGGACAATCAATAATTGCGAGGACGGGTGCTACAAATGATGCCCCGCAGCCTCTGCATTGCCTTCCTCCGACACGTTCCTCAAGGAACATCTCAGGGTCTATTTCTTTTTCTTCGTTACCAGCAATGGCTTGCCCACGACCACCTACTCGACGAAAGAACGCAACCACCTGAGAAATAATCCAGATGAAAACAAAAAGCAGTGGCAAGACGGCTTCTAGCCAGTCAAAGGCAGCCGCAAAAAGTGGATTGAACTGTGCGTTAAAAAACATATGCTCTCTCCTTTCCTACACGACGAGACTTACACGTGACCACTCGATCCATGAGTGATACGCATTAGGTGGGCGATGCAACCGGCGAAGGGGTTGCCGCAATAGACCGTCTCATCTCAGTATCAGCCTGTAAATTCTTGAGTTTGTAGTAATCCAAAATCCCGAGTTTGCCCGTAGCCAATGCATCTGAAGTTGCTTTAGGGACCTCTTCCTCGGCTTCGACGAGCGCTGCCCGGCTTTCTTCAACACCAGCAATCATTTCTTGCTCACGCGCAACTGCCATTGCGCGGCGACCTTCAGCTTTGGCTCGAGCGACACGAGTATCAGCTTCCGCCTGATCTGCTTGAAGACGAGCACCGACATTTACTCCTACATCGATATCAGCAATATCAATAGAAACAATTTCAAAAGCCGTATTTGAGTCGAGTCGACGTGTCAGTACTGTTTTAGAAATGACATCAGGATTCTCAAGAACATCACTATGTGTTTCAGATGAACCGATAGCTGAAACAATACCTTCTCCAACACGAGCGATGATCGTGTCTTCGGTTGCTCCACCAATTAATTGATTCAGATTGGTTCGCACAGTCACTCGTGCTCGAACCTTGAGTTGAATTCCATCTTTTGCAATGGCATCAAGTGTTTTTCGTCCACTCTTTGTTCCCGGGCAATCAATCACTTTGGGATAGACACTTGTCTGTACTGCCTCACGAACGTTTCGGCCAGCAAGATCAATTGCTGTCGCTAGCTTAAAATTGAGTTCACTAATATTGGCCTTCGAGGCAGCAATAAGCGCCTGCACAATCAGAGGAACTCGTCCGCCAGCAAGATAGTGAGCTTCGAGAGCCTGCAGTGTTATGCCGCTTTCATCTCCGAGACCAGCTTGGACAGCCATGATTTTACTACGAACAATGACGGTTGGATTAACCTTCTTAAAACTCATTGCAACGAGATCAAATAAACCAATCCCAGCACTTGAAGCGTACGATTGCAGCCACAGACGAAGGTAGCGAGCAAGGAAGCCAAAAACGATGAGTAGAAGAACAACGCCGACAACCAGAACGATGAGACCAGGCACACCCGACATGAAAGACTCCGTAATATTCTTCGTGGTATGTCGCCCCACATTTTTGGGAGCAACCTAATACACTGAAGCCTGTTTCGAATGAGCCACTGAGTCAAGCGCCTGAGGGCTTCTCAAAATCATCAAATTCGAATTCTTCGAACGTTTTCGCGCTTGGAATCGGACTTTCATCCCTTTTTTCTTGCAGTGAGCTGTTTAATTGAGCATCCTCAGAAGGCTCGGGGAACGCACGAAGTTCTGGCTTGGTTTCAATCGTTCGGACGACAACGGCCCTTCCTTCTGTACCCACGACCTCAATTACGGTTCCACTGGCAATCGGGCCTGCTTGACTCACAGCCTCAATTTTTTCTTGAGAAATTTCCACTTGTCCCCATGGTAAAAGATCCGTTTTGACTCGACCCTGTCTGCCGACAAACTCTCTCAACCGTTCTCTCTCTTTTTTCCCCGGAACCAACTCGTGTGGCTCCGGAGGAGACGGCATGATTCGCCGACCGAGTGGCGTTGATGGGAAAAGATGAAAAGCAACAGCAAGAGTTGCTGGAACTGCAACTGCGGTAATGGCAAGCACGAGAAATCCAGAACCGATACCCTGCTCAACAAACGCCGTCGCAATCGCTGCCACAATAGCTGCGATACTAACAAAGCCAAGGAGACCGCCAGATGGAATAAAGACCTCTAGAACCATCACGAAGAGGCCAACCAAGAGTAAGCCAGTAATCCAGAATAGCGGACTCATATTGTCTCCTGCGAATACGGAACAACCATGATACGACCGGAATGTACCGCTGTAACTTGCACTGCCGTTCCTGATTCAATCAGCATGTCATCCGCATAGACATCGTGTAATTGATTTTCGATATCAGCCTTCCCAGCCGGAGCCAAACGCGTCACAGTGACACCCGTTTTTCCAATCAGCTGTTTGACTACCACATTTTCAGTCTGATCGTCGCGTTCCGGTGGCACAAGGAGAACATGTCGCAGGACTGGTGTCGAAGGAAGCCAGCGTCGAACAACAACACCGAACGCGACAACGCCAGCCCCAGCACCAAGAATACCTAACAGGGAAACCTGGAGTTGTTGAACCTGATAACTATTCGCTGGAAGCACAAAAGACTGGCTTGCCAACACTAATGAGGAAACGATAAGGAGCCCACCACCTAAACCAAGAACACCGATGCCTGGCAGAACAAAAATTTCAGCAGCGAGACAGACGACTCCGGCCAGAAAAAGCATAACCTCTAACCAGCCGCTGGTTCCATTGAGATATTGGCTCCAGAAATAAATAATGAATGCCACCATGGCGATGAATCCACCGAACCCAAGTCCGGGTGTCTGTACCTCTATGTAAAGACCAACACCTCCGACGAGTAGCAGAAGCCAGGCAAGACCGGGGCTTGCAAGTGCATCGAGCAAGCGGTCAGCCCACCCTGGCTCGATACGCGTTATGTCGTCACCTAGCCCGTAGCGTTCTGCGAGATCAGAGAACGAGGTCACGGGCTGATCCGTCAAGCCGTAGGCTTCAGCCTGAAGCCCATCAACGAGCAGCGGGCCGGGGGCAAGGTCTTGTTGTTTCTTCCACGAAGCCTTGTCTTTTCTCGGAAGAAGTGCACTCGAACTGAAATACTCTGTTCTCCCCGTGGCCTGCTGAACAAATCTGCTTACTTGGTAATCCGGCAAGACAAGCGCAAGGGGGAGTGCTTCTAACGTCTTTAAATTGCCCTGCATGATCTTCTGCCATGCCGCCTCAATTGCATCAGCCTGGCGAGCATCAATTGTCGCTGCACCTTCACCTCCGAGAACGGCTGTCTCATTCATAACAACATCATCACATGCTAGCGCAATCAGGGCAGCATCACTACGCGCCTGATTTGGGATATATGCGACAGTCTTTACCTCAGCAGGATTGATTTCACGTAACCAACGCGCAAGCACAAGGCTCTGCTCGGGTGATCCGCCAGCCGAGTCAATCTTGAGACAAAGGAAATTCGCTTTTGAGGTGATCGCTTCCTCAAGCCTGACGCGAACCCTTGCTACGCTGTCACTGGAGATTGGCCCGGAAAGGCTTACAACAGAGGCCTTCCAGCCCCGTTCCATTGATGGATCGAGTACAAGTTGTTCAGGATTGACGTCGAGGCTACGTGCCAGATCAGCCGTTCCCGTAACAAGTAATTGCACAATGCCGATTTCACGGCACCGACGCCCAGATAGAACAAGAGGCCGAGGTCCCACATCCTCAACCCGCAGGACCTGAACTTCTTCCCGCAAAGTTGGCACGCGTTCTGACAGAACAATTTGGTCGCCAACTTCCGTTATGGCACGGACAACGCGTACAGAAGGATCCGCGAGTGCGACAGCAAGGGGCGGTGGAACTGTCCGGCGTCGACCAGCAATATCTTTGTATGCGGCACGCACTGTCTCATCTACTGTTTCTTTATTTCGAACCACTGGTCCGAGTAATGCATCGGGGGCCATTACAATGTCTTCGCAGGCCAGCGCAACCAGAACAGCATGGCCTTGAGCACCATCGGGCAGGTACGCGATTGTCTTCACGTTTGCCATCTGTGAATTGGTTAAGAATCGTGCCAATTCCAGGGATCGCCCAAAGTCGCTGTCACTGGCGTATTCGTCACTGATTGCATCAAATTGGAGAACCAATTGACCGCGCCGGCCTGATGTACTCTGCAGGCGATCCAACTGTCGAAGAATAGCTGCTCGGATAGCGTTATCACGGCCGCCGGTTAGAGGCAAACGCACCGCGACACTGACTGTTGAAACTTCGACTCGCTGAGGGGGCTCACTACCTGCTGTTGGCGGTAGAGCGGGCTGAACACCCTTTTCCCCCACGCCCTGCTCTAACGCTACATTTTCATTGGTCACACCGGCTGCAGCTTTTGCTTTTTCAACGGCCTCTGCTAAAGGCCCGGCCTGTACGAACTGGTTGTCTACCCATAGAGCAGCCCACACCATAATGAGGACTGAAAGCATGACGCGTCTGACATAGACGGCCATCAGCCGCAGTGAGGCCGCTGACCGAAACACGTTGTACCATTGAGTCCTACAGATCATTTGTTTTCCAGTAGAAGTCTACGATCAGAAGAAACCGAGTCAAAGGAATGATGGCTATATGGTTCCCTATAACAAAGACAAATTAAGTTTGGCTCCTTTTGGTAGAATCTCGGTCTGGCAAGAAACCCTCTCATCAATAAAGAACTATGACAGAAACTCGCAGCGAACTCCTGAAAATCATCGAAGCACGTGCACTCAAACGAGGCACTTTCACTCTGGCGTCAGGCCGCACAGCCAGTTTTTACCTTGACGCAAAGCAGGTTGTTCTCGACTCACAGGGAGCCATGCTCGTCGGCAAAGCAATTCTAGAACGACTCCAATCATTTGGTGAGTTGCCAGATGCAATTGGTGGTATGTCAATTGGGGCAGACCCCATTACAGGTGCCGCAGTCACGATGGCCGGAACAGCTGGTCTTCCATTGAAAGGGTTTATGGTTCGAAAAGAACCAAAAGGCCATGGAATGCAACGGTATATAGAGGGTCCTGTTGAGGCAGGAAACCGGGTCGTCATCGTCGAGGATGTGACAACAACTGGTGGCTCCTCTCTCATTGCAATCGATCGAGCAGTTGAGTTTGGTCTCAAGGTAGAACGAGTCATCACGGTCATTGATCGACTCGCAGGTGCGGCTGAAGCATTTGCAGCACGAGGGATTCCCCTCGAGCCTTTGGTCACTATTCGTGACCTTGGTATCGAGCCAGAATAAACGACCTCTCGATGACACATCGGAGGTACTGTCAAAAAATGACATCTTATTCTGACGGATGACAACATATGTCGTTTCACAAGAACCATCAAAAAAAGCCTCTTTGCTTAAAATAAAGTGATGATTCATCAGAGTTGCTACCATACAGGTTGAGAGGGTGTGGACCTCTCCTAAGGGAGCGTTTGGCATGACAGCACCGCAGACACCTGGCACTCTATACGGAACACGACTCTGTCTGTTCCTTCTTCTTCTTTCATGTTTTTCCCTTCTGCCTGCTAGGGCATTAGCGAGTAGCAGCAGTGCAGGAGACGAATCAATAAGCCAGCAGAAAGTTGCTGAACTTATTGCTCAACTGGGGGACACGAATTATGCAATTCGTGAATCAGCAACCCAGCAGTTGCGAATAATTGCTGATCATGCAATTGATCAATTACTTGATGCAGCTGATCAAAGTAATGATCTTGAGACTGCCCTCCGCGCCCAGTGGATTCTCGAGACGGTGTCGCTTATTAGGCCGGATGATTCACCAGAAGTAGCAGACTTGCTGAAGAATTTTTCCAGTCGATCGCTCTCCCAGCAGATCAGTGCACTCAGCCGGCTGATCCGCCTTGAAGACAATGCAGGAATCAAGCCCCTGGCTCGCCTGATTCGAACAAATCGATCAGCACGTACTTCCTATCTCGCGGCACTAATTCTTCTGCAGGAGTGGGGACCTACTGATCCGTACTGGCCACAGCTCGTGGCACCTGTTCCCAATGAACTTGATACCAGCAAGCGTCCCGCAGCACTTTTGATAAATCGCCTGATTGACTTTTCTCAGGTGGCGGATAGTCCAGAAAATAAATTAGATCAAAAGCAAGACGCTTTTGAGAATCTTGAAACGGCACTGAAACGGTTCCTTGAACTGACACCATTCGACACTCAGACGTTTGGAAGTAACACCACCACACGCGGAGTGAATGATCTTGCTCGAGAGATTATTGTCCGCTGCCACGCTCGCGCAGCGATACAAGCGGGCTTTCCTGATCGCGGTGTTGCAGTAGCCAAAGAACTCTTTGAGTTCATCCCCAAGAATCCAGACAAATATCAGCTGGCAACTGCTGATGTTCTCTTCTGGGCAGCACACTCCGGGCTTGCCAATCTTGTGAATCATCTCCCGGAGAGCCTGCAGGCGACTATTGAGAACCAAGCGATCACGCTCTATGCAGCAGCACGCTGCGAACAGTCAAATGGAAATAAAACTCTGGCAGACGAGATGGCGCGACGTGCCTTTGCTTTATGCAGTGATAAAACAAATGAACAAATGCTAGCTGCCGTTCGCCTTGATCATTGGGGGCTTGTTGATTGGGCAGACCGTGAGTATCGCCGAGTCATTACAGCACCCACTTTATCCGCTCAGCAGATCATCCCATTCTCAATACAGTGGGCCGAACTGCTCAATGACTTTGACCGGTGTAAAGAGGCGTCTGCTGTTCTCGAAGATGTACTCACCGGTTCGCACGGCACCATCAAGAATATTCGAGTTATGGATTCTCTTGGGTACTCAAAAGAGGCACTCGCTGCTCGTCAGAGGTTTTTTCTATCTCGAGCTGACAAAGAACAGAGGAATCGGAAAAGTGAAAGACAAGCTCTTGATAAAGCACTTGATGAGTATCCTGAGGAAATCGATACGCTCATCGCGTACTACCACTTCCCAGGTCTCTTGCCCGCCGACAAGGACAGGATTGTCGGACTCATTCAAGGAGCATTGAAAAAACTTCAGCAGCGGATCGACAGAGAACCGGACGAACCCAATCCGTATAACGAATATGCCTGGCTTGTAGCAAATACCGAGGGGGATCTGTTACGAGCTACTCGGTATTCAAAACGTTCTTTGGATCTTGATTTTGATTCAGCAAGTTTTCTCGACACATTGGCCCACTGCTACGCAGCTGCTGGCAATCGGAACGAAGCTATCCGCTGTCAGGTTGTTGCCCTGCGGAAAGATCCCGGGAGTAATACGATTCAAAAAAACCTGGAAAAATTCTTATCGATGCAACGGTAATTATTCTGCATAGATCATGTTGCTATTCAGAACGATAAAGTGGCAAATATCGATACGGCAGTTGCAGACACAGAATGGCTTTTGTAGTCGCCTGAACTCTGTCGTTTTCTCCAGCAAAGAGAGCCGGGGACCAACTACCTTGTTCTTCATTCTCCTGCTCCTGTGTCCTCAGTAAAAATGCTGTGACTTTGGCGTACCACGCATCAAATTGCTCACCCTCGATATTCCGAAGCACCTCACCTGATAAAAGCAGAAAGTCCGCCGACTGGGCGAATGAGCCCCCTTCCAAAGGTGGAGCAAACCCTGAAAGAAAATGAGAGCCGTCAACCATTGCAGGTGAGTTCTGAGGCTCTTCTTTATATTGCAGAAGAAGTAAGCCAGCGGCTGTTGCTGTGGGATCGGGCGGCCCCGCGGCGGTACGACCAAAACGTGAACGAGGGATTTCTGGAGCACCACAGGCAGCCGTTTCAAGAAAGACATCCGCTCTCTTGAGTGTTGCGACTGACGGCTTTACACCGCACGACTGAGCAACCTGCATTGCGAGCAGTGAACGCAGTGTAGGCAGTACCGTTTCCACCGTTTCGGATGGACTACGTTGCCATGAGCCTTCTTTAGTCTGACGATCTGCCAGACTTTTGAGTGCGTAAACAGCATTTTTCTTCAGCACTCGGTCGTTACTTAGAAAGCTGGTTTCACAACCAGCAACAACCCCTGAAATGAGACCTCGCAAATCGACTTCAACTGGACCAACACCCTGTGGATCTGCTTGAGGTTGAGAAGAGCCAAGCCACGTGAGTCCTTTCCTAACCACTTCGGGATAGTCTTCTAACCACATCGCTGTGGCAGACTCAGGTTCGTAAGTGACTCCCTCTGCCAGAAATGGTAGCAGAGCCAAAGCGGTTGTTGACTGACTATTTCCGCCGGTTGATGTCGCAGAAAATTCATCCGGACTCTCTGGCATGCCTAGATCCAAATTCTTCACTGCAGCTAAGGGTTTCCACGATCCATCTTCATCTTGCTTTGTTGCAAGCCATGTCAGAGCAGTCATGACAGATTTTTTTGATTGTTGTGACCCACCGTAAAGCGCAGCCAATAACTCTTTTGATCTTTCTGTACTTCGACCTTTCAGACCACCTCGACGATACCGAACAGTCTTGGCCATCGACGAGACAACTGCTTCTGGTAACACGCCCGGCTTATTACCCGGATCTTGTATTCGTATGACGAGAAGGCCGGATGTATTGAGATGATCTGCTGTTGCTAAAAGTGGAATTGAGTACACGCCGGGCGGTGCTTCCTCCGTTGTGTTAACGATAAGAGCACACCTCAGGGCAGCCTCTTCGAGATATGCTGGCTCAACGGTAACTCCCAACGGAGGGCTCTCTGAAGTGACAACAACCGGCCCATTAAATTTTGCTGGAGCCAGATCCACTCCGGTCAGAGCCTGCAAACCACCAGTGAGTGTCCTACTGAGTGACTCCAAAGAATCTCGCTGAAATATGATATCGATTTTTTTCTGCTGACCCGGCAGGACTGTCGCATAGACCATTTCTTCCATCCGGAATGGGTGGTTTGTCACAACAAGTGTCAGTGGCACAGAAACTTCTCGACCAAAAATAATAGTTTTTATTTTTTGTGTTTGCGTCCCCTCCGAGGCATCTTCTGATGCTGCTACCAGAACTCGAATATTATTGTCCTCGATTGGCTCACTTGGCAGACGACACAGTGCCCCTTGCGTGTATTCGACCGGATCCAGCGTGAATGATTCTGCAAATCCATTTCTCTCAACAGGCACCCGCAGGTTCACAGTATCTCCGGGCTGCAAAAAGACAGGTGGCATAGCTCCAAAAGATGGCCGTGATACGACTGGTAGATCAATGTCAAATGCTTGTTCGACAGAACTCTGAGCCATGCTCAATGCTATCGTAATAGTCACATTCCGTTGCCGATCACCAAGCGACTGATTCCCGGAGAGTTCGATCTCGAGCTCTGATTTGTTTTCTGGAATCTGTTTCTCAAAAGTTGCTTCAACACCAGATGGCATTTTCGAGAGGCTAACGTCAATTGGCCCTTCATTATTGTTGCGATTAATTCGTAGTGGAACCTTCACCGTTTCAGTAGGTCTCAACGTCACCGGTGGAATGGCTTCTACTTGAAGTGCACTGACACGAGGTACTCCCAGATGATCAATTTCTTCCGGCAGTCGATCCGAGTAACACCCTGCCACAAAAACAATAAACACGACATTTATTTTCAGCATGTATTGCATTTGAATACGTGGCTGTTTGAGATATTTGAACATCACCCCTGCCCATTTTATTTGCTTTATTCCAACCATGCCAAGTCATTGCCCGCCAACTGATTCCTTCGCGTCGACGTCTTGAACAATCTGACATACTCTATTCTTGCTGAAGAAACGATTTGATCCAACTCCAAGGCAGAGTTTTCCATGCATACAACGATGGTTTCGATCGGGGACACTTCACTTGCTGTCCAGATATGTGGATCGGGCCCACCGCTTGTTCTCCTTCATGCGTTTCCTTTGGATCACACCATGTGGCACCGGGTCTTGTCGCTAGCCAATCATGCATGCCTGATCATTCCTGATCAGCGGGGCTTCGGAAGCAGCACAAACGGCAATCCTGAGAAGCCACCCATAGCGAGCATTACTCAACTGGCTGACGATGTGGCGAAACTTCTCGATGCCCTTGATATTGAAGAACCAGCCGCCATCGCCGGTATTTCAATGGGCGGATATGTTGCTCAACATGTTGCCGATCGGCATCCTGAAAAAGTGTCTCATGTCATTCTTATAGACACCAAGTTTTCAGCAGATACACCAGAAGCTCGAACAACCAGAGCTAATCTCGCGGCAACGGTTGGCAGAGTGGGCCAAAAAGTTCTCGCAGATGCAATGGTGCCAAATCTTCTAGCTGCAACAGACGCGGCCCGCTCCCAACCGGAACGAGCCGCAAATGAAGAATTTCTTCGCAAGCTTATTGGCAAGCAATCTGTTGCGACGATTCAAGCAGCACTCAGAGCACTCGCAGACCGTCCCGACATGACGAAAGACATGCAACGTCTCAAGAAACCGGTACTTCTTATCTGTGGCCGTGAAGATACAATCATTCCGCCAGCTGTCATGGAACCTATGGAGAAGATTCTTCCAGAAGGACACCTGCTGATTGTCCCAGAGGCCGGTCACCTGGTTCCCTTGGAGGCCCCGGCTGTTTTCTACGAGGCCGTTCGTTCCTTTCTTGACCTTCCAACGGGACAGGTCGGGAGTTCCTAGGGATCGATGGATTCATTTCACCAGAACGTGAACCGCTCTTCTTATTTTGCGGTGGAGGAAGCGGTCGTCCCTGAGCATTCTGGGCGTTACGAAATTGCTCCTGAAGGAATTTTTTTGTACCTGAGGGATTATTTTCAATAGCTTCCTGAATTGTATTTTTGAGAACTTCTTGTCGACGTGCACGATAATCGAATGGTTTTTGTTGTTGCGTCCCCGTCGTTGCCTGGCCAACAACAAAACCAAGCACGATTGATACGCCGACTGCAATCGCAGGTGCAAACCATTGCCAAAGATCACCTCGCATTTGTGCAAAACGACTTGATTTTCCGGGGCGATGGTGTCTGCCATCAACTGCAACCATTTCAATTGTTGTCGCGAGTAGATCTTTTGGAGTTTCTGCCTCTGGTAAGACATCGAGTGTTTGCCACAGTTCCCCAAGGTCAGCTGCTGGCGTTGTGCCGAGGGTATCATGCTGAGTTGTGCGTGGAGTCTGTCTCTTGTTCACTGGGCTTCCTCTTTTTCAGCAAGAAAATACGGCTTGAGTGCTTCCCTTAATTGCTCTCGGGCGCGAAAGAGCAATGATTTTACCGCAGGCACTGACAGTTTCATCGCCTCAGCTATTTCGTCATACGAACAGTGTTCAAACTTTGCCAGAAGAATGACCATCCGCTGCCGCTCATTAAGACTGGCAATAGCCTGCTGCACAACAGACTGAAGTTCGACTCGATCGAGCTGGCGAGTTGGCAAGAGCCCACTTGCGGCAACTGCCATCTGTTCGAGTCCGAATATGTTTCCTGATGCAGAGGGGTTTGAGGACACCCCCCACTCTTTCCGACGATAGGCCCGCTGACGAAGATCACTAGCAATATTATTTGCAATTGTATGAACCCAGGTTGTGAATTTCGCCTTCGGTTCGTAGCGATGACGAGCTCGATAGACTCGCATAAAGACTTCTTGTGCAAGATCTTCTGCGGTGGAGTGGTCACCAGTGTGATTGAGAAAAAGCGTAACAAGTCGTGGCTGCCACAGTGCAACGAGTTGCTCAAATGCCTCGGCATCACCATCGCGCACGCGAAGCATCAACAGCGTGGATGGATCGGAGGTTATTGCCATGACAGGAGCGATCAATCGGATGGGCAGAACACCAAAAAAGATAAGTAACCCGTATCTTATCGCCAATTGATTGTTTTCTTATATGGCAACACCGTCTGAGCCTCAGTATCAGACCTTTCTTCAACGATCCGACGTGCAAAATGTTGCGTCAAAACATCACGATGGGAAATGCTGTTCTGTGCTTTAGAGACTCACTTTCCCCCGGGAAACAGTGGAGCGGAGGAGGCTCGAACTCCCAACCTCGGCATTGCGAACGCCGCGCTCTCCCAGTTGAGCTACCGCCCCAAAAGAAGAAATTCATTTCCTTTCCTCGTCTCTTCTGGGCCCTGATGGTACGAACCGTCTAGGTGGGTGTCTAGCGGAGGGTATGGCGGTCTACAATACTGAGAGTTTTCGAACCTTTTATTTTGGAAGATTGTTTCTCTACGTATGCAAGCCCCTCCAATCATTGTCCGTGGTGCTAGAGAGCACAATCTGCGCGATATCACTGTTGGCCTTCCACGGGGTCGATTGGTTTGCCTTTCAGGCGTCAGTGGATCAGGCAAATCGAGCCTTGCATTCGATACGCTCTACGCAGAGGGACAGCGACGCTACGTTGAAAGTCTTTCAACATTTGCCCGACAGTTTCTGGGGCAACTTCCACGGCCTGATGTTGACAGTGTGACAGGCCTTTCACCTTCGATTTCAATTGCTCAGAAATCAGCCGGACACAATCCACGTTCGACAGTTGCCACAATGACCGAGATTCATGACTTCCTCCGTGTGCTCTATGCGCGGGTTGGCACGTCATACTGCCCGGCATGTGACAAAGTACTCGAAGCTCAACCAAGAGACCAGATTGTTGAACGAATTATCAGCATCCGCTCCGGACAGCGATCAATGATTCTGGCTCCACTCGTCCGACAAGCCAAAGGCACCCATCGGGACCTCTTTACTGACCTGGTTCGTCAGGGATTTACCCGTGCACGTGTTGATGGAACTGTCCATCGTGTTGAAGATCCACCTGCTCTCGAGAAACAGTTTAAGCACACGATTGAAGTTGTTGTCGATCGGCTCACGATTTCAGAAGAAACCCGTAGTCGTCTTGCGGAATCTGTTGAACTGGCCATTAAGACAAGCGGTGGCCAAGTAATCGTGACCAGTGAAGGTGGTGAAGCAGACGACCAACCAGACGACCTGACGCTATCAAGCCAGTTCACCTGCGTCTCGTGCGGGGTGAGCTATGACACACCCGAGCCACAGTTATTTAGTTTTAACAGTCCCCTTGGTGCCTGCTCCACATGTGATGGACTTGGTGATATTTATGGGATCGATGCCAAGAAATTACTCGTTGACCCATCACGCTCAATTAAGAAAGGCTGCTTCGGAGTTCTTGGGCGATTCCGGGATATGCCTCGATGGACGCGACGGCTTTTCAATGCGGTTGCTGCTCATGCTGAGAAAAAGAAAAACTACGAAGCCGGCGTCATGCTCGATACCCCCTGGCAGAAACTGACACCCACCCAGAAAAAAATCTGGTTACATGGGACAGGTCTTGAAACCATTCAGGTTTCGTGGCGACGTGGCCGTGCCGAACGTGGAGCCAAAACAAAATTTGAAGGTGTCCTCGCGATGCTGACAAACCGTTGGCGGAATGCAAAAAGTGGAATCATGCGTCGCATGCTCGAAAAGTACATGAGCGTCAAGCACTGCCATGTGTGTGATGGTGCGAGACTGTCTCCACAATCACGAGCAGTCCGGATCACCTCAGCAGTCGCATGTCCAACTGCATCTCCCACTACCAAGAGGAAAAAGAAAACTACTTCTAAGAAATCAAAATCTCGTGAAGCCACCTGGGAACTCTCGTTAGACAAATTCTGTGCACTCCCTATCAGCGAAGCTCAGGTCTTTATTTCAGATCTTATTCTTGATGACACACAGCAGATAATCGCGACAGAACTCCTGAAAGAAATTCGGAGTCGCCTGCAGTTTCTTGACCAGGTTGGACTTGGCTATCTTGCGCTTGATCGCAAGGCACCGACACTTTCTGGTGGCGAGAGCCAGCGAATTCGGCTGGCGGCACAGATTGGTTCGGGGCTTTCCGGCGTCCTTTATGTACTTGATGAACCATCAATTGGGCTGCACCCTCGAGACAACATCAAATTGCTTGGAGCACTCGAAACGCTTCGAGACAAGGGAAATACCGTTGTTGTCGTCGAGCACGATGAAGAGACTATTCGTGCCGCCGACTGGGTCGTTGACTTTGGACCGGGCCCCGGCAAACGTGGTGGTGAGGTTGTTGCAGCCGGCTCACCACAGGACATTGAAAAAAACAGTCGCAGTATCACTGGTGCGTTTCTTTCTGGACGTGATGCAATTGTTTTGCCAGAAATACGACGGAAGCCGGATGATCGAACACTTACTCTTGAGGGTGTTCGTCACAACAATCTGAAGGGAATTGACGTTGAGATCCCTCTTGGGCTCTTTGTATGCATCACGGGCGTCTCTGGAAGTGGCAAGAGTTCACTGGTCAGCGACGTTCTTGAACCGGCCCTCCGAAGCATGCTTGGCAGTGACGCTGCGGTACCTGGTGACTTTGATGCACTCGTTGGTGGAGAACAGCTCGACAAAGTTATCGTTATTGACCAATCACCGATTGGTAGAACACCACGAAGTAATCCATCGACCTATGTGAAAGTATGGGATGATATCCGCAAACTCTTTACGATGCTTCCAGATGCGCGGCGTCGTGGCTGGAAGGCCGGGCGGTTTTCATTCAATGTCGCGGGTGGTCGCTGCGGGGTGTGCGAAGGGCACGGGTCAACACGTCTCGATATGGATTTTCTTGCTGATGTCTGGGTTACCTGTGATGTCTGTGGCGGCACTCGGTTTGCGCAGGACACGCTTGAGGTTCGCTGGAAAGGCAAAAACGTTGCGGACATTCTGGCAATGGAGGTGGGCGAGGCACTCGAATTCTTTGCCGATGCACCAGACATTGCTCGAAAGCTTCAGACGCTCTGTGATGTTGGGCTCGACTATCTACATCTTGGCCAGCCATCACCGACGCTCTCTGGTGGTGAGGCACAGCGGGTCAAACTTTCTCGTGAACTTGGAAAGCGTTCAACTGGCAACACGCTCTACATTCTGGATGAGCCAACGACCGGCCTTCACATGCATGACGTCCGGCAACTTCTGGATGTGCTTGATCGCCTGGTGGATGCGGGTAACACGGTCCTTGTGGTGGAACATAATCTTGATGTGGTGAAGCGGGCTGATCATGTTATTGATCTTGGTCCAGAGGGTGGTGCTGGTGGTGGATATATCGTTGTCGAGGGGACACCAGAAAAAATTGCTCAGGCACGTGGGTCTGAAACAGGCAAGGCGCTCAAACCAGTCTTGGTTCAGGCCAAGGAACGTGCTTCAAAAAATAAGACCGGGAAACGCCGCCCAGTTCGAAAATCATCTGCAGTGACTCCTGCAGCTGTTGAACGTGCTCTGAAGAAATCACTGACAGCTATCGAGAAACAATCTCGTGACCCTGGGCCTTCGGCAATGATGGTCCGCGGCGCGGCGCAGCACAACTTAAAACATGTGAATGCCGATCTCCCGCGTGGAGCAATGACCGTCTGCTGCGGCCCGAGTGGTTCCGGGAAAACATCACTCGCGTTTGACACGTTATACGCTGAGGGTCAGCGTCGGTATGTCGAGAGTCTGTCGCCGTATGCTCGGCAGTTTGTTGGCCAGGTACCAAAACCAATCTTTGAAAAAATTGAAGGATTGGCTCCGGCGGTTGCTATTGAACAGCGTTCGACGGGGAGCACACCGCGTTCAACGGTCGGCACATTGACAGAGATGTATGACTTTTTTCGTGTGCTGGCCGCTCGGCTGGGCGTGATGCATTGCCCTGACTGTGGAGTGCCTGTCGGTGCCCAAAGTGTCGATGAATCAGTCGATCGCATTCTTGAAATCCCTGAGGGAACGCGGATGCTTCTACTTGCTCCGGTTGAGCTGAAGGTCGGGCAGACTCCAGAAAGTTTTCTCACCGGACTCAAAGCAGCAGGCTATGTGCGGCTGCGAATTGACGGTACAACATACCGGCTTGATGAAGACCCTCCGCTGGATCGAAAACAGAAAAACAAGATTGAACTCGTGATTGATCGAATCACTTCCAATCCTGAAGAGCGGAGCCGAATTGCACAGAGCGTCGAAGCCGCTTTTGAGGCAGGGAACGGAACACTGCTTGTCGCCCGTGCCGTTGATGACGGTCACGGGAATCCTCTGGAAGAGCCAGATTGGCCGATTGATATTCACAGTCGTTTTCTTGCATGCCCAGAGTGTGGCCACGGCTTTCGTCCACTTGAGCCGAGAGAGTTTTCATTTAACAGCCCGCTCGGTTGGTGTGAGGTCTGTGACGGGCTTGGAACGCGAACAGGTGTTGAACATCAGTCATTGATTCGTGATGCGTCGGTATCCCTTCTTGAAGGGGCACTCGACTTATGGCCTGACCTTTCTCAACCGCTGAGCAAGGCAATGTTGAAGGCTCTTTGCCAGACAACCGGATTACCGGGGGATGTACCGCTCAATGAACTTTCTGGACTTCAGCAGCGGGTTCTTTTTGAGGGCACAGGAGAAAAATGGATTGATGTCAAACGGCCACGGGGCACACCCGGGCGAGGCCCATGGTTTTCATTTCAGTTCAAAGGTCTCGAAGAAGCCTGTGAAGATGCCTCACGAATGGTCGCTGCGGTACGACGCAAGGTTGATGCCGTGATGGGTGAGGTGCCCTGTAGTGAGTGTGGCGGCAGTCGACTCACACCCGAAGCCAGTGCAGTCACGCTGTGGAAGCGTACCCTTGATGTCTGGGGGCGGATGCCACTGGGCAGACTCGCCAACGAGTTAGGTGCCATTACCCTTCAAGATGATGAACGCTCGATTGCTGGAGATCTTCTTCGTGAACTCACAAACCGGGCTCAATTCCTTGATGAAATCGGTCTTGAATATCTTGATATGGCGAGGCCTGCAGGCAGTCTTTCTGGTGGTGAGATGCAGCGGATTCGACTTGCGGCGCAGGTTGGGAGCGGCCTGACAGGCGTGCTCTATGTGCTTGATGAACCGACCATTGGGCTTCATCCACGTGATACGCATCGTCTTATTCAGGCACTCGTTCGACTTCGTGATCTTGGAAACACGATTGTCGTGGTTGAACATGATCGAGACGTAGTGAATGCGGCAGATACCTGTCTCGACTTTGGACCGGGAAGTGGTCGTGAAGGTGGTATGATTGTGGCCCAGGCAGCACCCAAAAAACTTGAAAAGATAAAGACCAGTATTACTGGGCCATATTTATCGACACGACGAGCCTGCGACGCCGTGCTTGAGCAGAAAAATGAGCATGGTCGCCGTGAGCCGGATGAATGGCTCGAGCTCAAGGGCATTCGACATCGCACACTGAAAAATCTTGATGTGAAATTCCCTCTGGGTGTTTTGACAGCCGTGACTGG
>WLWF01000657.1_pt1 | contig 32408 bp, 43 predicted proteins | sample 6718331 | NCBI WGS metagenome assembly WLWF01 (sample SAMN12718692, study PRJNA515312) | sponge metagenome | isolation source: marine sponge | host: Mycale hentscheli | place: New Zealand: South Island, Marlborough, Capsize Point | collected 2003-05-01 | reverse complement strand
GCTATTTCGGGTTATAGACCCTTGGCTCTTTTGACCCATATTTGGATCTCCTTTATTTATCTGGGAGGAACTCGTTTTCCTCACCAACAACAATATTAGACGCTGTACAGGTGAATGCAAGATTAAGCGGGCGCGCCCTGCGCGCCCGATTAAGAACCCAATAAAAATTTGATGAGGGCGCGCAGTGCGCGCCCGTCCACACTGCCTAGATTCCACAGGTCCTTATTTCGTTACCGTCCTAACCTGCCCGCCCGCTGTCTTAAGTCTTCGTTATGGGCGCGCGGTGCGCGCTACGAAATCAGTTCCCTGCCAAACATGTGTTCTGAGCGTGGGCATGGGGGACCTTGGGGGGGGTGCTACGCGCTCGTACATATATGTATAGATATGGAGGGACAGTGCGTGATATTTTTTATTCTTCCCTGTAACCTGTTTGTAACATTTCCCTTGGGGTGGGGGTGTGTGCCTGTTCTTTTTTCTTTTTTTAGTTGTATCCCTTATAGGAAGAGGTTGTGATACAGGGATACAAGTAGTAAGGTGGGGGGGGAGGAGGGCGCTCTGGGGGAGCGCCCTCCTCCCCCCCCTACTAAGTATAACCTTTGTCCCACATAGCTTGTGGGACAAAATAAGTAACAAGTAGGAGGTTACATAATGCCACAAAACGGTGGAGGCAAAGGCTGGAAAACTGATCCCGAAACAGGGGAACAGGTAATGCCAGATAAATGGAAAGCATATTTAGATTGGCTGTTGTCGGAAGATCGTCAGCCTCTTACGACTCGTGATTGGGCTGTTGCTAATGATGTGAATGAGCGTACTGTTCGGCGGTGGAAAGCTGACTCTCGGTTTATTCGTGAGTGGGACCGTAGGGCGGCTGAATTAAATGTCCACCCTGAGAGGACTCAGGGCGTAGTTGATGCTTTACATGCCGCCGCAATTCAAGGTGATGTGAAAGCCGCTTCGTTGTATTTGCAGTACATTGAAAAGTTTACTCCTAAGCGCCGTTTGGTGTTGGACGATGACCGTGAAGTGTCTGGTTTGTCTGATGTTGAGTTACACGCGGAGCTAGAGTCGCTTATGAGGGGGTTAGATGTCTGATCCTAATGAGTTTGATGACGATATTGATTGGGGAAGCGATGAAACATTGGAATGTGGTTTAGAAAACCCTGAGATATGTGAAAGTTGTCAATAATGGCTGAAAAAGACCCTCGTTTAAAAAGATTAGGTTTGTCAGGGTATAACAAACCTAAACGTACTCCAGATCATCCTACAAAGTCGCATGTTGTGTTGGCTAAAGGTGATGGTTGCTCTGGAGGTAAGGTTATTAGATTTGGTCAGCAGGGTGTTAGGGGCGCTGGTAAGAATCCTAAGTCTAAGAAACAAATTGCTAGACGTAAATCTTTTAAAGCTAGGCATCGTAGCAATATTCAGAAGGGTGTTTGTTCTGCCGCGTATTGGGCTGATAAGGTTAAGTGGTAATGGCTTCTCCTAAAGCAAGTAACCCTAGGAAGTCAGCTAAGAATTACGCTAAGAATCCTGCAAGTTATCAAAAGAAACTTGCATATGATAAAGCGCATAATGCAAAGCCTGAGAATAAGGCTAAGCGTAGGGAGTTGGGTAAGGCTAACTACAAAGCTAAAAAGCTTGGTGTGGCTATGACAGGTAAAGATATGTCACATACTAAATCGGGCAAAATAGTTCCTGAGGATTCGTCTACGAATCGGGCTAGGAACGGTCATGGTAAGAATGGAAGATTAAAATAGTTTATGGGGGGATTTTTTGTTAGACGATCTAACAGAGGACTTGGAAGAATTTGCGGAGGCTACTACTAAGGTAAGTCGTTCGTTAACTAAAATAGGTAAAAACATAATTGGTGTAGCAACTGCTATTTTTTCGCTTTTTATGTTTGCGCCTGATTGTTCAGGCGATGATAACAATGATGTGGTGGATAATGAGTGCGTTATGTTTTGGGAATCTATTGAAAATGTTAGCTTTGATAAGTTAACTGAGTTGCAATGGGGTTTTTATGAACGCCAATACAGTGAGTTGGATTGCTAACGTATGGGCGGTCCGTTAAACCACATAACTGCGCTTTTACGGACACCTTTTGTAATAGGAGTTATTCTGTGAGTTACAAAGCTAGGGAACACTACAGCAGAGCCATACGGTGGTTCTGGAAATTCATGTTTGGTTCCATTGAAAAGAAGCTCTAATGTTCCGCCTTCGTAATCTTCTGGGGAACTTAAATTTACTGTTACAGAAAGTTTGCGAACTAGTCCTGCAAGTAAGGGGTTTGTTGTTTTGTTTAGTGGCATTGGTGTTTGTGCAGAGGGAATTAAATGCTTGGCGGCGTATCTGTCAGTGTTACCATCAATGTGCCATTCGTATTCGCCGTTTTTTGTGTAAGTTGTATATTGCACTTGTTCGGGTCGTACAAGGTCAAACACCCATCCTGCTGACACATTCGCTTCGTAAACTACTTCTTCAAGTAAATGTGTTACAGTGGAGTTATCTAGCCAAGTCACTTTGGATTTGCGATTTGCGTCCTTTCCGTAGTGGACACCAGTCATAACATGTACTTTCTTTTGTATCTCTCCTTCCTCAACGATAAAATCAGTTTCTTCTTGCATAAGCGCTTCTGGCATATACCAGTAAAGGTTTTGTAACATGTCGTACAGCTTATCAGAATTAAAGCAAGAAGCGGAATGGCGTAAGTGTTGTAAAGATGAAAAGTATTTTTTGCAAAACTATTGGTATATAGCTCATCCTGCTCATGGTCGGATTTTATTTGATTTGCGCTCGGCGCAAAGTGAAGCATTAAATCATTGGGAAGATCACAGGTATTCGTTAACGTTAAAAGCTCGGCAAATTGGGTGGTCTACGCTTGTAGCCGCTCATCAGTTTTGGCTGGCGTTTTTTCATTCAGATCAGAACATTATTGATTTGTCTAGGACTGAACGTGAGGCTGTGCTTCTGTTGCGGAAAACTAAATACGGGTTTAAGCATTTGCCTAATTGGATGCTTGAACGTGGACCAAAATCTTTAGTAGAACATCAACAAAGAATGGGGTTTGATAATGGGTCACTTATTACTTCAATGCCATCGGCTTCTGACCCAGCTCGTGGCGAATCAGCATCGCTTATTGTCGTGGATGAATGGGCGTTTCTCCCTAATCCTGAAGAAGCTTGGGCTTCTATTGAACCTGTTGCTGATATTGGTGGTCGCATTATTGGTCTTTCCACTGCGAATGGCAGTGGGAATTTTTATCATCAGCTTTGGGTTGGTGCTACTACTGGTTCAAACAAGTTTGCGCCTATGTTTTTTCCTTGGTCGGCAACTGAAGATAGGGGAGATGCTTGGTATCAGGAGAAGATAACAAGCATGTTGCCTTGGCAACTAGCGCAGGAGTATCCGACTACGCCTGAGGAGGCGTTTGTTAAGTCAGGTAACCCTGTGTTTGATTTAGATATTCTTCAAGAAATGGACCGTAGGACTATACGGGGTAGAGTTGGGTTTATGTGGAGAAACGGCAATCATGTGGAGTTTAGGGAATGAGTTTAGAGGTTTGGAAAGAGCCAGAGTCAATGTCTGCTTATGTTATGGGTGTGGATACGGCTGAGGGTCTTAAGCATGGTGATTATTCTTGTATCCAAATTGTTTGTGTGGGGACTGGTGAGCAGGTAGCTATTTGGCATGGGCATATAGCCCCTGATTTGCTTGCTGAAGAAGTGCATGCTGTTGGTTTATGGTATAGAAACGCTTTGTGTTGTGTGGAGTCTAATAACCACGGGCTTACGACTATTACTGAGTTGCGTCATTTGGGGTATCCTAATTTGTTTAGGCGTAGGCAACTTAATAACGTAAATAACAGAATTGGTCAGGAGTATGGGTGGAAAACTACGCGAACGTCTAAGCCTTTGATGATTGATGACTTGAGTTCCGCGTTGCGTAATTATGAGTTACAAATAAATGATAAGCATACGGTTGCTGAGTTGCGAACGTTTACTAGGAACGATAGGGGTTCTATGTCTGGTTCTCCGTATGATGACCGTGTTATGGCGCTTGCTTTAGCTAACCAGATGAGAAAATATGCGTATGAACCTGAGTATGCTCCGCAAGTAGATGATTATTGGACTGTTGACTGGTTTGCTCGTTTGGGCAATAATAATGGTTCTACGGAAAACCCTATGCAAATAGGGACAAACAACGTTCGTGGGACACTTTAATTAACTTATAGAGCATATGTATACATGGAAGGTGCTTTAAATGGCAAGAAAATTTGTATCGCACACTAGTGCATCACAAACTATTGATGGGAAATCAGGTAAAAACAACAAAATGGAACGTGGTTCCAGTGTTGTTGCTAATCCTATTTGGGAACCGCATGGTCCTCAAAGCCCTAAACAACGGTTTGAAGGTGGAAAAATTAACAACCAATCAACTGACAAAGGACATACCACAGTTCGTGAAACTCCTAAAAATCAGCATGGTTTGTCTGGCAAGGTAGAACCTGCTTCTAAACAACCTCATTACAAAGGTCATAACGCTTAGTAATGGCAATCTTGCCTCAAGGGGCAAGCTACGAAGAATTTGTAGAATACGTTACTAATTTGCGTGGCGAAGTCCCTGAAGAAGAACTGAAGGAACTGTATCAACGCCGTTTAAAGCTTCATGGCATTACGTTTGACACGAAGCGAGGCTGGAGATCGGTTGCTCTTGCTCCTGATGAGCAAGATTTAACTGATAATCAACGTGAACAAAAGATAGTTGCTGAAGCTAAGGCTCAGGGCAGAAACATAGCAAGGGTTTAATATGGCTAAAAAAACACGCCTAGAATTACTTGAAGATGCTCAAGAGCGTGTACGCAAATGCAAGCAATGGCGTGAATCAGAGAGCTTAGATCAGACTTGGCGTAGGCTAAATGATTTATATAGAGGAAAACATTTTCCAGTTACTAGTTTAAGTAAGCAGGATTTAATTTCTGTTAATTTGGCTTTTTCAACAGTTAACGTAATTGCACCTTCCGTAGCAGTTAATTACCCAAAGATTGTTGTTCAAGCTAACAAACCTGAGGACAGAGATCGTGCAGTGTTTGTGGAAGCAGTTATAAATCACCAATGGAAACACCATGATTTTAGAACTCCTTTTAGAAGAGCTGTTAAAGATTTTCTTATCTTTGGTCATGGCTGGGTAAAAGTTGGATGGAAGTTTGTTGAACAAGAACAAACTGTTACAGAAAATGAACGTGATGGGCTTATACAAAACGCGATTATGGAAGCAAATCAATTTGCTCAACAATACCCTGAACAAGCTTTAGAACTACCTACAGACGCAGAGATTATAGCTAATGTGCCTGAAAGCGTTATGCGTGTAGTAGAAGATCAGCCTTTTGTAGAAAGAATTAGTCCTTTTGATGTGTATGTAGACCCTGAAGCTACTTGTATGGAGGACGCTAAATGGATAGCACAAAGAATTGTGCGTCCTTTGGCTATGGCTAAGGAAGATAAACGGTATAAGCCTGCGGCTAGAAAACGGTTATCTCTTTCAAATGTTGAATCTGACGTTACATACACAGATTCTTATGATGATAAACGCCAGTATGTTGATGACAGAGTTGTCATATGGGAATACTACGATATAACTAAAAATACGTTATCCGTATATGCTCAAGATGGAGACGAATTTTTAATAGACCCTATAGAAATGCCTTACGCATACGGACAACCTTTCGTAATGCTTAGGAACTATGATGTTCCAGATAATTTCTATCCTATGGGCGATTTAGAAGCTTTAGAGCCTTTGCAACTGGAGCTAGATAAGACCCGTAGCCAATTAATGAACGATAGAAAGCGTTATGCTCGCAAGTACTTGTATCACGAGCGTTCTTTTGGTCCTGAGGGTAGAGAAGCTCTTGAATCTGAAGATGATGGTCGCCTTGTCCCTGTAGTGGATGAGAATAAACCACTTAGTGAAGTGGTTATGCCTATGCCTCAGGTTCCAGTGTCTCCTGAGATTTATAATTATTCGCAAATTATTGAAAATGACATTAATACTGTTTCAGGTATTTCAGAATACGCTCGTGGAGCTATGCCTGAAATACGCAGGACTGCTACAGAGGCATCTATTGTTGCTGATGCTCAGAATGCTCGGTCTGCTGACAAGTTAGCTATTGTTGAAATTTGTATCTCTTTAGTCGCTAGACGTGTAGTTCAGTTGATGCAACAATTTATGACGGGTGAAGAAATGGCTCGCGTAGCGATGAAAGGCGGGGATTCGGCTTTTGTTCCTTACACTCGTGAGGAAATAGTAGGTGAATACGATTTCACTGTGCAGGCTGGGTCTACACAACCGATGAATGAAACTATTAGAAAGCAACAAGCTATTTCTTTGATGAATGCTGTTGCTCCTCTGGTTGGAACAGTTATTGACCCTGCGGCTCTTGCTATGCACGTTCTGGAGTTTGGATTTGGGATACAAGAACCAGATAAATTCTTGATGCAACAGGCTCCTCCTGAGATGATGGCTGAAGAAGGAGAAATGCCACCTGAGGAAGGTGGTGTTCCTCCTGAGATGATGGGTGGTATGGGGGGACCTCTTATTCCTCCTGAAATGATGGGTGGCGGTATTGGTCCTAGCCCTGATGTTTTCGCTCCTACTGGTGGAATACCACCTGAAATACTGGCTCAATTACAAAATCAGATGGGATTAGAGCTTCCATCCTTGTAGTTTTTGGGACACTGTGATTAACTTATAGGAACAACTTATCAAAAATAAGATTCCTTAGGAGGACATTGTGTCTGAAAAAACAGAAGCCATAGAACCCACTGAACCAGTGGATAACCTTGAAACTTCTACAGAAGTACCAGAGGAACCTGCATATATTGTCAAAGTAGACGGTGAGGAACAGCAGGTCAGCCTTGAAGAACTTCAACAAGGTTACCAACGGCAAGCGGATTATACCCGCAAAACGCAAGAGGTAGCGGCTGAACGCCAAAGGCTATATGAAGCAGAGCAAATTGTTTCTGCTTTGGAAGCAGACCCAGAAGCAACTATTCAAACTCTTATGAGTTCGTTTAATATAAATCCTGCCAAAAATCAGGCTGAATACCAAAAACAGGCTGAGGAATGGGAAATGATGGATGATAACGAACGCAAAGTAGTTATGTTGGAGCAAAAACTCCAACAGCAAGATGAAATGCTTCAGCAAAGGTTTGCTCAACAAGATAAAGCCCAAAGAGTTCAGCAAATAGAGCGAGAAGTTAGCGCTTTACAAGATAAGTACGGAGAATTTGACGCAAACGACCTAGTTAATCATGCGATTAAGAATCGTATTCCTAATTTGGAAGCGGCTTATACGCATATGCGGTTTAATGAGGTTAAGTCTACTGCGGATAAACTTTCGCAGGAACAAGAAATAACATCTAAAAAACGAGATGCTTCAGTTGTAACAACTGGAGGGTCTACGCAAACAGGTGGTCCAGTTGAATCAACTCCTCAGGTTAGCTCGTTAAGAGAAGCTTTCGCTTTAGCTAAACAACAACTAAACCAATAACCTCTAAGGAGTAAGACATATGGCTGGTAACAGCAATTTTGATGAGATTCTTACTACTACCTTAAATAACTATGTTCCAAAATTGGTTGACAACATTTTCACAGCTAGACCTCTGTTCTATGCTTTGACAAATGGTCAAACAATTCGGCGCATCTCAGGTGGTGCTAAGATAGTTGTTCCTGTAATTTACGGAACGAACTCAACAGCGGCTTCTTACAGTGGAACAGATTCTATTTCCGTGACCCCTCAGACAGGCATTTCAGCCGCTGAGTATGAGTGGAAACAGTATGCGGCTACTGTAACAATCAATGGTATGGAAGAAGCTAAAAACAATGGTGAGGCACAAATTATTGACCTTCTAGAAGGCAAGATTTTCCAAACCCAAGAAACAATTATTGAAAACATGAACGCTATGTTCTATGCAGACGGCGCTGGTAACAGCGGTAAAGACTGGATGGGTATTGGCGGTATTGTTGGAGTAAGCAACGATGGACCTAGCTCTGCGGCTATTGGTGGCATTCCTGCTGATGGCTCTAACAACAACTGGTGGAGATCATCAGTTACTAACGTAGGTGGTGCTCTAACCGTAGCTGGCATGGCAACCATGTATAACAATGTTTCTGTGGGTAACGATCAGCCAACGATCATCATTACAGACCAAGACGAATACGAAAAGTATGAGTCTTTATTAACAAGCAACATTCGGTACACAGATACTGACATGGCTGACAGCGGGTTCCAGAACCTTCTGTTCAAGGGTGCGCCTGTAACGTTTGATGGAGATTCAAACCTTGCTGGCAAAATGTACTTTTTGAATACGAAGTATCTACAACTTGTTGCACACAGCGATGTTTGGTTCAAACCAACACCGTTTGTACGACCAACGGACAAAGACGCTGTGTTTTCACAGATTCTTTGCTACGGTAACCTTACAACCAGTAACCGTTCACGACAAGGACTACTTGTCGGTCTAACTGACTAAGGATACTAATGGCTAGAGGCTACGCTTACGCACATAAAGCTGGTTCACGACCCTACGGTCAACCAAAGGAGAACTTTCGTGAAAGTACTCCTAGACCTGAAGGAGTCGGACCTTCTAGGAATGTCCGACAAGTTATGAACACCAGCGTGATGGAAGCAGAGCCTACTCCAGTTAGTAAATGCAGTGCGTTAACTCGCAGTGGGGAAGCCTGTAAAGGGCGACCCCCTGCGGGTAGCGACCTGTGTAACTTTCACAGGAAATAAACATGAACATAGCCGAAATGAGAACCTATGTTCGGGGCATACTGGACATAGATGTATCAGATATATCTGATGACATTCTTAACCGTTTCATTGGCGAAGGCTATGACCAAGTTGTTTACTCCGAAAAACGTTGGACTTTTTATGAAACAGAAACAACGTTTTCTACAGTCGCAAACACATCGGACTATGATTTAGAGACAGACGGCTCAGTTCTCACTACAGGTCTTCGTGATGTAGCGGCTTTACGAACAGACGACCATGTTCTTACTTACATAGGTCGTGACGATGGTGACACTGTTTACCCGTTAAATACGGCTGGGAGCGGTAACGTTTATTATTACTCTATGTGGGCTAATAAAGTTCGTTTGTATCCCAAACCATCTTCCGCTGAGACAGTGTATGTCCGCGGTTATGCTAAACCTTCTGCGTTTGGTGTAGGTAGCGTTGACACGGCTACACCTTCTGACTTTCCTGACCCATTTCATATCTTGTTTGCAACTTATGCTATTGCTCGTTCCTACGAGCAACAGGAAGACCCTCAAATGGCGCAACAGTATTACGCCATATTCGCAAGAGAGCTAGACAATTTGCGAGCTAGGTATCTTGATACGCCTGCTCCTCAACCAATTATTTTAAATTCCAGAGATGCTTCTCGTTGGAAGTCTAACAGTATATTGCCTGACAGACTACGTTATAGCTGGGAGTAGCTATGGCTAAGCAACAAGGCTATAAAACAGAAGTCCTTGCAGATTTCCAAGGCGGTATAAACTTTCGCACAGACCAGTTTAACTTAGCTCCTAACGAATCACCTGATTTATTAAATGTTTCAGTTGACCCTAGAGGGGGAGTTAAACTTCGTAATGGTGTTACAGCAATAAACACCAGCGCAGAGTCTCATAACATTAACGGCTTGGCTTCTTTCTTTACTGACGGGGGTACGTCACACATTATTGCTAATACAGGAGCTTCTAGTAGCAACATAAAATACAGTACAGGTAGTAATTTTACTACGTTAAGTGGACCTACAGCTAGGACGGCAACGTCCAAAATGTATGGCATGACTATGAATAATGTGTTTTATGGTGTTTCTGGTGATGTAGTTTCATTTAAGTGGGATGGTTCTAGTGGCGCTGATTTAGGTGTCACTCTTGAGGGAGGGGCAGGCAATTTCCCAATAGCACAATATGTTACTTTTTGGAACAATTTTGCTTGGGTGGGTAAGACTCGTGAAGGAGGAACTTATCACAACTCTAGAGTTCGTTGGTCTAACGCTAATGACCCTGAGAAATGGAACGAAAATGATTATGTAGACATAGGTAAAGGTGAAGGAGGCGATGGCATTACTGGCATTGTTCCTTTAGCTGACCGTATTCTTGTTTTTAAAGCTAACAGCGTTCACGCTATATACGGATTTGGTTCTGACTCATTTCAAGTAGTGACGCTGACTACCAGCATAGGTTCTACTCCACTATCATCCCCTGTGGTAACCCCCTTCGGTGTGTACTTTTGGCATGACCGAAGGGGAGTTTACCTTTATAACGGGGAAGGCTTTACAAACATATTTACTAAATTAGAACCTGCTATAGATAACGCAAGGATTACTTTCACTAATCCTCCTCAGTTGGCTTGGTTCCAGAACCGTTTGTATCTCTCTTTAGATATGTTGCAGTATTACAAGTCAGGGACTCAAGCCACAACAAGGCATGTGTTTATATTTGACCCTTCTATTAATGCGTGGACGTTAAGCGATATAGACGCTGACACAATACACGCACATAGACCACCTAATGGACAGCATCTTTTGTTAGGTGCTTGTTCAGGTTCTGGGCATACTGGGCGTGTTATCAAGTTAGAGCAATCTAATCCTACTGATGCGTATGATGGCTCTACTGCCGCTCACATAGATTCACATTTTACGACTACTTGGATGTCTGGTAGGAATCCTGTTGAGCGTAAGCGCTGGGGTAGACCTCAGATAGTTTTGGATGCGGCTTCGTCTTTGTCTATGCAAATAGACGTTTATCAGGATTATGATAAAGCTTCTACAAATAGGATTATTAACGTAGAGGTTGCTGGTCGTGGGTCTACGAATACTTGGGAATCTAGTTCGTCTGGTACGGGCAGTCTTTGGGATTCAGCTATTTGGGTTTCTGAGTCTGCTTCTAGCATAACTGATGTTATTCGCGCACCTAGTTTAGGTAACGCTAAATCAGTTGCTTTAAAATTTAATGGACCTTCCCAATCTGTTGATTGGGAGGTCAACGGAATTATGTTTACTTACAAACCTAGGAGAACAAGATAATGACTTTAGACGTTACAAATAACTTTACTGCTGGTGAGGCTATTGTTGCTTCAGAAATGAACGCTAACTTTACTGATGTAGAGAATTACGTTAATAACAATTTGCCTGCGCTTGGTACGGCTAATACGTTTACTGGAACAAATGCGTTTAATGCGGCTGTTACTACTAGTAGTACGGTAGTTGTTGGTGGTGCGTTTACTGTTGGTACGAATGGTTCAGGGCATGACGTTGTGTTTCATTCTGAAACTAGTGATGATAATTGTACTTGGGATGCTTCAGCAGAGTGTTTGATAATAACTGGTACTACTGGGCAGTTAGCTTTAGATGTTGCGGCTGGGACAGTTGAATTTAATGGCAATTTTAATGTGGGTGAAGACGGTTCAGGGCATGATGTACGTTTTTATTCGGCTACAGCAGGCGATCATTTTCATTGGGATGCGTCTGAGGAGAAACTTACTATTACTGGTACTAATGGTCAAGATGCTTTGCATGTGGCAGACGGAAATGTTCATATAGACGACACTTTAGATATAGATGGAACGATACAAGCCGCTAGTGGTTCTGTTAGCGCTCCTACATATACGTTTAGTGGTGACACAAACCTTGGAATTTTTCGTCATTCTGCTAACAGTTTAGGAATATCATTTGGTGGGTCAGGCAATTTGCCTCCTACTGTTGTTGGTTATCAAACTTTGCGTTGGAAGACAGGTACTGGTTCAGATGCTGGGGTGATAGGTTACGATGGTTCTTCTTTGCGGTATAAAGAAAACGTTGTTGACTTTGTTAAATCTGATTGGGAAAAAATCTATAATTTACAAGGTGTGCGTTTTAATTGGAAAGAAGAAGTAGATGAAACCAAATCATCAGATTGGGGTTTCATCGCAGAACAAGTTGATAAACAAATACCTGATCTTGTGTTCCATAGAGTAATTGAGGGGCATGGAGATGACCCTATTCCTGATTCGGTAAATTACGAGAAGCTCTGCGTATTTCTTCTTGAAGCTATTAAGGATTTGAATACAAGACTTGTTTCTGTGGAGGGCTAATGCCTAAAGACATCCAATATACGAAACTGTTAGGACCACAAGTAGAGATACAAATGACAAATGGTCCTGATTATGAAGGGACCTATTCTTCGTCTACGGCATATGTGGCTGGGGATGTTGTAACCTATAACGGGTCTTCGTATGTTGCAAGGCAGAATACGACTGGCAATGCGCCAGCAGAGTCGGCGTATTGGCAGACGTTAGCTTCTAAAGGAAATGATGGTCCTACAGGTCCATCAGGTCCTTCAGGTCCTTCAGGTAGTACGGGACCCGCAGGTCCCACTGGTCCCGCTGGTCCTACAGGACCAAGCGGTCCGACAGGTCCACAAGGACCTCAAGGTCCTCAAGGTCCACAAGGTGACACAGGTCCGACAGGAAGTACAGGTCCTGCTGGACCAACGGGTCCTACTGGTCCCGATGGTCCTAGCGGTCCTACAGGTCCTGCTGGTCCGACAGGACCAACAGGTTCTACTGGACCCACAGGTCCGACAGGCGCACAAATACTTAATGGCAGTGGTGACCCCTCTGGTCCCACAGGCGCTAATGGTGATTTTTATATAGATACTGGTGACAATGAGCTATTTGGTCCTAAGTCTGGTTCTGGTTGGGGGTCAGGAACTTCGCTAGTCGGTCCTACAGGACCTAGTGGACCTAACGGTCCTACAGGACCTGCTGGTCCTACTGGACCCGCAGGTGGAACTGGACCTACTGGACCTACTGGTCCAAATGGTCCCACAGGTCCCACAGGTCCTGACGGTCCAGATGGTCCTGCTGGTTCTACTGGTCCTGCTGGACCTACGGGTCCCGCTGGACCTACAGGACCCTCAGGGGGAACAGGTCCTACTGGTCCAACAGGACCTTCGGGTTCTGATGGTAAAACAGTTCTTAATGGCTCTGGTGACCCTTCTGGACCAACTGGGTCTGACGGGGATTTCTATATTCAAACGACTGATAATGAAATCTTTGGACCTAAATCAAGTGGTAGCTGGGGGTCAGCAACGTCTTTGGTAGGTCCTTCTGGACCTACGGGACCTAGTGGACCTACAGGTCCAACTGGTCCTGCTGGGGGGACTGGACCCACTGGACCTACAGGTCCCGCAGGTCCGAATGGTCCTGACGGTCCAGATGGTCCTCAAGGTCCCGCTGGACCTACGGGTCCTGCGGGTGGTACTGGACCCACTGGTCCTACGGGACCAACGGGTCCGACTGGTCCGACTGGTACTGCTGCTGGTTCTGACACTCAAGTGCAGTTTAATAGTAGTAATGCTTTTGCTGGTTCTTCTAACATGGTGTTTGATGGAACTAATTTAGATGTTGCTGGTTTGAAGTTAGGTGGTACGGCTGTTACGTCTACTGCTGCTGAGTTAAATATACTTGATGGTTCTGGAACTTCTTGGACTGAAGGTACGCCATCGTGGACTAACGTAACAGTAGGTAACGCATCAGCTAATACGATGAGACATATTGTGATTGGCAAAATTTGTATTGCACAATTTAAGATAACTTTTGGAAGCACTACTTCAGTTGGGGGAACTGTTTCATTAGCTCCTCCTTTGAATTGCGATTACGCTCACTGGCAAATGGCTGGTAACGCTTGGTTCCATGACACAAGCGGAGGAAAGTTGTATCAAGGTCAATGTGTATTGACTAGCGCAACAAAAGTATCTTTCTATGGGATATTTCATGCTGTAGGTAATTATTCTTATTCAGGGGGGCTTACAGCCTCAACGCCTGCATCTTCATGGGGAACAGGTGACAGTTTTACAGGTCAAATAGTATATAGGTTGCCATAATGAATTTACGAAACGAATTAACAGATCCAGAAACTATTCCAAACGAATGGTTAATTGAACGGATGAAAGATGAACGTAATTTATTATTGATGCAAAGTGATTGGACTCAAGTAGTTGACAGTGCTTTAAGTGACAGCAAAAAAGCTGAATGGGTTTCGTACAGGCAACAATTACGAGATTTTCCAGAAACATGGACTCCTAATGATATTTGTGAGTTTCCTAATAAACCTGAAGGAGCATAATGGAAGTAGCTACAGACGCAATACTGCAAGAAATACAGGCACGTTATCCACAGGAGTTCCTTATTAGTGTGCAGGCAGTGCGTATCTCTGCCCTTTTAAACCACATGAAAGAGTGTGAATGCACGCATTGTAAGGAATTTGCTGGGACAGAAACGGGTTAATATAGGAGGCTTTTATGGCTGTATCTAGATATACACCTACTTATAAGGACACAATTTCAGGGACAATGGGCGGTACTGCTGGTTCTGTTGCCCCTAGTTTGTCTCAAGCTACTGGGGATACAAAGAAAACCATGGCTTGGAATGCTTATCATGGGCAGAAAGCGTTGATGGACTGGGCTAAGGCTCAGGATAAGAATAAGCGTCAGTTTGATTTAGGGGTTCGTAGTTTGCCTCAGGCGTATAATCAGCGTGGCATGTTAGATAGCGGTCAGTATCAGCGTGGCGGTCAGAGGTTGTTGGAGGATTATTCTCGTGCTACTGGCGATCTTCGTTCTACTTTGGACTTTGGTTTGCAGGGTTTGGGTTTGCAGGATTTGACTGCTCAATATGATTTGGGTGAGTTACGGCAGATGATAGGTACGGCTAGGTTTCAGCAGATTATTGCTGATGCTTTGCGTAGTCAGGGGATGGCATAATGGGAACAGGAATGCCCAATGAATGGTGGGACCCTAGAGATTGGGTTGATCCAGTTCAAGATGCTCTTGGAGGGGCAAGAGATGTGTACAATCGTTTTAACGATTACATGCCTGCTCCTTTTAAAGACTTTGATATTCCATCAATTAAAACTGATGATATACCATCCCCTTGGCGTATGTTAGAAAACATAGGGGAAGGAATTAATTGGCTTATTCACGGAGATCCTGAACCGCATTGGAGTGTTGGGGCAACAACTCCTAAACAAGAATTTAGCTACATTAACCCTAATGACCCTAGATATATGCCAGAACCTGCAAAACCTGCTGAACAAACTATCCCTGATGAGGAAGATTTTGACGATGGTCAAGGTGGTAGTGGTGTAGGTGATTTGTATGCTCGTTTAGCTGAAATGCAACGAGTTGAAGCTAGACGTGGAGCAGAAGCCGCAACAGAGTTTGTAGATGATGAGTATGAAAGGCTTATTGGAGATTACGCTAGGTGGGAGGCTGACAGGCAAGCTACTACTGGTACTCAAGGGGAGATAAATAGGGGCAGGTTGGATGAAAGCCTTGAATATATTGGTGTAAATACTTCTCAGGCTGTCAGCACATTAGCTGACATAGGTATAGATGCTGAGGAATCTGCTAGGGCTGTTGGTGGTGAGATAGGTGCTTCTTTGTATGGCATTTATAACTCTGGCGCTCAGTTGATAGATAATTTGGACAGGATTGCGGCAGATACGCTTGCTGAACAACGTTCTGCTAGTTCCAGTGATTATGCTAGTGGGCTTTTCCAGATTAAAGAGAATCTTGCTAATCAGCTTGCTGAGATAGATCAGGGCATGATGATGTATCAGATTCAGGCGGCTGAGGCGGCGGCGGCGGCTGAACAAGCCGTCCGCGAAAGCGAACAAAAAGCTCAGTTGTACATGGATTATGCAAACTATCTTGCTATAGGTTCTCAAGCTAGAGGCGGGCAAATACAAGACCCAACGGAAATCTTTATTAACTTGATGTTAGGTGATTGGAAACCTGAATATGGTTTCCCTGACGTAGGTCCTGATGACTTTGCTTATGGTGGTTATACAGCGCAAGATATGCAACATCCAATTTTTGACGATGTTATGACCAAGGACCAAATGGATCAGCGGATACTAGAATTAGCTGAGGCTGGCTATTTTGGAACTGGTTCCTTACCACCTCAGCCATGATTGATTATGAAACATTAAACAAAATTGCTTTAGGTGGTTTAAAGCAACCTAATGTAGCAACTACGGCTGATGTATCACGTCAAAACATTATTGATGCTTTAGGGATTAAACGACCTCCTTTACCTAGTTTCAATACTACACCTACCTTCGCTACTGAAACTCCAATGACTGCTGAAGATTTAAAGGGGCGATTATTAAGCGACTATAAGGAACCTTCAAAAGGGGGCATATTTGACGTTCCTATACTTGGAGATTTCATCAGTGCTGTAGATAAGCCACGTTCTTTCATAGTGTCAACTATTAAAGAAATAGGTGACATATTTGTAGACGACCAAAGTTTCTCATTAAGTGAATGGTGGAATCAGGGTCAAAATCACATAATGATGGGCGAAATATTTCGTGACTGGGATATAGGACCTGAAGGATTAGAAGGTTTCATTTTTGGGCTTACGTTTGATATAGCTCTTGACCCTTTAACATATTTAGCTGGTGCTGGCTTAATGGCAAGAGCGGCTAAAGCTGATGATGTTTCTAGAGCTTTCTTACAAATAGGTAAGCAAGCTGAAAAAGCAGGCGACCTTAAAAAAGCTGAACGCATGTTTAAAGCTGAACAAGCTGTAACCCGTAGTGGTTCTATTCTTGCGGCAGGAGATGCTCTTGCAGATGTAGGTATTCAAAGCGGGTTACGATTTACTATACCTGCTACTGGAAGGCTTGGAAGAACAATTATTGAAAAACCGTTGCGAGCTTTAAATCCTCGTTTAGGTCAATGGCTAGATATGAAAAGGATAGGTCAACTATCTCCAGAGCTAGTCGGGATGAAAGGGTCTAAAGGACCGTTAGGGTTTTTAGATAATGTTCTTGATACAACTAATGACGTAGTTCAAAAACGGATATTTAAGCGAATGGATGACATTCGCAATAACGTGCCAATGGCTAAAGGCTTTGATAAGCGTGTAGATACTGCGGCTCGTATTGCTATGAATATGCCTGTTGAGGCTTTTAAAATTCCTTTCTCTACTGGCAATGTTCTTGCTAAGGGAACTGGTGCTTTAGGTAAGACATGGCGTGGCGTGTACGCCACTAAATATGGTTACAAGATAGCTAATGGCTTAAGCACTAAAGCAGTGTTTACTAAAGCTAAGGGTTCTGCTACTCGTGAAGATCGTTTGTGGGGTTTGTACGGTTACGAAATTATGGGTGGTGCTGACGCGTCTGCTGGCGCGTGGAAGGCTTACACTATTAATGAATTTGAGGAGATAGCGCGAAACGTAGATAAAGCTGGTGCTGATTTAGGCGTTATTATGCGTGGTGCAGAAATGCCTTTATATCAAGGTACTGACGCTTTAGGTAACCCTATGGTCAATCAAGCTCTTCTTGACCTTGACCCTATTTTCGGAAAAGATGAAGGAATAGCGTTATGGAAAATGTTCAGCGAAGAAGGAACAGGTTTCTGGCATAGAGTGCTTAATAAATGGAATAATTTACTTCCATACTCTGGGCATCAAAAAACTTTAAATTATTTAAAAAACGAGTTTTATGGTCCTCACTTTTTGACTGATGATGGATACAGGGCTGTAAAGCGTATGGGTCCTGATGATGTACCTACGGCTGGTGAAAGGCTTGGACCTACTGGTTTGCGTGGTAGCGCAACTCAAGCAAGACGAGAACGTATGCCTGCTGGTATTATTGAAGAAATTTCAGATGATTGGACTGCGTTTAGGGTATCTAAAGATTATCTTAGGTTGAACAACAGGATGGGTTTAAGTAAGAACACACCTAAGGAAGAGTTCTTAGCTAATCTTCAAGCTCATCTGAATGAAGTTGGAGAAGAATTTTCTTACACAGTAAATGGAGCAAAGAAAGAATTTAATAACAGGGTTTTGGGTCAACCTATTCGGGACTATAACCATCCTTTGGCTGGTGGTTTAGATGCTAGAGGGCAAGCTGACAAGATAGGGCGAGAAATTTACGGTGCAGACTGGGTAGAGAAATTTGCTACAGACCCACGAACTATTATCACTCGTTATGTAACACAAATGGATCAAACGTTTAGGACAGAGTATGTGCTGGACGCTTTTCAAGAAGCTGGAATTATTGTTAAGGGGTCAAATGGGCAAATCCTAATGGACGTGTTTGGTAGTTACACTGAGCGTTCTGCCAAAATGTTTGGAAACGTAAGAAAGCTTATTTGGGATAACACTAAATACGGTGACGCTAAACAAACCCGTAAAGGTGATAAGCAAGGATTAGTTAGCCTTCAAGATGATGTTGACAGAATAGCGGCTGAAATAAACGATTATGAAGACGCTATTAACTGGTTAGACAACCCGTTAGATGATGTTCAGGTGAGGCTATCTAATACTGTATCCCAATTAGATATTCAGCAGGGTAGACGTATTGTTACTGATTTCGCGCAGATAGATGGACTTGTTGTTGATTTGTTTGCGTCTATTGGCGCACTACAAAGAGGCTCGTTAAAGGGTATTAGTCCTCGTGCTTTAGCTCTCTTGGAAGGTCAAGAAATTATTCTTGACCTTACAGCTAGGTCTACAAAAAGAGGAGCAAAGGGAGTTAGGACACGCGCTGGGTTGCCTGAACAAAAAGGGTTACCTAAAAAGCTTGATGTCAAGATACCTCGCCCTCAGACAAAGACTCCTACAGCTCAGGAACTTGTAGATGCTTTACGAAACAAAAAACAATTAGATCAAGGGTATGAAGAAGCCGCTTTACTTATTAAACGTTACGCAGAAATAGCTCAATCTTTACGCGCAATAAATCAAGCCATTGGTGAACAAATAGGACTTGTAGGAAAGCGAGTTCCTAGACGAGCAGGAAAAGAATTTAAATACTTTGCTGACGATTTAGTTGACGAGACTATTAGACCTAAGAACGTTAGAGATATTCAACAAGGAGATGATCTAACTAACATTCTTGGCAGAATTACCCCTGAAGGTGGTACGGGAGTGACACCTACTGAGTATCTAACTCAGTTCCAACGAAGAATAGAAGCAAAAATTGCGAAAGTGATAAACACTATTGATGGGTTGCAATCCAAATTAGCTAACAACATAGTCAATACAGATCCCACAACTATTGTTGCTTCTTTGATTCAAAAAATTAATTTAAGAATGGGTTCTAATTTAGATGGTTTAGAATCAATTCTTAAAGGAATTGATGGACCGACTTTGAATTATATCAGGAGGTCGCTTGATGATTTGCGTAGTCTTGGTCCTGAGGCTGTTGCGATAACTCGTAGGGGTTTAGATGGAGGGTTGCCTTCTGAGTTAACAGAAGAACTTATTAAATATATTGTTGGTGTTACAAAAGGGACTGGTCCTACTGCGGCTGTTCAGGCTAGGAATTTGCCTTTGGATATTCTTGAGCAGTTAGCTGTGAAAATGGGTCCTAAGGGCGGTGGCGCTCTTCAACAATGGGTTAAATCTGTTAAGGAATTAGAAAAAATTTATGCAAAGATAGGCGCTCGTTTGGATGACCATTTGGTTCCTAGCCTTGATGAAGTTAAAAACATAAGGAACCAATTAAGGGACGAGTTAGATAGCGGTACGGAAAAAGTAACTAAGGCTTTGACTATTGAGTTGGAAAAGCAGATTGCTAAGGGGTTGGATAGTCCTAAGAATAGGGCGGCTTTAGCGGCTTTAGAGGGTTGGAGTGCTGAGTTAGCTAATGTTCGTATAGCTGGTGAGGAAACATTAGAGGACTTAAGCGCTAAATGGACTGACGCTTTAGAAAAAGCTATGGAGAGAGGCTATAACAAAGAAGAACTTCTAAAGATGAAAGAAATGGAAGTTAATGACGCTTGGGCAACGTTAAAGCAGTTGCGTCAGGAATATGATGAGGTTCTTACTTCTCCTATTTTAAAAGATAGAGTTTCGGCTGTAGATGATATTAAGAAAGCTATTCAACTTTTAGGTGATCGCCGTATGCACGCCGCATTCTCTGATGCGTGGAATGAACAAGCTCAAAAGTATTTACTTAATTTCTATGGTATGGGTGGCGCGGCTTCAGAGGGCAATTTGTATCAAATCAGTAATTATTCAAAGAACAGACTAAAAGGGTATTCCCTCATTTCTGAAAGGGCAGGTTTAAGCACTCCACAAATTGAGTTATTTGAAGCTGTTTTTCAAGCCGCGGCTAAGACTTTTGACCCTGCCGCTATGGGCGATTTCCAGAAGAAGTATTTGTCTCTTGTAAACTGGTGGAAAGCTATGGCTATTTCAACTACTGGTTTTATTTGGCGTAACACTTTGGGTGGTTTTTGGTTGAATCATCAGATAGCTGGTGTGCCGTTATCTACGCACACCCGCGTGTTAGGGATACGTTGGATGGCTAAGCGTGCTGGTAACGGTGATGTTATGGCTGGTTTAAACAGAATGGTTCAAGATAACGTTAACGTGAATTTACCTGCTGGTTTTAAGATAGGTTCTGGCTTCAACTCTACTGTAAGTATTGATGAAGTACGAATGTTCCGTAATTGGTATGCTTCTGGGGTGGCTGAAAGCGGTCAGGTAACGCAGGAAATACATTCTGTGCTTGACACTATGGGTTCTATGACTCGTAAAGAAAAGCTCGCTAAAGGGGGAACATGGAATCCCGCTAAGGCTGAGTTTTATCCTGCGGCTGGTATTCGTATCCTTAACCAAGACGCTGAGTTTATGTTGCGTGGTGCTGTAGCGCACCACACGATGATGACTGGTGGTTCTGTTGATGACGCGTTCAGGCAAGCTGAGAACTTTCATTTCAATTACTCTGATTTAACTAACACTGAGCGAAAAATGAAGATGGTTGTGCCGTTCTGGACATGGCAGAAAAACATTATTCCTGTGTTGCTATCGTCTATGGGTAAGAACCCTAAGGCGTGGGCTAGGTTACAACAAGTCAAAGGTGAACTTGAGTTGCACTCTGATGAGGAAGGCATAGTCCCTGATTTCTTTGCGGAGAATATGGGTATTCGTACTCCTTGGAAATGGAACAATGACCGCGTGTATGTGTTGCCTGATTTACCGTTTAGAGACATGAGCCGTTGGTTAAAAGAAGCTGAGAATCCTAAAGACATGTGGAAGTCTCCTGCTCGTGCCGTTGTTGAGTCTTCGCTTCCTTGGTTTAAGTTACCGATTGAGTTGTGGGCTGGTAAGCAGACGTTTGCTGACATACCTATAACTGGTAGGTATCAACAAGCCCCTGTTTGGGCTGAGATACCTGTGCTTAAACAGGTTCTTCAGAGTGCTGGTATTTTGCAAACGAACAGTAATGGTCAGTTGAAGATGCGTGATAATCATATTTATATGTTAGATCAGTTCCATCCTTTGTTTGCTCGTATACGCCGTTTAGTTCCTAATGAGGAAGGCAAGCAGGAACGTCACTTTGCGACTATTATTAATACATCGCTTGGTTTGGGTATTCGTATGAATACTCCAAGGGCGCAACGTGGTCAGCTTATATCTGACCAAGTTGAAATGTCACAGACGTTAAGGGATTTGAGGGATTTAGAAAGCAGGGAAATCTAATGAAATTAACTATTATTACACGCAACGGTTGGGGGGCTACTCCTCCTAAGAACAAGTTCACTTGGCTAAATAAGCGCCGTGTTAAGGGCATTGTTTTGCATCATTCTGGTGTTCGCAATGGTCCTAAGGGTATTAATGCTGTTAGGGCTTTTGAGAAGCACCATATTAAAAATAATGGTTGGAACGCGATTGCATACAACTGGCTAGTAGATGAGCAAGGGGTCTGCTATGAGGGGAGAGGTGCAGGTGTCGTATCTGCCGCTAATCGTCCTTGGAATAGTCGTACTGAATCTATTTGTTATACGGGTTGGGGTGGTGACCCTATACCTGAGGCTACGAAACAAGCCATTAAGCATTTAGTTTTTGAGATACAACAACGTTATGATGAGAAGTTGTGGGTTAAGGGGCATCGTGATGTCGCTTCTACTACTTGTCCTGAGCGTGAGTTGTATCACTGGATTCAATCTGGGATGCCTTTGAACAGGGCTACGATACCTACTGATAAGGAAATTATATCTGAAAAGGTTGAATTAGCTCGTTTGAGTACGCAGGTGATAAAGAAGCCTCTGTCTCGTAGGCGTAGAAGCCGCGGAGAGGCTGTCAGAGCCGTCCAGAAGCGTTTAAATGAGCTTGGGCATGATGTAGGGGCTGTAGACGGCGTATTCGGTCCTAAGACCGCTAAAGGCGTTCGTGCGTTTCAATACAGGTATAGGACGTTTTTGAAGGTTGATGGGGTTGTAGGACGCAATACATGGAAGATTTTGTTCAGTTAGGGCGCGCAGTGCGCGCCCATATGGGACACTCATCGCTAATTATAGGAGGCAATTATGCCAAAAGGTGAAGGTTACGGAAGCTACGAAGATACGTTTGGGTCGGCAGACAGCCAACCCTACGACTCTTCTTCTTCTGCAAACATGATGGATATGGCTAAGAAGTCTAAGAAAGACGCGGCATATCTTCGTTCAACTAATTTAGGTAACGCCGCTCATGGCGGTAGACCGTTCGGAAAGTAAGGATTATGCCTAAGAAACGTAAACCAAGAAAGCCAAAATACTAATGGCTACAAGACCTAATGAAATAGCAGAGGCTCTTGAAGAGCGCCCCGCATTGCTGGAAGGGTTTAGAACACTTGCTAACAGACCCAACATATCTAGAGCGATAGCGGCTATGAACGCCGCGCAACGATCAAGCGGTGGTAAACAGACCTTGCAAGAAAGGGCTGACGCTGGGAAGCTAAAACTTGATGAATACCAAAAAAACAATCCTGATGTTCAACGTGAACAGGGTAAATATGATGCGTTAATGAGGGCTACAGATGCCGCTCGTGGGTTTAGTCCTACTACTAAAATGTCTTCTGGTGGCGGTACTACAAGTCCAAGACCTGACCCTATATTTGGTGATTATGGGGCGCAAGCTGACACTCCAACTACACAACCTAAAAGACGTGGCGATTCAGAGGGGCAAAGAACAATGCCATCTGGTTCTAGAAGTGCGGGAGAGCCATTTGATGGGCAACCACTTAGCACTATATTGAGTGCTTTAGCTTTGTCTCCATACCAAGAAGATAGGCGTGTAACAGGTATGACTCGCAGACCTGACCCTGCTTATGGTCCTATGGACGGTCCTCTTTCAAGGGGTATACAAGAATTTGCTGGACTCTTTGGGGTTGGTCCTCAAGCTCCTCAGTATGACTATCAGACAGAACCTGTATTTAGAAGCCCAGTGGCTGAAAGAGCATACAACTCTTACAATCCATATGGTGTCCTATTTAGTGACCCTGTAAGGACTGGCACTTATCCGTATTATGGGGCTAGACCAGAAATGATTCCAAGCGTGGACGCTTACGGTAACCGCTTTGGAACTTTCCAAGGATACTAATGACTGAACAATCTAAAGGATTCAACATAGCTGACTGGGGTGAACGAACAGCATGGACTGCCGTTCAATCCTTCCTAGCCATATTCGTCATCACTGATATATCTACGTTACGCACAGCCGCTGTTGCTGGAGCCGCCGCATTGTTATCAGCAGTTAAGTCACTGGCTCAGGAGCGTCTGAAAGGGTAAGTAGTGTCACCTGAATTTGAAGACCAGTGGGCTGACTTCATGGCTCTTCAGGGGTTAGACATAGAAGAAGACGTTCAGAGAGAGATACAAGAAAACAAATTCCGTTTAGATATGGATGATGGCACGCACGCCCAGTGGGATGGCGAGAACCTTGGCGTACTTATAGTTTTTGATCGTGGCGAGCCAGAAGAAATCGTTAAATCGTGGAAGGAAGCATCAGGGGGAAACCTGATAGCTTTAACTGCTTTGTTTCATTGGTTAGAGAGCTTCTCTATTTTTCTTATAGATTGCATGCACCAAAAAGAGTAAAAGCGAGCGCGCACTGCGCGCCCGCTAAAGTCCTAATTTTTTGCGAACTACTTCATGTTCTAATAAGTTTAATCGTATTTTTTCTGCCAGTTCATCTCTCTTTCTGGCAAAGGTGGTTTTAGGCATGCCTAATACTCTGGCTACGAACCGCATGGATAAACCTATCTCTACCAGCATGTGGTATATCCATTGTTCTTCTTTTGTCAGGGATTCAAAGACTTCTAAAACGACAAAAGCGAGATCACGGTTATCGTGATCTCGCTCTTCTAGTGATAGTTCTGGTTCTTCAAATGGTTTACAGGTAACAAGAGCCTCTGCAAGCGTATCAGGGATACGTTCAGAGGCGTGGTTAAATGTTTTTCTTAAAGGTTGTAACGAAGGAAATTGCATGTCCTTCAGTCGTTCAAAGAATAGTTCCCCCTCTGTGGGGTTACTCACTATTCCACGGAAGCAATTTGGAACTTATGGAAAAGTATTTTTTGCCTTCGTGGAAACTGCCGATAGGTACGTCATTCTTGTTAATGAGATTCATCATATTCCTGAATGATAGCTCAGCATAGTTCTGTCTGGTGGATGACCATATCCAAATCCATACTGGAGCGCCTGTTCCATCCCACCATTGTAAAGCCGCTAGTTTCTCCATCTTGAATTTAAGAGGAGTTCTACCCATGCCTACTACCTCTACCAGTCGTACAGGGTCTGCCTGTATATAGTCTGGTGTGTATCTCAACACATGAGGCATGTGATGGAATTTGGTCATTCCTTCTGGTCTGTTAAACCCGTACCTAGCCCATTGTACGTTATGGGCTTCAAACTGGGATTCTGCTTCGTCACCCATAGAAGCAAATCGTTGCTGATAGCTTCCTTCATGGAATGGTTTATTCATTTTTTTCTCCCAGTTAATTTATGTATTTGTTTGTCATCGTCATAGGCAATGCCGTTGAGGGCATCTTCTATGCCTTTGACATAATTAGAAATGTCGCCCCTTAGAGGCGACACTTCTACATCTATTTCGGTTATTGTAACCACCGCCCGTTTAGGGGAAAGGGTTACAGTCATAGATACTGGACCCTCAAATTTGGGTCCTTTGTAATATGACCTAACCGCCGCTTCATAGTCCCTAGTTGCTTTAGGGGTGTACGTTCCGTTGCGTGTAACACGGGGACGACCCTTGCTTTTAGGTCTTATAGGTACTGAAAATTTGTATGATTTACCCACGGCGGTTCCTTTCAGAAGCTCTAGAGACTAAATTCCTGATCTGTTTATCTCGGTCTGTACGACCTGTAAACTTGTCAAGCCTATCATCTAATCTACGCACCCAATCTACAGTAGCCTCAAATGAGTAGTCTTGCCACAATAGACTTGATGCAAACGCATACATGGCTTCTGATCTGTCCCTTTCTTCTTCACGGCGTTCCCATATGCGTTTAGCTACGCCGTAGAACTGACCATCTACTCTGGGTCCATCTATAAAGACTTTAGGCTTTTCAGGTTCTGTAGCAGAATGCAATTTCATTAACTTTCTGTAAACAGCAGGAGCGGTGCGGTTAGCTAACGCCTCGCGCACAAAGTCCTCACATTTGTATCCCACTACTTCCTGTCTAGGTGATTTCCGTATAGACGGATACGGCAACCGTAAACAGTTACCTATCTTGCCTTCTTCCAGTGACATTTGCTTCGGGTAGACCTCCCGTATAGGAACGTCTACCACTCGGCAAGCCCCAATTAAACCTTCCTTAGCTATCTTGGCTGAGATAGGTTCCTTGAGATACACCCAAACATGGTAACCCTTACTTCTGGAGGGTTCTTTCCAAGATACTATTCCCATCTGAGAAAGAACTTTCTGCAAGTTGTCTGCGTGTACGTCACTCTTTTCGCCTTCGTCAAGATCAACAGCAGACCAGTTGACAAGCCAAACGTTGTTACGTTCCCATAACGGGTATACCCCTATAGGCACATCTCCAGTTAAATGCTTCTCTATAGCTTCAACGTAGCTGTCTCCTTTAGCTATCTGGTCTGCTGGTCGTATAAAGTCTTTGTCTTTCTCCACGAGGAGCGCTACATGCCCTCCTTCGTGTAGTTCGGCAAACCCCTCTACCGTTTCCCTGTCCATTACTCCAACCACCTGTCATCAGTGGGTATATCAGATTCGTAGTATTCACGAACGAATCCGCAGTCAGGGTCCATGTAGTAGTCAATAGGAGGTGACGTTATCTTACAAGGTGGACGCTTATTCTTACATAGGTCTAGCGATACGCTAACGCTATGTACGCGCCGTTCCTCATCAGACAACTTTGGGTCTTCTCGTTTACGGAACACGTTTAGCTGTTGAATAGCATATTCATCTGCATTGAATTTGCCTGAGTTCATGCCGTTAGATGTTCCTCGTTGAGAGGACTTACCTGATTGATGGATTAAACCTACTGGAAGGTTCTCAACCTCTGCCCATTCCTTCAAACCTTTAAGGACGTTGGATACGCCTTCGTAGCCTGAAGCTTTGGGTAGTTGTTCTAAGAAGTCAACCATCACAAAGCGTGGTTTATTCTGCCAGTAGTCTTCGCACTCACGCATGGCTTCGCTCATGTCACTAAAGGATAATGCGTTGGGAAAGATTTTGATTCTGTCTAAGAACCCATCTCTGGCTTCTCGTATTTCTGACAGTACGTCTACATCTTCTAAACGTAAGGCTTCCTCTACCTGAGCTAAGTTACGCCTGTATAGGAGTGCGTAAAGTTTAGATACTACAAGTATTTCTGGTTCATCAGGCGTATATATTACGCCGTAGAAGTCTGGGTCTTCCTGCAAGTTCCGAGCAATGCTAGAAAGAAGAACAGCACTCTTCCCAGAGTGCGCCCTACCAGTAACCACCAAGACATCACTGGGATACACCCCACGCATCTTTTCATCTATAGCTTGTAACCCTAAATGGAAACAGTCCTGCGAGTTTTGCGCGTAGGAAATCCATTTGTCTACAGCTTCAGACGTTGGTTTAAAGAACTTATATCCCTCTCCTTTATCTGATGAGTCAGCGCCCTCCAAGAGAGCGCTGACTTCATCATCTGTGAGAGCGTTTACGCTCTCGTCCATCACTGAGCCTTATAAGTGAATTGTTGTAGCTCTGCTCGGCGAGCCATCCAATCCCATTCAACGGCATCAGCTTCGGATTGTCCCCCGACCTGATCCCAAACTGTGAGAGGAACATTGCTGTCTCCTTCTCGTATCCATATGCCATGATCTCTGTCTACTGTAATTCCACAGTAAGACATAGCTTCCTTGCTTATGGAGAAGTTCGGGAAATTCTTGCCATTTTTGGTTACATCAGTGGAACCATCTGCATGCTCTTTAACTTGATACACGGGAATCGTTTCATTCGCGTCTTCCCATGCGTTTGGTTGGAATGCCAATATGTTAAAGGCGGCTTGGTTAGCTTCAGCATTTTTACCTACGCATGTTGCTAGGCGTTTGTATGCTCTGCCACTTATTGTTCCACCGCTTGGTCGTGCAGGAGGAGCAGTTACGCTTCTCTGCGTTGGACCGTTTTGCTGACTAGGGGCGGATGCTTCCGCAGGGGCGCTTGGCGCATTACCTGTAGGTTTGGAAACACCACTTTTGAGTTTCCGCATCACCACACCTGTGTCACTTAGGTCATAATCTTGACCTGCTTGTTTGAGGACTTCGGATTTAACCAAGTCAAAAAGCCCGCCTGCTTCTTCGGCGATGCCTTCTGCCCCGACAGATTCTGGAACTGCCCTCTCAATCGTGAGAGAATAGTCCGCAGTCTCATACGGAGCCTCACTTACTTTCTGCGTGAAAGTCACGCTTACCTTTGCCATGTCTGTCATGGTCTTCCTTTCTCCGCTTACCACGGATTATCGCCAAGGTGTTTTCCTCGGCACTCACCTGCTTGCCATACAGGACACCAGAGTGGACTACAATGCCACCCAGACCAGTTCTGACTCCACGTTGTCGCTTCATCAATGGTCAGTAGTGTCGGTACTATGGACCAGCAAAGTTCTACAAATGCTTCTTTCTGTTGTTCGCTACGAAGGATTTCAATAACTTGAATTTTTCCTTTAGCCATAACGCATAGATTAAATTGTTCTTTATCACATGCCCAAGTATAGGCGTGAGATTGAATATCCCAACGTTGTTTCTCCCATTCTGCATAATGACGGGAAGGATTTTTCCAATCCCATATGACACCGCTCTTATCTATCCAGTCAGCGGTCCCTGTCAATACCAGTTTAACTCCGTTCCGTACCCCCATAGATTTACTAAAGGTTTTCTCAACGGCTTGAGGAGTTAGCATTGGGTATATCTGTTCATACCAAGCTGTCAGGTTATTCCGACATACGTCTACGGTATCTTCGTATGACTGTCGCCATACATCTACATGCTGACCTTCTTTAGCTAGGTAATCATCACACACGTCTAATATTTTATCTAAGGTGACTTCTTCTTCTCCACCTTGTTGGACCAGACCTGCCCACTCAATCGCTTCATGTACAGCGTTACCGCGTAACAAGTCTGATGTTTGTTTTTGTGTTACAAGTCCGAGACGATCTTGTCTGGCTTGTTCAGGACATCGTAGATAATTGTTTATCCAGCTTTGTCTAAGTTTAATTTCTATCATATAACCTCTCCAACGCGCACTGCGCGCCCGTTAATTATGCCAGACCCAGAGGGAGAGGGGTCGTACTGGGTCTGACATAATATGAACTTTTTGAGGGGGTAAGGGGGGCGCTATTAGGCGCGCCCCCCTTACCCCCCATTCTAAATATACAGGGATACAAGTGAAACATCAACGTATGACCCAATTTCTTTTCGGGGCGTAACCTGTATGCCCTAAAACATTGCGCCTGTACGCTTTCAACTCATGGTGTGTCATCCCTCCCCACACACCAAATTCTTGAAAGGTTTCAAGTGCATAATCTCTACATTCTGTACGCACTTTACATTGATAGCATATCTTCTTTGCTTCCCTTGCTCCTTTATCAAAGAACAAGCTTGTATCACTTTCTTTACAATGGGCTTCAAGCAGTAGCTTCTTTAACAATGCTCTCTCCCGTTACACGAGCTAATCGCTCTTGCGTGGCTTCAGCAGTAAGTTCGCTAATGCGTTGTTTGGCTACACCAAACTTCCCCGCTAACTTCACCATACTACCGTGACCGTTTTCTGTTACATAGGTGTAAACAACCTGTCGCCTGTAATAAGAGATAACACTTCTAAATATCTCTATCTGGCGACTGGCTTCCCAGATCAAATCAAGGGCATTGTCAGTTGCTAATGAACCGTCCTCTACCTGTCTTAACATTTCCTCGCAGTCCCCCACAAGACTTTCTGGGCTTGTTTTGCATATGTCTGTTAAATTATCCATACTGCCTTTCACATATCCTTCCCATGCACATGGACCTGCACCTAGCTTCGTTAATTGATGTGGCATAGCTCTCCTCTCAGTCAAAGCACACATCGCTGGGGTTCTTATCCAGCCTGCGTTCTTCTAAGTCTACCACATTGTCATGGGTATCGGGACTTTCCTTCTTGAACTCGTCACCGTCCCAATCGCCACTAGGCAACCTTAACCCTACAAATGCGTCAAAGACCCTGTAGAAATCGTCCACTGCTTGAAACACGCCGAAGGCTGAATCCAGCAATCCGACTAATTTCTCAGCAGGAACTACTACTACTTGATCCTCTAAATTTTCCTTATCTTCTTTATCACTCATATTGTTTCCATTCTCTAGTCATTTGACCAGTTAGCTCCACCACAAAATTTGCAAGTGGAATAATTTTTATATACTCGGTCAGAGTAGATTGCTCGGCAATCATTACATCTGACCCAGAACTTAGCTTTTTTGTAACCAACCCGTTTAGGTTTCTCAACCTCAAAGTCAAAGTCCATAGCACTCCCAATGCGACCAGCCACCACCCCGTGTAGTCAATAGCCATGCTGATGCAAAGATATTGGCGACAGGGTTAAAGGGGGAATAGCCAGCCATGCCAGCGGAAGCCACACGGTCATCCCACCAACGAGGCATATGTTGCATCAGTCCTGATGCCTGATCTTTAGGATTGTCATACACCTTGTCATTGAAAGCATTAGGGTCACCACGGCTCTCGCAGTGCATGACACGCATAAAGGTGTCAAGCTCTGACTCAGCTTCGTAACTCTCTAAAGCTATCTCTACGATGGGGGTCCACCTATCAACCTCCCATCCCCAGACCTCTGGGACTGGTTCCATGACGGGAACCCACGGGACTGTAAAAAACCATAACAAATTAATCATGCCATTCTATCCAAGCTCTAGCACCACACGACAACGGCTCCTCTGGTTGTATCACCTTCGCCCCCGCAGGGACCTCGTATTCTCTGTGATACGAAGTCCCCTTGTAGGTGCGATGTATGATCGCAGGTTTACCTTGCCGTAGACGTTGTTGATGAATGTGTAATTGATGCTTCACTCTTTCCTCCCTCCAACATGCAGGGATTCTAGCCTGACATTCTTAGCTGTTAAGCTAACACCAAACCTATGAGACTCCCATATGTCGTTAATGGCATCACGAATGATGTCTTCTGTAGACGGCATTTGGTCAAAGTCTGCATAGTTATGCTCTATCCAGTCTTCATCTAAAGTTATTTCTGCATCAAATTTAATTGTCATCTTCATCCTCCTTAGGGAAGCAATCATCGCATAGATATATACCAGACCTGTGACCAATGATTATCTCACGGCGCGCAGGACTCCAGTCGCTCCATACTTCTTGTACCAGAGCGCCCTTTTCATACCGTTCCCATTCGTCTTTACCGACTAGGGTCCAGTCTGTTGTAGAGCAAAGCTGGCACTTTACTTGTATATGTAATTCACTACCTGAATGCGTTGCATTTCGTATAGCCATATTTTCCTTTCATTGTGACACAAGGCAGGGAACCTTACAGGTATGAATATGACCTGCTTAACGCTTACGCGCAGGTTCCCTTTAACTGGGGAAAAGGATAAACCAGCTTGCCTGTGCCTGATTGAAACGGGCGCGCAGTGCGCGCCCATCAATTATTGTTCCTCTTCTATTGTATCTAAGTCACCCAATACAGAGAAATCTATATCAGGGTCTTCTACCGTTAATGACAATGTTTCTGTCATGCAACGGTCATCCATAACGTCAAGCATCGCGTCAGCGCCATCTATCTTGCCTTGGTCAAGGAAGCTTTTGACGTGCGTTATGCAGTGATGGATAAAGGTAGCAAAGACATGAAACTTAAGCTCAGGTGATCTTTCCTTACCCATTAAAAGTCAGCCATCTGCAATAGATGCCGTTGAGCCATGTTGCTCATGGGTTGAGCGCCTCGCACAACTTCAACTTTCTTGTTGACGTTGTTGGCAATCTTGTGAAACTCAAGTGACTGGATAGCGTTCCAAGCACCCCATGCAGTCTTACCTGCTGGACCGTCTTGTTCTTCTTGCCAGTAGTACCAAGCACCTTCCCATTTCTTATCGTAGATATTCTGTGAACGTGTAGATATTTCACCTTTGTCATTTGGTTCTGGCTCTGGGCATATGACATCAAACATCTTACGAAAGTCAGTGTTGTCAATAGCTAGACGCTTCAGTGTTGAAGCTGTATCAACATACCGTTCCAGAGCGTTAGCTTTCTCAGCTAGGACAAGCGCTTTGAGGTTGAGAATCTTGTCATGGTTCGTAGTTCTACGAACTGATATGACATTCTCACCTGTACGTTGTTGGTTGGTGCAGAACACACGCTTAACGAACGTAACCAAAGATGATGTCCATGTTGAGTTGAGTGACGCTATGCCTAGCAGGTGAGGATGTATCACATCACCGTCACCCAGATTAACTGGGTCACCGAGTGACCAACGGCAAGCTAGTCGCTTACCTTCGTCAAGTGATACAACATCAGTGCATGACTCAGGGAACAGTCCCTCTACTGTCTCCAAGAACTGAAGATAGTTAGAGTTTGGATGGGACGGGTGCGCTATGTTAAGCACCGTCTTCAACGGACCGTCAGCCTCGTCATTGGTTGTGCGGTAGTACACCTGATGGCGTGGCAAGTCTTTGTACTTGCCTTCCGTTATGTATTCTACCTCGTCACCATACTGGGTCATGACGTGTACAGGGGCAGTATGCACCTTGAACAAAGCACCAGCTTGTAGTGCCATATCAATAGTGTTGCCACCTTCTGTATCTGATCGCCGACCAAACATGTAATCTGGTTGGCGGTTATAAAAAGACATGTTTTACCTCCATGTCGTTAGACTCAGGCGTTTCCTGAGTTCGTGCCTATAACAGCTCTGACACTGCTATAGGCTGTTGCCACGATCAGGTGGGCGCGCACTGCGCGCCCACCGAAGTGGTCAAGACGCGGAACCAAAGAACTCTAGTGTCTCTGGTTCGGCTGATTCTCTGTCGTATGTCGCCCATGTAGCGAACAGGCGAGATACTTCTGCCAATGTTTTTGACAGTCTATG
>WLWF01000655.1_pt1 | contig 32451 bp, 47 predicted proteins | sample 6718331 | NCBI WGS metagenome assembly WLWF01 (sample SAMN12718692, study PRJNA515312) | sponge metagenome | isolation source: marine sponge | host: Mycale hentscheli | place: New Zealand: South Island, Marlborough, Capsize Point | collected 2003-05-01 | reverse complement strand
AATCCTGCTATACAAAGTAACTTTGTTGCATTAAAGGATGCAGACCAGGTAGTTAAACTTGCAGAGGTTTCTAAAGATAAAAGAATATTATTAGGAGCAATTCTAATTCCTAACAAACCTATTTTAAGAAAAGGTGATGATGAAGATTATTACATATACTTTTCTAATGACACAGTAGAGAGAGCTAGTCAGATGTATCTTAAACAAGGTAATCAACATAATGCATCATTAGAACATGAATATAATTTAAAAGGATTGACATTAGTAGAGAGTTGGATAGTAAAAGACCTAACACATGATAAGAGCAGATTATATGATAACACTAAAGATGTTCCAGTAGGTACATGGATGGGTGCAATAAGAGTAGACTCTGATGAAGTATGGGATGGGTATGTTAAAGAGGGAGTTGTTAAAGGTTTTTCAATAGAAGGCTATTTTGCTGATAAAGCTGAAAGACCAAAAGAAAAGATAAATGATTTTTTAAATGAAATAGAGTCCTTAGAGGCAGAGTTTTTACTTTCTGAAATAGAAAACATACTAGATGATAAAGAAGTTAATCTAGAGAGCTTTAATGACTATCCTGAAGGTGTAGCAAATAATGCTAAAAGAGGAATAGAGTTAAATGAAAAGATAAAAAACAAGTGTGCAACTGATGTAGGTAAGATCAGAGCAACACAATTAGCACAAAAGAAGAACATTTCAGTAGAGACTATTAAGAGAATGTACAGCTATTTATCTAGAGCTGAGGATCAGTATAGAAAAAACTCAGATGATTCAGAGGCATGTGCTAATATTTCATATTTATTATGGGGTGGATTAGCTGCTTTAGGTTGGAGTAGAAACAAACTAAGACAATTAGGAGAGTTAGAACTTGAAACAGTAGTGGTTGATGACAACTTTGCAATAATAGATGATAGGTTAGCATACTCCTCTGTTGAAAAAGCAGAAGAAATGGCTATGAATATAGGATGTGAAGGTCATCATATGCATGAGCTAGATGGTAAAGAGTGGTTTATGCCTTGTGAACAGCATGAATTAAAAGCTCCTTGTCAAGCAGGATATGAAATGTATGGCTTTAAAATTAAGAATGGAAAGAGAGTTCCAAATTGTGTACCAATAAATAACTAAGACATGCCAGGAAAACATTATAAAAAGAAAAAGAAGAAAAAGAAGTAATGGCTAAAAACAAGTTCATATCATCTTCAACTTTAATTAAAAAAAAAGTAAGAAGAAAGGGTGTTCATGCTAAAAGCAAGACTTCAAAAAATAGAGGATCAGACAATTATGTCAAACCATATAAACAACAAGGAAGATGAATAGAAAAAGAAAGAATCCTGCTCCATCTTATACAAGTCCTATAAGAACTCAGAGAGGTTGTTTGTGTGATGATGGTACTTATCATCCTGAATGTTGTGATGGTACACTATGGGGGCAAGGTGTAGGAGCAACAGAGGCAGTAAGAGTAGAAGAAAATTTTATCTTATTAGAAAACAGTAGCTATATGTTACAAGAAAACAATTATAAAATAAAGCAATAAAATGGCAAATAAGAAAATATCAGAATTAACATCAGCTAGTACATTAACAGGTACAGAAGAATTTGCTGTTGTTCAAAGTGCAGAAACTAAGAAAAGCACCTTAACAGTTTTACAGCATTATATAGTAAACACACTAGAGCCAACAAATTTAACAGTAGTTAGTGGTGGAGGCAGTATTGATTTAGGAGATTCTACATATAATAATGCAGAAATAATAGTACTATCATGGAGTGGTGCTAGTGATACAATTGAATTAACACTACCTGATGCTACTACTTCAACAAATACAAACAGAGCATTTAGAATTATAACAGACAGTACATATACTACTAACACAAAAGCAGATCTAACTCCTAAGGCAGGACAGACATTAGATGGATCTTCAGATGCTTATAGAATTAACAAGGCTTATGAAGGTATTAAAGTGTTTAGTAATGGTGTTGAATGGTTTATAATTCAGAAAAAAGCATCATAAAATATAAATTTTAACATATATATAATTATAATCATATGAAAGCAACTGATACAATAAGTAAAATCAAAAACATTTTAGGCATGGAGTTGTCAAAAGAAGTAAAGGAAGTAGAAGTTAAAGCTGAGGAAATCACTTTAGCTACTATGAATTTAGAAAATGGAACTGTCATTGAGGCAGAGGAATTTACTAATGGTAAGGAAGTCTTTATTGTCACAGAAGATGATAGAGTTCCAATGCCAATTGGTGAATATACTTTGGAAGATGGAAGATCAGTTGTAGTTAAAGAAGAAGGTCTTATTGACAGCATTTCTGAGGCTACAGAAGAAGTTGAAGAAGAAGTTGAAGCATCTAATGAAGATGTTAAAGCTGAAGATTTAGCTACAGATTACCCATCTAAAGAAGAATTTAATGAGTTAAAATCTATGGTAGAGGATATTAAAACAAATCTATCAGAAGTTTTAGGAACTCAGGAAAAGGAAATTGAAAAGTTACAAACTGAATTATCAGCAGAACCTGCTGCACAGCCTATAACTCACAGTCCTGAAAACAAAGCTAAAGAGGTAGAGTATCAATTTAGCAGTTCAAGAGCAGAAACTTCTCTTGACAGAATAATGAAAAAATTAAGTAAATAATATAAATTTTAAAATTCAAAAAAAATGAGTAAACCAACAATAACAACTACTTATGCAGGTCAGGCTAGTAAAGAGTACATAGCAGCTGCATTACTTTCAGGGACAACATTAGAGAATGGTGGTGTAACTGTTATGCCAAATGTGGCACACAAAGAAGTAATCCAAAAGATTGCTGCATCAGGTCTTATCAAAGATTCAACATGTGATTTTGATGATCAAGGAACTGTTGCTGTAACAGAAAGAATATTAACATTGGAAGAATTCCAAGTAAATGTTAAGTTCTGTACTAAGCAATTTGTAAATTCATGGGAAGCATCAGAATTAGGAGTAAGTGCATTCACTAACATGCCATCAAGATTCTCAGACTTCATCATTGCAAACTTTGCAGATCAGATTTCAGCTTCAGTTGAAACAAATATATGGACTGGGGTAAATGCAAATCCAGGAGAGATAGATGGGTTTGAAACTCTATGGGCAGCAGATGGTGATATTATAGATGTACCTAATCCAGTTGCAATTACACATGCAAATGTAATAGACAAACTAGCTGATACTATAGATTTAGTTCCTAATACTGTATATGGTAAGGATGACTTAAAGATTTATGTATCTAAAGATGTAATGAAAAACTACATCAGAGCTTTAGGTGGATATGCATTAGGTCAAGGTGCAAATGGATATGAAAACAAAGGTCAAATGTGGTACAATGGTCAAGCATTAACTTTTGATGGTGTTCCATTATTCATGGCTTCAGGTATGTCATCAAACACAATGGCTGTAGCACAAACTAGCAACCTTTACATGGGAACAAATGTGTTATCAGATCTTAATGAAATTAGAGTAATTGATACATCTGACACATTAGGTGATAGAAATGCAAGATTCATTGCAAGGTTTGCATATGGGATCACTTATGGTTTAGGAAATGAAATAGTTCTTTATCAAGCATAATAACAAAGTTAATAATCCAAATATAGGGGAGGTGTAAAAGCCTCCTTATATTTACAAAATAAAATATAATATGAGTTGTAATTTAACCACAGGTAGAATAGTACCTTGTAGAAATAAATCAGGAGGTTTAAAAAAGGTTTTTTTTGCAGATTTTGAAACATTAGGACTAATAACTGAATCAGCAGGTTTAATAACTGCATTTGGTGGCACACCTAATTTTTTTGAATATGATTTAAGAGGAACATCTAATTTAGATTCTGTTGTAACAAGTTCAGTTGAAAATGGAACTACTTTCTACACAGAAACATTGACACTACAACTACAATATTATGATAGAGCAACAAGTGAAGAAATTAAGTTATTAGCAGTAGGTAGACCACACATTGTAGTACAAGACAATGATGACAACTTTTTATTAGTTGGTCAGGTTAATGGAGCTGCATTAACAACTGGTAATTTTACAGTTGGTGCAAATATGGGAGATTTTAATGGATTCAATTTAACTTTTGAAGCATTAGAGAAAGCTCCACCATCATTTGTTACAGCTAGTTTAGTAACTGGTGCTGCAAGTACAACACAAATAAGTACTTTTCCTACATCATAATAGTTAAGTGTTTTTTTCTAATTAAGGGAGATCTAATCAGGTCTCCTTTTTTTTTAAAATAAAATCTTACACTTTATAAAAAATAAAACAAAAAGCATTATATAAGTATGATAATCCTAAGTACTGCTACATCAGCTCAGACTTTTCAGTTTATTCCTAGAAAATTTGTAATCTCAGGAAGTTTAATTGTAAGGGATGAAGAAACTAACATAGTGCAGACAAATCAAGTTCCTATAGGTAAACAAGGAGACTTTGGTTCTATTAGTGTTGCATTAACTTTAGAAGAAGGGAAGTTTTATGAAGTAGAATTGTTTTCATTAGGATCTAACTGGGATACAGTATTTGAATTATGGAACAATATTACAATAAATTGGGATGAAGCTCTTACACCAGTTGGTGCAACATGGGCTACAGCACAAGAAGAATGGAACTTAGCAACAAATAAATGGGAAGATCCAAGAGAAAAAGTAGAGCAAACAATTTACAAGGATAGGATATTCTGTACTGATCAAACAATTTCACAAAGAGCATCAGAATATTATGATCCAATTAAGGGATTATATAAAAAAAGCACATCAAGGGATAATACATATAAGGTATATAATGGATAATTATGAGTAGACAACACAGAAAACCTAAATTTGAAGGAGATATAAGAGTGGTAGAGTTAGCAACTTACACTTCTCCTAAAATTATAGAAGATCCTAGAAAGGATTTTGTAATGTATGGTGAGGATAATAACTATTATCAATATCTAATAGACCAATTTATGGGTTCACCAACTAATCATGCATGTATTAATGGAATATCAGAGATGATATATGGTAGAGGACTAGATGCATTAGACAGCTCATCTAAACCTGACCAGTATGCAGAGATGATTAGCTTAATGAAAAAAGAAGTAATTAAAAAAGTTATATATGATTACTATTTAATGGGTGGTGCAGCTATGCAAATTATCTATGGTAAAGGAAGAAAGAAGATTGTACAAGTAGAACACATGCCTGTAGAGACTCTTAGAGCTGAAATAAGCTCTGAAAAAGGTCAAATTGAAGGATATTACTATCATTCTAATTGGAGTGAATACAAGACATCTGATGAGCTTAAAAGAATACCTGCATTTGGTACATCTAAAGAAAATATAGAGATATTATTTATTAAACCATACAAAGCAGGATATTATTATTATAGTCCTCCTGCATATACTGGTGGATTACAATATGCAGAGTTAGAAGCTGAAATAAGTAACTTTCACATGTCAAATATTTCTAGAGGATTAGCTCCTAGTATGCTTCTAAATTTTAATAATGGAATACCAAATGAAGAAGAAAGATCATTAATAGAAAAAAAGATACAAGAAAAGTTTACTGGATCAAGTAATGCAGGGAAATTTATACTTGCATTCAATGATAATTCAGAAACACAAGCTAGTTTAGAGGCAATACAGTTATCTGATGCCCATAATCAATATCAGTTTTTAAGTACTGAATCTCAAGAAAAGATATTAGTAGCTCATAGGGTTGTTTCTCCTATGCTTTTAGGTATTAAAAACAATACTGGATTAGGAAACAATGCTGATGAAATGGAAAAAGCATCTGTGCTTATGGATAACATGGTAATCAGACCATTCCAAAACTTAATGATTGATGCATTTGATAAGATATTAGCATTTAATAATATATCATTAAAGCTATATTTCAAAACATTACAGCCTTTAGAGTTTACAGATTTAACAAATGTTACAGACCAGGAGACAAGAGAAGAAGAAACTGGTCAGAAATTAGCTCTAAAAAAGGGTATGCAAATACACAGACCTAATGATCATCTTACTAAAGAAGTAGCAAAGCTCCTAATTGACATGGGAGAAGATGAGGATTTAGATGGATGGGAAGTAATATCAGAAGATGCAGTTGATTATGACAAAGATGACAAGCAAAATGCTATGTTAAAATTAACAAGTACTGGATCAGCAAAACCTGCTAGTAAAAGTGAACAAGATTCAGGTTTATTTAAAGTCAGGTACAGATATGCAGGGAAATTAACTAAAAACAAAAATGGTGTTACAGTAACAAGACCATTTTGTGAAGCTATGTTAAAAGCTAAAAAGATATATAGAAAAGAAGATATAATAGCTATGGATAGTCAGCCAGTTAATGCAGGTTGGGGAGAAGGTGGATCTGACACTTATTCTATTTGGCTATATAAAGGTGGAGGAAATTGTCATCATGCTTGGAATAGAGTGGTCTATTTCAGAAAAAGAAATGCACAAGGTGAATTTTTACCTAATAAAGGCATAACTAATGATAAAAGAGTAACTGAAGCTCAGGCTAAAAATATAGCAGGTGGATTTACTCCTGAAAAAAATGAAAAAGAAGTAGCACAAAAACCTATAGACATGCCAAGAAATGGCTTTGCACCTTCAAATCCAAAATATTAAACAATGGCAGCAACAGTATTATTTATAAATAGAAATGATTTAGTACAAAACACTATAATAGATGGTAATGTACAAGCAGATAAGCTAATGCATTTTGTATCTATAGCACAAGAGATACATGTACAACATTATTTAGGTACTGATTTGTATAACAAAATAGCCTCTCTGATTAATTCAGATACTATTAATGGTACAATTTATGAGACATTATTAAAAGATTATGTGCAGCCTATGCTTATTCATTATGCTATGGTTGATTATTTACCATTTGCTGCATATCAGATTAAGAATGGTGGAATATTTAAACATGTTTCTGAAAATGCAGAGACAGTTAGTAAGAATGAAGTGGATTATTTAGTTGAAAAGGAAAGAACAATGGCTGAATATTACACTAGAAGGTTTATATCATACATGGATTTTAATCAAACATCATATCCTGAATATACATCTAACACAAATGATGATATATATCCTGATAGAGATGAGCCAACTTTTCAAGGTTGGGTACTATAATTAGATAACAATGAAAATATATAAACCTAAGCAAAAAAACATTATAAAGTTAATGACATATATAAATACAAAATTAAAATTAAGAAAAAATGGCAAGTAGTTTAACAGGAATATCAATAGCATCCAGTTATGATTCATTAATAAAGGTTGGTGATAATGATGGATTGACATCTCAATTACAAGTCCTATCTGATGGATTAGGAACTGAAAGTGGGATCAGTATGAACAATACTGGAGATTTAACAGCAACAGGTACTGTAACAGCAAACAGTTTTGTTGGAGCTTTAAGTGGGAATATAACTGGAAACACATCAGTTTCAGGAACACTTACTTTTGGATCTTTATCAGATGGAGTCATAACAATAGCAGACTTTAAAGATGAAGATGATATGTCATCAGATAGTGCAACAGCTCTAGCAACTCAGCAATCAATTAAAGCATATGTTGATTCTCAGCTAGGTGTCCAGGATTTAGACTTTCAAGGAGATGCAGGTGGGCAACAAGCTATTGACTTAAATACAGAAGTATTCTCAGTAGTAGGAACAGCAAATGAAATTTCTACAGATTCTACTGGTAATGCTTTAACAATATCATTAAATCCTAATATAAGTGGATTAACAAGTGTAGCAGCAACTACATTTACTGGTGCATTGACTGGAAATGCCACTACAGCCACAACATTAGCTACAAGCAGAAATATTGCAGGTGTAGCTTTTGATGGAAGTGCAGATATTTCATTAACAACAGACAATATTACTGAGGCATCTAACCTTTATTACACACAAGCAAGGTTTAACTCAGCATTTACAGCTAAATCTACAACAGATTTATCAGAAGGAACCAATTTATATTACACAGATGCTAGAACAGATGCAAGAGTAAACTTACAAACTGGAGCAAATCTAGATTTATCAAGTAAATCAACATCAGATCTGAGTGAAGGTACAAACCTTTATTTTACAGATGAAAGAACTGATGATAGAGTAGCTAGTTTAGTAGTAGCATCAACTGGATTGTCAAAAGTATATGATGACACAGCAGGGACTTTAACTCTTACTAACACAGCACCTGATCAAACAGTTGTATTAACTGATGGTACTGGTATAACTACAAGTGGAACTTATCCAAATTTTACAATAACAAATTCAGCTCCTGACCAAACTGTATCTATTACTGGTTCTAATGGATTGACTAATGGAGGCACATATCCAAACCTAACAATAGCAGGTGAAGATGCAACAACAAGTGCAAAAGGTGTGGCTAGTTTTTCATCTAATCACTTTGATGTAGCAAGTGGAGCTGTTAGCTTACAGGCAGATTCAATAGATGATACCTTAATTGACTTTGGTACTGGTGCAAATCAAGTTAGTACTACAAGTTTACCTGAAGGATCTAATCTTTATTTCACAAATGAAAGGGTGGATGACCAGGTTGGAAATAACTTAATAGTTGGTGGAAGTGGAATAAGTGCTGTTTATGATGATACAGCAGGAACTCTAACAATTAACTCAACTGCAAGTGGTATTGGGTTATCTGATTTTTCAGCTGCAACATCAGGGATAGGAAGTTTAGCATATAATAATGCTACTGGTGTATTTACTTATACTGGACCAACTAAATCTGAAGTAGATGGATTAGGAATAGCTGCAACAACAGCAGATACTCTTGCAACTTCAAGAAATATATCAGGAGTTGCATTTGATGGTTCAGCTAACATAACACTAAACACAGCAGATATAACAGAGAATACCAACTTGTATTATACTGATGCTAGGGTTCAAGCAGTTTCAATTAATGCAGTATCAGAAGATACAACACCTGCATTAGGAGGTAACTTAGCAGGAGGCTCTTACAACATTACAACAACTGGTAAAATTTACTATGCAAATGTATTTAGTACTGTTGGTGATTTACCAAGTGCTAGTACATATCATGGAATGTTTGCTCATGTACATGCTACTGGAAAAGGATATTTTGCACATGCAGGCAATTGGATTACATTAATTGATGAGTCAAGTTCTACAACTGATGATTTAACTGAAGGAAGTACAAATCTTTACTATACAACAGCAAGGGGTAACACAGACTTTGATACTAGATTTGCAACTAAAGACACAGATGACCTAACACAAGGGACTACAAATCTTTATTATGCTACATCATTGTTTAATACAGATTTTGGAACTAAAACAACATCAGACTTAACAGAAGGAACTAACCTTTATTATACTGATGCAAGATTTGACACTAGACTTGCAGCTAAAACAACAGATAATTTAACAGAAGGCTCTACTAATCTTTATAACCAAACACATACTGGAGATGTAACTGGTTCAGTAGCTTTAACTATTGCAAATGATGCAGTTACTACAGCTAAAATATTAGATGCAAATATTACTACAGCAAAACTGGCTAATGATTCAGTTACAGCAGACAAGGTTGCATCAGATCTTAGAGCAGTCCAGTACATTGGTATTGATTCAGGAGATTACATAGAATTTACAGCAGACACAAGATTAGATATGTTTATAAATGGATCTAATGAATTTAGATTTGAAGCTGATGGAGATTTCCATGCTGATGGAGATGTGATTGCTTACAGTACAACTACACCTTCTGATGAGAGATTAAAAGAGAATGTTAAGGTAATTGAAAATCCATTAGAAAAGTTAGACCAGTTAAGAGGTGTAACATTTGACTGGATAGATAGAGAAGATAAAAGATCAGGTGGTATTATAGCACAAGAGCTAGAGAAAGTAATGCCTGAGCTTGTAAGAGAAGTTGATAGCCTTAAAAATGAGGACAGCTTTAAAGCAGTAGATTATAATGGTCTTATTGGATTATTAATTGAAGCTGTTAAAGAATTAAGTGATAAGTGTAATAATTGTAAAAAATAGTAAAATGGCTTTAGAAGGAAATTTAACATATACATCTGTAACAAACCATCCTACAGAAACTGAAATGCAAAAAAGGGAATATCCAAATGGAGAAACTGAAGAATTTGAAGTACCTAAACAAGTCTATAAGACAGAAACTTTTGAATATATATATGTATATGTAAAACAAATTGAGATTTTTACATGGTCTGAGGATGGCAAAAAGACAACACATATTGGTTATCATTATGCAGGTTATAAAGACAAGGAGACAAAAGACAATGATATTGAAGATTTTTTATTTTTTCAAACTGGTATGTTAGCTCCATTTGATTATGATAAAAATTTATGGTCTCAATGTTATGATAATATAAAAGAGAGAGAAAATTTTAAAGATTTAGTGAATTGTTAAAAAAATAAAACTATGGCAGTACCAAGTTCAGGAGAATTAAGATTAAGAGCTGATATAAATCAAGAAATAAATGGGAATGATACAGATACAAATGTTTCATTAGGTACATTGTCTAATGATGCAGGTTTTACAGAACCTGATACAATGTCAGAGTTTTATGGTTATTCTTCTTGTGGAACACCTGGCTTTAGGACTACTTATGCATCAGCTAATATTAATGGTGATATTCAACTATATACAATTCTAGATTATCTACCTTATTGTAACACAACAGAGTATGGTTTATATGTAGGTACAAATTCATCAGGTCCAACAGCAAATACAAAGTATGTGGTAGCATCAGGATCATCAGTATGGGGTATTTATTCATGGGCATATCCAACTGTAAGTGGTTTTTCAAATAACACAACCTATTATGCATGGATTTATGCTACTAATTCAGCAGGAAAAACTGGATATTCACCTATGAAAACAGTAACAGTTCCACCACCATATCCTAATGCAACTTTTACATCAAATACTAGAGGGTTTGGAGATTACAACTATTATTGTCCTGACAGCAGTTGGTATGGTGGAATGATAATGGAATTTACTGGTAACAATCAATATTTAGGTTTAACTTTTGATGTTTATGGTGGTAGCACTTTTAGTCATTCTACTTCAGCTAATTGTTTAAAAAATTATGGTACTTATAGTAATTATAATGGTGGACAGTCATATATGCCAATGGAAGGTACTTCAGGAGTTCCACCTAATTGTACAAGAAGTGGATCTAGTGGAACAACAGATAACCTATATATAAAAATGATTGCATCAGGTTATAGTTCAAGAATAGCTAATCAGCAAACTACTTGTAATTAATTTATAAAATGAAATAAAATGAATTGGGAGCCAACATTATTAGGAGTTTTTGTTTACATAATAACAATATCAGAAATAAATGCAGTACTACAAGGACTTTTAATAGTGGCAACTCTAATCTATACAATAATTAAAATTATTCAACTGTTAAATAATGGCAAAAATTGATATTAATGGAGATGGTAAAGCAGATTTTTCAATCAACATAGGACAAGTAGTAATGCTTGTTTCTCTTGTTGTATCAATAGCAGGTTCATATTATAATTTAAATGCTAAAATAGAAGAAGTAGCAACATTAGCTAGAAAAACATCTCATAATCAACAAGAGTATTGTTTTCCTAATACAAGAGCAGTAGAAGATGAAGTTGAAAAATTAAAAATAGAGCAAAGAGAATTTCAAACAGAATTAAGATTTATATTAAACAATTAATCATGGTAAGAATATTAAGATATTTAGCAAACAAATTAGAATTATTTAATAATAAAGTAGCTGCTGCATGGAATAAGTGGCTTAGTAAGATTAAAATGTAATAAATGAAATTAAGTAAAAACTTAACACTAGCTGAAGCAGTAAGATCAGAGACTGCAAAAAGAGTAGGAATAGACAACAAACCTACAAAAGAACATTTAGAGAACTTAAAGATAACAGCAGAGAAGCTATTTCAGCCTATTAGAGACCACTTTGATAAGCCAGTATATGTTTCTAGCATGTATAGATCAGAAAGCCTTAACAGAGCTTTAAAATATGCAAGTAAGACCAGTTTACATATGACTGGACAAGCAATAGATATTGACATGGACCATACATCTATTTCTAACAAAGAAGTATTTGATTATGTTAAAGACAATTTAGACTTTGATACATTGATATGGGAGTTTGGTGAAGATTCTCCTAAGTGGGTTCATGTATCATACAGAGAAGGTAAGAATAGAAAACAAGTCCTAGAGAGTTATATAAATGAGTTAACTGGTCTAGTAAGTTATAAGCATTATGAGCCAAGAAAAGAAAAACAAAAAGAAGTTCAAGGAAACAAAACTAGGTCAGTTTCTACTGGGAAAGTCAGGAGTGTTTCAAACAGTAGCAGAAACTATACCAAATAAGGGATTTTTAGGTGTACTGAAGCAGCTAATTGTTAAAGATGATACATTAGCTCAAAAAGATAAAGATATTGCATTAGAGATGCTGAGATTTGATATGTCAGAAATGGATGCTGTAACAAGAAGATGGGAATCAGATAATCTATCAGATAGTTGGCTATCAAAAAACATTAGACCATTAACATTAGTGTTTACTTCAATTATGTATGCAGCAGGTTTTTTTCTAGAATATGATCTTCAACTTTATACTCAGATATATCTTCTAGTAATAGGTTCATATTTTGGAGGTAGGTCTTTTGAGAAGATAAATAAACTGTAATGAAAGAAGAAACTAAGAAAGTAAAATGTCAATGTGGTCAATCTAAAGATCCTAATGGTTATTGTGATGGTAGTCATAAAAAAAAGAAACATTTATTTGACATGAATAATCTACCTTTTCCTTATCTCTAGTATATATATATAATTAATATATACTTTTATTATAATATACTTGTCATATTAATATATCATATATATAATACACTAAATATAAAGTATTATAATATTTTTGTTAAAAACATTTGGTAGTTTGTAAATAAGTTGTTATATTTACAGTATTAAAATTAATAATATGAAAAAAACAAGATTTAGTTTGCATACAGACATAGAAAGAAAAGAGGTAACATTTATGTGCCACTTTAAATTAGAAGGTGTTATGAACACTAACACTTTACATTCATTTGATTTTATAGAATTAGATGATATGACTTGCCAAATACAAATCCATAATCTTGACCACTTTAAAACAATGTGTCAAGTTCAAGGAGTATCTCAAAAATTTGTAAAAGAATTTATACAAGAGGCAATTAGAGTTGCATGTTTTAGAGGATGGGATGTTGAAATTGACCATGAGAATAGTTCATGGCTAAGACTTCCTGATACTATTCAAAGGTTAGAAACACAAACTATATAATTATGTTTAGTAAAATAAAATGTTCAAAATGTAAGAAACCTATAGCTAGAAAAGTTGTAGAAACTGAAACTGTAGAAACAGAATATCATGAATATGATAGACAAAAAATAGAGCTTTATATTTATACTGATTATAATACAGATGAAATAAATGAAAGTGCTATATTTTGTAGTAAACAATGTTATGAAGATCATTTAAATTTTCAAGACATGTGTTTGCAAGATGACATGGACTGGATGGAAAGTTAAAGATAAATTCTAAACAGTTACAAGAGAGGGTTAATAGCTCTCTCTTTTTTTTTGTACCTTATTCAAATGGCAAAGAAACCAAAAAGAAAAACATTAGTTAGAAAGTTAGATCAGATATTTAGTCTATATATTAGGACTAGAGATTCTGACAAGAAAGGTATTTGTACATGCTGTACTTGTGGAAAGAAACTTCCTATAAAACAGATTCATTGTGGGCATTTTATGAGTAGAAGGCATATGTCTACAAGGTGGGATGAAGAAAATGTATCAGCTCAATGTGCAGGATGTAACACATTTAGATCAGGTGAGCAATATAAATTTGCATTATTTTTAAATGAAAAATATAATACAGATAAGTCTAGTGAACTACTACAAAAATCAAGGCAAACAACTAAATACTCTATTACAGATTTAGAAGAAATGATAGAACATTTTAAAACTTTATTAAAAAATCTATAATATATTATATAATTTATTGTATATTAGCTGTAGAAAAAAATAACTTAATTATGTCAATTGTAAAAAAAGGTGAAGAACCTACTGCAAAAGATAGTCTAATAAACTATCAAGAAGAAACCATCAATACACTAAGAGTGGAAGTTAATGATTTGTCAAATCAGATCAGAGCTTTAAGAATGGAACTAGCACAATATAAAGCTAGAGAAGAACTCAAAGATGAGTTTGTAAAAAAAAACATAAATCCTAACTATACATATAATGGAATCCACAAATATTAAAGTAAGTACAATACAATTTGTAGAAGAACAAGGTGAGTGGTCAAATGGACAGCAAACCTTTTTAAAATATAAACTACATCTAAACAATGGTGAAAAACCTGAATTTCTAGCTAAGTCTAAAAAGACTATTGATTCTTTTAATCAAGGTGATGAGGTTAGATACTCCTATAAAAAGGAAGGGCAATCATTTGCTAAAATAGTAAGAGAAGAAAATAACCAAAATTATAATCAAATGGCTAAAACAACTAGCAATAAAACCTCAGCTACTACAGCTGAAATGACACAACAAGAATCTATTTCTAGATCTGTTGGATGGAATAATGTAGCAGCAATAGTATGCTCTCCTGAATTCCAAAAGTACACAGACTTTGATTCTGTAACTTTTAATGATAAACAAAGTATGACTGGACCAGTATTTTCAAATAGGCAAATGCTTATGCTAAACCAATGTGTTACTGCTGCTAATGTTATATATAAAGAATTAATAACTAAACCTAAATAATTATGAGTAAACCTGATTTTGTTGCAGGAGTCTATGTGGAGGAATCTCCTAAAGACTTTGTGATATGTAAAATGAGATTGAGTGTAGATAGATTTACACAATTTCTAGATGATCCATATGTTAAAGATTTTAGCAGAAAGAATAATGGCTATCTTAATATGGATGTTTTAAAAAGTAAGAATGGTAAATTGTACATTCCATTTTCAGAATTTATACCTGAGAAAAAAGTTACAACAACTGATCACAATCCTGACAGAGAACTTGATGAAGTTCCATTTTAAAATAAATACACTATGATACTAGACATGCAATCCCAACTTGATTATATCCACAAAATTAGGAATGGAGAAATCAAAGAGGGGTTAGCTCTAGGTATAAAATCATTTGACACTTATTTTAGATTTAAAGAGGAGTTTGGTGTTTTCTTAGGACACAGTAATGTTGGTAAAACTCATTTTTGTTTTTATTTAATGTTCCTCTACTCCTACAGACATGGACTTAGATGGCTGTGTTACAGTAGTGAAAATGAAGTCTACAGTAATATAAAAAGAATTATTGAGTTTAAATGTGGTCTACCCATTAACAAAATTGATGAAGATGAATTGGAAAAGGCAAGTAAGTGGGTGGATTCACATTTTAAATTTATAGCTATTGATGACATACAAACTTATAAAACACTTTTAGATTTAGGTTCATCAATTAAAAAAAGTTGGGACTATAATGGATTCTTAATTGATCCATACAATTCATTAGCAAAAGACAGAGAATTATTTAGAAGTGTAGGTGGTCATGAATATGATTATACTGTTTGTTCTGAATTTAGATTGTTTTGTCATAAACATAAAGTAGCATTGTGGCTAACTACTCATGCAGTTACTGAGGCATTAAGAAAGGTACATCCTGCTCATCATGAATATAGTGGTTATCCAGTTTGTCCAAAATTTAGTGATTGTGAAGGTGGTGGTAAATTCAGCAATAGACCTAATTTTTTCTGTAGTGTTCACAGAATGGTTCAGCATCCTCTTGATTGGATGATAACAGAATTGCATGTTTTAAAAGTAAAAGATACATCTACTGGAGGTATGCCTACAACATTTCAGTCACCTATTAAGATGAGATCAGTAATAAACAATGTTGGATATAGTATAGAGGGAGAAAATATGATGGAAATAATAAATGAACATACTGGAGAAAGCATATCAAAAACATAATACCTGGATAAATATCTGTAAGAGCTTTGGTTTAAATAGATATTATTCAGAAGATTTAGTAATGGAAATGTATGTCAAATTACATCATATTACAGAAAAAGGAACAGATATAACATATGGAAAAGATGAGCTTAATTATTATTATATTTTTAAAATATTGTATACAATGTTTTTACAACTTAAAAAGAAACAAAACAAAGTAAGGTTTGTAGATGAAGATGTACTACAACATATTGAAGGAGTTGAAGCTGTTGAGTTTAAACAAATGGAAGAAAAGTTTAATGAAGAATTTGAGAAGTTACATTGGTATGATCAGAAAGTTTTTGAGATTGTTGCAAGTGGAACTAAGATTAGTGAACTCAGTAGAAAAACAACAATAACATATATTAGTTTGTATAACACATACACAAAAGTAAAGAAGTTATTAAAAAAGAAAATAGGACTATGAAATTAGGAGATTTAGTAGAAAAAATAATAAGAAAAATAACCTTTGGTTATGGTAAGACAATAGCAAAAAAAATAGCTACATTATTTGGTTATGAAGATTGTGGTTGTGATAAAAGGCAAGATAAGTTAAATAAATATAAAATTACAAAAAATGGGATTGAGAAGTTATAAAGCAATGCTACAACAACAAATGAATCAGTATGACTCAGCAGAGTTTGATTTATTCCTAATAAAAATGGAAGATGGTTTTACTGATGAAGATTTAAAAATAGTTTATGAATTACATGCAAAGTATTTTGAACATCACTACAATGAACCATGTGGATGTGGTGGTGCAAAAAAGATTGACACTATAAATAAGTGGATTGATGATTTAAAGAAAGTACATGCAAATGGTGTTCAGACCAAAGAGTTATAGTAATAAAGAAAACTGGAAGAAGGGATCAGAGTCTGAGGAAAGGTTCAGATTGTTTATGGACAAAATAGGATTAGGTGCAAAAAAAACATCTTATGATGTAGACAAGTATGATCATGTTGATTTTATAGTAGGAGCTTTTACACCAGTAGATTTAAAAGGAGATAAGAATACAGATGCTGTATGGTTAGAAAAAACAAATGTATGGGGAGGTCCAGGTTCTTTAATGGGAAAAGCAAAGTATATGGTGATAGAGTATCTAGACATAAACACATATGTTTTTTATGATAGATTGGAATTAGTTGAGTATATTAAAAGATTCAAAGATGTATGTAAACATAAATCAGATTATCATTGTTTGTATACTAGAGAAGGTAATAAAGATGTAATTATTAAAGTAAAAGAAAAAGACATTAAAGATTATGAAAAATATAGATTTCAATACAACATTTAAAACAAAAGACTTTGATAGAGAGTTAGTCAGTAAAAAGCTAGACAACTTAAAAGACTTACAGTATTTAGTTAATTCAGAATTAGTAAACAATCAACTTAGCAAGTGGAGAAAAACACAGCCTGATAATGAAAACTTAAAAAAGTTTACAGAGGCAATGCTTAATATAGAATTGTATGTAAATGAATTACAAAATGATAGGCATTTATTAATGCTAAGTATTGATGAGTACAGAAGTGATAAAACAAGAGCAGTTGAGAGAGCAAGAAAAGCAGAGACCAAAAAGAATTGAGCTGACAGTTGATTTACTATTAGAAGATGATAGTATTTATTTTGCAGCACAAGAAGAAATTGAAGGAATGTATATAGATCAGATAAATGCTATGTTTGTGCATTTCACATTACCAAACATGTATGAAGATATATTGGTTCACTTCAATGGTTTAGATTTATATGCTCAGGTAGTTTCAAAGAATTACCATGTTGCATACAACACTTTATATACTAACATAGAATTAAAATTAGAAGAATGAAAATAACACTACTAGATGGCAAAACTTATGATAAAGAAGAACTTGTCAAAAAAGCATATGATGATGACTTTTACTATGGTTACTTAGGAAAGTATGCCTTGAGTTCAAGTTCAATTAAAAACCTATTATCATCACCAAAAACATATAGGAATATAATGCAATATGGATCTCCAAGTTCTCAAGCTCTGAGAGATGGATGGCTAATGCATACTTGTGTGCTAGAGAATCATGTTTTTGAAGAACAGATATTTGTAGATGTGCAATCAAAAAATACAAAGAAATATAAAGAGGCTTTAGCTGAACATGGCAAGGTCTTTACTATGAAAGAAAAACATGATGCTGAAAGATTGGCTGATGCTCTACTTAGGAATGAGATGGTGCTAGAGAAACTCAACAACTCTGATTTTGAAGTTGCAGAAGTTGCTGATGTAATGGGTTTCCCATTTAGAGCAAAAGCTGATATATTAGGAAACAACTCTACTATGTATGATTTAAAATCTACAAGCTCAATAGAGGGTTGGAAGTATTCAGCAGATAAATATGGATATGATGTCCAGGCATTTTTGTATTGTCAGATATTTGATATTTTACCTAATAAGATGGGGTTCATAATAATAGACAAAGGCTCACTTGATATTGGATATGCACAAGTAACAGAGGAGTTTTATTTAAGAGGAGCAGCAAAAGTTAAAAGAGCTTTAGAGATATATGAAGAATGGTTTATGCAAGAGGCAGATTTAGATCAGTATTATTTAAACATAGAACTATGAAACACTATATACCAAAAGAAGATTTAAGATATTATTTAAGAACTACAAAAAAAGATATAGAGTTCCAACAAAGAATACTCAGGTATTTATGTTATGGAGTTCCATTTTGTACTCTTTGGGTTGTCTTTTTAATTAACTTTTTATTTTATATATTTACTGGAAAGGCAGGATAGATGATGAAGATTTGTTGCAGATGTGAAATAGAAAAACCAATATTAGAGTTTCACAAAAAGACTAGCAGCAAAGATGGATATGATAATAGATGTAAAAAATGTAAAAGAGAATACAATAAGATGTGGACAAATGACAATAGAGAGCATGTTAGAAAATACAATAGAGAGTTTACACAGAAAGTAAGGAAGAATCCAAAAAACAGAATGTATAAGAATGTATTATCTAGGGCATCTAAGTATAAAAAGAAAAAAGGAATAGTTACATTAAAAAGCTATGGTGAAATATTAGGATGTTCAAGAGAGTATTTAGCAAAACACTTAGAGAGTAAATTTGATGAGAATATGAACTGGAGTAATTATGGAAGTTATTGGGAAGTAGATCATGAGATAGAATTATTTAGATGTCATGATGTTCAGGACTTTGAATTAATAAATCACTTTACTAATCTAAGACCATTAGAAAAGAATAAAAACAGAATGAGGAATTATGAATAGAAAAGATTATCCAGTTTGGACAGGAGTTATAAATTATTTTCCTGATGCTTTAATGGAAGTATCAAGAGTGAGTAAGATTGGAAATGATCAACATCATAAAGGCAAACCATTACATTGGGATAAGAGTAAGAGTATGGACCACCTAGATGCTTTAACTAGACATCTAATACAAGCAAAGGAAGATGATGATGATGGAGTATCACATTTAGCTAAAGTAGCATGGAGAGCTTTAGCAGCATTACAAACTAAAATAGACAATGAGCAGAAATGAAATACTAGCTTATGATCTAGGTTATAGAATGACTAAAGATGGTAAGTTGTTAGGCAGGAATGGAAAACCAGTAAAAGGTTGGAAGAAGAATGGAAAGAAAAATGACTATAACATGTTTCAATTTAGAGATCCTGATAATCCTAAGAAACATCTTAAATTTAAATGGTCAAGACTACAAGCATTTCAAAAGTTTGGTTATAAAATATATGAACAAGGAATTGTGGTTAGGCATTTAAATAGTGATAGAGGAGATGATTCATGGGATAATATTGATATTGGCACACAAAGTCAAAACTTGATGGATATGCCAAAAGAACAAAGAAGAAAAAAAGCTAAACATGCAGGTATGCATAATAATAAAGAATACAGAGAAAAACACAAAAAAGATGATAAGAACAAAAAGTAGGATTAGAAATCTGATAGATGAAATTGAAGCATTATCAGGACTTAAAATATTTGAACAAACAAGAAAGAGAGAGATAGTAGAAATCAGATCTCTATTCTATACAGTATTAAGAAAGTTCTATAGGTTTAACCTAAGAGAGATACAGGAGTTTGGAGAGGAATATGGTTACTTTATAACTCATGCAAGTGTAATACATAGCTTAAAGTCTTTTGATGTGTATAAGACATACAACAAAAACCTAGAGGATTGGTTTCATGCAATTATTATTGATCTTGAAGAAGATGTAGCTGCCTCTAGAATAGATTTCATTAAACCTAAACTAAAGTATTTATCAGAAGATGATCTGTTAAAGTTATCAACAATTGTAAAAGAAATGTATGAAGAATCAATTATACAAATGAAAGAGGAAAGTTTACAAACTTGACAAAAATAAACAAAAAAGGAAATGGCAAAGGATAAAGGTAAATTCTTAGAGGTGTTTGCATCTAAATTAGGGAATGTTAGTAAGGCATGTGAAGCTGCTCAGATTAGCAGACAAACATACTATGATTGGATGAAAGACAAAGAGTTCTCAGGAAAGGTTGATGAAGTAAGAGAAGGACTATTAGACTTTGCAGAACATCAGTTATTATCTAATATAAAAGATGGTAAGACTGCTGAGATATTATTCTACTTAAAAACTAAAGGTAAGAAAAGAGGTTACATAGAAAGACAAGAGGTTGATACAATAGGTGAGAATATGTTTGAAGTTAAGATACTAAAGAATGAAACAGATACAGACTAATGTTGTATTTGAACTACTACAAAAATCAAAGTCAAAAATAACATGCTTACAAGGAGGTTCAAGATCAGGTAAAACTTATAATACCTTATTATGGATAATATTCAGTTATTGTCATAAAAATACAGGTAAGGTTATCTCTATCTGTAGAAAAACACTTCCTAGTTTAAAAGCATCAGTTCTAAGAGACTTTTTAGAGATACTTAGAAACAATGATTTGTATAGTGAAATCTATCATAACAAAACATCTAATGAGTATTGGTTGAATGGAAACCTTATAGAGTTCTTCAGTTTAGATATGGGATCTAGGGTTAGAGGTAGAAAGAGAGACCTACTATTTATTAATGAGGCTAATGAAATAGATTATGAAGCCTGGAATCAATTACTATTCAGAACAGATGGTAACATTATAATTGACTACAATCCACATGATCAGTTCCATTGGATATATGACAAAGTGCTAGAGAGAGATGATGCAACTTTACATATCTCTACCTTTATGGATAATCCATTCTTATCAAATACATTACAAACTGAAATTAAAAGATTAAAAGATACTGATCCTGATTACTGGAGAGTATATGGATTAGGTTTAAGAGGACAGAGTAGGTCATTAGTGTTTAAGTTTCATATATGTGATAGTATACCTGCTACAGCTAAACTAATATCTAGAGGATTAGACTTTGGCTTTGCATCTGATCCATCAGCTCTGTGTGCAACTTATATAGATGGTGATAATATGTACACTCAAGAATTGCTTTATGAAAAAGGTTTAACTAATCAAGACTTAGCTAAAGAGTTTGTCAGATTAGGATTAGATAGGAGAGATGAGCTGTTTGCAGACTCAAGTGAACCTAAATCAATAGAGGAGATTCATAGAATGGGATGGAATATAAAAGGTAAAAAGAAATATGAAATCAATTATGGAATTGACCTGATCAGAAGATACAAGCTACATGTTACTAAAGATAGTACTAATGCATTGAAAGAATTAGAGAACTATAAATACATAGAAGATAGAAATGGTAATCCAACTAACAAACCAGTAGACAAGTTTAATCACTTCTGTGATGCATTAAGATATAGTGTAGTTCATAAACTATCCTATCCTAACTATGGAAGGTATGCTATAAAATAAAAAAAGGAGGGAGAAATTAATCTCCACTCCTGTACACCTAAAGGTGCCATAAAACTAATTAATATGAAAAACATTACATTGAATCAACTAAGTTGGAAAGGATTATCAAACCAACTGCTGCAATCCAAAGTAATAAGGTAATTAACCAAATTGGTAGGTTAAAGTATTTTTCTAAGTCTTTTAAATCTTTCATGTTAGTATCTGTATTTAGGATGTGTTTCACTAACAGAATCTTTACCTAATACATAAGCAAATTCTCTGTCATTAATAGAAACAAATGTTGTTTCACTTAATTTTGATGTTTTGATTTTTCTTTTAAATGTATCTGTACCTCTCTCAAGAATGTTAGGAGTACAATCAATCCAATAATCATCACCATCTCTAGTCTTTTTAGTTTTACCAATAGTAACTAATTCTACTTGTGTTTTACCAACTAATCTTACTACTTCATAAAAACTAACTCTTGTTTCCTCATATCCTCCTGATGAGTAAAGGATTGTTCCTTGTGTTATTTGTTTTGTGTTTTCCATGTTTTTCATATTTATAGTGTAAATATAATACATTATTATATAACTACCAAATATCTTGAAAACTTTTTTTTAAAACTTTTAGATAAAAGCATTATATAGATATGGAACTAGAAGTAAAAGTGCCTGAGAACCTATCAGAAATAAGCCTGGACCAGTATCAAAAATACTTAAAGGTACAAGCAGGAGATAATGATGAGATGTTTATAGCACAAAAAATGATAGAAATCTTTTGTAATGTAGAGCTTAAATATGTTACTAAGATGAGATGGAAAGATGTAAGTGAAATCACTAGCACACTATCCAACATGTTTGATGAGGATAATAAGTTTATTAATAAGTTCACATTAGATAGTGTACAATATGGATTCATTCCAAACTTAGATGAGATTACATTTGGTGAGTTTGTAGATTTAGATTCTTACTTAGGAGACTGGCAAGAAATGCATAAGGCAATGTCAGTTCTATATAGACCTATTGACATACAAGCTAGAGGAAGATATAATATAAAAGAATATGATGGCTCTATAAATGACCACCTTAAAGAGATGCCTTTATCAGTAGCATTAGGTGCTGTTTTTTTTTTGTTGAATTTAGGAAAAGAATTATCTCAAGTTATGATGGATTATTTGGACAGGGGGATTCTCAAGGATCATTCACAAGTGAAGGAGGGTTTAATGCAAAATGGAATTGGTACTCATCAATTTACACAGCAAGTCAGGGGAATCTTGAAAAGTTTGAATATATCACCAAACAACATGCACATAAAGTTTTAATGTATTTAGAGTATGTTACAGAAAAACAAATATTAGAGAATCAAAAAATAAAAAGAAGTTATGGCAACAAGTGATCAGGGAGTAAGAGGTTTTTATTTAGTTACAACAACAATTAAAGAGGAGTTGTTGTCTAATCCAAGTATAAAGACTTGTACATTTGGTGATATTACAGATATTGACTTACAAAAACAAACTATATTTCCTTTAGCTCATATAATTATTGAAGGAGCTACAAATGCAGAAAAGACATTACAGTTTAATTTTACAGTTCTAACTATGGAACAAGTAGACACCAATAAACAATTAGATGAAGATTTGTTTACTGGTAATACAAACATTCAAGACATTCTTAATACTCAATTAGCAGTTTCTAATAGAATGGTGTCCAGGTTAAGAATAGGTACATTATCACAAAATGGATATGAGTTAGTAGGTGATCCTACATGTGAACCATTCTTTGATAGGTTTGAAAACATCTTAGCAGGATGGGCAACTACTTTTACAGTACAAATATTAAATGATATAGATGTTTGCTAATGGATTTTAATAAAACAAAGAAAGCATTACAAGATTTTGGAAAGAATGTAGTTATTGCTGCAAGAAAAAATCTAAAAAAGAAAAGGATCAGAAGGAATGGAAAGTCTTATCCTTTAGTAAGCACAGGTCAGTTAGAAAAGTCAGTAGATGATAATTTAAAAGTATCTCCAAATTCTTTGCAATTACAGTTTATGTATTTAGATTATGGATCTTACTTAGATGCAGGAGTTGATGGTACTAAAAAGAAGTATGGTAAAAGAAAATATGGACTAAAGACATTTAGTTATAAAAGTCAAGGTGATTCTTTAAAAGGTATGCCTCCAACAGCATCAATATTAAAATGGGTTAACAAGAAAAGGTTAAGATTAAGAAGTAAAGAAACTGGAAAGTTCATGAAAGGTGGACAGCAGAGTTTAGCCTTTCTAATTGCTAGGTCAATATTTTGGTTTGGTAAAAAACCATCATACTGGTTTACTGATGCTTTTGAATCAGCTTATAAAAAATTACCTAAAGAATTTATAGATGCCTATGCATTAGATGTAGAATCATTTTTAGATCAGACAACACAAATAAAATAACATGGCAAATTACTTAGCAAGACTTAGATCACCTTTTTCAATAACAAAAACAGCAACTGTTCCAGCTTTAAGTGCAGATATGACTATAACAATAAATAGTGTTGATGTTTATCTTATATCAAAGAACATAGATAATGACACTTTAACTTTAGAAGTATCAGAGTTAATTAGAGATTATCTTAATCCTACATGGGATGGAGTATTTCCATATTCTACAGCAACTAATAATAGTTTTGTTGTGACAGCTACAATTAGAGTTGATTTCTACACAAACAATAAAGTAACAAGAGCTGCTAATTCTCAAGCAGGAAATCCTGATACACCAGTTGAAACTGTTACACCTAATGATACTCTATATGGTTTTGATGCATACTCAGAATTTATGGAAGGAATAAATCACCAATTAACATCAGGTCAAATGTTACAATCAGCAACTGATATGTACTTACCTGATTCTACAGCAGCATATATTCCTATTGAATCATCTAATAATGGTGTTTCTTATTTTACAGTTGCAACTAGTGTAGCAGATGGAGCAGTTGTAAACCCAGTAAATGGAATTGATGTTACTATTCATAGAATATGTGAGCCAGTTTATGAATTAATAAGAGTAGTATTTGTAAACAAGTTTGGAGCTTTACAAGAGTTCTATTTTAATAAAAAGAATGTTGTAAGTCTAAATGTTACACAAGAAAACTATGAGTCTATGTTGATTAGTGCTAATACATACTCAAATACAGACCATCAAAAATATGTGTATAACAAACAAGGATCAGAAAGAATAACATTAAATACTGGATATGTAGATGAAGGTCAGTTTGAAACAATAAAACAGCTAATGCTATCAGAACAAGTATGGGCAAAAATTGGAACAGCAGTTTATCCAATGAATGTTCAAACAAGTTCATTAACTAAAAAAACCAAAATTAATGACAAGTTAGTAAACTACTCTATAGAGATGATGTTTGCATATGATGAAATTAATAGTGTAAGATAATGAGTAAATTCCAACTATATATAGATAATCAAAGAGTAGAGCTTTTTGATAATGAAAGTGTTAGTTTAACACAGACAATTCAAAACATAAGAGACATCTCTAAAGTCTTTACAGATTTTACAAAACCTTTTACACTTCCTGCATCATCAGAAAACAACAAGATATTCAAACACTACTACAGACTTAATTTAGCTACTGGTTATAATTTTGATGCAAGAAAAAAAGTAGATGCTAAGATTGAATTAAATTCTATACCATTTAGAGAAGGGAAAATAAGATTAGAAGGAGTAGACTTAAAGAAAGGAAAGCCTGATAGATATAGGGTGACATTTTTTGGAAACACAGTTAACTTAGGAGACACCTTAAAAGACAATAAGATAAACTCATTAACATGGCTTAACAACTTTAATCTAGATTATGATGCAGCTACTGTAGAGCTTATTTTAACAGATCCTGAAGGCTATAAACATACAGCACCTGATGGAACTGAGTATGAAGCTGCTGTAATAGTTCCTTTAATATCTAATACAGTTAGACTTTGGTATGACAGCTCACCAGTTACTAATTTTCCATATTTAAACTCAGATGAAGAAGTTAATGTAGCTAATGGTGGAAATTTATATCCAACTAATGTAGGATCAGAAACAGCTAATGATGTACATGGTGTTTATTTTGAAGATTTGACTTATGCTGTAAAAGTTCATTTAATAGTAAAAGCAATAGAAGATCAATATCCTACAATTCAATTTAGTGATGACTTCTTTGACTTAACAAATGGACCTAAAGCATATCAAGATTTATACATGTTGTGTCAAAATAAAGAAGGTAGAGTATTTGAAGATTTAGGTTTAGCAGAAAGACTAATAACTGGATTACCAACAACACAAAGCAATCATATTATAACTAATGACTCAAGAGTTATTATATACAATCTAAATATAGATCAAACTGTTTTAGGAAGATGGAGTATCAACACAGGTTCAGCATATCCAACTTTTACTGTTGTTTTAAGAGAAGGATCAGAGACAGTATTAAGAAGAACATTCTTAACTGGAACAAACACAGTAGCAACATTTTCACAGCAAATAACAAACTCAACTGAAGGCTATAACATCACAATAGAAACAGAAACAGCATTTAACATAGCAGATGTTACATTTGTAGGTATAGATCCAAGTGGAAATACAACAACAGCACAAACATCTTATGGATCAGGTGGATTAGATGTGACTTTAGCAAAAGAGTTCATTATAAGTCAAAACTTGCCTAACATGCAAATTATAGACTTTTTAACTGGACTGTTTAAAATGTTTAATTTAACTGCATTTCAACAAGATGGCATTATACATGTAAAAACTTTAGAAAGTTTCTATACTTCAGGAACAGTTAGAGATATTACAGAGTTTGTTGATCCACAAACAATCCAAGTTGACAAAGCATTGCCTTATGAAGAAATAGAATTTAAATATAAAGATACTGGAACAATCTTTGCAAATCAACATGACCAGTTAAGTTCAACAGTATGGGGTGGTCTTAATTATACAGAAACTGGAGGACTAGACAGTAATCCTACAAAGTATGATATTGAAGTACCTTTTGCACATTTAAAATATGAAAGACTGTATGATCCTAATGGTGGTGCAAACTCACAACAAGATGTACAATGGGGTTGGATGGCAAATGAAAATGATGGCTCTTATTTTGAAGATCCAGTTTTATTTATAGGTCAGTATGTATCATTACCTAGTGATATTAGATTTTTACAAACTAAATCAAGTTTAGGAGGAATTAGAGGTATTAGTGATATATGGATTCCATCTAACTCTGTAAGTAGAGATGCACAAACTAATAAAGAAACAATCCATTTTGGATTAGAGTTAAATGAATGGACAGAAGGAAACAACTTTACAGAATCACTTTTTGAAAAATACTATAGATTTTACATAGCAGGAGTGTTTAATCAATCTAAAAGACTAACTAAAATAACAGCTAGATTACCAAAAAAGTTTGTTGTTAATTATACATTAGCAGATGTAATAGTTATAAATGAGAATAGATATAGAATTAATAGTATTACTACTAACCTATTAACTGGTCAGAGTCAATTAGAATTATTAAATGAAACAGTAAATGATACTTTAGCAACACAGCCTGACTCAGGAGGAGGAGAGGGAGGTCAGCCACCATCAACACCATTAACAAATGTACTAACATTATATCAATGTGATAGTCCTAATAATACTTTTGAATCAACTCAAACATTAGCTACTTTAAACTTAGCAATCAATACAAGAGTAGAAGATGGATCAGGAAACACATATAGAGTAACTGGAAACAATGTTCCTAGTACACACACATCAGTAAGTGTTACATCAACTGGATTAACTGGATGTCCTTCTACACCTACTACACCTACAACAAATTATTATGGTTTAGAAAGATGTTCTGATAATGCATCAAATTTTAGAACAGCAACAGAAGTAGGCAATCCAACATATGGTATAACTCAACAAGTTTTTGATGGTTCAAATGTTAAATATATAATTGCTAATGCAACAGCTCAAGATACTGTACCTTCTGTTACAATAGCATCAACACCTAGTCCTGCACAATTTAGTTGTAGTGGTAATGTTACAACATATTATTATCAATTAAATCCATGTTGTAGTGGAACAACTTTTATTGGGTTTAGTGCTAACAGTTCATTATCAGGTACTAGAGTTTATAATAATCAAACATATGTAATATCACCTGCAAGTAATACTGGAACTATTGATATTGACAGTTTACCATCAGGAACATGTCAAGTTTATTATTACACTTTAAATGATTGTGCTAATCAATCAACAATAGAGCATTATGGTTATAGTAATTGTTCTAATTTGAATGGAACTGAATTAACATATAACTCAACATGTTATCATGTAGTAACAACATCAAACACAACTGCAACAGTGAATTTAGATAGTTTAAGCTCTTGTACTTGTCCAGGTACTCCACCACCACCTCCAACAGAGTATTATCTTTTAAGAGATTGTCAAACTGGAAATCAAGTTGTTACAACAACAACAACAGCAGATATAACTTTAACTCAGAATCCTAATGTAACTGGAGCATCTAGAGTTCAAGATCCAACTACAAATAGATGTTATACTGTAAATGCAACAACAACTACTCCTAGTGCTTATACAACTCAAATTGGAGCTGTTACAAGTTTAAATGTGTTAGGTTGTCCTGCAACACCATGTACAACAGTATTGTACTATCAACTTTTACAATGTGCAACTAATAATTCTAACTATATAACAAGTCAAACAACAGATCAGGTAACTTATAATGTTAATGACATGGTTCAAGAAACAGCTACACCTAGTCAAACATATAAAGTGTTAGGTACAACTACAAGTGGTACAGCAGTAACTGTATCACCATCAGCATTATCAGCATGTCCAACATTTTATGAATTAAGACAATGTTATACTTTACAAGGAAGCTATAGATCAGATCAAGATGTGACAGCAATAAGTTTAAGTGTGAATGATAGAGTACAAGCACCTGATGGTATGCCTTACACAGTTGTATCTGTAGGTGTATCAGGAGGAGGATATGCAAATGTAGGAACTGTTACAGATACTGGTCAGACTGGTTGTCCAACAATAAATAGCAACACCTTATATTACTCTTTACAAAGATGTAGTGATTCAGTTACTGGATTTTTATCTTTACAAACAGTTAATGATATAAGTTTAAATAATGGAGATGTAGTAGGATTAGGAGGAGCATCAGGTCCAACATATCAAGTAGTAGGTACTGGAGTTATAACAAGTGGAACACAAATAGGTGCAGTTACAGACACAGGAACTACAAATTGTTTAACACCAGTAGTTCCACCAGTTCCACCTGCAGGATCAACAAACTATGCAACATTTATTAGTTGTAATGATCCTAATGGATTGACTATTTCAGTCTATAGTTCACAGCAAATATCAACATGGTGGGTTATATCTGAAGTAGGTTCATTTGAATGTTATAGATGGCAAAATACAAATCAAGGAGTAAATCCAATAGAGTTAAATAATACTAATTTTAATTTCTTTACAACTGAAAATACAGCAGGAGCAAATTGTATTGATTGTAATAATCAAGCACCACCACCTCCTCCTCCACCACCTCCACCTGCACCTACTTGTTTTCAAGTTGCTGTTTATAAAAGTGCAGTATCAGCAATAGATTTATGTAGTCAAACACAGCAAAGAACTGTTAGTTTAAATGCAAGTACTTTAGGAGCTGCAAGTCAGGTTTTTACAGACACAGATTGTACAAATTTAGTAACAAATCCACAATGGTTTAGTGAAACAACAGGTGGTAACTACTGGTATTGGAATGGAAGTTCTTTTGCAGGTCCATATACACAAAACTGTCCATAATGAAAGAGATTAAAAATTTTATAAATAAAACAGAAACAGAGTATTTAATTGCAATGATAGATAAATATGCAAGTAAATCTATGGTTGTAGGTACACCAAAAGAAAAAAACAAGTATAGTTTATCAAGAACATCATACACAGCTAATTTAATTCATAATGATCCTACAGTTCAGACTCTACACAAAAGAATATCTAAATATTTAGGTATTGATATTAAAAAGGGTGAGTCACTACAAGGACAAAGGTATGAAGCAGGTCAATATTTTAAAGATCATCAAGATTATTTTAAAGGTGAACACTACAATATGAATTGTTTAGCATCAGGCAATAGAACATACACATTTATGCTGTACTTAAATGATAATTTTGAAGGAGGTTCTACTAATTTCCCACATTTAAATAAAGAAATCAAAGCTGAAACTGGTAAAGCTCTTGTTTGGAATAATTTACAACATGGAATACCTAATGAATACATGACACATTCAGGAACAGAAGTAATATCAGGAACTAAATACATAATTACTTCATGGTGGAGAGAAAATCAATGGGATGGAGGTCAGGATATAAAAGAATATGAGAAAAAATTAAAAAGTAATCAATTAAGTATTATATAAATAGCATGTTAAAGAACATAATAGACCTCTTACAAGTAGTGAATGGTGAAACTGAAAGAATAAAGTTTGCACAAGGTTCTAAATATCTTCCTGATAATTGGAAAGATGGTTTGAAGATTGCTAAAAGAATTGCTAACTGGGAAATAAATAAAAACAAATGAGTGTTATAAAAAAAATACAGTTACTTTTTGAAGTTGATAACAAAGAAGCTAACAAGGAAATCCAAGAAACAGCAACTGACTTAAAGCAAGTTGAAACTAACATGGATGACATATCTGAAACTGGTGATGCTCTTACTGGTGGAATGGTTTCTAGTTTTAAAGCTATAAAGGCTAGTGTTCTTACAGCAGTTAGAAGTTTAAAAACTTTTAAAGGTGCATTAATAGCAACTGGAATAGGTGCATTTGTTGTAGCTGTTGGTGCAGTTGGTGCAGCATTTACAAGTAGTGAATCAGGTCAGAATGAGTTTATAAAAATTACAAAACAGATTGGTGTTGTTGTAGGTAATGTTACAGATATACTTGCTAGTTTTGGTACTGCTATATTAAATGTTGGTAAATACTTAGGTGCAAGGTTTAGGGGAGATGCAGAAGGAGCTGCTGAAGCAGTTGATGGGATTAAAGAAAGTTTCAAAGAAGCTACTGATGGTGTTAAGAATTTTGGAGAAGAAACTAGAAAAGAATTAAAGATTGCTGCTGAACTTGCAGATGCTACAGCAAGAGGTGATGAAATAGAAAGACAATTAATAATTGATAGAGCAAAAGCAGATAGAGATAGAGCAGCTCTTTTAGAAAAAGCAGTAGATAAAAATAAATTTGATTTACAACAAAGAATAGGATTTCTAGAGGAGGCAGGAGCATTAGAAGAAGAAATCACAAATAAAGAAATAGCATTAGCTAAAATTAGACTTAATGTAATTCAGGAAGAAAATAAACTATCAGGATCTAAAAAAGAGGATTTAGAATTAGAGGCACAGTTACAAGCAGATCTGATTGCATTAGAAACTGCTAGACTTACAAAACAGAAAGAGGTAACTGGTCAGATTATAGCATTAAGAACTGAAGAACAAGCAAAGATAGATGCAGATAAAGCTAAAGCTGAAGTAGATAAACAAAAAGAAATTGATGATGAAGCTGCATTCAAATTAGCACAAAGAGAGGCATTGGCTGTAGATGAAGATGCAAAAACTGAATTGCTAGTTACTAAAGCTATAGAAAGATATGATGCTTTAATAGAACAAGCTAAAAAGTTTAATGGTGATGTAATAGGATTAGAAGAAGCTAAGGCTGCTGCTGTTGCAAAGATTACAAAAAAGAGTGAAGATGATACTGCTGAAATAACAGAAGAAGGAGAAAAATTTAAAGTATCTACATTAGCTAAATTTATTGCATTAGGTGTAGGTATAGCAGCAGAAGGATCAAATGCAGCTAAAGCATTAGCAATAGCACAATCTTTAATATCAACTTATCAAGCAGCAGCAGATGTTCAAAAAAATCCTTTAAGTGTAACACCTTTTCAAAAAGCAGCAGATATGGCTTTAGTTTTAGCAGCAGGGTTTGCACAAGTTAGAGCTATAACACAAACACAGATTCCAGTTTTAAGTGTTGGAGGTGTTTCAGCAGGGGGAGGATCAACATCACCTGCACCACAATTACAAGCTCCTGATTTTAATGTAGTAGGTGCATCACCAATTAATCAATTAGCAGAAGCAATAGGTGGACAACAACAACAGCCAGTAAGAGCTTATGTAGTTGCTGAAGAAGTTACATCAGCACAAGAGTTAGAAAGAAATAGAATTAGAACAGCAGCATTAGGCTCAGGCATGATAGGAGGAATTTAAAAAACAAAGTAATAAACCAATTATAATAATATGAAGATTATAGAATTAATATTAGATGAAGAAACTGAGTTTAATGGAGTAGATGCAATTTCTATTGTAGAAAATCCTGCTATACAAAGTAACTTTGTTGCATTAAAGGATGCAGACCAGGTAGTTAAACTTGCAGAGGTTTCTAAAGATAAAAGAATATTATTAGGAGCAATTCTAATTCCTAACAAACCTATTTTAA
>WLWF01000654.1_pt1 | contig 32476 bp, 24 predicted proteins | sample 6718331 | NCBI WGS metagenome assembly WLWF01 (sample SAMN12718692, study PRJNA515312) | sponge metagenome | isolation source: marine sponge | host: Mycale hentscheli | place: New Zealand: South Island, Marlborough, Capsize Point | collected 2003-05-01 | reverse complement strand
AATGGATGCACCAGATTTAAATGTAAGAAAAAGATTATTCTGTGGTCAAGGTAACCCAGAAATTTTAGGCAGAGGACCAGCAGAGGTACGTGGTGCTGCTTATGTTGAGGGACCAGAGATTGTAGGCAATCCAGCTTCATTTACTAACCCAAGTCCTTTTGAACTGGGTGGTACAATGGCAGGTCAGTGTACCAATGTTGAGATGAAGCCAATCCCATTTTATGCATTCATCACAAAGTTTTATGCTAGGGTAGTAGGGTTTCTTAAAACTGATGTCTTGTTTATCTCTGAGACAATCAGATGTAAGGTCATCTTTGCAGAGGTACTCTTAGCAAAGACCAAGAACTTTTGTATCCCACACCCCCAAAAGAAAGGATATAATCTTGTCTATTCTTGCTTAGAAGGAGCAGAGAATGGTGTCTATCATAGAGGAAGACTGAGAGGTGATGATGTAATCACATTGCCTGAGGTGTGGAAAGACTTAGTTGATGAGAGTTCAATTACTGTATCACTGACACCTGTTGGTATGGACCAGGGTTTGTATGTGAAAGGAATGCAGCAGTTTCAAATTCTTGTAGCTGGAAAACCAGGACTGCCAATTGATTGCTACTATCATGTCTATGCAGAGAGAATTGATGTACCTAAATTAGTAACAGAGAGGCCACAATAATGTTAGAACCAAAAGCTACAGCACCACAACCATTTGTTTTTAAACATTTTGGAACTTTTGCTGGTCCACAACACTTAGATAAATCAGCATACAGTTATGATGCAACTTCAAAGGAAGGTTTGTGGCACACATTAAAACCAATTGATACTTCCTTCAAGAAGTTAGATTTGGGTGCCTATCTTTTTAATAATCAGGCAGACTATGTTGGTTTCCACTGTGACTTTGTAAGCACAGCACAGATGACACTGGAAGCATCTTATGGCAACATTCCTGTATTCAATGTCCTAGTGGCACAAACTAATGTTACAGGCAATATCACAACCATTGGAGACATTAAATCAGTAGGAAATCTCACCTGTAATGGTGTATTCACATTCAATGGTGCCATGAACCTCACTGGTCTTGGTAATGTTGCTGCATATGCTACTACAAATAGAGCTAAGGCAGAAGCAGCACAAGCAACTGCCAGTTCTAAGAAATCATTTGATATTAAACACCCCTCAAAAGAAGACCATAGACTGAGATACATTTGTCTTGAGGGACCAGAGGCAGAGGTTTATGTGAGAGGTAAACTGTCAGGAACTAATACCATCCAATTGCCTGATGTGTGGAAAGATTTGGTTGACCCTGATAGTATTGGTGTTACTCTTACACCTATAGGTTCATTCCAAGAACTATTTGTTGAATCAATCAACTGGGGTTCTAAGATTAATGTAAAGAATGCTTCCTCTGGTCCAGTCAATTGTACATATGTTGTGTATGGAACAAGAAAGGATGTAGAGAAAAACATCTTTGAGTACAAGGGCTTGACACCAGCAGACTATCCAGGAGATAATGGTGAATATGCCATTAATAAGTGAACAAAGTACATGAAATATTCCCTCTAATTGTCTATCAGGGTGACATTGATTGTCATGAAGAGTTTAAGAAAAACAATATTGATTCTCTTCGTGACTACTGGTTTAATGGATATGAAAATGAGAGTCCTGAATACTCTGGTAAGATTTTTGCTCATCTCAATCCAGACTACAAGATTTTCTTTCAGTCATTGAAAAAGAATCTTGATGAGTATCTTCAACATTTGAATGTCAACCACAACCTTGTGAACTATCACATTGTGAAAACTTGGGTTGGGTATCATAAAGATGATGACACACCATCAGTTGACCCCCACTTTCACAATGAAGCAAACATCAGTTTTGTATATTATTTGAAGACAGACTCTACTTCTGATAAGTTTTGTGTGACACAACCTAGTAATCGTAATGAGGTTGCTGGTGGATTGTTTGAGACAGCAGATAAGAAGAATACACTGCTTGGATTCAATAAGTACAACTGCAATCATTATTTGATCACACCTGTGGAGGGGTCAGTTCTACTCTTTCCCAGTGAAACTCTTCATCATACTCAGAAATTTACAAAGAGGGATGATGAGAGGATAGTGATTGCTGGTGATATTCGTATCACATTAAGAGCAGACAATCCTGATTATCATCAGGGTTGTACACACCCAAGTCAATGGATGGAGTTATGACCTGTTATAAATTTGTTACTGATAATAGAGAACCAATTCTCATTGAGCACTCTAAAATTTGTAGTCCTCCACCAAATCCAGATTTTATAGACCAGGTTGACACATCATATCCTGGTATTGTCATTGACTATGATAGAGGGTATCTATTGGAAGATGGTCTTCACAGAATTGCCAAACTTCAAAGACAAGGTATCTTTGAATCCCTATTTTATGTTGTGACTATTGAAGAGTATAAAAAGGGTGTGATTCATATGATGTTTGAGGGAGAACCAATTGCCTTGGGCGAATGGAATCATAATCAACTCTAAATATTTAAAAATTTTATTGAAATGTCATCAGGATTTGCAATTACATCATATGATGGTCTGACACCAGCAATTGGTGTACTTTCAGCTCAATCAGAATCTATTTCTGAATTTCAAAACCCATCTATTGTAGCACCTAAGACTACATTGGAAGTTAATCAAGACAGATATAATTTATTCTTAAAACCAGTTCAAAATATTGATGACCAACTTGTTAAGAAGTTGGACTCAATTAATAATGATAAACAAATTATTGCAGATACAGCAACTCACTCATACTGGTTATCAAATAAGCAGACCTATGGGTCAGAGAGTGCTGCCAGAAGTGCAGCAGAAAGTCTATTTGGTGATACACTTACTTCATCAGAAGGAATGACTAGACTTGTGATGGCACCTACTCTCACTGGTGGTAGTGTTGCTGCTGGAATTGCTCTTACTCAAATTAATGGTGCTAGTGGCACTGTTGCCATCACTCAGAGTTATTCAGGAGGTTCCGCATTTGAGATTATTGTCAAAAGTGTGTCTGGTGCTTTTGGTATTGGGTCAGTCTTTGGACCTGTTGGTGTGATTACTAATTGTACTTCAACTGATTTTGTAGGCACAGGTCAAATCTATGATGACAATGTTATTCTCACATATTATCCTAATTTAGAACCAGCAAATACTGGCACTGAAAATCCATTACAACCTGAGAACTTAATTCCTTTAACAGGCAGCAATGAAGGTTTGGGTGTAGCAAATACATTTTATAAAAACTCACTCACCAGTCCTGGTAGTGGACCAGTTCCCTCAGAAGATTTGCCAAGTGGTGTAGTTCATACCACGAGTAGTGCTCCTAGCAGTAAAGGAACTGTATTTGCTTACAGTGGTAGTAATTCAACTGTTGATAACCAAATCAGTGATATTAATACCAAAAGAAATGATTTGGATGACCCCAATGCATCATCAAATGTTATCAAAGGTGACAAGAAGGGGTATGCTACAAATGTTTGGATGATTAGTAAGAGTGACTCAAATCTGGCACAAAGACAGACAGATATTGCAACAGCAGTACAAATTCTTCAAGACCCTACCTATGGTGGACCATATTAAAAGTGGCACACTGCCCTTGACTCTGCCCCCACTCTGTCCTATACTTACAAGGTAACCAAGAGGTTCTATGACCATCCCATCTCCTGATGACTATTTGATTGAGAATGAAGGTGATGAGTATCTGATGAGGGTTGTGATTGACCCTAGTCTGCGCAAGTTCTATCTCTATTCAAATGAAGGTGAGACAAAAACAGTTGACTGTGATAACATAGATGAGTTTATGAATGTCCTTGAACTAGTCAAGGCAGTGGTGCCTGATGAGTATGTTGCTTATGCTGAACCAGCTGTGTCTACTCCTTAACCCCATATATTATTTCAACTTTTAGTTCAAAAAAAGTCCAAAAATTTATCTGGGGGAAAAATCTCCCTATTACTTTTTTATGAATATAAACAAAGACTTATTATACAAAGAAATTCTTAGGTGTTACGAACATGAGACCAGAAACCCGTCAATCTATGGAAATGTTATTCTATGCAAAATGGAACCTTCCAAAAGCAGCAAAAAATTGTGGATTGACTGAAAAAGAGATGAAAATCACTTTTAATGAATATTGTGTTTTTCATCCACCAACTTGGGCTGGGGAATGAGTCAATTATTTTTAGTTGATATTGGTGATGGTAGATGTATCACTCATGATGGACATGTTCAAATGGGGAGCTTTAATCATTCAGTAGAGAAGCATCTTGAATTGTGTCCTGATAGAGATTGGCAGGTAACATACTGGATGCCTGATCCATTGGGGTTGAGATATAAGAGGGCAAACTTTCAACATACAATGAAGGCAAACGAAGGTTCTGCTAGAACTGATAATGCTACTGATAGTAGGCCAAGAGATTTTCCTAACCAAGCAACTGAAAGATTAGAAAGAACATTATGAAAATGTGGAGTACAAAATGGAAGTAATTATTGAAGGTAAGGTCAAAACTGTATATGCAGGTAATGATGCAGAGCAAGTCATCATTGAGTATCATGATAAGGTGACTGCTGGTAATGGAGAGAAGGAAGATCATCCTTTAGGAAAAGGATCTCTCTGTTGCAGTATCTCATCAATTATCTTTGAGAAACTTTCCAAAGAACATATCCCAACTCATTATATTAATATGATTGGTGCTAATAAGATGATCTGTAAGAAAGTTAATATTGTTCCTCTAGAAGTTATTTGTAGGAATCGTGCTGCTGGATCTATTGTTCGTGAAACAACTTTGAAAGAGGGCGTACCCCTACCACAACCTATTGTTGAGTTCTTTCTGAAGGATGATAGTAAGCATGATCCTTTACTTACACCAGATCGTGTACGTCTGATGGGATATGATCCAGAACCTTTCATTGAGATGACACTACGAATTAATGATTACCTTCGTCAGATGTTTTATATCTTAGGTATTGATTTGGTTGATTTTAAAGTTGAGTATGGTTATGATGCTCATGGTGATTTGTATCTTGCAGATGAGATTAGCCCTGATAGTATGAGACTATGGAAGATTGGTAGCGATAAAAGATTTGATAAGGATCTATTCAGAAAAGATGAGGGGGATATTGTACCTGCTTATCGTGAAATCCTTGACAGACTACAACCACTTGCTATTCAATGAATAAACTGGGAATGTGGTGGAATAGGTAGACACACCAGACTTAAAATCTGTTGAGCATTGCGCTCGTGGGGGTTCAAGTCCCCCCATTCCTACTATATAATGAAAGTGTGATAAGATATGGTTATTAATCTCTGGTATAATAAAATAATGAAAGAATGGAGATGGACTTTAACTGAAACTGGTAGGTTGGAACAGCATTCTGGTACTCAAGAAGAACTTCGTAAAGCTATGGATGATGTTGCAACCACAGTGGAGTATATACTTGACAATGAGTAGTTGATAGACTAAGATGTATATGTGTGAAGGAAGTACGCACTTTATGTGTTAATTAAGGGACCTATGGGTCCCTTTTTTTATGAATAAATAACTCATAACGGATTATAGTGCGTAAGAAAGATGCCTCTTAGCAGACTTGATAATTTCCTCAAAAACGTACGTGGCAATATTCTTTATGTTGACCCCAACAACTTAGATGCTACAGACGGTATTGAAAATCAGGGAAATTCCATTGCTCGCCCATTCAAAACCCTGCAAAGGGCATTAATTGAAGCAGCTAGATTTTCATACCAAAGGGGACAAGATAATGACAGGTTTGAGAAGACAACAGTCATGCTTCTCCCTGGTGAACATTCTATTGATAATAGACCTGGTTGGATTCCAACAGGAGTTCCTGGTAACCCAAATACATTTTTGCTGAGAAATGGTCAGACTGCTACTGACTTCCCAGCACTGAGCAATACTAGTGATTTTAATATTTTTGCAAAGAATAATATTCTTTATAAGTTTAATAGTATCAGTGGTGGAGTCATTATCCCCAGAGGTGTGTCAATTGTTGGTACTGATTTAAGAAAGACCAAAATTAGACCACTTTATGTACCTAATCCAAAAAATGATTCTATTGAAAGAAGTGCTATCTTCAAAGTAACTGGTGCTTGTTACTTTTTCCAATTTTCTGTCTTTGATGCAAAAAACACAAGAGGTGTATACAGAGATTATACAACCAACCTTGCAACACCAACATTCTCTCATCATAAACTGACTTGTTTTGAATATGCTGATGGAGTAAATCCAGTCAATATTAATGACACATTTAACACATATTCTACAAGTCGTACTGACTTGGATATGTACTATGAGAAAGTTGGTAGAGCATATGGTCCTGCCAGTGGTAGAGAAATCTCACCAAATTATCCTGACCCCAATGTAGACATCCAACCCAGAATTGATGAATATAGAATTGTTGGTCCTATTGGTGGTGGCGTTGGTATTAGTAGTATTAAGGCAGGAGATGGAAACAACCCAACTGCTATTATTAATGTCAAGACAACAGCAGGTATTGAAGGACTGAATACTGATACTAATGTTATCATTAATAATGTAACTGATAAAAGATATAATGGCACTTTCTTAGTTAAAGAAGTTATAGACACAAATGCTGAGGGTGTAACTGAGTTTTCCTATGAGGTTCCTGTTCCACCAAGCAATGCTTTGCCTAACCCATTGGGTTCAAGTATTGACCTGTCTACTGATACAGTAACCAGTGCATCTCCCTATGTCTTTAATATCTCACTGAGATCTATTTTTGGTATGTGTGGTATGCACGCTGATGGATCTAAGGCAACTGGATTCAAGTCAATGGTTGTGGCTCAATTTACTGGTATTAGTCTCCAAGTTGATGATAATGCATTTGTAAAATATAACTCATCAAGTGGTACATTTGATGATTCTACCACTGTTCCTAATCTGCATACTGACATTAATGCAGTTTATAAACCTTCATACGAAAACTTCCATATCAAGGCATCCAATAATGGATTGATGCAGTTGGTGTCCATCTTTGCTATTGGATTCTCTGACCAGTTTGTAGTGGATAGTGGTGGTGACTTCTCTGTTACTAACTCCAACTCTAATTTTGGTCAAATCGCTCTTAAATCTACTGGATTTAGAAAGAATGCATTCTCACAGGATGATGTTGGATATGTTACTCAAATTATCCCTCCTAAAACCCTTAAACCATCATTCTCAACAATTGAATTCCCCTCTGTTGATATTACTAAGACAGTTGGTGTTGGTAATGCATCTAGAATGTATCTGTATCAATATCAGAGTCAGGATGTAAAACCACCTTCTATTGTTCAAGGATATAGATTTGGTGCAAGACACGATGAGAAACTATATGCTGTAATTCCTGCTGGTGGTGTTCCAGTTTCTTTTGAAGCAAGAGTCATCATGGATGACACTGCCACTGATACTAGCAAACCAACTGCATATAAGAGGTCTGTTGTTGGTAGAAATGTATCTACTGGAAACAGCATCACTACTTCTACTCTCACATTCCTTGAAAATCATCAATTCAGTCAAGGTGAGTCAATCAGAGTTATTTCTAACAATGGCAGACTTCCTGATGGTCTTGAAACAAATAGATTATATTATGCAATTGTTGATGGTCTGAATCCTGACCAACTTCGTGTTGCTCAATCAATCAATGACTCACAAACTGCTTCTAATGTTCAACTCAACAACTTAGGTGGCACATTATATGTTGAAAGTAGAGTAAGTGATAAAACACCTGGAGACCCTGGACATCCTATTCAGTATGATGATGCTGAAGCACAGTGGTTTGTTAATGTTTCTTCTGCTTCTACTGAGAACTCATTGTATCCAAAACTACAATTGGGTGGTTTAGGTCAATCTTCACCTAGAACATATATTGTCAGACAGATTGACTCCAGACAATCAGATGATAGAATTCATAAACTTAGATATGTTATCCCTGCTAATACAGGCATTACATCAGCAAGACCACCTCTTGATGGTTTTACTATTGAAGAATCAGGAGATGTAAGTGGTGCTAACGATACTGAAGTAGCATTGGCATACAATCCAGCATCTGTTGAGTTGAACAATGATGCTCAGATGAGAAACTTCAGTTTCATTGCTAAGACATCATATACTAATGGTATTGCCTATTATGATACTGAGAGACCTCATGGTTTGTCAATTGGTTCTAGTGTAGAAATTAATGGTGTCAGAAGTACAAACTTCCCAACTGTTGGTGCAGGACAGTCAGGTTATAATGGTGTATATCAGGTTACTGGTATTACAAGTGAGAAGACATTCTTTGTCAATGATATTCCTTCCTCACCTGGCACATTTATCAACAACACATCACAGAGAAACACATCTCTGCCCACATTCAGAAGAAAGAAATTTAATAAAAATTACTATGTCTATGATGTAGAGACTGTGAATGAGTATGTAAATGGTGAGCAAGATGGCATTTATTACATCAGTATATTGAATTCTTCTAATATTCCTGATGTTTCTCCATTCAATACACCAGAATTTAGTCTTTCTCAACCACTACAAAATTACTATCCCCAGACTGATAGAGATAATGCCAAATCATCTTCACAATCATCTAAGTCTTATGCACTGCCAACTAATATTGGTAAAGTTGTAGTTAATGACCCCAAATTCAGTATCACACAGGAGACTTTGTTTGATTTCTTTAAAGACTCTGGTGTTGGCGTAGCACTGACAGATATTATCTCAAACCCTGTTGGTACTGGTTATACCATCTATACTCAACACGATCATGGTCTGAACAAGATTGCACGTGCAAACGTAGATAATGGTGGTTCTGGTTATGGTGATGGAACTGCTACTATTCAGTACTATTACAATGCTAGACTTGAGAACACTCAACCTGGTTCTATTGGTAGATTTGCTACTGCCAGAGTTACAGTTGATGGAACATCTGCTGGTGAGATTATTGATTGTGAAATTATGGATGGTGGTTCAGCATTTGTAAATGGTGACACTTGTAGAATTACTGGCATCACTACTACCACTGGATTTACCTTTGCTACAGTTACTGTTGATAAGATTAGAGAAAATCTTGGCAATACTATTCAGGTAACTGGAATTGGTGATTATAGTGGCAGAATGTACAATAAGCTATACAGAATCAGTGGTGTTACTGGAACCAAGCAACTTGATGTTACACCAATTAATGAGTCACCTGGTATTGCTACTGAAGGTTTGGGTCGTAATGTGGCACAAGATGGTTCATTTAGTGTAATTGGACCAACTTATAATGCTCTTAGAGCACCAGTTGATAGAGGATTTGAGTATGACCATGTTTCTGGTATTGCCACTATCACCACACAACAGAATAATGACATAAGGGTCAATAATACTGTTGTTGTTAGTAATGCTGTTTCTGATTTCTACAATGGAGAATATGTTTGTATTGATAAGGTAGGTCTTACTACTGTTGTTCTGGATGTAGGTATTCAGACAATGACATTCCCATATAATAATGGCATTCTTCTGCATCCAGGTGGTTATGATACCAACTTTGGTGACTTGGTTGTTGAGAATGGTAGATTGCATGGTAGAGAGACACAAATCTATGCTGGTATCTCCACTGTATTGTTCCAACCAATCAATAGTAAGACTACTGACACTATCAGTGTTGAAAATATGGCAGACTTTGACCTTAAGATTGGGGATTATCTGAAAGTCAATGATGAATTGATGAGAATTAAGCAGACAGTAAGTAGAGTATCAACTGACACTACTATTAAAGTATTCAGAGGTGTATATGGTAGTGTTGCTAACACTCACCCAGTAGGTTCTGTTATCAATAGAGTTAAGTTCTATCCTCTTGAATTTAGAAGAAACTCAATTATTAGAGCATCTGGTCATACCTTTGAATACATTGGATATGGACCTGGTAACTACTCCACTGCATTCCCAGATAGACAGACCAGACAGTTGTCATTGGCAGAGCAAATTAATGTTCAGTCTATGAAAATCGCTGGTGGTGTTGTCAATTATACTGGTATGAATGACAGAGGTGACTTCTTTATTGGTAATAAGAGAATTGCTTCTAACACTGGTAGAGAGCAAGTATATGATACACCAGTACAGACAGTCACAGGTGAAGACCCATATTCTAGTGGTTCTGTATCTGACACATCTGACTTTAACTTTGTTGATTCTTCTATCTTGAAAGTAGAGAGAAATATGGTTATTGATGGTGGAGACAAAGGTGACATTCTTTCAGAGTTCAATGGTCCTGTATCATTCTCTAAGAAGATTGTTAGCACATCATCAGAAGGTGTTGAAGCAAACAGTATCTTCATTCAAGGTAATGCTCAAGTGTCAAGAAAAATGACAGTTGGAATTTCTACACCTACTGAGGCAGGAACACCTGGTGACATTGTTTATAATGCTAACCCAACAAATGGTGGTACTGTTGGTTGGGTATATACAACTGGCAACACTTGGAAAACATTTGGTGCTATTGATAGTTGATAAATAAAATTAACGTTGACTCTAGATAAATGGGTATCGATAAGGATTTTGTCATACGCAATGGCATAGAAGTAAGCGAAGATTTATTATATGCTGATGCTGTTACTGACAGGGTTGGCATTGGTACATCAGTTCCTGAATGTAAATTAGATGTTGTAGGAAATATATGTGGTAGCACTAAGATATCTGCTGGCACCACCATTTACACCACTGACCTTGCAGTCAGTGGGTATGCTACCGTCACAGAAAATCTGGATGTAGGTATTGGTGGCACAGTTCTTAGTGTCAATGTAATTGATAAAAAGGTAGGCGTCAACTCAGCAATTCCTTTCTATACTCATGAAATTATTGGTCCTGTATCCACTGGTACAACAGCAGGATACATTTATGGTGACTTATTAGTTACTGGTGATATTACTGCTACTAATCTGAATGGTCAGATTACTGCTGGTGGTACTGTTGTCTTCAATGATGTTACTGTTACTAATAGTTTAGATTCTAATGACAGCAAACTTTATACCTTATTTGATGTAGAAACAGTTGGTCAAGAATTTAACTTTGTTCTTGATGGTGACCCACCTGGTATTGGTTTCACTCAAGCAGCAAAAAACCCTGAATTATATCTGCTGAGAGGTAAGAGGTATGAGTTTAGAGCAAATACTAGTGGTTTCCCATTCTACCTTAAGAAAGAACCAACTGCCAATCTAGATAACCTCTATGATGATGGTGTATTTAATAATGGTGCTCAGGTAGGTGTTGTAACCTTTGAGATTCCATATAATGCACCTAATATCTTGTACTACCAGGCATCTAATGTGCAGGGTATGGGTGGTACAATCTACCTGAACAATGATTATAAGTCAATTAACGTTGCTTTTGCAACAGTAAGAAACTACCTTGATGGTAGTGAGGCAAACTTTGATTTCCTCAATGTAACTGGATTTGGTACTATTGCCAACATCTCTGATGCTAATGCTGATTTCACTGTCAGTGCTGGTATTGTAACTGCTGTTAAGTTTGTTGGGGTCTCAACTGGCTCTGATATGGTCAGTATTCATCAGAAGAATGATAATGTAGCATATCAGGTTACATTTACTGATAAGATTCCTAATGCTACTGGACTTGGGTCTAACTACCAGTTACTACATACTGACACTGATGACCTTGACCTAACTTATAATCCTCTTAATAAAACCCTTACAGCAAGAAACTTTGCTGGTATTGCAACTGGTGGTGAGAGAGTTAAAGTAAGAAAAGAGACATCAAATAACAACTTCCAAGTACATTTCAGTGACAATGCTGCAACTGGATATGAATTAGTCAGAATTGATAGTGATTCAAATCAACTCACTTATAATCCATCATCCAATACTCTGAATGTTCAAAATATTAATGTCACTAAGTTCACTGGTGACATTTATGCAGATAATGGTACATCAAAGATTCTTGAGAATGGTACTGATGGAACTGACGCTACCTTCACTGGTCAGGCATCCAATTCCACTAATGTAGATATTCTGAATGATGAAAGTACAAATGCTGGTCATTTTGTCAACTTTACCAATACAACTTCTGGTAACCAGAGAATTCAAGCAGATAGTCAATTCAAGTATAATCCCAATACTGGTCACCTGACAGTTCCTGAGGTGTTTGCATTCTTAGCAGGTACTGCTGATGATGCTCTGAATATTAAAGTTGATGAGAGAAATAATAATCAAAACTATCAGGTAGGATTTACCACTGCTAATGGAAGTGGTTTCCAGAGACATTATATCGATAGTGATGATAGTCATTTTACCTACAATCCAGCAACTGGGAGATTAATTGCCCCAATCTTTAGGGGAGATGGTAATGAGTTAACTAGAATTAGAGTCACAAATATTGTTGGTAATAATTCTAGTGAAGTTATCAACATTGACCTTATTCAAGATGCCACACTGCTTGTTCAGGGTGTTGTTCAATTAAGTAATGCAATTAATGGCACTCGCCAAAACATTGCTGCTACTGAGAAAGCAGTAGGTGACCTTAAGATTCATGCTAACAATGCAAGCAATCTTTCTAATGGTACTGTTAATAATGACAGACTGAATAAAGCATCATTGACTGGTCAAGGTATTGTATCACTGAGTGACAGTATTGAAGGTAATAGTCAGGTCATTGCTGCATCTGAGAGAGCAGTTGGTTTGCTGAATGCACATGCTGGTAATGCTTCTAACCTCACAGAAGGTCAGGTCAACATTAATCTTATTCAGGATGCATCAATCACTCAACAGGGTGTTGTTCAACTGAGTAATGCTATTGATGGTACTAGACAACACATTGCAGCAACTGAGAAAGCAGTTGGTGACTTAAAGAATTATGTTGATACTACCCCAGTCAATCCTGACCTGCTTCCAAAAGCATCTTATACATTACAGGGTATCACTGATTATACTCAAACATTTAATGTAGATGATGATAACTCTGCATTGACTGGAAGAGGTGCCAATAATCTAAGAAAACATGCTGCCAATGCAACTAACTTAACTTCTGGTACTGTTAATAATGATAGACTGAATAAGGCATCTACCAGTGCTCAGGGTATTGTACAACTTAGTAATAAGATTAATGGAACAAGTCAAACACTTGCTGCCAGTGAAAAAGCAGTAGGTGACCTTAAAAAACATGCTAACAATGCTTCTAACTTATCTTCTGGTACTGTTAATAATGATAGACTGAATAAGGCATCTACCACTGTTCAGGGTATTCTTAAACTTAATAATAGTTACCCACCAACTAGCAACTCAACAACTGAGACTTATACATCTAATGTAATTACTAAAATCTTTGACCTTGCTGTCAATAGTTTCCCAACAGGGACTACTATGGTGTTCTATCAAGCATCAGCACCAACTGGATGGACACAACAAACGAGAGGAGAATTTGGTAATAGTGCTATTAGAATTGTTAACGTTCCAGGTGTTGGTGGTACTAATGGTGGTTCATTGGCATTTACTACTGTATTTGCTAGTAGAAATGTTCCTGTAAGAAATCATGTTCACCCTGGCAGCGCTGGCAACCAAAGCGCCAATCATACTCATACTGGAAACACTACCAGTGATGGTTCACATAACCATGGAATCACCGATCCAAGTCATAGTCATTCATATAATAGAACAAATTTTAATGATAATAGAAGAGGAGGTGGTGGTGACCAAGATTATCCTGTGAATGGAACTTCAAACCAGACAACTGGTAATTCTAATACTGGTATCAGCATCAATAATTCCACTCATAATCATACTATAGGGACCAACGCTAATCAGGGAAGCCATAAACACACTATTCAGGTAGGTGCAGGTGGTGATGGAGAGACAGCAACTATGGACTTTGATGTTAAATATTTGAGAATGATTGTTTGTACAAAGAATGCAGGTTAATTACCTGATGGTCCAATGATTGGGGGGTCTATTGGTGTTATTTTTGCAACATCAACCCCTTGCTCTAAGGCATGTACATATAATTGTTGATTTTGATGATTTGCAGTGACAACTTCATTTCTAAATGATTCAATAGCAGCAGCAGTTGAAAGTTGCTTGGATGAATTTTCTACTAGCAGCATTGGAACCCATTCAACTGCACAACCCCATTTGTCCATATTCTCACCAGTTTGTGGATTTACTCCTTGGATATGAGTATACCAGGAGCACTTATGTTCCTTACAATCTTTTTGAATGAGGGGACACCACTTATCAGATTTGGCCATAATAAATATCTTTCTTTTGAAATTATTTATCAGGCATCAAGTGACATTATAAATAAAACTAACGGACTAATCAGTGTAGAGAATGTCATTACTTAGGGCCGACAGAGTAGCCAATAGGTTTAATAATACTGGTCCTGTAATCGTAGGTCCATCAACAGTTCATGGTGATTTCACCATTACTGGTGACTTAATTGTAGCAGGAATTGCAGTCACAAACAGTGTACAAATTGGTGCTGCACTGACTGTTAGAGACTTTACTGTACAACAACAATCAACATTAAATAATCTAACTGTAACTGGTGTTACAACAGTTGGTTTAGTTACTGGAAGCAGTGCCACCTATTTTGGAGATGGTTCTGGTCTTTCTGGTATTGTAACCACTGCTGGTGGTACAAGAGGTATTCAAGTTCTACCAAATACAGGACCTGGTGCTGGTGTAGGTTCTATTACAATTAGAGCAGTTGATGTTCCAGAATCTGGATTTGCAAATGTTGCTGCTGGTGCAACAAACTTAACTGGTGGTGATTCAGGTAGAATACCTTATCAGATTAATCCTGGGGAGACAGGATACTCTGCAACTGGTAATACAGGAGAGATTTTACTATCTGGTGGCACTGGTTCACCCACTTGGTCTAGTTTGGCAGCAATTAATGTTGCTTATGCTGATAGTGCAGGTATTGCAACAGACCTATATGGTGGTTCTGGTGGTAGACTAGTCTATCAGTCTGGTATTGACCAAACAGCATTTGTGCCAACTGGTCTAACTGGCAGAATCCTGATGGCCAAGGGTTCTGGGACACCAGAATGGTTGGATGCAAGAGTTGGATTAAGTGTATCCTTTGCCAAGTTTGCTGGTGTTTCAACTAATGTAACTGGTGGTATTGCATCAGTCACTCATCTTTCAGTAGGTGAGAATGGAAGTGGTATTGCAACATTCTTTGGACCACTTCAAGCAGTTGATATTAATGTATCTGGTCTTACAACCACAAGTAACTTAGAAGTTACTGGTATTGCTACTATCAACCAACTGGAAGTTGGACCTAGGGGCAATACACTTGTAGGTATCACAAGCATCCTTGATGAGGATGATATGGTATCTGATAGAGCAGATGCCCTTGTTACACAACAATCAATCAAGAAGTATGTTGATGACCTGGTAACAGCACAAGACCTAGATTATGCTGGTGATAATGGTTCAGGTTCTATTGACCTTGACAGTCAAGTATTTAATATTATTGGTGGTGCAAATCAAGTATATACCAATGTTTCTGGTCAAACAATTACAGTTGGTTTCACAACCAATGTCACTATTGCCAATGACCTTACTGTTACCAGTAATGCAAGTCTTGGAAGTCTGAATGTCTCAGGCATTTCTACACTTGAAACTCTTGGTGTTAATGGTGTTCTGACTACACCATTTGCTAATGTAACTGGTGTTGCTACAATCACCAGACTGAATTCAACTCAGAATGAATTTACTGACATCAATCTGACTGGTGTTGCTACTGCTAGAACTCTTGATGTAACTGGTGTTACATCCACTGCTAATCTTAGAGTCACTGGCATTTCCACACTCAATAGATTTGAAGTTACAGGTATTGCAACATTTAAGAATGATATCTATCTTACCTCTGGTAACACATTTTATAATGCCAACCTAAGCAATCCCAACTTGGTTGGTGTTACAACTGCTCAAAGATTTGAATTTGATGTAATTGATGGTCCTTATGCCAATATAACTGGCATTGCAACCATTGCAAACATTCAATCAACCACTGTCAATGTATCTGGTGTATCTACATTCAGTGACAATGTTGGTATTGCTAGTCTGAATGTATCTGGCATCACTACTCTCAGTCATCTTGGTGTTACTGGTGTAACTACAACTGAGAACCTACAAGTTGCTGGTATCACCACAATCAATGACTTGATTGCTTCTGGTATTGCCACATTCACAGGGTCACTTGATGTAAGTGGTAGCATTGGCATCAATTCTGCTGTACTGACTGGTGTCACAACAATCAGTGAACTGGATGTCACTGGTGATGCTTCAATCACAGGTAATGCTGGAATTGGAAGTCTGAATGTCACAGGCATCTCAACATTCTCAGATATTACTGTTACAGGTAATGCAGGAATTGGCAGTCTCAATGTTACTGGTATCTCAACCTTAGAGACACTGGGTGTAACTGGAACTGCAAGTGCTGGTTTCCTTGAAGTTACTGGGGTTTCTACATTCTCAAATGATGTTCAGATTAGTCAAGACCTGAGTGTTACAGGTAATGCTGGTATTGGCAGTCTTAATGTATCAGGCATCTCTACATTCTCTAACATCACTGTTACAGGTAATGCAGGAATTGGTAGTCTGAATGTAACTGGTGTTTCTACTCTTGGAGTTACAACTGCTACCAGTCTCTCACTGAATGAAGTAATTGTTTCTGGTCTCACCACAACTGTTACACTTAATGTTGGTGATACTACTAGTGGTATTGGTGCCACAATTCAAAATTATGGTGGTGCAGTATTTGCTGGCATCATAACAGCAGCAGGTATTGATGTAAGTGGTGGAGAAGGTGGAAGTGCTACTTTCTCTGACATCACTGTCAGTGGCAATGCTGGCATTGGTAGTCTTAATGTTACTGGCATCTCTACATTTAATGATGATGTTCAACTATCCAAAGATCTGAATGTTACAGGTAATGCTGACATTGGAAGTCTTAATGTTACTGGCATCTCTACATTTAATGATGATGTTCAACTATCCAAAGATCTGAATGTTACAGGTAATGCTGACATTGGAAGTCTTAATATCACTGGTATTACAACACTTGGTGGATTTACCACAATCACTGATTCACTTTATGTAAGTGGAATTGCCTCAGTAGGAACCATGATTACCATGTATGGTAATACTGGTGTTGTTAGTGCTACCTCATTCTATGGTGATGGTTCTAATCTAACTGGTGTTGTTGGATTGGTTTCTGTTACTAATATTGTGTTTGTCACACCTGATGGTAACGATAATAATGATGGTTATCTAGTATCTACTGCTAAGAGAACTGTTGGTGCTGCACTTACAATTGCTAAATCTTCAACAGTTGTTAAGATATCTGCTGGTAACTATCCAGAAAACAATCCTATTATTCTCCCAGAGCAAGTCACACTTCTTGGTGATAGTTTAAGAGAAGTATCTATTGTCCCACAAAATCCTTCTGAAGATCTTATCTATGTTGCTAATGGTAGTTATGTTGAGAATATGTCCTTCACAGGGTCATTGAATGAAGGTAAAGCAATTATTGCATTCAATCCCAACAAACCATCATATGTAACACAAGGTCCATACATTAGAAACTGTACAAACTTTATCTCCAATAGTATTGGTATGAAGATTGATGGTGCTCATGTTATTGGTGACACCAGAGCAATGAATGTTGACTCTTATACTCAAATCAACCAAGGTGGTATTGGTGTTTCAATCTCAAATGAGGGTTATGCTCAATTAGTTTCTATCTTCACCATCTACAATGATCAGAGTATTGTTTGTAGCAGTGGTGGACAATGTGATCTGACTAACTCCAATTCCTCCTTTGGTAGATTGGGTCTAGTTGCTGATGGCATTGGTCCTACAAACTTTACTGGAATTATTTCTGAATTCCAATCTGCTGGATCAAACACATTCCCAATTAGTCTTAGTGTAGATGCACATAACATTTCTAATGCAGTCTATGATAATACAACTGGTCTCACTACATTTACTACAGCAACCAATCATGGTTTCAATATTGGTATGCCTGTAACAATGAGGGATCTGAAGTTCTCATGTGATTCACAAGATGTTGTAAGAGAAGTATCAGTTTCACAACAAACACCATTTGATGTTTCTGCAGCAAATTATAATCAATCTACTGGTAAGTTGACAGTCACCACCAGTGGAAATCATAACTTTAATAAGAGGTCTGTAGTTGAACTGAATCAATTAGTATTCCAGTGTGATTCTGGTGGTGGCGTCTCAACTGCATTCTTCCCACCTCTAAGTTTTGGTGAGGGAAATGGTGCTGTAATTAATAAGTTTGTTGTTGATGAAATTTCTTCAACTAATCAATTTATAGTTGATGTTGGTGTTTCTACAATTGCACATACTTATGTTGAGGGTGGTACATCAACCCTGAGACCTTCACAATTTGGTATTACAACAGCATTATATACTGCATCAACTGGTATTATGACTGTTACCACCAGTTCAGACCATAATTTTAAATTCAAGACAGCAGTCAATCTTGATAGTCTAGTATTTGAATGTAATTCTGGTGAAGGTATCTCAACTGCATTATTCCCACCAGCAGCTGGTGATGGTAATGGTGCTACAACTTCTAGATTTAGTGTTCAAGAAATTCCTAATGATAGAGTATTTGTAGTAAATGTTGGTGTATCAACTATTGCTCATGGATATATTAGTGGTGGAACTGCAACAAATACTCCATATTATGGAATTACCACTGCCACATATAATAACACTACTGGTGTATTAACATTTACCACTGATATAGATCATAATATTAGTGTTGGAATTAGTGTTACAATGACCAATTTGGTATTTGAATGTAATTCTGGTGAAGGTATCTCAACTGCATTATTCCCACCAGCATCTGGTGATGGTAATGGAGCAGTTAATCATGTATTTGATGTCATTAGTGTTAATGGAAATGATGTTACAGTTAATGTTGGACCTTCAACCATTGCTCATGGATACATTGATAATGGATTAGTTTCTATTAGTACTATTGCATCATTCCCCAATGGTTCATTTGGTGACATCTTTACAGTAAATAATACACCTTCTGCAAATGAATTCACAGCATATGTTGGTGTTTCTACATACCCATCACTTTATCATTCAGGTGGTCAAGTAGAAACATATGTAACCAGACCTTATGATGGACAGGTTGTTTATTTTGATGATGTATATAATATCATCAAAGGTGTTACAATCACTAATGGTGGAAGTGGATATACAGAAGCACCATTACTTACTTTCTCCAATCCTTCTGAGTCTTGGGGTATTAAAGCAACAGGAACAGCAATTCTAACAAATGGAAAAGTGACTGGTGTTCAGATGATTTCTAATGGTAGAGGTTACACTGGAACACCCACTGTAACCATTGCTGGTGCTGCCACAGGCACACCTGATATCTTACCTACATACTATGTGGTTAGTAGCTCAACTCCTATTTCACAGGGCATATCTACTGTCACATTTACTGATAATGTACCTTATGCAGTTGGTGTTGGAACAACAGTTCCATTCTTTAAGCAGAGTAGAGTATTAGCATCCAGTCAAGCATTTGAATATATTGGTTCTGGTAATACTGCTCTTACTGCTCTACCTCAGAGAGGTGGTGTTGCAATCCCAGAAAATGAAATTGTGAATAAGAATGGAGGTCTGGTCATCTTTACTTCAACTGATCAGGCAGGTAACTTTAAAATTGGTGAAGGTGTTATCATCAACCAACTTGAAGGTTCAATTACTGGTGATGCTTACAATAGAAGTCTTTTTGCCAACATTACACCTTACATTCTCGCATTAGGAGGAGATTAATAAAATGGCATTAGCCCTTAACAATTATCAGACAATCACTGGCATTGTCACAGCAAATAATGAAAAAGTTGGTATTTATACAGCACCAACTGGCTATAGTGCTATTATCCTTTTAGCACAAGCAACCAATATTGGAAGTGATACTAACACTGTCACTTTCTCTCATGTAAGGAACACAGCAGGTATTGCTGTCACCACTGAAATTTTGATGGGATTTCCAGTTCCTTCAAATGATGCTGCCAATCTTTTGGCAGGCAAACTTGTTCTAGAAACTGGTGATTCTGTTGTTATCCAATCCAGTAGTAATACTGATGTGAAATTTATCTCATCTATCCTAGAGACACTTAATCAGTAATAAAAATGACAAGGTACGCCAGTAAAAATTTCAAGGACCTTAAAGTAGGTATAGCTTCTTTTAGTGATGGTAAAACCACACTAGAAGTAACTGGTCGTCTTGGAGTTAATACTTCTACAGCACAGCAAGAGCTGCATGTTGAGGGTTCAGCATATATTTCTAATGATATTGGTGTTGGTACTACAGTGCCAGGTGATGTTGTAGATGTCACCAATAGAAAAAAGATAAGTGTTGGTATTGTTACTGCTAATGAATACTATGGTTCTGGTCTAGGACTGACTGGAATTACTAGTGCAGGTTCTGCAAGTAATGTATTTGGTGGTGCTGCAGGAAAGTTATTATATCAAGAACAAGCTGGTGTCACTTCATTCTTTGAGAATGGTTCCACAGGACAAGGTTTATATTCTAGAGGACCAGGACAACCCCCACAATGGTTACCAGTAGCACCAGTTGGTGCTATTGAAGGTATTACACTGTTTGATGAGGGATCTGTTGTTGGGATGGCAGGAAGTTTTTCTGCCCTTGACATTAGAGGAAATAATATAAATGTAATTGGTGTTGTAACATCTGGTGAGATTGGTATTGGTACAATTACTGTATCAGAAAATATTATAGTTGATACCCTTGTAGTTAATGGGGTATCTACTGCAAGCACAATTACTGGTGCTGATTACTTTGGTACTGGTGATAACATCACTGGTCTTGTAACAAGTTTTAGTATTAGTGGTGTTGGACTAACATTCACCTCAACAGAAGTATTAGGTTCATTTGGTAAGGGTGTAGTCACACTTACTGCAATTGCTACTACTGAGAATGTAAGGTCAGATACTAACTTTGTAACTGGTGTTAGTACATTCAATGATGTCACCATTTTAGGTGGTGGTATTGTTGATAATGGCACATTTAGAAACACCAATATGACTGGTGTTACTTCTATTGCCAATCTTGATGCAAATACTATTGATGCTGGTACTTTGGTTGCAGTTTCTGCTACCATTACTGGTAACTTGACAGTTGGTGGTACACTGTCCTATTCAGATGTATCAAATATTGATGCTGTTGGTCTGATTACAGCAAGAGAAGGAATTCATGTTGGTGATCCTGATACTACTGGAATTGCTGCTACTCTAACAAAACAGGGTGGTGCAGTATTTACTGGTGTTGTAACTGCTCTTAATTATTTTGGTAATGGTTCTGATATTTCAGGAATTGTAACCTCACTGGTTGCAGGTGAAAACATTTCAGTATCAAGTGCAACAGGCAGAGTAACAATTACTGGACTTGCCAAAACTGATATTATTACTGCTGACCAATTAACTGTAATTGGTGTATCTACATTAGGTGGTGGTGTTAATATTGGTGGCACAGCACCTAATGTTGCTATTGGTGTTACACTTGAAAATAGTGGTGATGCACAGTTTGCTGGCATCATTACATCTAAGAATCTTGTAGCAACAGAGAGTGTTGGTATTGGTACTAGTACATTAAATCCAAATTATGCTCTTGAAGTGACAGGTGATGCTAATGTGGAAGGCAACCTTACTATTAATGAGAATACAGTTCCAACCTTGGCAATGGTTATTGCTCTTGGCGGACTTTGATAAATAACTAAAAAGTATTGATACGATGGCAGAGTCATTTAACAATTCATTGACATCAGCAGCTGGTATTATAACGAGCAGCACTTCTGGCAGTATTGGTGCTGGTGTTACAATTATTTCAGGTATTTCAACTGGATTAGTTCAGGTTGGGGATATGGTAAACACCCAACATTTTAGGGGTGGTGCAAAGGTTGCTTATATTGATGCTGGTCAAGTAAGATGTGATAAAACATCAACAAACACTGCTGCTGCTACTGGTCAAAGAGTAGAATTTCTTGGTCCCACAACTGCATATACTGCAACTAGTAAGTCTATTCTTGTGGGTGGCACATTTGCTAACCTAACAGACAATAGTATTAATCTTTTTGTTGAGATTGGTGTTGGCAATACTTTTGCAAATATTGCTAATGATATTCCTGTTCCTACTGGTTCATCATTTGTTATCAGTGATGCTGGTAAGACAATTTTGAGACCTAATGAACAGATTAGAATTTACTGTGATGCAAATCAAGCTGTAGACGCTAGTCTTAGCATTTTAGAAGGAGTAGCTTGATATGCTAGGCAATAATGGTTATCTTGGGCGTTCACCTAGTGATTCAACAGTAATCGTTGCTCGCCAGGTATATCAACCATCTGCCCCACAAACAGTTTTTGATTTTGTTGCAAAGTATCAACCAGGATACTTTGAAGTATATTTAAATGGATCAAAGTTAATCACAGGTATTGACTACAATGCAACTGATGGCAGCAAGTTCTCATTAGTTGTGCCCTGTATTGCTGGTGATGTCATTGAGACAATGGCATATAAGGCATTTAATATTGGTAATATTAGAGAAGCACTGGGCAACTTTACAGTTGGTGGTGATGTAGGAGTTACTGGCAGTCTTGAGGTAGTTCAAGACCTAGAAGTCTTAGGTGTCACTACAATCAGTGGTATTAGTACTACATTCATCTCTGCTGTTGGTATTGCATCAGAAGGTGTTCAGGTTGGTCAAGGTATTACCAACATCAACTTCATTGGTAGTGGAAATACTTTCTCTGTCAATGGTGGCACTGTTGATGTAAAGATTGAAGGTGGTGCTGGTGTTGGTACTGCTATTAAGTATACAAGTGGAGTTAAGAGTCCATTCAGCTACATTGATGCTGCTACAAAAGTTACTGAGGATATTGTACTTGATGCCAATAGTGCAGGACTGAATGATTCATATATTGTAGTTCAAGAACCCACCATCATTGTTGCTACTGGTGTAGGTATGACAGTTGGTTTGGGTAAGACCCTTGTCACTGATTTATATCAACTGGGCGACCTATAAATACCTAAAAAGAAGTAGAAATGTCTAAGATTAATGTAAGCACTATTACTAATAGGACTGGCACTTCTGGTCCAGTGCTTTCTGGTGTGACGACTGCTACTAATGGGTTGAATATTACTGCGGGTAATGTTGGCATTGGTACTGATAATCCAAGTGGAAAATTAAATCTTGTTGGAAACGACTCTCAGTTATTAAATATCATACAAGATAGTGGTGATCTGCAAATTAGAATGAATGATAGAGGAACAGGTTCTGCTTATATTAAAGTTCCTGATAATACAGGAGCATCACTCACAGTTGAGACTGGTGGATCAGAAAGACTTCGTATAACTTCTGCTGGTCTGGTTGGTATTGGAACTGATAATCCACTTACAAAAATCCATATTCAATCCACTATTACTTCTGGGGACCTTGAAGTAGATCGGATAGATAATAGTCAAAATGGACCAGAAGTCATTTTAAGACACATATCATCTTCTCCTGCCAATAATGATTATGTTGGTCAAATTACATTCTCTGGCAGAGATGATGCTAATAACAATACAACTGTTGCACGTATTGATGGTGTAATGAGTAACGTTGTCAATGGTAGTGAATCTGGCGAAATTGTATTTAATACTAGACACAATGGAACATTTAGTGAAAAGGCTCGTTTTAATTCTACAGGCAACCTAGCATTTGCAAGTGGAAATGGCATTGACTTCTCTGCAACAGAAGGAAGTGGTGCATCTTCAAGTCTTTTAGATGATTATGAAGAAGGTACACATACAACAGTGTTTTCAACTAATGGAACTGGTACTATCACAGTATCCAGTGGTAATGACCAACTTTCTTATATTAAAATAGGAAATCTCGTCAATGTAATAGGTAGACCCACTGTTGATAGTGTATCATCACCTACTGGATATATTAGAATGACACTTCCATTTACAACTGCTGATGTTGCTGATGCAGGATGTAGGTCTGCTGCTGCTTTAAATATAAGACTAGTTAATGTTGGATATGATGTTGGATTATTTACAGCACAGGTTAGTGAAAATTCAAACCTATTAAGTTTTAACTATGGTGGATCAAATGACTCTACAGTATCTGGACCAGCAATGAAAGCAGGTACACAAATTTGGATTAATATTACATATAGAACAGCATAGTGTCCCTAAATAACTAAAAAGTATTGAGATGTCTAAGATTCAAGTCAATGATATAGTCAATCATTATGACACTGGAGCTCCTCAGTTTCCTAAGGGAATTGCTGTAGGTAGTGGAGCAACTCTTGGTCTTAATGTAGGTACTGGCGCTAGCATATATTCTCCATCAGATAATGTACTGACACTTGGTACAAACAGTGCAGAAAGAATTCGTGTAAGTTCTACTGGCAATATTGGAATTGGGACAGATAATCCCACATCAAACTTACACTTATATAATAATGGAGATGCAACTTTATTCATTCAGGCAGATGCTGATAATGTAGATGAAGACCATAACCCTAAGATTAGTATGTCTCAGGATGGTGGAACCTCCTCATTTTTTGATATAGGTATCACTGGGTCTGCAGGAGGAGAATTTACAGACGCACTTTCAAATACTGCATATATCAAGTCAGTATCTAATGCAACCACCAATGGCATTCAGTTTGCCACTAATGGTGTTGCTAGAATGTATCTTAATAATGATGGATATATTGGTATTGGAACTGATAATCCAACAAAGTCATTGAATATTTTATCACCACAATCTGTGATGCTGCAACTTGAGAGCACATCATCTACTTCTAGAATTGGATTTAAAGTTCCTAATACATCTAGTTCACCAACTGTAGGAGTAACTGAAGAGGAAACTTTAGAATTTAGAGCTGGAGCAGCAGAAAGACTTCGTATTTCATCTAATGGTCATATTGGGGCAGGTACAACATTAGGACTATATGGTCCTGGTCAATTAATTGTACAGTCATCATCTGATTTGGGATATAGATTATCAAGAAATGCAAATAGAAATGTTTTAGAATTTATTGTTGAGACGGCAGGAACTGCTGTTGAAAACCATTTCAGTGTAGATGTTCCTAATAAAAATATCATCATTTATATCATGATGGATTATGTTGGAAGTAGACAATCATCATCTGATGCTGGACTTTCTAGAATTGGTTTTGAAAATTATGTAATCACAAGAAGAGAGGATAATAATGTAGTATTTACATCTGATGTAGCTTCACAAAACTTTGAGGTAGCTGGTCCTGATGCAGGTGGGGCAAATGATAAACAAGCAATCAACCCATTCATGCAACGTACAGGAACAGAAGCTGCAACTGAGACACAGCAAGTTGAAGTGCAAGTACAACCAAGATGTTCTAACGGTAGTAATGGTTGGGTAACTTCTCACGTTAAAATGATTATTAATGGTACAATTGATGCTAATGATTTTAGAGTGATTATTGATTAATCAGAAATCAAATTTGGATAGCATTACATATAGAACAACATAGTACCCCTAAATAACTAAAAAGAAACCATAAGATGTCTAGAGCAAGTAATCTAGCTGGATTTATTACTGCAATATCACCCACTACTGATTTGAATGTGGGTGTTTTGACAGCTGTCTCCTTTGATTTGGGAGGAACTATTTCATTTGAAAGCATTGCTGCTACTGACAACATTTCAATTGGTGGTACTGTTGCAGGTGTTACCACTATTACTGGCACTGGCATCAATCAACCTCTAGGCATTAACACTCTGGGACAGACAGAGTTTAAAGGTGCTGTTGAGTTTAATGACAATGTATCATCACTCACAGTTGCAGGTGTAACTACTATCAATTCAGATGGAGTTCAATCCACTGGAATAGGTACTTTTAATAGTGTTGCCATTGGGACAGAAAGTGTCTTCCCACTTGAAGTATATCATCCAACCATCAATACAGTAGCAAGATTTAAATCTGGTGATGCAGGAGTAAATATAAGATTTCAGGATGGTGATACCACCAATCAAATGGGAATTGGTGCAGATAATAATGATTTTATTGTCAGTGCCACTAGTGGTGGAGAAAAAGTCAGAGTACAATCTGGAGGTAATGTTGGGTTGGGTTCAACAGCACCCACAGTATCAGTAGATATATCAGAGAAGACTGATGCAGTTGCTCTACCTGTTGGTACTACTGCTCAGAGACCATCAACAGCATATGGTGGATACATAAGGTGGAACTCTACGAGTTCGGCATTAGAAGTCTATAATGGCACAAATTGGGTGGAGATAATCTCTGATTATTTCCCATCAGGTTCTACTACTTTAGGTTGAGGTAAAATATAATGGCAAACGAATATTTAAAGAGAACTCCTACCAGCACTGGTAATCGTAGGGTATTTACTTGGAGTGCATGGGTAAAAAAAACTGAGAATAGTGGTGGTTTTGGTAGATTCTTTGAATCTGGCACAGTTGGAAATAGAACATATTTTACCTATACAGATTTAGATAAACCAAGATTTACTGAGCAAGCGGTTAATTCAAATAGAGATATTCTTGTATCAAATTATACACTGAGAGATAGTTCATCAATATGTCATGTGATGATTGCTGTAAATAGCACATTATCAAATGAAGATGATAGAGTAAAGATTTATATTAATGGTAGTTCAATAAACAATCACGGGTTTTCAACTGATGATCCTCCAGCATTAAATGCACTATTTCAACACAATGAAGCAGGTGAGGTGCAATACATAGGAAACTCTGCAAACCAAGCAGCAGACTTTCAAGGATATATGTCTGACGTATTCCATGTAGACGGTCAAGCACTCACACCAGATGTGTTTGGTTTCTATAAAGATGGAGACGGTTATATGTCTTCTGGAACTACACAAGCAACTGATTTTAGACCAGGACAATGGGTTCCTAAATCACCATCAGTTATTAAGAATGTAATTAATGATAATGGTGGATTTGGAGTCAATGGATTCTATCTGCCTATGAATGATAGTTCTAATCCTGGTGCTGACTTCCACTGTGCTCCTAATAGTATTATCACACTGAAAGGAGAGGACTTACCACAACCACAGAATGGTGCTCCTACAACTTCCGATGCATTTGTCAGTCAGTTGAGAAGTGATCCTTTTGCTGCTAACTTAGTCCTTGCTGTTCCTGGTATTTCTACAAGTACAAGTGCCACTCTGGTTACTAATGGAACTTTTGATAATAATACTAGCAATTGGACTGCAAATGGTTCTACATTACCAACTTTATCAGTAGATGCAAGTAGATTAAAATTGACTCATAATGGAGCAAATGGTGGAGCATATCAAAACATAACAACCGTTGTTGGAAAATCTTATGTTATTTCTGCAGATTTGACTAATGGAAATGCATCATATATTCGTTTGAGAGCATATGGAGATGGTGTATCAGGAGATGGATTCCAAGGAACAAATTGGACTGGAACTAGTGTAACATCAACAACTGCGGAGAGACAGAATCTTACAATAGTTGCTGAAACTACTACAACACGAATTTATATTGAAATTGTAGGAACAAATGGAGAATATGCATTTGCTAATAATGTTGTAGTCAAACAAGAAGACACACCAAGAGATTACTCTGCTGATATCAAAGGTAGTGGAACTAATAAGACACTTACAGCAGCTGGTAATGCTGGTGTTGGTTATGAACTTGGGAATTATTATGGAAGTGGAATGAGTTTCCCTAATGCAAGTTCTACTAGTGGTGATGATAAACTGACAGTTACTGATAGTGACTTTGCAATGGGCACTGGTGATTTTACTATAGAAGTATGGATTAACCCAGATGCATTATATGATTATCAAACAATATTTACAACTAGACCTGACAATGGTAGTTATACAGATGGTTTTAATCTGTGGGTTAACTTACAGGGAGCAACGGGAGTATATTCCAATGCATTCTTAACACAAACTGCAAACGGAACAATTAATGCCAACCAGTGGACTCATGTTGTTGCAGAAAGATATAATGGAACTTTAACGACATATGTGAATGGTGTTGCTGCTGCTGTTCAGACATCAAATACTCAAAATTATACAAGAACAGCAGCAGCAATTGGACAACTGGTTTCTAGTAACTTAGAGGCATTTACTGGTCAGATGCAAGACCTTCGTGTTTACAAAGGTGTAGCAAAATACAAAGGTGGTTTTGATGTTCCCAAACCTTACACACCAGTAGGTATTGAGGCATTTAGAACAACTGCTGATACTTGTAGTAATAACTTTGCTACTTTAAATTCTATTGATAATAATAGTGGAGTTCTTTCAAATGGAAATTTAACATATGATGATGATGGGAGTTCTGGTTGGAATAATTCCAGAGCAACAATAGGTGCTTCAAGTGGAAAGTGGTATTGGGAAATGCGTGTTGATGCAATCAATCAAGTTATATGTGCATCTGTTGCTGGACCATCTGGAAATGATTCCACTAACGGAGCACGTTTAGGTTTTCTTCCAGGACAATCTGATGATGCTGGTGTTACTTACTATGATGATGGTAGATTATATCATGCTGGTGCCCAACCAAGTGGACAAGTATCTTGGGGTGCATCATATGGTGCCACAGACATTATAGGTATTGCACTTGATATGGATGATGCTGGTGGTAAGGTTTGGTTTGCTAAGAACAATTCATGGCAAGCATCAGGCAATCCATCAACTGGAGCAAATGCTGCAAGAAGTGATTTAAAAACATATGCTGATACTTATTTCCCAACATCAGGAACATATTTTGCTAATACCACACAAACATTTAACTTCGGTCAAAACCCATCATTCTCTGGACAAGTAACAGCAGGAACTAACGCAGATGATAGTGGTAAGGGACTGTTTAAGTATGCTCCTCCAACTGGTTTCCTAGCATTATGTGAGGATAACTTACCTACTCCTGCTATTGCTGATCCTGGTGATCACTTTAAGACTGTGCTTTATGAGGGTGATAACACTGCTGGGAGAAGAATTAATGTTGGTTTTCAACCAGACTTTATTTGGTTTAAATCAAGAAACGCTGCAGTGTCTCACGTTCTCGTTGATAGTGTAAGAGGGTTTGGACATCTCAATAGCAATGGGTCTAATGCAGAATCAACATCAGGGACATTGTATCTTAGTGGTTATGCTGATAATGGATTTGACCTGAATGATGGTGCAAATAGTGGTGGTAATACTACTGGAAGAACATACGTGGCATGGTGCTGGAAAGCAGGTGGTGCCGCAGTATCAAACACTGATGGAACTATCACATCACAGGTGAGTGTTAATCAGGATGCTGGGTTTAGTATTGCTACTTGGACTTCAACAGGAAGTAATGATGCGTTACAAACAGTTGGGCACGGATTGGATACAGCACCCAATATGATTATTCTTAAGAATAGAGATGCTGCTGTAAATTGGAGAGTTTATCATTCTGGTATTAATGATGGTAGTAAAAATTCAGTTACTTTAAACAGTACTGAGGCAGCATATGTTTTCTGGCCATCTGTTGGTGATGATACATTTGGTCTAGCAAATTCCACTACAACAGGACAGGCAGCAGGTTTAAGTGGTCAGGATATTGTTGCCTACTGCTGGACAGAAATAGAAGGTTTCAGTAAGTTTGGAAGTTATGTTGGAAATGCAAGTGCTGATGGTCCCTTTGTTTATTGTGGATTCAAACCTGCTTTTGTAATGCTAAAGGCATCCAGCACAACTGGAAACTGGTGTATGATTGATAATGCAAGAAATTCTGTAAATCCTACCAACTTCTTTGCAGTTGCGAATGCAGCAAACAATGGAGATGATACTGGTGGAGCACTTGACTTTTTATCTAATGGATTTAAGTTGAGATTAACCTCTTCTAACTTCAATGGTAATGGAACAACTTACATCTTCATGGCATTTGCCGAATCACCATTCCAGACTGCCAACGCCAAGTGATAAATAACTAAAAACTATAAAGATGATAGTCACATCAAACACGGTTGAACATAACTTTAGTATTCCTAATCTCACTACTGTTGGTCAGGTTGATTCCAATCTTGATGTGATTGAACAAGTCACTGTCAGTATTGGTTCTTCAGTAACATTTGATTATACATTTGAAACCACTGATTTTGACACTGGTGTTACATCTTCAGTGACTGAAAGTAGAACTGAAAGTACATCATCACAAATATTTGTAAGTTTGAGTACTTCTGGTATCAGTACATTCCAAGCATATAATGACTTGGAAGAGAGTACTGTACTTCAATGGGCATTTGCTGCTGATACTGAAGGACAGAAGGCCAAACATATGGCTGCAAATGAGACTATTGTTCTTACCGCAAAGGACAAACTTCTCAACCCACTACTTTATAAGAAGGATTCACCAGTTACTCCTTGGAGAAGGAGAGCTGATGAAGCATCTGTTTCTGAATAATAAATAACTAGAAAGGTCTTACAATGGCAATTGGACGCCCTATAACAAATCAGAATGATTATAAAGCTTCAACCACAGTTGCAACTGCAGGACAGACTTTATTTACTGTTGTAGGTGGATACAAGTTAAATAAACTTAATGTTTTCAGAAATGGTGTAAGGCTAAGTCAAGCCTATGACTATGTTGCTGCTGATGGTTCAACTGTCACATTAAATAACCCATGTCAAGTGGGTGATGAAGTTACTTTTGAAGCACTTGATACTTTTGTAGCATCTGAAGTTGAGAGTATAATTGGTATTCATTCAGGTGGAAACCTAGTTGGGTTTACTACCACACTCAACTTCACTGGAACAGGTAATACTGTTACAGTACAACCTAGTGGTATTATTGATGTATCAATCTCTGGTGGTGCTAGAGGTGGTGGAGCAGATAAGGTCTTTCAAGAGAATCAAAGAGTAGTCAATACTGGATATACATTGACACCAGGATACAGTGCTGTAAGTGTTGGTCCTGTATCAATCACATCGGGGGTGACCGTCACTATCCCTGGAACAGAAAGATGGGTCATTCTTTAAGGAGCTAATTAAATGTCTATTTCTATTTCAGGAAGTGGTGGTATCACTGGTGCCACAACAAGTTATTCATTTGACCAAAGTGTATCTATTGGTGGTACTTTGACGTATGAAGATGTAACTAATATAGATTCAGTTGGTGTTATTACTGCACGGGATGGTTTAGATACTCCTACAGACCTAGTATTAAGAACTGGTGGTACAGAACAAGCACGCATCGACAGCTCGGGCAATGTACTCATCGGCGGCACCCTCCCCGCATCGCCGAACATCACGCTGAATGCGGACGGCACCGCTGTTTATAAGAATGCTGTATCAGTTGATAGAGCGACTACCGACAATTCTTTCGGGTTGATGATTTTAGGGAACAGTAATAATTCCGCCGGGGCTGCTTCGTTTGTCTTCAAAGGTGACAAGTGCCTGATAGGCACAGACGTCAATGTTGCTTCTGAAGCAGGAGCGAACATCACGCTGAATGCGAACGGGTCGGCCTCGTTTGTGAATCAAGTTACTACTAATACTGCTTTTATTGCAGACTCACTCACTGATAGTGTGACTGGACAGAGAGGTCAAATTTATATTAACCCGAAAGCATCAGCCAACATTTTTGTATTTGACGACTACGCTACTGGATCTAAAGCCACTAAATTCAACGTGGCACGAGACGGCTCAGTCACGTTTGCTGGTTACGGAGTGTTTGGGTCTTGGGCTACGAGTACCGATGACGTCAACAGTGTAATTAACTTTGCTGGTGGCGCTGTTTCTATTGTCAGAACCTCAGGCACTGCACCCTCATCTGGTGTTTTTAGCGTATACACAGGGCCAAGAAGTAGTAGCAGCAATAAAACAATTGATTTCACCGCGGGCGGCTCCGCCACGTTTGCTGGTGCTTTATCTAAAGGTTCTGGTTCATTCAAAATTGATCATCCTTTACCTACCAAAACTGAAACCCATCATCTCGTTCATTCGTTCATTGAGGGTCCACAAGCAGACCTCATTTATTCTGGAATGGTAACTCTTGTTGCGGGTAGAGCAGAAATCAATTTAGATACTGCAGCTCGGATGACAGAAGGAACATTCTTACTTCTAAACACAAACCTCAGACGTTTTGTCAGTAATGAAGGTGGTTGGACAGCAGTTAAATCTACTATCACTGGTAATATCTTAACTGTTGAAGCACAAGATAATACTTGTACTGATGAAGTCTTCTGGACAGTAATTGGTGAACGTAAGGACCAACACATGATTGACACAGAATGGACTGATGAGAATGGTCGTGTCATTACTGAACCACTTAAGTCCTGATAAATAACTAAAAAACATAAAGATGTCAACCACTTGACAAACTGTCACAACTGACCTCCACTTTTAC
>WLWF01000653.1_pt1 | contig 32482 bp, 24 predicted proteins | sample 6718331 | NCBI WGS metagenome assembly WLWF01 (sample SAMN12718692, study PRJNA515312) | sponge metagenome | isolation source: marine sponge | host: Mycale hentscheli | place: New Zealand: South Island, Marlborough, Capsize Point | collected 2003-05-01 | reverse complement strand
AAAAAAAATGGCTATCATCTCTTTTACAGTAAATATAATTCTCTTTTTTATATTGGGTTCGGTTGCTATCTTACCTGGTTTAAATCTAGTAGGTGTCCCTTTTATAATGGTAGGTTTGGGGGGAATAAATTTAATTATGTTACTGGTCTGTTTATTTACTTGTACTATGACGTAGTAGTTCCTCTATCCGGTAATCATAAAATGTGATTACGTTATTTATGTGTATCCCGGTTTATTATTTATGTTGAAAATAGGGAATACTCTTGCTAGGTTGTCTAAGATTAGAAAATAGGCATCTTACGGTCATTAATATTATTTTTAAAGGAAATATAATATTTTAATAAGTATATGGAAGTGGAGAATTATTATAAACTCTATAAAAAATACAAAAGGAAATATCGGTTACTTGGTGGTAGTGGTCATGTTGAGGATGATCCAATCAAAACGTTAAATGATACTATAAGATCTGAGCATTTGCTTTCTCTGGACCCTGCAAAGGAGAAGAAAGAAAAAATAACTAAGACATACCAAGAGTTAAAAGAGCAGGCTGAGCAAGAGAATAAGACTGAAGTCGTAGATGGCTTAACACAACGTTATAATGAATATATAGGGACAATTCCTTGTCATGACTATAAGAATATTAAATCATTATTAAAAGATTTTAGTAATGATCTATATCATCAAAGATTTAAAGAACCAGATGAAGAATATAGAGATCTTTTAAATTATTTAGAGGAAAAAAAAGATAAGACAGGAGATCCATGTAACGTTACCGCAGCTAATATAGAACAATTAAAGAAAAGTTATCTGAAATATAAAAGGAGATTATTGAAGATAAATAGTGATTCTAGTCAAGTGAAATGGTTAGTTGATTATTTAACCACTGGCGATTTTAGCGAGAAATATTGTTATAACTTAGGAGCTTTATCCGTTGACGATATAAAGGGCGACGATAAATTACTAAATTATTATATTCTTTTCACTTCTATTTTAGGTCAAGAAAATATAGAGAAAAATATTCCCGATATTCGCGAAATAGCTGGTGATGGTTTGGCATACGATTTTTTTAGGAGACCTGATCCTGAAAGATATCCACACGAATTTATTAAAATCTTTATAGAAAAATTAGAAAATGACGATGGTGTTATTAGTTATATAACTAATATTATCAATAAATTTAATAAGGATTCCGAAGATAATCCATTTTGGAAAAGACTGACAACCTATTTTTATATGGAAGAAGCTGAATATGATGGAGAAGGATGGGGTATTATTAAAGATAAGAATGAGGAGAAGAGATTACAATATGATGATGGAAATCTATATGATAATTATATAGATTATGAAGAAAACTTAAAATTAAAATGTTCAGGGGATAGACAAGACAAAGACAAACACTTATGTCCTTACTTTGCAAGAAAATTGTCAAGTATCGTCGCAGAAAGTCTCATGTCCAGATTTCCACGTCAACAATTATTGAATGATTATACCTTACCAGATGAATTTAAACCAATAGATAGTCTTAGTTATGATGAAATGAAAAACCAATTAAAAAATGATGATATTCATGGAATCTATGATAGAGACGGATTTGATAGCAAAATCGATGACATGGATATGGATGAATTGAAAAGTTATTTAGAATTACAATATAAACGAAAGGCTAATAATAATCTATATTATGAAATTGTTATGAAAGCCTTTGAATCTATAAGAGATCAGAATAGTAAAAAATTAAGTAGTGAAATCTGGGGGACAGATAAAGATACCACTATACGTAATTTAAAACAGATAGCGAAGTTAGCTAAGGCGGCGGAAGTAGAACGCCTCAGCAAGCGGAGGTAAATATTTAAGACATTCTAGAAAAATATGGTATTAAACCATCGACAATTGGTTTATCATTTCCACTAATAGCCAATGCTGACATCACCTTATTTACTACGACATTACGCTTGGCTCGCCCAGGAACCAATTTAGTCTTTTTGGGATAACTAGTTAGACATTGATAAGGGGCAATCATTAGTCTGTTACCAATAACGGTTGCCCCTAAAACTAAATCTGGGATACTTAGATAATTCCGGGTTCCCCTAACAATAAAACTGCCCTTGGTAACATATTCTCCCGTATTTGGGGTTTTACTAACTTGGTCCGGCTTAACCCAGTAGGCCCGATCCGCTATATTACTTTTCCAGGCCCCACTATGACAGATAACTAATGCTCCGGCTTGTTCTAGATCAATGGGGGAAACCAATTTTCCCTCTGGGTTTTTCAAGATGGCAGAACCACTCCCAGACACCTCTGAATGAAGGTAAATATCTACAGGCTCCATTCGTCTTTTAACAATATTTTCATTTTGACTGCTATTTTTTCCACAAATAACCAGGAAATTATTTTTGGTAAATATCCAGTGGTATTCTTGATACCACTTGTCATTTAATAACGTTATCTTGTCTGTGATTGGTGACTTAATAGCCCTCCTAGTATCCCTACTTTCACCATATCCCATAGTATCCTGATTTTGACTATCAACACTCTGGAGTGCTTTTTCCAAGCCTAATTGGACCCTTTCCCTTTTCTGAAACAACACTTTTCGTCGTTCATATAGGCTACTAATATTTTCATAATAGCTTTTACTGGCTTGAAGACTAACTGTCAGACCCTCTAGACTAAAACTAAAGATGTGATCTTTGTTTTTAGTTTCACTTAGACGACCCTTCATCTCCTGTAATTTAGCCTCTACTACCACCTTGTCTTGTTGTATTAAGTCTAATTGCCGACTGCACTTATCTATTTTACTAGTAAGAGCATCCTGTTGTTTCTGGTTTTCCATGAGCACTCGCTGTCGTCGATCAGCTAAGCCATTATTTTTTGTTGACGGATCGTCTCGGGGATTATCGACTTTCGGTAATTTAGGTTTTAGATAATATTCTAAGGCTTGGGAATAACTGGTAAACTTAGATACGGTTAATAGTTTAGATTTGGCCTTTAAATACTGGTAATGATAAGGAAGACAAATTTGGTCTCCAACTAGATAGCCTTCTTGACTAGTTAAAATGCCCTCAACTATTTTCCTAACGACATCTTCTACTGTATCTTCCCCCTTATCTTTCCCCTTTTCTTTCCCCTTTTCTTCCCCTAATTGCTGGTAGTGTTTAACCTCTTCTAACATATCTCGTCCAAATAAGCTGATAATTTGATCAAAGCTAATAGGTTGTAGTCGTGAGAGGTCCCAGGGTCCAGTTTTGTCAATCTTCCATTCTGGATGAGGTTCTCCAACCCGAAGCCTTTTCCCCTGGTACCTATGAGGATAGATAAAACTAACTAGGTTACCATCTGGATCACAAAGGGAAATATTACCTTCCCCAAATAATTCTACGACTAGACAATGTTGCTTCTCTGCTTCTCCTGTGTAAAACCGGATGATCCGGTCGTGTCCATACAGAGAAATTTCAGTGATGCGTCGGTTTTTAAAATGTTTCCTAATTTTTTGACAGAATGAACTAGGAATGGTTCTTCTTGCCACGGGTGGTTCCTTAATTAGGTATAAATATTTTCCCGGCCTAATGATCACGAAATTGGTCTGCCTGACTTCCCTTGTCGTCGTGATTTTTAAGAGATAACAATGCTCTGCTCCTATGTCATAAATATTTTGGATACGCCCACCTACAAGTCGTTGGAATTCCCTTTCCAGGGCTATCAGGTCCGTAAAATATAGATTGTTTTTCATGATCGCTAATTCATATAATAGTAGCTAATAAAGTTAAGATCAAATTTTTAAGTACTTAATATTGATCTTAATATTGATCTTAATATTGATCTTAATATTGATCTTAAATTTATCTACACTACGGTTAGACATCCTTATCATAAAGTAAAGCTACTTTACTGGTAATATTAGGGTTCATGGAGAGAGTAGCATCAATAATTCTAGTATATCCATGTAATTTTATTTTATCTGACCAAGAAACCCCTGAAGTGACAAAATTATCTAGTTCTGTAAAGAAGGTTTTGACATCTACATTACCATCTCCTAACCCTAAACTATTAATTTGCTGTTTTATATTCTCTGCCTCTTGTTCCCTTTGTGCACGTTCTTTAACGGATCTGTCCTTTTTCTCCGTATTTTGATTTTTGCGTTTCTGCTTTCCCATATTTATCTTTTTCTTTTCACTACTCAAGACTTTAAATTAAGGTTTTGATGGGTAAACATAATTTAGTTTTTTGGCAGTAACGACATTTATATTGATATAAACTAAAACCTCTCTTGACGGTGTAATATTGACAGGATTTATGGGCATACAAATAATGTTTCAGTCCAAGACAATCACATAATAATAAAACAGCTCCTTCTTGGTTTCCCGGTTGATTAAAAGCTTGATAGCAAATATGACACCTATGTTTAGGGTTAACTAGAATACTATACCAAAGGTAGTAATTATTGATATGTGGTTTAATTAGGCCCAAGTGACTGATTATCCGATTAGTGAGATGTCGCCAAATATAATTTTGCCGATATTCTTGACACAAACTTTTACCTGTTCGTAATAGCTGGCATAGATCTACTGGTTTTAGATATGGATATAATAGATAATTTAAATAACATAAATAAAAGCAAATCATCAATAACTGAAATACTCTTTTTAGAGTGGATATAAAATTGAACATCTCCTGACACACTCATTATGTTTAACATAATTTAGACCTAATGATCACGGATGTCTTAAATGCTGACTTGACCTATCGTGTTGGGGAAATATTAGAATTATTTGATCTTGAAGGATTAAAACATATCACCAATGAAAACCAAGTAATCCAATGTCTCCAGAGTCAATTACAGACTAAAAAATTGGTCTTGGAGACATTAAGAAAAACAAAATTGCTTAACTATCTAAGTTCCAAATTTCATCTGATCAGACAATTCCCTATCTTACCTTTCCAACATCATTTTCTTGGGGCAACCTCATATTTGGATGGTATAAAAGCAAGAGATATGTCACACCCGGTTATGTTTGGTGTAGATCCATACCGAAGGGTCTATATCTGTGTAAAATACCGGTGTTGTCAAGACAGTTTTAGGCAAAATAATGAGGAAATCCAAATTAATCCCCCAGGAAGAATATTTACCTTAACGGTCTTTAAAAGATATACTGAATCTATGTGCACTTGGTGTAAAGCAGGATCGGCTGCTGATTGTTATCAAAATCCCTATCTCAATGGAACAAGAACTCGGCTTAGTCAACAAGAAATTTCCCTGTTTCTGAAAAATATCTTTATTCTGTTAGAAAGACAAGAACTAGAATACCAATATTGGGGAGAGACCGAAAGCGATCACTCCATAAAAAAGGTGAAGTGTCAATTGGTCTTTTAAGACCTTAACATTATTAATGGACTATTTAGTTAAATATATGCTTTATATATGCTTTTTTTACTTAAAAATGTATAACCTTAATAGTAATATCATTAGGACACATCCATGTTTATCCAAAAAAGAAATCATAGTCTTGAAAAGCTTGACCTGGAAAAGGTCAGAATCCGCATCGAACGGCTTCGAGATGGAATGGGATTTCTGGATCCACTCAATCAAGAAACCATAGATTCTCAGTGGATAACTGAGAAGGTCGGGGAGAGGCTATATGACAATATTCCAAGTTATAAGATAGATGAAATAGTCGCTCAGTTTTGTGCTAACTTAAACACCAGACACCCAGACTTTGGCATTTTAGCATCCCGAATTGCTATTAATAATCTACACAAAGAAACCGCTCCTAAATTTTCCGAAGCCACGCAGCAACTAGCAGATAATTACGATATCAAAGATAATCCAAGTCCCCTCGTCAATGACAATATTATTAGACTAGTCAAAAAATATGGTAGACAGATAGACCAACATATTGTTCATACCCTGGACTATGATATTGATTATTTTGGGTATATGACCCTAAGTAAATCTTATCTTTTACGGGTAAATGATAAAGTAGTCGAACGTCCCCAATATATGTGGATGCGTGTCGCACTCTCCATTCATGGATCTGATTTGGATTCCGCCTTTAAGACTTACCATTATATGTCTAATAAATATTTCACCCATGCAACACCTACACTTTTTCACGCGGGAACCCGACACCAGCAGCTTTCTAGTTGTTTTTTGTTAGGCACCGATGATTCGGTGGAGGCTATTTATAAGTCTATTTCTGATATTGCCATGATTTCCAAATGGGCCGGTGGTATTGGTATCCATCTAAGTAATGTTAGGGCTAGAGGTAGTTATATTAATAGCACCGGGCGATATTCAGATGGAATTATTCCATTAATGCGAGTCTTAAATACCACTGCTCGCTATATAAATCAATCAGGGCGTCGTAATGGTTCAATAGCGGTTTATTTAGAACCGTGGCACGCCGATATTCAGAGTTTCTTGGAAGCTAAAAAAAACATTGGTAACGAAGAAGAAAGGGCTCGTGATCTGTTTTATGCCCTCTGGATCCCGGATCTCTTTATGGAAAGAGTAGAACAGGATGGGCTTTGGTCGCTGATGTGTCCTGATGAATGCCCCCACCTCCATAATACCTGTGGAGAGGTCTTTAATCAGCATTATTTGGCATACGAGGCCGCGGAAAAATACCGGAAACAAGTTAAGGCTCGTGACCTATTTAACGAAATTATAAACTCCCAAATTGAAACGGGAACTCCATATATGCTCTACAAGGACTCTTGTAACCGGAAATCTAACCAGAAAAACCTTGGTGTCATTAAGAGTAGTAATCTCTGTGCGGAAATAGTGGAGTATAGCGATTCAAATGAATACGCCGTCTGTAATTTAGCCAGTATAGCCCTTCACCAATTTATTGATGGGGAAGGCATTTATGATTTTGATCTCCTAGGTCAGGTGGTCGGAATTATTGTGGAAAATCTTGATAAAATTATTGATATTAACCACTATCCCGTTGAAGAAACCAGGCGTTCTAATAGTCGGCATCGCCCCGTTGGAATAGGAGTTCAGGGTTTAGCGGATCTCTATATCAAGATGGGATTGCCCTTTGAAAGTGATGAGGCAGACCAGTTAAATCGGGAGGTTTTTGAAACTATTTATTATTATGCCCTAGTCAAGAGTAACCAATTAGCCAAAGAAAAGGGGGCCTATGAAACGTTCCCTGGTTGTCCTCTTAGCAAGGGGGAATTCCAGTTTGACCTCTGGGGTGTCAAACCAACCGATCGCTATGATTGGGACCACTTGAGACAGGAAATTAAGGAATACGGTGTCCGAAATAGCCAGCTAATTGCCCTGATGCCAACTGCCTCTACCTCTCAAATCCTTGGCTCTAATGAATGTATTGAGCCCTACACCTCTAACCTCTATGTCAGAAGAACCCTAGCCGGAGAGTTTAATGTTATTAACCAGCATCTGATCCAGGATTTAATTAAACGTGGTTTATGGACCGATGAAGTTAGAACGGAAATTTTCCGGAGACGTGGTAGCGTCCAAGGTATTGCGGCTATTCCAGAAGAAGTCCAAAAGATTTACAAAACCGTTTGGGAGATTAGCCAGAAAAGCCTCCTAAAAGGTGCGGTGACACGAGGGGCTTACGTTTGTCAAAGTCAGAGCCTAAACATTTTCCTAAAACAGCCAAGTTTTAACGTCTTGTATTCTATCCATATGTATGGTTGGAAACAGGGTCTAAAAACCGGCAGCTACTATATTAGAACTGCTCCTGCGGCCGAGATGCAGGCTTTTACATTGGATCCAAGTGTGAAAGGTGGGGAAAATACTGAGACAAGTTGGACAGATGTAGATAAAGATAAAGAAACCGGAAATAATACTAATGGAGAGGCTAAAGTTTGGAAGTGTACAATGGAAAATGGATGTGAGATGTGTGGGTCTTAGTCATTGTAGATTTTGAAAAATCTACGGCAAAACGACTTCCAGTCACAATGGTTAGGTTTAGGGTTTGGGTTTGGGTTAGGTTTAGGGTTTGGGTTTGGGTTTGGGTTAGGTTTGGGATAGGTTTGGGATAGGTTTGGGATAGGTTAGGGATAGGTTTGGGATAGGTTAGGGATAGGTTTGGGATAGGTTAGGGATAGGTTTGGGATAGGTTTGGGATAACGGTCTATTTTGATCTATCGGGATTTAGTATAATGTGGATCCTTGTGGTTTAGTCCTATTTTAAAAGATTATTAACTAAGAAATAGATCTAGGGTTGGATTAAAAAAAAAAAATATTATTATATAATATTTTTTTTCTTATTCTATAATATAAATATATTATGTCAGATAATTATTATTATAAAAAATATCGGAAATACAAGGATCTTTATAAAATGGTGGCAGGTTCAGTCACCGATCACCAAACAGATATGTATAGTAAAGTAAAGACAAAATATCAAAATCTGCGAGACAGTAGTAAAATCAAACGCAGCTTTGTAGCCCCAAACCGGGTAGATTATTTAGCTGCCGAAGCAGATACTAATAAGACTTTTCGTGAAAATTTAGAACTGATTAAAGAAAAAGGATATTACAAAAATATACTACAAAGTATATTCAAAATTATGGAAGATACAGAAACAGGGAAGATAGCTCGTATTAATTTGTATAGTTATCTACAATCTACTAGGGGTTATACTTATATGGGAGAACAAGACGCAAGATCTAATGTAAGATACTTTGACACACTTACAGATTTTTATTGTGAATATTATGAGCATATCTTATCCTTTTACAACGGTAAGAATACAACCCAAGCAAACACAACATTATATGATGGTAATAAGGTTTGGGCTAAGACAGTATTACAATTATTAGTCTACTCCTATACTGATGCTTACTATGGGTCTAGACAAGACGACCCAACACTCCCTCTATATAATAACCTAAAAACCCAAATTGATAGTTTTAATACACAAACCTCTTGTTTAGCATGGATTACTAGTTTTCTACAGTTTTTCTAAATTGTTCAATATGTAAAAGTATTAAAATGGGCAGGCTCTAGTGACCCTAGCATCTGTATTAGGGATAAGAATGGTAAAAAATATAAATTTACCCCACTAAGTAATGATCTAAATATAAAGAAATCATGGCGGGGTGAATGCTCATTTGGAAAACATTGTAAAGTGATGACGGATCAGGGGTATGAGAGGGCTCAGGATTATTTGAAAAACTTTCCTAATGACAATTTGGATTTGGATTTGGATTTGGATTACCCGTCCCGACTGCCTCCAAATATTATAAAGTATGGGGATGTTTATCTTGTCAAAGGCCAATGTTCATAATTTAAATTATTTAACCCCAACTAACTATTTAATTCGGGTTAAACAATTCAGGCAGGAACAATTCCTGGTATTTTTCATAGAGGCGGAAAATAGCCTTTTCTTTATGTTTCGCCTCTATCATAATGTCTATTTTAACTCCGTATAGTTCGGGAATGTCAATCATATATTGGGGCATGACTTCAATTAGATCGGAATGATGTCCCACCCTTCCGGAACCCTGCTCCGAAACATGGAATTTAGGCTTCATCTCTCGGAGAGCCCAAGTATCCAAGACTTCTGGGATCATGTCTTCGACTGCTTCTTGTGGTTCATCTGGGTGTAAAATGGTGTAACAGGTATAATGATGACTGTCTAAGACAATTGGAAGACTATGGTCATATTTTTCCAGGATCATCGCCGAGACATCTAAACAGTCACGCAGATTAAAGCACTTCTCACAGTTTTCCAACACCAGGCGTTCTGCCGCACTAGGTGACAATTTACCAAAATTCTCAACCCATCGTCGTTTGGTCGCTTCCTTGTCACCATACATCCCACCACCGTGGATGACCATGACGCCATTTTTGCCCTGGTCCATTAGATCTAAGATTTCGGCGTGGCGGTTTAATTCAATAATAGTCTTGTCCAGGTATTTCGGATTAGGGGTGCCTAGGACATTATACTGACCTGGGTGAAAAGTCAGGCGTTGTCCGTATTTGTTGGCGAGGGCTCCGATGGCTTTCAGTTTTTCCTCGGCAAACTGGAAGCCATAAAAGGGTAACATGGGATTAGACATGTGAGGAAAAATATCACTAGAGAGACGAAACACTTTGATGTGGTGTTGTTGGTTCCACTTAATTAATGTCATTAGGTCATCTAGGTTTTTAAGGGCACGACTTTTTAGTTCATCAACTCCTTGTTCAGTGACGGTTTTGATCCGGAGGGTCCGTGAGGCAAAGATGGGAGGTTTCTGTTCCCTGAGCCCCATGTTCATACAACACAAACCAAGTTGAAGGTCAGGCATTTTATTTACTACTATTCTACGACATTTCTATATAGTCAATTTTTTCAGCAAATATGAAATTGCCGAAAACCTATCAAGGTCAATAAAATTCATAAATTGACGAATTTTATGTCATTAATGATAAGTGTTATTAACTATAACCAAATAACCAAATAACCAAATAACCAAATAAACTAATAAATTAATAACCTATAACAAAATAGGTTATTACCCGTCACTTAACCTCAGCAGCCCTGATTAGTTGGATCCTCACCAGAACTTAAACTAATCTCAAGTTTAAATAGTTCTTCGGAAACAGTTGGATGAATCGCCAAATTATCCAACAGGACCTGGCGTTTTAGACCCATATTTAGGGCCACGGAAAATCCAGAAACTATTTCCCCGGCATTGGGACTTAAGATATGGAGACCCACTACCAGATCCGAGGCCTTTTCCACAATGATTTTACAGTAACAATAATTATCACCTCGCTCTGACAATCTCCATTCTAGGGGTGTAAAATAGGAGTGATACGTTTCACATCCCTCTTCACCATATTTAGCTAAGGCCTCCTCGTTACTTAGACCCACAAAGCCATATTCCAATGGGGTAAAGACGGCACTAGGGGTATAAGTAGGCTTGGCGATAATATCCTCCCTATTTTCAACAGAAAATAGATGATTCGCCACCTGTCGCCCCTCCATCATGGCGATTGGGGTTAATTCTAAACTATTCTCTACTGCATCACCAATGACATAGACATTGTCTACCCTACTCTGATGGTTACTATCAACTGGAATTTTACCATTAGACACGGTCTCTAAACCTTCTAAATGTAAACTTTCACTATTAATCTGTCGTCCAATCGCAAATAAGACGGTATCATAGACTTCGGTCAGGATTTCACTGGAAGTTGTCTTTTTATACTTTACCAAAATTTTACCATCCTCCGCTTTTTCCATCTGGATGGGTATCGTTTCCCGGAGAAATTGGCAAATCTGTTTTTCTGACATATAGGTCACCACCTTTTCGGCCATATCTTGGTCAAATCCACGAAGGGGTATGGACCTTATCATCACCGTAGTGGGGTAACCTAAACCACCGAGAAATCCGGCACATTCTAGGGCGACATAACTAGCCCCAACCACTAAGGTTTTCCCCGGAGGCCGTTCCAGTCTAAATAGATCATCACTTGAAATAGCTAATTCAGCCCCAAGAATATCAGGATATTTCGGACGGCCACCTATCGCAACAATAACATGTTTCGCCGTCATCTGTTTTTCTTGTTCCGCCCAACTAAAGGCTACTTTAATACGTTCACGGTATTGAATAGTATGGGGATCTAGAAAACTAGCTTCTGCATTTACATAGGTAACTTGTGAGGATTTAAGCCGATTTTTATAACCCCAATTTAAGCTGCTAATATGATTGGTGACATTTTCAACTAGTCTTTCCCAATCATGTTTTAGGTCATTCCAAGTATTCCAACCAAAATCTGAAAAGTCATTCTGGCTTTCTCCAAGTAGGCTAGCCTGATGCATTAATTTTTTGGGGATACAACCAACATTAACACAGGTCCCCCCCAAACCCCATGTGGTTCCCTTGGGAGAAGGCTCAACATAGTCAAACAGACAAACTCTCGCACCTAATTTAGCTGCTTGTTGAGCAGCTACCAGTCCTCCACTACCACCTCCAATGACAACTAAATCATAATCGTAATGCTCAGTCATCACCAATCTATAAATTTTTAAGGTAAGATAGGTTTAAATATTTATTACTTTAACCTCTAGAGTTATAATCTCAGTCTATAGTATATCATGTCTGACCAGAGTGGACATAAGGACCCTGATTTATACCAGGAATGTATTAAATCCGCGACCCCTCGTTTTAATAGCAAATCCATTAAGACTTGTCCTCGGGGTTATTGTACTGCTAAGGCTAAGTACGAAGTATATCCCTCAGCTTACGCTAATGGTTATGCCAGTTCGGTTTGTCAGGGGCATAAACCTGATTTTCTTAAAGTAAAACAACCAAACCAGAAATATATGGAGAGAATTGGGAAACTTAAATCAGGTGATCTACAACAAAGCTCTAATATGGGCCGATGGTTTAAGGAAAACTGGGTTAATGTCTGTGAACCAAAAACTAATGGACAATACCAGCCTTGTGGCAGGAAAAAGGGAAAATTAAACCAAAATGATTATCCCTATTGCCGTCCTGAGTTTAGAATTGATAATCATACCCCAATGACGGTGGGTGAAATAATTGAAAAGCATGGAGAAGCTGAAATTGCAAATTTGTGCCAAGCCAAGAGAAGTCGTCCCCAAGGTGTAGAGGGTAAACCAACCTATTTAAGAACTACAACAACTCAACGTTCACGCTCAGACAAACGCTCAGACCCACGATCACGAAAAAGTAAAGATAAGATCAGAAATAAAAGTAGCCAAAAATCTAAACGATCACCTAGAAAATCTCCAAAGTCTAGTAGGGGAAGTAAGGGCAGTAAGTTAAGTAGTAAAGAAAAAGTAAGTCGTTTCGGAAGGGCCTGTCAGGGTTATAAACAAAGTCAAGGAGGTTTAAATATTTCTGACTTTAGACAAGAAATCCTAAAACATATACCTAATAAAAAGAGAGGTAAATACCAAGACCAACTCCCCACTATGAACCAAAAACAACTAATCAGCCTAGTAGAGCAACTGGGTTTAAAACCTCAATCGGGGGGTCACTCCCACATTACTGAACCTAATATGAACTTAGTAACCCAATATAATGCCCTGGATAAATGTCAACATAAGGATTTATATCTTGTGACACCTGCTCATGTTGGGAAGAAAAAACTCCAAGTGAAAGTCCTAAATAAAGAGGGACAGCAACAAACGGTCGCCTTTGGACATAAGGATTACCAAGATTACACCCGACACCGTGATGAAAAGAGACGTAAAAACTACTGTAGTAGAAGTAAGGGGATACGGTGCTCTAAAAACCCAGGAGGTATTTGTGATCAAACTAGTCCAAATTTCTGGTCTAGAACCGCTTTATGGGATTGTCCAATGGATAGTAATGAAATCTGCCAAAGTGTTACCGATCAAATGTGTCGGGAAAAATTAGACTGTCGTTAAATCGGTCTAAAATAAAACCAACTAGTGAAACTAGATGGAAAACTATTTCCCTGGTCTCTTAGATAAAGAAAAATTAAGTCGGTTAATTAACTTAGAAAACCTAGTAAACCAAGTAAAATCAGTTAACCTAGATAGTGTAAATTACTTAAAATCCCATTATGAAAAATGGATCACTGATAAAACGAATCCAGACATAGAAATGATAGCCATAGAAAAGCCAGAAACATCATTGGCTAGTTTTCATAAAGTTAGGAGTAGTGCCAATAACAATGCCAATGCCAATGCCAAGGGCACTTTTTTATTTGACAATATTTTTAACTCTAAAATACCTAAAAATCAACTAATTGATAATTACCTAGTGAGAGGCTCTTACCTAGCAAATTTAATACATCATGTCTGGTTAGATCAGGAAAACTATCAGGCTGAGCCTTGTAATAATATGGTATCTAAACTAAGAAATAAACATCAACCTATTAGAATTGGTGTCTATGGTCATTTTAAACCAGTATGTTTTCTTAACTCTGAAAACCAATTAGATGGTTTTGAGGTTAGATTACTGGAAACGATATTTGAACCATTATTATCGTGTTTTGGGGAGCCCGATGCTAAAAAAATACCGAGAGAAAAAATATACCAATTTATCTGTCTAGAAAACTACCACGATCTGTGGTCTCTCCCCGAAAACATTGATATTGCGGCGGGTGGCTTAGTTGATAGTTTTCAAAGACAGCGGGAGGGTATTTATTGGACTATTCCCCATTTTAGGGTGAAGAGAAGTATGGTTTATCTAAAATCGGATAGCTATTTAACCAAGTTGAAAAGGGAGATTTATCGGGAAATGAACGCTAATGATACCCTATCCGAGAGTACACTTATGACAAAATTAGCACCAAATAGCCGAATAATTGCGACATTTGGATCTACTGGTTGGGAAGACGCCACCCAGCGATTAAAGTCGCGAAGTGATATTACTCTTTTAAAGGGGACTACAGACCAAGAAGACTTTACCAAATTGTCCACGGGTCAAGTTACTGGACTAATGCGAGGTGATCACATCTGTCGGGCTCTTGTTCATGAAAATCCAGAAATGCTAGATTATATGTATCCCTGGGATATTGTCCCTGGAATTACCCCGGAAAGACTTTTCCAAGGCCAATGGCTACCGACAGAAAGCTTTTGCTTTTCCACTAATAATTTACAACTGAAACAATTTATAGATCTTAGAGTTATGGAGTTAACCTTGAATGGTTACCTACCAGAATTAGCCAAGATTTTTTTTGGATTAACGGATGTTTAAAGATAAAAATATCTTAGAATGGGTCATTATAGATGTTAGATAAATTTACGATTTATGGGGGAAAGATGTTCTGGAACTAATTATTTAGAACTTTTAATTAAACTTAATTTTCGGGCAACTGTTACTTGGAAATTTGGCTGGAAACATTTTTTTGGACACCACCAATCCGGTCTAGATAGATCTAGTGATACTTTATTTGTCTGTATAGTTCGTGATCTACACCCCTGGCTTAATTCTTTATACCATAATCCCCATCATTTACCGAGGTATTTAACCAATAATGTCAATAATTTTATAGAAAAGCCTGTTTATTCGGTTTCGGATAGAAAATTATTACCAGACCAACATATTTATACGGGTCAGACCTATAAAAACATTTATGAGCTAAGACATATTAAATTAAAATATCTCTTAGATGATTTACCTAAAAGGGTAGATCATTATATTTTTATTAAATATGAGGATTTAATTTCTGATTTTATGGGGACTTTGGATAAAATCAGAAATAAAGGGTTAATCGTCAGAGATCCATCAAATACCCATCAAATACCCATTAAATATTAAAAAATATATTTCATGAGGGAAAATAACACCCTATCAGTTTAATAATCAGAAAAAAGAAAATCTAAAAAAAGAATATCTGAAAAACCAAAAAATACCTAGATCTCAAGTTATCACTCATAAAAATTTAATTCCCAAGTATGAAAAACAATTATCTAGACAAATAATTAATTAGTTAACAGCGATCCGCCAAATACTTCGGGATTGTCTTTAGGATTTTTACCATTAATTTTTGGATCATCCTCGTTTAAATAGACAAAATTTTGGTAGCAGGTACTAAAATTACCTGGACGGTGATAACCAGACCAAGTTCCAATATATGGAACAAAGGGGTGCAATTGTTGGTAGTCACTCTCTTTTTTAATAGCCTCGCTACAATACCATTGACTACCGTCTGGTTTATAACCATAAAACCAGAGATTATCACCGGAAATAAGACACCCAAAGGTGACAAAACCAGTCATCGGTAAACCTCCAATATCTTTCCAATCAGCCATTTGTCTACTGTTCCATTGACTAGTCCAACCGGTCTGATCATTTGGGCTACCTATTGGGCAATTGGTTTGTGGACCATTTGGCTTTCATTTTGTTTCCATAATATCAATTTCACGACTATTACCACCTGTTACCAGAGCGGAACCATCTTGGTAATTTTCCGCACCTGGTGATAAATTATCACGTTCTGCTAAATAAAAGGTTTCACAAAAATCACCTGAACCTGAAGAACCACATTTCATTTGGATCTGCCAGCAGCCACTAAAAGCAGTTCCACTAGCAAAAGGTGAATTATTTTGAATGGTCCAAGTTGGACTTCCTGTCGCCAGATAAACTGGATAAGCTCTACTTCCAACATTTGTTCCTATTAAATTAGTATGTTGACAGACGGTATTCCCATTAGTGCCCCATCTATCTTTTTAATTCATTCCATAATCCTGGACCCAAAAACTTTCTTTCGCGTTTGGCTGTGTATCATGATTTCCAAGCCCAATTGTTCAGTTATTACTGATGATAGGTGGGCCTAAGTTAATATTGGGAGCCGTAATAGACATGGCATGGAGTTGTTTCCAGGGATCACTACTAGGATAATAACTATGTCCTGGATCATAGGTAAATAACAAATTATTATTGAGGTCTAATAGATAAGTATTACCGGAACTATCCATTCGTAAAACTATATTACTAGATTGGACGTGTTGACCATCATCGGTAGTAGTTTCCAGACTAATAGTATTAAAAAGACAATAATCATAGTGGCTATTATTATCTATTTTAGTATCTTGTGGTGGATTAAGTTGTTGTCCTGGAAAGGGTTGACCACCCTTGACAACCAAACGGTAACCAGTATGATTGTAAAATTTACAAATAAATGGTTCTGGCACCTTATCTGTTGAGCTTAAACTAAGGGGAAGAGGACCGTGAAGACCTATTTTTTTAAAATGGCGATAGGTTTGGTATAGGGATAAACCAGTTAATCCAATACCTACTAAGAGAGATAAACCTAATTTACCTTTCCACGATGATATCATTTACCTTTAGGAGAGATAAAATTTGTCATTAGGCAAAGTGATGAAAATATAAATATAAATAGGATAGGATATGATAGGGTAGACATTTGATACTAGTGTCCTTATAATTCAAGAAACCCAAGTTCATCATCAGTTCGCATATCGGTTAGTAATCTATCTAGTTTGTAAATAGGATTTGCGATGGCATTATAGGTCACTCTGGCGTGACAACAAATATCCTGTTGATTTAGGGTTATTAATAATTTTAATAAATAAACAGTGGTGTTGATACTCGGTATTTTTTTATATTCTAAAGTAGTCATATTTTCAATAGTAGGGGTTAACCCTTTTCCAGATTCTTGAAATCCTTTTAGTAATAAATGTTCTAATTGATAAGTAATTTGATGGTTTAAATTTTGGACAAAAGTTAATTGTTTTTCTCGGAGTTCTGTCTCTTGATCTACTTTCCCTAAAACTAAGTTAGCCGGAGGAGCACTCGGGACAATAGGATCTAGTCTAACAACGGGTTCACTCGCGGTACCCGGTTGAATTAAAAAATCCGGTAATTTAGCTGGAACGGGAGTGGCTATAATTTTTGAAGTCATAACTTCTCTAGGGGTTGGATTATCTAAATCTAAAATATGAGTTGCTCTGGCAGTTGATATTTCTTGCCCTTTTACAATAGTGGGTAGAGAAATAGGAGGTGGATACATTACTGGTTGTGACGGATTTACCGGAACACCCACAACAGGAATGCACGCTTGATTTAGGTTTTGATTTAGGTTTTGATTTAGGTTTTGATTTAGGTTTTGATTTGGGTATGATATTCCTGCTACTGCTTGAATCACTGGGGTTTGCTCTATACAACTTGGTTGGCTTGGAGTAGTTTGATAGACACTTGCTTGGTCGGGTGGAATAGTATATTTTGGTTTTTTCTGATAAAAAAATGGCATATTGTAATATAATCTGAAATAAGTTTTTAATATTTAGATATACACTAACTAGTTATCTGGTTTAGATTTTCACCACATATTTCGCTTGTGTCCTATCGGAGACACGATGTAATATTTCTGGTTCACTATCCAGGTCTATAATGTTTAGACCAATATCACGGAAAACTGGGCAATATTTGCTAATATATTTGGTATTTTTTTTCCCCCCGACCAGTTTATGGAAAAATAAAGGGTGAGACAGATATGGATTAGTATTACTATAGTTACAACAAAATACTGACATATCCCTTATATCACCAACTTTTCCAGACAGGGCTTTAATATGATGGTAAAAAAAGACATCTTCTGGATAAATGTCCGGATATTTAGGTCCAAAGTGATAGATTGACTTTAGACTTAATAGGGTATTTCTAAGTGACATTCCCCCGTTACCGTGAAGACCCTTTAGCCCATAACTTTCCCCCCCAATATAATCAAAACCTAAAAAATGTTGCAGGGGATATTTACTCTGATTATTTAGATAAGTGTCTGTTTGAAATAGTAAGAATTTGGGAGTGGAAATATGACGATAGATAAATGGGGATTTTAATAAATGGTTATATTCGTTTGCGGTTAAATTATCCTTGGCTAATTGGACCATTTTAATTTTCCCTTCTCGGATTTCTGGGGCAAATAGCTGAAAAATAAAATCTTGGTTTTTTTCACTATGAAAAATAATAAATTTCAGTGACTTATGGAGTTGGCTTAAAAATCGGTTAACTACTTTATATAATTGATCATGTCGTCTAGGTTCAATAATAATAACAGTTAATATATCAGATATATTGGATAAATTATTTTGGTTAATAGATTGGCTAGTAAAGTTCTTAATTAAACTACTAATTTCATCTTGGTAGTTTAATTGACTATTGTTTTTAATAATATCTAATTCCTTTTGTTGTTTAGCTAAAAGCGTCTCTAATTGCCGATGGTGTCGTTTTTTTAGTTTAAATAATTTTTCATCACGAGAGCAAGAAATAGTGGTATCCATAATATTAAAATATGGATTAGAAAAATATTAACTTTGGATAAACTTACGATGGCGTTTTTCCCTCCTATTCAGTAAAAGAATTATAATATAACAAATAATAGGTAATTTTATCCACATATCTTGGTTATACCAACATATAACATTACTTGGATCTCGGCAAGTTGGATTTTTTGCTAAGATAGACCAGGCTAAATCATCTAAGTTAACTACTTTTCTATATAAATACGTCACTATAATATTTTGGATAACTCCCAAGAAGATAATAAAGATGATAAACTTATAGCTTAAATTCTCAAAAGCTTTTGGAAACAAGATTTGACCAAGCATAAAACTGATACCTATAATACAACCATCAAATAAGGAATTAAATAAGCCATTTAACCAAATAGGTTTGGTTATAGGCGTTGATTTGTTAAGAAGTCTTTGCTGAATACTTTTCCCACATTTTTTATCCATTCCGCATCCAGTAGACCAGTTCAGTTCCCATCCCCAAAAAGAAAGAAATATTCCCAGTAGCAAGGCTATTATACCCAATTTAAAATTAGATATTGTCACTGTTTCGTCGGTTTTTCCAGGTTTCTGGTTCTCGTTCGGGTCCTGTTTAGGTTCCTCGTTCCATTCCTGTTTAAGTTTCTTATTACTTATTAATAAGCAAAAACTATTATTCCAATATTTATTAAAATATTGCTTTAGACGGTTCATAATGTTACCTATATTTCCAATACTAGCAACATAAATAAAACAACTTATGATAATGAGTAGACCTGTAAAGCTGGGTGTCTTAATATTAATATAAATATCTTTATAATTTAAAGGAGCATTTATTCCGGGTAGATAACAACAGTTTTTATTATTCATTTAGTCTTAACAAGTTATTTTTTCCTTTGCGACCTTCTAGATTTAATAATGTCACTAATTGCCTTTTTCTTTTCTGGACTTAGATCTTTACTATTAGCTAGTTTTTTTAGATCTATAGGGGAAATATCTTCGGAAACTCCTAGAATTTGGTATGGTGTTTTTCCTGGTTGAGTAGCTGATTTATCATCTCCTACATCTTCTCCTTTACCCTCTTCTACACTATCCGCTACACCCACACTACTACCTTTTTCAACTTCTGTAACTTTATCTCTTTTACCAGTAGTATACTGTTTTAGTTCTTGGTGATTTCTAATAGCATTAATCCAAGATAGGGCTTGGTTTGGTGATTTGGGGAGACCGATAAACTTACTATTAGGCATTTCTTCTAGTTGTTTCCTGACCTTTTCAATTTCAGTGTATCTTTCTAGTTTTCCTAAATCATCTACCTTAAAAAAATTATCAACAATACTAATTTCTAATTCACCCCCGACATTATTAGCAGTACCGATTGGTTTATAGACATAACTTGGTCCCTTTAGAGTAGGATCCAAACCATAATAGTAATAGACATCATATAAGACACCCTGATCACCATCTAAAATAGCGGAAATTTTAAAATTACCAAACTGGTTACTAATTGGGAAGGTAATTAAATGTTTTCCGGCAGGAAGATCACTACTGGTTTCTAGAACCACCCCCTGAAGATTTTTCCCAGGTATTCTAATAAATTGTTCCTGACTACCTATGGGTTCGATAACTGGGAATCGGTTACTATTTTCACACACCATTTCTGCCGCAAAAGGATCACCCTGTTGGTTAACCGCCTTATTTAATTGACAATCAATAGCACTTTCTTTAATTAAACTTAAAAATCCACTCATAATTTTGTCTTTTCTCTTAGAAATCTCTAATAAAAACTCATCGGAGGTAAGATTATTATCCTGATTAGTGACATCAACCGTGTATTTTTTGGCTTTTTCTAGGGCATATCGCTGGAGATTTTCCTGACTTTCCGACTCAATACTTTCGCTAGATAATATTTCTTGATAAGAAATCTGGCTAGACCAGCTTCCCGAAAGTTGAGAAGTTGAAAATTTCCCAATATATTCGTAAATTCTGACATTGCGTTGATCTAAAGGTAAGGTCTGGTGTGAATAATTTCTTCTAGCCCGACCAATGACCTGATTAATTTTAACCATATTCCAAAACGGTTCCATAATATGAACCATTCTAATGTTTTTCAAAGAAAGACCTTCGGCACCAGCTAAAGTAATAAATAAAATCTGCATCTGCTGTCCATATTTATTGTTTTCAGCCTGTTGAACTTCTAAGATAGCCTTACCTTCTTTTTTGGTAAAAATACCATATTGAGCAGGAAAGATATTTCTTTCACCCGTTTCACTGTCTACTTCTTCTATCCAGAGTTTCTGGTTATCCCTTGTTTCATTAGCGGCCGCTTCTGGATCAACTGCCCTTAACTTTTCAAGATATTTTTCTTGTAGGGCACCAATAATTTGGTTAATTTTAAGGCTAATTTCTACCTCAGTCCGAGTAGGAATAAAAGTAGTCTTTTCCCCGGTGGTTTCGGTTTTTCCGTTAAATGCCAAGGATTGTTGAAGGGTTTCCCGAATCTGTTTCACAGAGTAAGAGATATAATTAGTTAAGTTGGGATGTCGTTGACTTCCCGGGAAGGCGGTAATCCAAATTTGCTCTCCATATGGATCGGTCTTATCTTTAACCCTACCCCGTTCTGATCCGGACAACCGGTCTCCCTCTCTTGATAAACAGAGACGTGTCATAGTTTTTCCAAGTTTAATGGGTTTTAGAGAGGTGTCTTCTGTCTCAAAAGGACTATATCCATAGGCTTCTAAGACTCTTCTAAAAACTTCAATACCTTCTACCGTTCTAAATTGACTGTAACACATAATTAAACCAGGAGAGACTTGGAGGTTATTAAAGATATCAACATATTTGGGTGATAAGACCGAGAGGTTGTAAGGTGTCTCGTTAACTGTTAGGTTCTCTCTGGTTAAATTATCTAAAATACGAGACTTCATCTCTCGGTAAGTTTCAAGCTTTTCAGCATCTACTGGACTAGAACTGGTTGTCTCTCCTTCTTCATCACCCTTGCCCTCCCCCTTACCCTTTCCCTCTGCTTCAGTAGCTTCTTCGTCGGCATCAGCATCTTCATTTTCCTTGCCATAAAGAGCTTCCATCATATCCTCTTGGGCCTTTAATCGTGCTTTAATATCTTTGGGCCACTGTCTTTCCAATTCCGGTGGGAAAACAAAAAGTAGGCAATTTCTGGACATTACCTTAAAATAACTACTAGACTTTTCTTGGTTTTGTGATAAGGCGTTTAGTTGTTGTTCAAAAGTAAAATTAGATTGGATATTACCTTTACTAGTCTTACTAAATTCCATTTCTCTCTCGATTTCTCTTGCCTCTGAATATTTAATAAATTGGTAATTAGACATCGTACAGTTCACTAATCTAATTCCAGTAAGGTCCCAAGTAGAGGTAATATCTCCGCCTGTTTCATATTGGGATAATAAGTTGTCTGGGAAAATACTATTACCATATTGATCAGTTTCAGTGGTCTCCCGAAAATAACTAACTAGACCTAAAGTGTTAATTTTAAAGTTTTCACGATTTTTAACACTGTTATCTGTAAAGTTAATATAGCTATTTGAGAAGTCTTTTTTGGCAAGATCAAGTTCTTCATTAATTTTTCGGACTCCACTAAAGCAGGGAAATGGTCCCATATAAGTTTCATTTTCTAAATCTATGACTTTAATTTGTTCCTTATTTAGGATATGTTCTAGATGAGTTTTGGTAAAATCTTCATTGCTAGTATTATTATAAATAGGTTCCATATAGCTTTCTTGTGGCATTTGTAACTTCATTTGATTAGTGTCTACTTGGAGGGTTTTAATAACTAAATCAGTTATCTTATCCGATATCTTTTTAACAGCTATTTCTGGTATATTATGAAAGGTAAACTTTAATTTCAACCTATTTTCTGTTTCCCCCGAAATAACTAGATTAATAATATTATGATTTTCCTCTAAAGCTAAATTTAATAAACCAAACGTATTATTGACTAATTTTTCTAATGAATCTAGTATTATAGTTTTCGTAAAACTTTGTTGTGGTAGGGGTGGAATAATGAGACGCCCACCTTGTTGGGTTAACAGGTCTTGGATATCTGATAGTGCCACATTATCCGTTTGTTTGTCCAGACTAACAATATCTATTTCCATGGTTATTCTTCTTGCTTTTGCTACTCCAAGACGATTACCCTTAGCACCATAGCTATTAATAAAGCCATATGGATTTAAGGTATAGGAAATTTTACCCATATCCTCAATACTGTAATAGTCAATGCTTGGTTGTTGTTGGAAAATACGAGCTACTTTTTCCCGGTTAGCCGGATTATTGTTATCCAGTCTAAATGGGAAATTAACGCTTGTCCCCCTTAGTATATTAAATAAGACTCCTAATTCAAAAGGATCATTAATTGCCGGTGTGCCAGACAAAAAGACAAATTTACTGTTTTTACTGGTCATCATTAAAATGTACAAGGCTTTACAGGTGTAACCACTGCCAACAATTTTAGAAACAAAATTATGAATTTCATCCACAACCACTACTTTATTATTAAACGGATTCTCCACTCTACCCCCAATAATTAAAGAGGTAATAAAAGCCCAGTTAGACTTACCAATCTTAATGCGATCCCAGGTGTCTTGGCGTGAAAAATTAATATTAAATTGCTGCCTGATTTTTTCCCGATCTTCTGAATCCAGGAGATCAAATAGACCAGTTCCTGAATTATTTTTCAATAGAGCCCGACCGGCATTATACCTGATAAAATTATACTTATATTGATAAACCCGATTAATGGTATCCTTAATTTCTTCTTGATCTAATTTATCAAATCGTGAAAAATTTGGGTCTTGGTCTTGATTTACCAACCAGATACCAAATCTAACCGTTTTAATTTTTTTGGTTTCTATGACAATATCATAATTATCATCTGCTTCTTGTTTGGTTTTAAAACTACCAAGAACCTTATATTTTTCTGCGTCATCATCACGATAAGTAATTTGCCATTTTTTTGATCTCTTGGAATAACGAACCCCTCTATCTACTAAGATTAACTTAAGTAATTTGTCACTAATATTTGGACTGTTGTGACCTAAAAGTAGACTTTTTAATTTGACAACATCTTCCCTAGACTTTAATTCTTGAAGTGGATAAAAGCACCAGTGATTTTCTATTTCCCCTTGAAGGTTCCGATCCTTAATACTAGAATATTTTCTAATTTCACCACGGTAATTATCTTCAATAGAAGCGGGTAACATAATAATGATCTGCTTATCTGGAATTCCATCCGCAATAAATAAACTAGCAGCGGTTTTACCAGAACCTAAACCATGATAAAGTAACAGACCCCGATATGGGCTGTCGGATTGGATAAATTCGGAGACAAATCTCTGATGACTTTTAACCGTGATATCACCTCTCTGGGTTAAGCTAGAATTTAAATATCCTTTAGTAAATTCTTTATTAAGAAAATTAGTGAAACCCCGTTGATTAGACATAATCCAGAAGGGAAGGCGTATTCTTGGAGTTAATTCGTGTCCAATGTTAAAACTTGGTAAAGTCTGACCATTTTTTATGGCTTCTAAACTACATCCTTTAGTAGCTATTTTGGGAGCAGTTACACTAGTAATGGGTTTTACCTCAGTTTCACCTGTAGGTTTTTCTTGGGTAGAGCCCTGAAAACTACTTAACGCCTCATTAACTATACCTTTAACCCTTTTTTTATCCAGACTACATTGATATTTGTGTTCTAACATTTTTTTAATTAGTTTGTGGGTAATTTGTTGTAATCCATAGGTTGATAAAATATGTTTAATGTCTGTTTTAAGTGTGGTATCATCTGGTTGTGACAATGGACATTCCTGGCTACTAAAATCTTGTTGTGAAATTTTAACTATGTCTGGGCTAAGAAATCCTCTATCATCAACCTGTTTACCCTGTTCTGATCCACCCTCAAAATTATCAAATAAAAAAGGTAGATTACTCATACTTATTTTATAGATGTGAAAAAAGATTTCTTAAAATTTAACCTATATTTAAGAGAAAGGTAATTAAAGTGAGTAAAATGGGACAAAAAAATAGCAAAGTATTACAAGATAAACTTTTACATAACGAGTCTACTGATGGTATTAGTTGTAGTATAACCTTAAATGGTGGTCAACCCGTGACACTTTCCGTAGATAGTGTCAAAACACAGTTTGGTAATAAGTATTTATATTTTTATCTTCCACGAGATTTCCTAAAGGATGAATTTCAGACATTAAACATTCTTTATCAAAATGTCAATAGTATTCCTAACTATAAAGATAGTTGTCTACTAGTTAAAAATAGTTGTCAGCATCAAAAAATTATTATTGATGGTAAGGAATATTGGGAATATAGTAGTATTACTGATGTTGGCGGAAAATTTAATTTCCGAGTAAACATTAGTAATATAGCTAAATCCCTACTTGTTTACAGCAATAATGTTGATAAAATTTAATTACCCTTTTCCGCCTTTTGTCGTTGGATTATTCCCTCCATCATTTCATCTTTTTGGTCTACTATGTTTCTGAGTTCTTTAATTTTTTGCTGGTGAATAGTTAAGGGTTTTTCATTGCTATTGCTGGATAAATCCACATTGTTAATGATAGGGTCACCTTGGTGTTTTAAAATAGCATCAACGACATCCCCTTGACAGTCCTTGAGTAGTTTTTCAGCTTCTAAATCGCTAAGATTAGTTTCCTTTTTTAAAATCTTTAAATCTTCTTGGGTATAATTCATTACTTTATTATTTTTCATCTTCCTAATACTTTAAGTTAAAACTTAAAAATTGAATGGACTTAAATATTTATGACTATAGTATCTATCAATAGTCATGGAAATTTTACACTATCCCATTGATGTCATTAATGATTTACAACAACAAATTGTGGAAGGTCTATCTGAGGATGTCAAAAAACAGCTAATGCCTCTTAAAAAGGAAAATAGTTTCACGATCTATAACCAACCGGGTCAAAATAATTCCAGTAATAACATTTTTAATCACAGTAAATCCTATGAAATACGGACTACCAAGTCAAACCATCATACTCACAATGAGCCAGTTAAAAATAGAGAGGATACCCAAGAATCTAATGAGAAAGATGGGCAAGAAAATGTTTGGAGATCTAGCTCCGCCTTGGTTATCAGGAAACCTCTAAATCCCAATGAAAATGTTAAAAAGAAAGAGTTATTTCTATTACTTAATAAAATTAGTGAATCTAATTTTCAAGTAATTACCAAGCAGCTTATCTCCTTAATCAAAGAAGGAGATGAGGTTGATAATGTTTTGTCTAGCCTTTTAATTAGTCGTTTATTTCAGTCTGCCATGATTCAAGTTAGTTTTTGTCCTATTTACGCTAAAATGTGTAGTAATTTAATTTTAGAATTGGATAGCCAGCAAGTTCACGATGAATTAGACCAAAAAATTACTAAGCAGATTAATAGTCTGAAAGATTATAGTAGTTCTATGGAACTATCAGACTATGAAAGTTTTTGCGATGACGTCGCTTTTAAAAACAAATATATTGGCTGCTATCACTTTATCACAGAGCTACTTAACCATAAATGTCTTTCCTTTAATAAATTAGTTGAAGTTTTACAGGATTTATCCGATAATATTGAAAGTCAAAAAGACAGTATCAAGATAGATATCTTGGTAGAGTCGATTTGTAAAATATACCAATCCGTTGATAAACGGAAGTTACAGGAGGAACAGATAGAAAAGGTAGACACTCAGGTTAAAAACATTTTAGGGACATTTAAAAGTAAAATGTCTAGTCGTGCCAAGTACATATATGAAGACGTTCTTGAAAAAAAAATTTAAACTAGGCTTATAATCCTGCTCCACTCCAAAAGTCAAATTCAGTGACGACATTGGTTTTAACGTTTTGGAATTTTAAATTATCATAGGGATAGCCTTTAGTTAAATTTGGAACTGGTTCCTGATTATTTTTACTCCTATTTTTACTCCTATTTTGATTCCTATTTTGACTCTGTAGTTTAGCATTTTTAACTTCAGAAGGAAGATACATCCATCCTGGTTCATATTGATTATTACTAGTTAAACTAGTACAACACATTGGAGTCGTTCTATAATTCTTAGCTTCAGTGGAAACGGATAATGGTATATCACGATAATTTGGTGGTTTTTCTGAATAAGGTCGTGAAATCACTCTTGACTTTTTTGTTATTCCCTCATCTATTGCTACCTTATTATTCTCAGGACAGGCAGGACAAGGTGTACATCTAGTACCATAAACGGAATCCGTAATAAGCTGATCCTGAAGCGTATCCGTATCCTGATGATCAGATATTAAACAATCATCATCTAATATTGGTTGTCCCCATCTAGACCTTTTCCCAATTGACTTTTTAGTTGAACGACTTGAAGGTCTTTCTGTTGGTCGGGGTGTTGGCTTTTTAGTTGGTCGGGGTGTTGGCTTTTTAGTTGGTCGGGGTGTTGGCTTTTTAGTTGGTCGGGGTGTTGGCTTTTTAGTTGGATGATGGGTTGGATGGTGGGTTGGATGATGAGTTGGTCCCTCAGTTGGATGGTGGGTTGGATGATGGGTTGGATGGTGGGTTGGATGATGAGTTGGTCCCTCAGTTGGATGGTGGGTTGGATGATGAGTTGGTCTCTCAGTTGGATGGTGGGTTGGATGGTGGGTTGGATAACTTTCTTCACTAATAGGAAAATTAGTTGGAATATACATAGGATATTTAGTAGGACTAAAGGTGGGATGTTGGGTTGGAGAATATGTCGGTATTTCGGTTGGGCTAGGTTTTATATCAACCGCATCGGTATCCCCAACTAGATATAAATCAATTATTTCTTCACACGGGGGTGCTTCATTAATTATTTTGATAATTCGTTGGTGGTATACTTTCCGTCTTTCATTTTTGTCCAAAAGTAAATTACTATTACAGGTTTTTTCAATATAATTTTTCAACTTAGCTCTAATATACCAATTAAAAGATACAGTAGCTTTTTCATGGTGAGAATCTATACATTTTTGATTTTTATGGTAATAAATTTCAGATGCTTCAATTAGGTCTGTTGGAGTCTTCTTTGGATTTGTAATATACGATTGGTTTATTACTTGTTGGATAATCCTTTCTGTTTTATTTAATTTTTCTTCAACTTCCTCGTTAACAATTTCTACTACATCCTTAGTTTTATTAGAGCTATTTTCTATTTTGCTTGTTCTCTTACTCTTAGATTTACGATTCGTTTTTGTCTCTACTACACTTTCAGAACCTACTTCACTATCGGTTTCACTATCGGTTTCACTCTCAGTATCACTATCACCATTAAAGGTGTCTTGAAAATTATGATTAGGGATTTCTGTGTCTTTTTTATGATAGTTACGGTAATAAAGGTAAATCAAGATAATAATAATTAAGCCGATGATGATTAACATCTATTAAGTAATTTAAAGGTTTTTTTTCACAAGAATTAATTAAATGACATCTAATTATTGGCATAATAAACAAAGGAAATGGCAAGAAGAAAGACAACTTCATTTCCAAGATACTAATAGACTAAATACCACAACTGGCCTAGTAAAAAGTCTGTATTCCGAGGCAGTTGACAAAGTTAATTATCAACTTTGTCATTTAACTATTTTAGATAATCAAATTAGATTTTCTAGTTTTCCAGACCAGGCTGAAATTATAGATTTAGTCCAGAATACTAACTATATTTTTGATGTCTCTAATCCCAGTAATCTTGGTCATGAATTTGTTATTTCCAGAATTCCAAGTTCTGGTAAAGTAAAGGATCTAACCTATCAAGGGAAACCAGGTTATCCTGGTAGTTTTGTCTCCCTTTTTATAGGAGATGGTAGACCTCAAGTATTATATTATTATGATAAAACACACAAAGGAATAGGGGGTAAAATAAACATCTTACCTATATAAAATCTATAAAGCTAAGGAAAATAAATTTAAATATTGTAAATAATTATACAACATGCCAACGACAATGGAATATCTTCAGACTTTTATTTTATCCGGCTCCACCGTAGCAGGTATTTCCTATATAGGAAACACAATTAATCCATTATTGGGTGGTATTTTATCAGGAATCCCAATTAGTATTCCTTCTATGCTACTTATTCAAGGATCCGAAAAACAAAAGAAATTTATCTTATCGGCGTCGATTATGGTTGCTTTTTTAAGTGTCATTACCGTCTTATGTTGGTATTTATATGATAAATTAAATTATTCAGCAGTGATGTCAGTATCTATTAGTATGGTTATTTGGTTAATTGGTGGCATCTTATATTATTTTTACATTATTAAAAAATAAGAAATATTTTATATTGACATATTAATATATTTCTCTTATTTAAGATGGAAAAACCTAAAATCATAGCCCCTAAAATATATATTTTATATACTGGTGGTACCATTGGTATGACTTATGAAAAGGATCAGGGGCTTGTTCCAGTAAAAGGTAAATTAAATGAACTAATAGATGAAATGAAAATTACTCGTAATATTGATATTACTTATACCATAGATGGGATGGATCCTCTTATTGATAGTTCTAATTTAAGAACCAAAAACTGGAAATATATGTTAGATAAATTATACGATAACTATGATAAGTATGATAGTTTTATTGTGATTCATGGAACTGATACCTTAGCCTATACTGCATCTGCTTTATCCTTTTTCCTAAAGGATTGGAATAAAACTGTTGTCATTACTGGTTCACAAATTCCCTTATTTGAGTTTAGAAATGATGCTCGTCAAAATATAGTTGATTCAATTACTATTTCTTTGTTTAAAATTTATGAAGTCCTCATTGTCTTTGGTGGTAAAATATTAAGGGGAAATAGAACTACTAAATATAGTAGTATTGATTTTGATGCTTATTATTCTCCAAATTATCCAGATATTGGTAATATCGGTGTTCATATTAATCTTCATGAACAAAACTTAATTACTCATATGGAGCCGGCTGACTATTTAGAAGTATTACCAAGTATTCCTACCAATTGGGATCTCTCAAAATGGAATTATACCCATATTGGAATTCATTGTTTTACCCTTTTTCCAGAAGAAAATAGTTTTACACTTAATGCTCTTATAGAGTTAGATCCAGCACCTAATGTCATAGTGTTACGAACATATGGTATTGGTAATGCTCCAGTGTCAGATGATAAATTTATGGCTAGTATTAAGCAAGCCATAGAAAAAAACATCATTATTGTCAATAGTACACAGTGTAACCGAGGAGGAGTTAATATGACATACTATAAAACAGGTAAAGAATTAGAAAAACTTGGAGTAATTAGCAGTTTAGATATGACGTTAGAAACGGTTTATTCTAAATTATATTTCCTACTACAATTATTTGGTAATGATGATTTAGATAAAATTAAAAAATTATTTCATACCAATATTGCTGGTGAATTAAGTGATAACCTCTACATGGTAAAAATGACTAAAAGTGTTAAAGATTATTATAAGGGTTATCAAGAAATGTAAATAACTAAATAACTTAATAACTAAATATCTAAATAACTAAATCTTGATGAGTCAGTGTGTTATTCTCACAAGTTATTTTTAAAGTGACAACGGGTTGGATACTTTTGTTAAGTAGACATCCACCCACTTGAAAACATCTTGATGGTATGTTATCGTAATAGTCTTGTAACATATCTATTGGAAAAGGAACTACTAAGACATTACAGAAGCCATATCTATCAGTTGGTAAACAACTCTGTTTAGAGGAACCCCTATTAAATGCCCTATCAATAGCCACCACTCCGTGATGACTAGTTAAGTAACTTTTGAGTCTTAGTTGAAATTCTGTTAGCTGTGGTGTTATCACCATTCTTCCGTCTATATTTTTCAAGAATTGAAATGATTTAATAATTAGACTATCACCAATTTCATAAATAGTTGGAATAAATGATTTTTCTAATAAGAGTTCTATTTTGGGAAATTGGCCATCTTGTCTAATTTTTAAGTTTTTAATCCTCAAATTATCAATATTCCAAGGATTTTCATCGGCATACAAAACCCCATCCGGAGTGTTAATAGTAAATGTTAAGGTATCCAAAGAGGTAATTGGGGTTGGTTGAAAGGTTAAACTAGCTGTTTCTTTTGGTAACTGGGGTTTTAACAACAAAAAACCTGACATATTTTTCCGATATTTATCTGTTTTGGATTGGTAGAAATGTTTAGCAATAATTAATCTAGTTACTGCATTATTGTTTTTACTATTTGTAGAATAGAGATCACCTGAATATTCCCTAATATTAAAGAGTAGATAAGGGTAATTTTGAAGGCTGAGATTAGTATAAGGCAAAATATCATTAGCATTAAGAGAGGTATTTTGATAATTATTTATCACTTTGGTTACTAGATCGTGGTCTAATAGTTCTTGATCTGAGTCATCTAATTCTGGATCACTATCTAAATTATCTGGGTCTATAGAATAGTCAGTCTCATTACAGAATTTACTATCGTCTCCATTTAGCAAGTCAAGATCAACTACTTCAGACTGGGGGCTATCATTTGAGCCAACAGTTGAACTAGAACTAGAATCAGCATTTTCTGGATCATTTTGATGATAACTTGAGGTTACTTTGCTGTATTGTGTGGAAGCTAAATCACCAATATAGGTAGGATTATCATGGGTGGAAAAGATAACGTCAATAATTTCAATGTTAGTAACATTTTTAAAATTCCGTTTAATACTTGAGGTATTGGTTTCTCCTGCGTCTGGGGAAAATTTAATAGAAAAACTATATCTATTTTCTTGTGTAACATCACTTAAAATATCGTTTCCATCATTATCTTTTGTCCAATCCCCATACCACTTACGATCATATGCATTAACAATAAGAATATGATTGGTTTCGTGTGTCTTAATCTTTTTAGTTTCTATTACTTCGGTTAATTGGGTTTCTCCTATTTTAGTTTCACTTATTCTTAAACTTTCTAACTCTCCTGGATAATTAAGTGGTAAATGATTTGGGTTGGATGCATCCGGTCTATTATTTTTTGGGGCCTGGAAAAGTTGTTTAGGATCTACTTGAGAAATATCCAGTTTAGAATTGGTTTCAGTATCAGTTTGATTTCTTTGTTGGTATATACTTTTATCATCTAATAATTTACTAGTAAGCTCGTTTTCCTTTTTCCCACTATTCTCATTGGACTGTAATTTTTCTTTAAAATTATTTTCTCTGACAACTTGAAGACGTTTAAGACGGTCTTGAAACGCCTTTTCTCTATCTTCATAAACCTTTTGTTTGTTTTCAAAACTCTGAAGTCCGTCAAGATATTCTCCTTGGAGACCTTCTTGGATATCTTCTTTAGATAGATTGGTGTCGTATTGGCTGTTTGCATTATTAGTATCATTTGTATTATTTGTATTATTTATATTATTTGTATCATCTCTAATAGTTTGGGTAGGTTCTGTAATGTTAGGATTACTAATGGTGCTTGGATGAATATTATTAGGTATTTGTTCGCTAACTGGATCGGAACTAATATCAGGACTACTTGTTTCTTGGTTTTTCCGGTTTAGTAATTTTTTAGTTTCTGCATTGCGACTTTTTTCTAGTTTTTCAAATAGCATTGAAGGATTTTCATATTTTTTCTCATTGATTTCTTCGGTAAAATTGACCAGTGGGCTGGTTTTTCTCTTTTCTAGTTCATTATTTCTGACTTGATTTAGCTGCTCAAACTGACTATTAACATCTTTAATTTGGGTATTATCTATATTATTATTCTTAGTATCTAATGGTCTTTCCTCAACGCGGTTC
>WLWF01000652.1_pt1 | contig 32486 bp, 49 predicted proteins | sample 6718331 | NCBI WGS metagenome assembly WLWF01 (sample SAMN12718692, study PRJNA515312) | sponge metagenome | isolation source: marine sponge | host: Mycale hentscheli | place: New Zealand: South Island, Marlborough, Capsize Point | collected 2003-05-01 | reverse complement strand
TTTATACAACTATTAATTTTTTTTACAATAGATAATATGGAACTAAAAAAAGAGTTTTTAAAAGGCGGTACAGTTCACCATAAAGTGGTAGGGCATGTTACAATAGTAAACGATTCAAAACAGTTTGCTAAATACAAAAAATTGGGTTTAGATGTTTTTAAAGTGGAGAAAAAAAAGAAGGAAAAGAAAGACAAAAGCGATTCTGAATAATGCCAATTTTAATAAACGAAAATACTACAAGCAATCTAACTTTAACACTAAAGGAAAAGACTACATTATCTTCTCCTATCTACCTATTTCAATTTAGAAATGTAACCGAGAAAGTAAGCTACTATTGTATAATGTCAGACACTAGCTTATTCAAAGATAGATATAACGAGTTTGTATTTACAGAGGGAACTGACCTTCCGTTATCTGGAGAGCTTATACTAGGAGCAGGAGGACAATACGAGTATTTTGTTTACGAGCAAACTAGCTCAACTAACTTAGATCCGACCTTATCTACTGGCTTAGTGGAAAGTGGACTAATGGACTTAGAACGTGCAAGTACTACCTATAATCAGCACGACATAGACATAACCTATAAAACACATCAGGTAACATGATGAACAAAGAAAATATTTTAATCTTTAATTTTGAGGCTAATAAACCGCCTGTGTTTAAAGAGGAAAGAGGTAAAGACTATATTGTATATGGCACAGAGTCTCCATGGAAAAACTTATACCCGAATTACTTAGTAGAGTTATACAATACCTCAGGTAAACACAATAGTATAGTTAACGGCAAGACTAACTACATAAGCGGTAGAGGGTGGCGAGTTGACGAAACAGTAAGAACTTTAGAGGACAAAGTTAAGCTAGAAAACTTTATTAACCACGTAGGGAACGATTCACTTTTTGAGCTTACAAAAAAGATAGTTAAGGATAATGAGCTATTTGGCGGTTATGCTTTAGAAGTAATTGTAACTAAAGATGGCAAAGGTCTTATCATTAATCACATTGACTTTGGCGATATTAGAGTAGGAGTAGAGGAGGATACTTATTTTTATACCTCAGACTGGGCAGCAAAGAAGCCAACTAATAACGAGGACTTTGAAACTTTAACCTCTTTCCCTTTCGATGGTTCAGCAGTTAGAGGCGAAAGATACATTTGTTATTATAAGAGTTATAGACCAAACTTAAAAGAGTATCCTTTACCAAATTACGTAGCAGGAGTACCGTACATCGCAGCCGACTATGAGGTGGCTAACTATGTATTAAACAATACAAAGCATGGTTATAGTGGTGGTACGATTTGGAACTTTCATAATGGTCAACCTACTCAAGAGGCTCAAGCATATATTAAAAAGCAGATTAAAAATAAGCATCATGGTTCTAACAATGCAGGCGAGCCAGTTATTATTTTTGACGATGGAAAAGACAAAGGAGTAGAGATAATATCTACTAATCCAAACGGACAAGATGATAAGTTTATTAATCTTAACCAACAGATACAAGACGAGATATTCACAGCGCATGGAGTAGATGCTTCTGTATTTATTAAGACAGTAGACACAGGCTTTAGTAATAACGCTGACGAGTTAAGAGTAGCTATTGAGGCAATGAATAGCAGTTACATTGAGCCTAACCAAATAATGTACGAAAAGCTATTTAATGACTTTGCTTTATTACTTGGAATGCCTAGCGGTTTAAAGATAGAAAAGATAGCTCCGATAAAAGTGCAGTTATCAGAGAGTACTATAGTTTCTGTTTTAACTACTGACGAGATTAGAGAACTTGCAGGATATAAGCCTTTGGAAAAGCCTTTGGAAAAGAAAACAGAGCAAGTATTTAGCAATGAAGATGAGGAGCTATTTTGGACTGAGCTTAGTAAACTAGGTTACCACGATGACGAGCTAGAAGTAATAAGCGAAAAGGAATTGGACTACAACCCTTTCGACTTTGCAGACATTGGAAGTATAGACAGGCAAGTAATCGACATTATACAGGCAGACCCGAAAACAACTATAGAAGATATAGCTCAGCAAGTAGGAGAAACACCTAGCGAAGTACAAGAAAGGATAGATAGACTTGTTAAGAATGGTTTGCTAGACTTAAAGAAAACTAAAATTAATGTAACTGACGAAGGCGAAGAGGCAGTAGAAAAAACGCCAGTCGGAATAGAGGAAATAATTACTGTTTATAAATATGCTTTAAGAGCTGACTTGTCTGGCTCTCCTATAATTGCAGGCACTAGAGACTATTGCAGAGAAATGCTAGGACTAGGTAAAAGCTACACTAGAGAGGAGTTACTAGGAATGGTTAACGACTTTGGACAAAGCACCTTTAAACATAGAGGCGGATGGTGGAATAGAAACGGTAATAGAGTACCCTACTGCAGACACGTATGGAGTGCCAGAACAGTTAGAGTTAAGAAAGATGCTTAGTAGTTACCAAAGGTTAAAATTTAAAAAGGACTTAGCTGTAAAAGTAGCTGACGAATTAAAAGAAGATATAGAATTTATTATAATGCGACCACATAGCAAACGAGCAAAAGCAATAAGAAGGGAAGTAAAAGAAAAACACAATGGCTAGAACTTTACTAATAGATATGGACTACATTAAGGATAACAGTATCCTAGATGACAATGTCGATGAACGACTTATGGTAGATGCGCTCTGGACAGCTCAAAGGGAGTATATTAAGCCGATTTTAGGAACTAACTTATTCGATGACATTATAGCTAAAGCAAGTGCAGGAACGCTAGCAGGAAATGACCTTATATTAGTTAATACTTACATCGCACCTTGCTTACTTAAATACTTAGTATTTGAGATGACGCCTATCCTAGCATACAAGTATAGAAACAAGGGAGTAGTACAGCAGAACTCAGAGAATAGCCAAGTAACCTCATTTGATGACTTAAACCACTTGTTAAATAGGTGGAGGGATAAAGCGGAGATGTTTGCAGAGGACATCATTAATTACCTAGTAGCTAACCATACACTATTCCCATTATATACTAGTAACTCAGATACGGACGACATCTTTCCTAGTAACTCAGCTTTTACTGGTGGCTTATATCTAGGTAATGGAAAAAATAGAGGCACAGGGTTTGACTACCTTAGAGATTGTTGCAACGATTAAAACATGGCAAAGAATAAAGTAAAGAAATTTAGTATAGTAGATAAGAAACTAAGAAAGTTTAGAAATGAGAATAACGTACAATCAAATGATACAAGAGTTTCAGGAGTTCGCAAATGCTCACAAGCAGATAAACGAATTCGGTAATGGAGACCTCTGGGAAGTAGTACAGCATGATTCTCTACTTAAAGACTTTAACTACCCTTTGTTATTTGTGCAAGACAGTCCTGCAACTATTGGCGATGGTTTTATAACTAACGGTTTTAATATTCTAGTTATGGATAAGGCTAACGAGGGTACTGTTGAAACAGAAGTTAAAAGCGATACCTTGCTAATTCTTTTAGATACTATTGCATATTTTGAAAAGCTATATACAGATAATTGGAAGTTTGTAAAGATAGAGAAGTCTGGAAGTGTAAGCAGCTTTACCGAGAGATTTGACGATACCTTAACAGGGTGGACTATGTCAATGCAACTTAAACAACCTTTAGAATACGATGAATGCCAAATACCACAAAATTAATAAATAAATAAAATGACAAACTCAGGAGAATTAATAGCCATTAACGGAGTCGTAGTAATAAACGACACAGCAGAGAAAGTATTAAATGCAGACTCTTACTATGTAGCGGAGGATACAGTAATAGCTAGATTAGAAGTAAACGGAGACGATGCTACAGATGTGTTAGCAGACTATATCACAACCCCTGCGACTGGAGTAAAGGCAGGAGTACTAATAACACCACAAAAAGGAGATTACTTTAGTGCAATAACTTTAACTAGTGGCTCAGTAGTAGCAATCTTAAAATAGTCGTATGTACGGTTATGGATATAGATATAATAGCGGTCTAGTAGTAGGCGCAGGAGGAGGCGCACCTTTCGTAAATACCTATTCGTTAGACTTTGACGGAGTGGATGACTACGTAACTACAAGCGGAGTCTATTCAGAGTTAGACGGACAGACTAAAATGACTTTTTCTGCTTGGATAAAACCTACAGCGGCTGCGACAACAGTAATTGCTTCTATTGAAGATAATGGAAGCACAGAACAATTCCGCGTAGTTTTTCACAGTTCAAGATACATTTTAATACGTACTTACACAGGAAGCGGTAGAGATACAAGAACTGCAAATGGTAGTATAGATTTAAATGTTTGGACGCACATTGCATTTTGTTTAGATTTTGCATTGTCTTCGGGCACAAGAGGTAAAATATTTATTAATGGAGTAGATGCTACAAGCACTGATGCTATGAATCAAGCATCTTTAAACACAAGCGGAGGAGCTTTACGAATAGGAGCAAGAAACGTAGGAACATTATTGCCATTTCCAGGCTTAATAGATGAGGTTGCAATTTGGAGTGGCACAGACCAAAGAGCAAATATAAGTGATATTTATAGCGTAGATGGTGCAGTTGACTTAACAAGCCTTTCTCCAGTAGCTTGGTATAGATTCGAGGAGGGAATGGGAACTACTGCAATAGATAGCGGAAGCGGTGGGAATGATGGAACTTTAATAAACGGAGTAGATTACTCTACAGATATACCTTAAATGAGAACATACGCAGTAATAAACATAGCAGATTTAGACTTAATAGACTTTTCACAGGTAGAGGAAACATCTAGCAACACTATTAGAAAGTCAATAGATAACACGCAGTTTGTAATTAAATGGCAAGACGGAAACGAGCCTACATTTATAGAAAGCGGTGCAGTTATTCCAGTAGGAATATATACTCATGCTGAATGTCTAGAATTAATGGCTACCGACAAATGGAGTGAACCAATAGAAATGATTTAAAACAAGGCAGAGAATGGAGGGAATGGAGGCTACTTTTATTTTAAAGGATGTTATATACATAGTAGTAGGGGTTGCAAGTGCTTTGGGTTTTTACTGGAAAATGGTAATGTCGGACAAAAGCCAAGAGGAAAAAATTAAACAGATGCAGAAAGACATACAAAAAAATGAATCGGTAATGTTTAAAAAGTTCTCAGGTATGCACACCCGAATGGAGAAAAACGAGGAGAAAAACAAAACAGAGCTAGACACTATTAACAAAGAACTCAACGAGGTAAAAGTAGGCATCTCTACTATTAACGGAAAGTTAGACATTTTAATAAACAATAATGTATAGATTTAGCTCCAGAAGTTTAAGCAGATTAGAGTATGTATCTCCTATTTTAATCAAAATACTAAAGGAAGGTATTAAGCACTCGCCTTATGATTTTGGCATACCTAGAGATGGAGGCTTTAGAACCTTTCGCAGACAAGAAGAGCTTTATGCTAGAGGTAGAACTACAGAACAATTAATCGAAAAGGGAATAGTAGGAATAGAGGGGAGACCTGACAAAAGTAGGATAACATGGACGCTAAAAAGTTACCACATGACAGGCAAGGCTTTTGACATTTACGCTTATGTAGATAAACAAGCAAGTTGGGATCTAAAATACCTAGAGCCAATAGCTAGACACTTACAAGAGGTAGCTTTAAAACATGGAGTAATACTTAATTGGGGTCAAGACCTTTGGGGAAAGGATGGCGCACATTTTCAAATAGACTAAAACAAAAAAAATGGAAAGATTATTTAAAACAGGAATAGTAACAACTTTAATGGGGTTGACTATCCTAAGTATAGCAGTATCTTTATACATAAGCAAAAGTCACACAGAAACAGAAGCAGGAGCAGTAGCTGCTTTAGGAGTATTACTACTTAGAGCTAAAGATAGTTTAATAGGCTTAAAAAGAAAGTGAGAATATTAATACTTTGTATATTTTTAATCTCATGCTCGCCACAAAACAGACTTAACAGAAAAGTAAAGAGGGCAGAGAACTACGCTTATAAACATGGCTTAGTTATAAAGGATACTATTAAGGTAGTTGACACAGTTATAATAGAAAGCTACATACACGACACTACAAGCACGATAATAAGACACGATAGTACTATTGTAGTAAACAATGAGAAAGTCTTTCTAAGGTACTTTTATGACACCCTGAGACAAGAGATTTACCACGAGGTAGAATGTAAAGGAGATACTATTGTTAAGGAGGTATTTGTTCCAGTTGACAAGATTAAAGTAATTGAAAAGGATAATCGTTTTAATATTATTCTAATAGTCTTAATTGCTGCTTTGTTCTTTGTTATTCTGAGGAGAAATTACAAAGGATAGTTTTTAGTATATTTGCAACTATGAGAGGAAACAAAAGACTAAGACTAAAAAAGGACGAGCTAGACCTTATTGAGAAATACAGAAGGATTAAAGAGGAAAGCATTGCAGCAGGGATCAATCCAGACGATGTAAAACATGGTTGGTTTAAAACTGAGAACTCTAGCCTATTCTTTAAAAACCCTAACTTTAAAACAGAAGCAAAGAATAAGTTTGCAGAGGACTTAATTAAGGAGCTACAAGAATATTCGCCAAAGTACCCAACGATAAAACGTAGAAAGTCAGAAGATGGACATTTATTAGTATTAGATCCTGCAGACATTCATGTAGGCAAACTTTGCTCTATATTAGAAACTGGCAAAGAGTACAATCAACAGATAGCAGTTAGAAAAGTAAAAGAGGGAGTACAAGGCATCTTAGATAAGTCAAGCGGTTTCAACATAGACAAAATTAATTTCATTGCAGGAAACGATATACTGCACACCGACACACCCAAAAGAAATACTACAAGTGGAACTCCTCAGGATACGGATGGAATGTGGTACGAAAACTTTTTAAATGCTAAAAGGTTATACGTTGAGGTTATTGAGCAGCTTATACAAATAGCAGATGTACACTTTACATTCAACCCTAGTAACCACGACTACATGACAGGCTTTTTCCTAGCCGATGTAATTAAAACACATTTTAGACATTGTAAAAACATAACTTTTGATTGTAGTATAGCGCACAGAAAGTATTTTAAATACCACAAGAACTTAATAGGAACCACTCATGGAGATGGAGCAAAGAACCAAGACCTACCCTTACTAATGGCTACAGAAAGACCTATTCTCTGGAGTGAAACAGACTACCGTTATGTCTATACGCATCATGTACACCACAAGAATGCAAAGGACTACATAGGGGTAACTGTAGAAAGTTTGAGAAGTCCATCTCCTGCGGATAGTTGGCACGACAGAAATGGTTATATATCTAAACAAGCTATAGAAGGTTTTATACATCATAAAGAGAATGGACAAATAGCACGACTAACACACTATTTTAAATGACACGCATAGAACTATCGGACGAGGAGATAGAGTACAGTACTTACTTTCCTATTCCAGACCCTCACGACATCATGTATAGCTTTGAGGAAATGGCTAGAATGTACACCAATGCAGATATAGAAGTTGATAACTATATTATAGAACGTGCAAAAGAAATAAACATTAAAAAGAGCAACTAAAATAAAAGTATTATATTTGTGCTTTCGTAGTTTAGTTTAGTTTGGAAAGGGAGTTAACATTCAGTTGTTAGCTCTTTTTTTTGCTTAAAATTTTTTTATTCCAAAACTTATATTTAATATTGTTGAAAAGTTACTAACTAATTAAACTAAAAACTATGGAAACATCATTTAACAAAATTTGCAAAAGTATTGCAACGCTAAAGACAGAATCTCAATGCGAATCTATTGAGGCTATGATTAAAACTTTTAAAGAAAAGTACAAACGAGAAGGACACGAATACTCCTATATTTTGGTAGGAGCTTTATTAATGGCAAAACAATTAAAATTTAACTAATGAAACGAAAACTAACACACTCACTACATGAGATTCAAAAAGTAAACAAAGACCTATACGAAGTATTTACTACTGATTATTGGGATAATGGTACTTATACTATTAAAGACATCTCACACCACGCTACAGAACGCGAGGCAATAGAACAGAAATTAATTAATAAACATAAAAACGAAAACAAATGAAAACACTATTCAAAGCATTGGCAGACTTTCAGAATGAAGTGCCAACTATTCACGAAGAAACAAAAGGTTTTAACTACACTTACTCAAACCTTAACTCTATTTTTAAAATAATTAAGCCACTATTAAAAAAGCATGATTTAGGATTTTATCAAATACTAGATGGCAGAAACTTAGTTACTACTATATTTCATGTTAAGTCTGGAGAACAAATACAAGGAAGTGCAGAGATCCCAAACGTAAGTTTAAAAGGGATGAATGACTACCAGACTTTAGGTAGTGGAATAACCTACCTGAGAAGATACAGCCTTTCTACTATGTTAGGACTTATTACGGACAAGGATGTTGATGCTTGCGGAACTCAAGAAAACAAGAAAAGAAAGTTCACAGCTACAGACGCACAAGCCGAAAAGCTAAAAGGTACAGAAGGCAAAGATTTAAAAGCTAAGTACATAATAACAGAGGCACAAATTAAACGATATAACGAACTAAACTAATGGAAACACTAGAAAACATACCAGATGAAAGTAGAATAACTGTATTGAAGTCAACTATTAAAGTACAAGAGAAAATTATACAAGCTCTTGAAGAACGAATAGAACTACTTAAAAAGAACCATAAACTAGAAATAAAAAACTATTACATAAAGAAATAACTATGAAAATAAGAAGCAGCGCACTAGGTAAAATAATGACAAACCCTAGAAGCAAAAAAGAAACATTGTCAGCAGGGTGCAAAACATACATCAAAGAACTTGTAAAAGAGGACTTATTCGGTTACAAGTCAACAATAGACTCTAAGTATTTAACCAAAGGGATAGACATGGAGGATACAAGCATAGACCTTTACAATGAGGTGCATGGTACTTTATACCTAAAGAATACAGAACGCCTCTCTAATGAGTTTATAACTGGCGAATGTGATATAAATGCAGAGGATAAAATAATCGACATTAAAAGCTCGTGGAGTTTAGAGACATTTCCTGCATCTCCTGAGGATGTAAACAATAAAGATTACGAATGGCAGTTAAGAGCATATATGTGGCTTTACAATAAGCCTAAAGCAGAGTTAGCCTACTGCATGGTTTCAACTCCAGACTACTTATTAAAGGAGTGGGATAACTGGGATATACACAAAGTAGATAAACACGATCCATTCCTAAGAGTTACTACTATTTCATTTGAACGTGATACAGAAAAGGAAAGGCAAATAATTGATAGAGTTATCGAATGCGGTAAATTCTATATTGAGTATAGAGATTCGATTCTAAACAAGCAACTAATACTAAGCGAATGAGAAAGATAAGAAACTTTAAACCCTATGAGTACAGAGTCTATAATTCTAACAATGAATTAGAGGTTTATAGTGGTGGGTTTATGAAAAAGTCAGAAGCTATAAAGTGGTATAATAATCATGGCAAATGGCTAGAGAATCACTTTAATAGAAAGTTAATACTTATAACCAATACTCACCAAACTTTTATAGATTTTGTATGCCAGTAACTAAAAACTATTTAGAAGAACTAAGCTCTAAAAAGATTGCAAGTATTAAATTAAGATACGCAAGGTATGAGAGCTGCTATGCTATCAGTAAGGCTGTAGGTCTTTCTAGCGGTATAGTTAATAAGATACTTATACAAACAGGGTGCTACGACTCTTATAGACATTGTAGGTCAGCTTTTTACACTATAAAAGAAGATTTAACTATAGATGCTTTTAGTTCAAATGAGATGGACTACGGTTATAGCGGTCAATCTAAATACACTTATGAAAGTTTAAGCAGTCAGGAAAAAGTAATATACAATAAAATTTAGTATATTTGTAACCAATTTAAAAACAATAAATTATGGAATTAGAAGTAAAAGGAACTATTGAAACAATAGGCGAAACAGTACAAGGAGTTAACAAGGCAGGAGATAACTGGCAAAAGTTAACCTACACACTAACCACACAAGAAAAGTATAATAACCTTTATGCGTTTGAAGTATTTGGCAAAGATGCTAGTACAATGTTCAGAAAGTTTAACAAAGTAGGCGATCAGGTAACTGTAAAATTTAATGTTAATACCAATGAGTGGAAAGGCAAATACTACACGACTCTACAGAGTTGGAGATGCACAAAAGACGATGTACAGACTACAGAGAAAGAAACTGTACAAGCTGAGACAGAGGACGATTTACCCTTTTAAAAAGGTAATAGATTTATTTTTAAGCAGAGGATACAAAATAAAATAGCTTATATTTGTACAAGTTAGATAAATAATTACAATAGATATATGTAGGCTGAGGTGCGGAAGGTTTACAATAATATATTAATAAGATTAAACCCTTTAATGGTTAGTAGAGCTGCACCCTCGAACGCTATTGAAGGGTTTTTTTGTGAAAAATATTATGGGAAAATTAGGTTATACATGGTATCCAAAAGACTGGAATAACTCAGAGGCTGTATTTGAATTAACACTACAGCAAAGAGGACTATACAGAGAGCTTATAGATTTAGCTATGCTGAATGATAATAAGACTATTGTAAAGAGTTCTGTATGGTGTAGGAAGTGGGATATATCTTATGATGATTTATGGGAGATATTAGAAACTTTAAAAGATTTATCTTTAATTGAAATACCCGATAACTCTTTAGAAGATACTCGCTGGAAATTATTTATACCAAGCTGCGAACCTAGACTAAATTTAGTTCGTGGAGGTAGAAAAGGAGGTAAAAACAAGCCTACTCCTAAGCCTATAGTTAAGCCTACCCCTAAGCCTATAGCCAAGCAAAAGAAAGAGAAAGAGAAAAGAAAAGAAATAGTGTATCGCTCGTTTGACCATTTAACTATTTATGTATCTGAGGTAAGAAAACTAGACAAGGAATACAGTAAAAAACAAATAGACTATATTTTAGACGCTATAGAAAACTATTCCAAAAATAAATCTTATAAAAGTTTATATCTTACAGCTAAGAAATGGCTAGCTAAAGAATACCCAAAGCAAAAAGAAAAATTAGTTATTCACCCTAAAGACTACCTAGGAACATGATATTAGAAAACAATTCAGGTAAACAGTATTTAGATTCTATTAGGGATGGAAGTTTTAAACTAGGCTTAGAGATAGGCGCTCCTCTGGATTCTCATCTAAGATACAAGCAAGGTACTTTTAATGTAATGGCAGGTCATGCGAATGTTGGGAAGACTAAATTTATACTTTACTACTACCTTTGTCTAGCAGTAAAGCATGGTAAAAAGTTTTTAATTTTTAGTGCTGAGAATAGCACAGGAGGTATCAAAAGAGATTTAATACAACTCCATGCAGGTAAACAACTTAAAGAATTAGACGAGCAGCAGTACGAATATCATTTTAACTGGATAGGCGAACACTTTAAGTTTGTTGACTTTGAAAAGTTCTACAGAGTTAATAAAAGGTTTATGAACTTTAGAGATGTGTTTAAAGCAGCTTTAGAAGATTGCGAGTATTTTGATGCTTTGGTTATAGATCCATACAACAGTTTAGCAACTTGCGAAGATATAAAAGGCAATAGCCACGAGCGCGATTATGCAGTAGCTAGTGAGTTTAGAATGTTTTGCAAACAAAATAACAAGTCTATCTATCTTTTGGCTCATGGTAACACAGAAGCACTTAGAAAGACATTTAGCAAAGGACATGACTTTTATGGGCATCCTATTCCTTTAATGGCATCCGATATTGAGGGGGGTGGCAAGTGGGTAAACAGAGCTGACGATTTTATAGTGGTACATCGTTTGACTCAGCATGAAAGCGAGTGGATGAAAACAGAGGTACACATTCGCAAAATTAAAGAAGTAGAAACTGGAGGAACTCCAACCTTTATGGAATCGCCTGTAATATTTCACATGGATAAAGGCGGTTTAAGTTTTAATTGTTATATTAGGCAAAAAGATTATAGTATATTGCCTCCTAATGCTAAAAACCCTTTAAGCGAGTTACCTATAGTAGAGCCTAAACAAACAGAACTAAAACCAAATAAAGAATTTGATATTAACAAAACCATAGAACCTAAGCCAACAAAAGATGAGGACTGGCTAAGTGGTTACATGGAGGAGGAAGAATTTAAGATATGACTGTAAAAAGTATAGAAAACTATGAAACAAAAGAATGGTTATTAAAAAAGCACTATGCGAAAAGAATGTGTAGTATATCTTTTGCTTTTGGATTGTTTGACAATGATAATATATTACAAGGGGTTTGCACTTTTGGTAGTCCACCATCACGAGCATTATGTATTGGAGTTTGCGGAGCGGATAATGCTCATAAAGTTTATGAATTAAATAGATTTATCATAAATAACAATAAAAAAAATATTGCCTCTTTCTTTCTGTCAAGATGTTTGAGAATGTTACCAAAAGATTTAATAATAGTTAGTTATGCTGACACCTCTAAGAATCACCATGGATATATATATCAATCAACTAATTGGATATATACAGGCTTAAGCGCTATAAGAACAGAATGGAAACTAAAAGGTGTAGATAAGCATTCTAAAACCCTATGCGATAAGTACACGACTAAGCAGATGAAGGAAAGCGAGCATTTTGAAAAGAGAGATAGACCAAGAAAACATAGATATATTTATTTTACAGGAAGTAAAACACAGAAAAAGCATTTACTTAAGGCTTTAAAATATAGTATTGAGAAATACCCTAAAGGAGATAATATAAATTACGATGCTAGTTATAAACCAACTATTCAAACAAAACTATTTTAACTATGACACTAGAACAATTAACGACAAAACTAGAACTAAACATCCTTATTGAAAGGGTACTAGAAAAGAATGGAGCGTATATATCGCCTCTAAGCAAAGAAGAAGCTCTAAAAGGTCTTGCCCTATCGGAAGATGCTAAAAGTACCTTAAACACGCTTAAAAGTGCCTTAGAACAGATTAACAAACTGTATGACTTGAGCATAATGTACAGTAAAGAATTAAAAAACAAAGATTCGCAGATATATAAATTGTCAGTAGAAAACAGTAAACTAAGGACTAGAGCCAATTTAGCAGACCAAAGAACAAATAATATTACAGAATATATTGAACTACATAAAAACAAAACGACATGAAACTACTAAAACAATGCTCCTTAGATGGAGTAACTAGACGAAAAGACAAGAGCTTAAAAATTTCATTTATTACAAGCCTAGAGCAGAGCAGTACAGAGCTAATGGAAGTAGATAAGCTACTAGATTCAAACGGAATACTATATTTTAAAGATAGTGAAGGACTTTCTACCGATGAAATAAACCAAATAGACAAAGTTGTACTAGACAAACCAAACGGAAAGACACAGAGCGAAAGGCTTAGAAATGTATTATATTTATACTGCAAACAGAAGATGAGCAAAGAACCGACCAAAGAACAGTTTGCAGAGTTCTACCAAAAGTACACTGAGAAGTATATCCAATATATTAAAGATCAGTTAAACTAAAAAAAAATAATTATGTTTAAAAATACAGAACAATTTAACGATATTATACAAGAGTTAAAAGCAGAAAAAATACTTTCAGAGGTAGCAAAGTTTGAATGTTTTGATGATTCAATAGCAACTTTTAGCTATACAGATGCTGACATTTACCACGAATTTAATTTTATTTGTGATGACACATTTTTTAGAGAGATGAAAATATCAGAAATTTTAAAATTAAAAAGAATAACATATTTTAGTCATGATATTTATGAAAAACCTTTAGAGGAGTATAGAAAGATGGCAGGAATTAAATATTCATCTTATGATATTAACGGACTTAACTAAATGCCACGCTGTAAAGTTTGTAAAGATAAATTTGAGCCTAAGTACTTTCTCCAAAAGACTTGCTTTGAGCCTAGCTGCATTTTGGAATGGAAAAACAAAGTAAAAGCTAAAGAGTGGAAAGCAGAAAAAAAGGTTTTAAAGGATAAGCTAAAAACATATTCCGATCATGTTAAGGAGTTACAAGTCATAGTAAACAAATACATAAGGCTTAGAGATAAAGACAAAGGATGTATAAGTTGTGGAACTCCATTAACTGGAAAGTATGACGCAGGGCATTATTACAGCGCAGGAGGCAATCCAGAACTAAGATTCAATACAGACAATATACATGGACAATGTGTTTACTGCAATCAGCACAGACATGGAGCATTGTTAGACTATACCGAAAGGCTACCGAATAGAATAGGATTGTGTAAGTTTGAAGAACTAAAAAAGCTAAGAGACAAACCAATGAAGTATTCTATTCCTGAGCTTATCGAAATGAAAGTAATTTTTAAAGATAAAATAAAAAAGCTATAAAAAAATTAGGTAGAGTAAAATACTTTATTTAAAATTGCAGACATAAACTAAATTAAAAACTATGAATGAAAAACCAAACATTAAAAGAGTTTATCACCCATATACATTATGGGAAGATTATAAGCATGGGTTCTATGATAATTGTACAGGGTCAGATAAAGATGCTATGTTACTCAAATCTATAGAAATGTTTAATGATGAAATTTTAACTAAAAAATACATGAATAAAGTTATTGAAGCTTGGAAGTATTCATGCGAACAAAACTTAACTAATCCATCTATGAATAAGATAGCTTATATAGGACAAGGAGCTTGTTGTTTGTATGCAAGAGTTCCTTCAACTGTTACAATGGAGGCATGGAGTCATTTAACTGACGAAGTTAAAGAAAGGTCAAATAACATAGCTAAAGATGTTATAGATAACTGGAATAATAACAATAAAAAAATACAGCTATGCCTAAATATTATATAGATAAAACAGTTCTTGAAGCAGCTAAGGACAGGATTAAATACACTTTTGATAATTTTAAAAAAATATACGTTTCTTTTAGCGCAGGTAAAGACTCTACAGTTATGCTACACTTAGCAATGGATGAAGCAAAAAAAAGAGATCAAAAGATTGCTGTAATGATTGTTGATTTAGAAGGTCAATACAAACTAACTATAGAACACATAAAAGAATGCATAAAAGAATATGAAGATTTAATAGATTTGTATTGGATATGCTTACCGATTCATTTAAGAAATGCAGTTTCAGTATATGAGCCATTTTGGATGTGTTGGGATAAAGAAAAGAAAAAGGACTGGATAAGACCTTTGCCCGATAACTCTATAAGTGATGAAAATTACTTTCCATTTTTTACTAGAGGAATGGAATTTGAGGAGTTTGTTCCTGAATTTGGAGAGTGGTATTCTCAAGGAGAATTAACAGCTTGTTTAGTTGGTATAAGAACAGATGAAAGTTTAAATAGATACAGAACAATAGCTAGTGATTCTAAAATAACATATAATTCAAAACAATACACAACTAAGGTAACTGATAATGTATTTAATGTTTATCCTGTTTACGACTGGAGAACAGAAGATATTTGGATATATCATGCAAGGAATCCAAAAAAGAGATATAATAAACTTTATGAACTTATGCATAAGGCAGGTTTAGGAATACATCAACAAAGAATTTGCCAACCATACGGAGACGACCAAAGAAGGGGTTTATGGTTATTCCATTTAATAGAGCCTGAAACATGGGCGAAAGTTGTTGCAAGAGTTAATGGAGCTAATTCAGGAGCTTTATACATAAATGAAAGCGGTTCAATAACTGGGTATAATAAAATAACAAAACCCGATAACCATACATGGGAATCTTTTAGTATGCTTTTTTTAAATAGTATACCTGATATAACTAAAGAACATTTTTTAAATAAAATATATACATTTATAAAGTGGTGGGAAAACAGAGGATATGCTTTAGGTATACCTGATGAAGCTCCTTACTTATTGGAGGGTAAAAAGTTAGTTCCTTCTTGGAGGCGAATATGTAAATCTTTATTAAGAAATGATTTTTGGTGTAAAGGATTAGGTTTTACTCAGCACAAAACAGCAGCATATAAAAAGTATTTAGAACTAAAGAAAAAACAAAGAACAGAAGATAAATTTTTAAACGCAAAAAACTAAGATCATGAAATTAACAGAATTAGAAGAAAAGATTTTAAGTAATGCTCAAAATGATATTAGAGCGTTAAGATATTCGTCATTAGATAATAAAGTTCATATAATAAATGAATTAAAAAAAATGCTACATAACGAAAGTCCATTTAATACTGAGCCAGTAGATTGTGTCCTTTGGGTAAAGAATGATACTGTACACGCAAACGATTACAATCCTAATAGTGTAGCTCCTCCCGAAATGGAGTTATTAAGATTATCTATAGCGAGTGATGGATATACACAGCCAATAGTAAGTATGAAAGATGGAGAAGACACAAGAGAGGTTATTGATGGCTTTCATAGAAATAGAGTAGGTAAGGAATGTGAGGACATTCAAAAAAGAGTACATGGATATTTACCTGTAGTTACAATAAGAGAAAGTCAAAAAGGTCTTAACGATAGGGTAGCATCTACAATAAGACATAACAGAGCTAGAGGTAAACATGGAGTTGAAAGTATGAGTGATATTGTAGTTGACCTTAAAAAAAGAAACTGGTCTGATAAAAAAATATCTAAAGAATTAGGAATGGATGCTGACGAAGTTTTAAGATTAGCTCAAATATCGGGTTTAACAGAATTATTTGCAGATAAGGAGTTTTCAAAAGCATGGGAAACTGAGCCAATGACAAAAGTATCTTAATGCAATCTAAGAAATATAGTATAATAGAGAGCGTAGCTAATACCGTAATTGGGTTAGTTACCTCTTTTATTATTCAAATAATAATATACCCTTTGTTAGACATTCCAGTAACCATATCGCAAAATGTAATAATTACTTTTGTTTTTTTTATAGCTAGTGTATTGAGGGGTTATTTAATTAGGAGATATTTTAATAAAAAAGAATGAGCCTAAAGAAACCTAAACCTAGAGATTACGTTATCAAAAATATAAGACAAAAAAAATTACTATATTTACAGACGTGAACGAAGCATTCCTAAAAGAGAAACAGCAAGTAATAGAAACAGCTTGCAAGAATATTTGTAAGCATTCTGACATTTGGAAAGACTTAGCGCAGGAGGTAAACATATATTTTCTAACGAATGAGCTACCTAGTAACTTGAATAAGATAGATGGCTTTATTTTCGTGGTAGCTTATAAGATGTTTCATTTATCGGGATCGGAATTTAACCGTTTGCATTTTGATAATGTTTTACTAGAATCTACAGAACTTGATTACTTAAAGTTAAAAGATATTCCGTATATTAGTAACAACGTGTACAAAGAATACCTAGAGCAAGTTAAACAACTGGACGAAATGGAGCGTATTTGGGTAGAGGAAATAGTTAAAAGAAACCTATCTATAAAACTATTTTCAGACCATACAGGAATACACAGAGCAACAGCAAAGGAACGAATGGAAAGTATTTACAATAAATTAAGAAAGCAAAACAAATGAGCATAATTATAATATCAATTTTAGCTATACTAGCATGGACTAGCTTATTTAAACAAACCTTTACAACTAAGGAGGGTTTTAGATATGTTTACCAACCGATAAGTAAGATACTTTACACTTTAGACTTTAAGCCTTTGAGCTGCGCTTATTGTTTATCGTTCTGGACTGGCTTAACTTTTACTATTGTATTTATGGACTTATCTTATATGGTTATATTTTTATACTTTGCAAAACAAGACTAATGAATTACAGAGAACTTAAATGGGGAGCTTTAAAGAGCTATGCTACTAAGCTAGGTATAAATACTAAGGGCATGACTAAAGTTGTACTATTAGAGTGGTTGGATGCTATGCCAGATGTAGCGCATGGAATAGAAGAGTTAACACCATTTACAGGAATAAAACAACAGCACCCACTATTTGAGGAGATAAAAGACTATCTACCATACTTGAAAGCATATAAGAAACTGAATGCTATTAGTCGCGATCCAAAAGTAAACAAAGCAATAGCTACTTTATTCTTGAAGTACATAGAGGAGGATAAAAACATAAGATTAAACTTAGGTTGTGGAATATGTAAACAGAGATACTATCAAAGAATGATAGCAGGCTATAACAGACTAGTGGAGGAGTATGGAGGAGAACGTATATAGCTATTGTTTAGAAGTGCATGAGGACGGTCAACTTTACATGGTAACTGAATACATGAATGGTTATATTACGATATGGGCAGCGAATGCAACTATAGAAACAGAAGGTGAAGTATATTTTATAAATTTATATGAAGATTAAAAAGAAACACTATAAAGCTCTACAGTACGCCTCACTTATACAAAGGTGGAAATACTTGCCCAGTAACTTTATTTTTGAAGTGGTGCAAAATAGCGAGATAAACGAACAGATGTTAAACAGAATTAGAATAGAGCAGAATGGTAAAAGAATTTGAAGAAATGGACTGGAGCAAAGAATACACATATAAAAATAAAAAGATATACATAAGTCATGAGACTAAAAAGTATATTATCTGTTCTTTTAACGAGAACGGAGTAGGAAAGTTTAAACTAGAAAAGACTGAGTTCTATGGATAAGGAGCTAACACCTAAAGAACAAAAGTTTGCAGAGCTATGCGTAACACTAGGTAACCAAACAGAAGCGTATAGGCAGGCTTTTAAACCGACTAAAAAGGATGCTGAGTGGTTAAGAATTAATGCTTCACAGTTAGCAAACCAAACTAACATAAAACTAACTATCAACAAATTAAAGGGAGAGCTATCAGAAACTCATAAAATAGATAGAGCTTTTATACTACAGGGTTACTTACAAATTATAAGCGATGCAGACTATACCTTTCAATTAGGAGCAGACAATACGCTAACTAAGGAAGATAAGCAAGCGTTCTATAGGATCATGAACCAAACTAAGAACACAGACAAAATAAGAGCCTTAGAAGCAATATCTAAAATGATGGGATTGAATGAACCCGAAGTGATAGAGCATAAGCATACAATTAAAACACATACAACCTCTTGGAATACATAAGCTATCGGACACACTAAGCTATACAATCCACACGCTAAACAGCTAGAAATACATAAGGCACTAGAAACAGATATTAAATACTGTATTGTTTCAATAGGCAGGCAGTTCGGTAAATCTACACTAGGAGAAAACCAATGTATTAAATGGGCGTTAGAGAATGCTTCATGGCAAATAGGTTGGGTATCTCCTATCTATAAGCAAGCTAAGAAAGTTTTTAAGGACATGGAAAAGGCTTTACAGGGTAGTCCATTTGTAACCAGTATTAATAAGGGAGATTTAATAGTAGAGTTCGACACAAAAAGCTCTATACAGTTTTATAGTGCAGATGCCTATGATTCTATAAGGGGAGAAACCTTTGACGCTCTTATTTGCGATGAGTTTGCATTCTTTAAACCTGAGGCATGGAACGAAGTACTAAAAGCTACTGTATTAGTCAGAGGTAAAAAGGTACTTATCTTATCAACTCCAAAAGGCAAAAACCAATTTTACAATTTATTTAACCTAGCAGAGCATAATAGCAACTATATTAGTTTCAGAGGTAGCTCCTATGACAATCCATTTATTGATCCTGAGGAAATAAGAGAAGCAGAAAGGAACTTACCCGACCATGTATTTAAACAAGAGTATCTAGCAGAGTTCTTAGACAATGGGAGTAGTGTATTCAGAAATATAAAAGAATGCATTAAAACGTCTGTAAACACGTCTAGCCTTTATGCAGGTATTGACTTAGGTAGGTCGGACGATTATACAGTATTAACTATTGTAGACTCAAACAATGTTGAGGTATATTCTGAAAGGTGGCGCCACATGGAATGGAGCAGCATAATTAATAACATAGTAACCCAGTTAAATCACTACAGACCTAATACTTTAATCGAAAGCAACGGAGCACAGGATGCTATCTTTGAACAGATAAGAAACAAAGTAGCATATAACAAGAACTCAATACAGCCATTTGTAACCACATCCAAAAGCAAGCAGAATATAGTAGAGGACTTGATCGTAAAGTTTGAAAATAAGGATATAGGCATAATAGGGTACGACTGGCAAGTAAACGAGCTAGAAGTATTTACCTATGAATACAACCTAAAGACTAGAGCTATAAAGTACAGCGCACCTGTAGGCTTACACGATGATTATGTAATGAGTAGAGCAATATGTAACCACGCTTTGAAAACTATGAAAGCAAGCGGTAAGTATTTTGTATATTAATTATACAACTAAATTATTTTTTTACAATAGACTATTATGAGAATACCAAAGAGTTTAAAAGAGGTGCTAGTTAAAGACTACATTCAGATAAACAAAATAAGAAGTGCTGAGTACGACAATCCATTTACTAGGACTATTGACCTATTGTGTATTTTCAATAAGAGAGAGGACGTACTTAAATGCAAGCCTGCAGAGTTATCTATAGACCTTTCACACTTATTAGTAGAGCCTAGTAGAATACTTAAACAGTATTTTACTATTAACGGTAAAAGGTACGGAATAGTAAACCATATTAATGATTTAGAAGCAGGGCAATACATGAGCTTCACTACTTATCTAAAAGGATTTGCAGATAACCCTAACGTACACATAGAGCAGATGCCCGACATATTAGCTAGTGTTATATTCCCAGTTGATAAGAATAACAAAGTAATGGCAATAGAGCCTAGTTACTTTCGGAATCTAGCAGATGACATACGTAACACTATGTCTATAGAAGATGCGTATCCGATAGCTGTTTTTTTTTGCAATCTGTGTCGAGAATTAACGAAATGTACTCAGGACTATTTGAGTCGGAAACTGGAGAAGATGACAGAGGAGAGCAGGAACGCAATTATGGAGGTAGCGAAGGATTTGCAGAGCGATGGGGTTGGATTGCCACCCTCGATAATCTCTGCAATGGAGACTTTACAAAAAGACCCTACTACGAAAAGATGAACGTAATAGAGTTCTTAAATATTTGCAGCTTTGTAAAAGAGAAACAAAAAGCAGAAGCAGCACAGCGTAGAATGGAGGAACTAAAAAGAAGATGAAAGTAACGGACGTAAAAGATAGTAGTGTTATTCAAATTCTAAATGAGTTTGGACAGGAGATGCAAGATAAGCTAAAAGAAAAACTTGTAGAAAAGAAGGCTTATGTTTCTGGAGACTTAGCGGAACAAATACAATTTACAGCAGTAGTACTAGGAAATGCTTACGAGTTTACGCTTAGACTTAAAGACTATTACGATTATGTGAATAAGGGAGTAAACGGTACTAAGACAGTAAAGAATAACACACCTTACTCTTATACGTCTGCTTCTAAAATACCTTTTTACTTTGCTAAACAATGGATGAATAATAAAGGTTTATTTGTAGCTAAAGGAACTACGATAACAAGTTTAGCAGGAAAGTCATACAAGGCAGGAGATAGAGATAGTCAAGCCTTTGCAATGGCTACAAGTTGGAAACAGAACGGAATAAGAGGCAATAACTTTTACGATGAAGTAGTAACCCCTACTAGGTTAAAGATATTAAAACAGCACTTAGCAGCAGCCACAGGCGAGGACTTTGAAGATGTCATAGTCGCTGAATTTAAAAAGATACAATAATGGCAATAAATATACTAGCAAACCCTAAGGACTTTGCGCCAGTTTATAATAAAATGGAGTACTTAATAGAGTCCACTAATGTAGCAGAGCCTAACTTTGCTTATTTAGTAGACATCTATATAAACGGCTCAGTAACTAAAACAGTACGTTTAAGAATACCTGCAAGACCATCTGACAATAAGGGAAAGGTAGACATACATAGAGTGCTAGAGTCAGCTCTAACAAGCGATGTAGGTGATCCTACAGGAACAAATGGAACTTATGACGCTAGTAATAGCTCACTAACTTATATCGTTGAGTTCGGAGAGGAATACGGTACTACAGTAGTACAATACCCAAATGAGGAAACAGACATAAGCAGAAAGGCTTTTAATGCATCACTAGAGAAGCGACCTTTTATTAATTGGGATGTTACCGAGTATGAAATGGATGGCGTTACTAAGAAGTTTCTTACCAATATGCCAGACAACCATAAAGTATCTATTGAGTCACATGGATGGCTTTACTTTAAAGAGGATACTGCATTAACTATAGTTAGCGTTATTACATTTGACTCAGCAGGAGCAACTATTAACGCTTTTAAAATAGATGCCTCTACTACAAGCGCAGACATACAGTTTACTCCTAGCTCTCCTGCATCTTTAAATAATATTGATAATACTAATATATTGTTAGGCTCTCAGCCTATTATCACATCCGATGTAGCATATTACGAGGTATATGTTGGCGCACCTTCTCAAGTATCGGAAACTAGAACCTTTGTACTAGAGGAGTCTTGTAAATACAATACTAACACTTTAATCTTTCAAAACAACTTAGGCGCATTTGATAGCTTTACATTTTACTTAGGAGATATGTCTATGACTGACATAGAACGCAAGGACATGAAGGTAAATGTAGATACTGTAGTAGGCAATGATATAGTGTACTCAATGAATGAGCGCGAAAAGGTAACATACTACACAAAGAAAAGCGAAACTATTAAGCTCATGTCTGACTGGATAACAGAGGAGGAAAGCAACTGGCTACTAGAGTTGATGTCTAGTCCTGAGATATACCTACAGGAAGGTAACGAACTTACAGCAGTAGCTAAGATTAAAGCAACTAACTACACTAAAAAGAAAGTAGTAAGGGATAAGCTATTTAAAATAGATGTAGAGCTAGAGCTAGGTTATGATGACTACAGACAAAGAATATAAATGGTAAAAGAGAAGTTAATAATAGAAGGAGTTGACATTCCAATAGACAAAGGCATAAGTACAGTCTTAACTTTTAGCATTAAGGATATACAGCAACCTGACAAAGTAAAGTCTAGCTTTAGTAAGACTATTAAATTACCGGGAAGTAAAGCAATAAATGACAAGCTAAATTTTATATTTGAGGTAAACTCTGACTCTACATTTAACCCTAACTTAAAACTAGATGCTGTTTATTATCAAAATGACATCGCAGTATTTAGCGGTTTTATCCAGTTAAAAGACATTCACAAAAAAGACTATAACCAAGTAGAATATAGCGTAGTATTGTTTGGAGAAACTGCTAACATATTTAGAGAATTAGGAAACAAGTTCTTAAATGACTCGGGTATGAACTGGCAAGAGCTAGACCATGACTATACAAGAGTTAACCAAGAGAACAGTTGGGATACTAGTTACATACTTAATGGAGTGGTTACTCCTTTTGCTTTAGGAGAGGGATACGTTTACCCAATGATCAACTACGGTAACGACACAGATATAGATAGATACGATGTTACAGAGATGTTTCCTGCTGTTTTTGCAAAAGAGTATATAGATAGAATGTTTTTAGATGCAGGCTATACTTATAGCTCTAACTTTTTTGACGCTTCATTATTTAAACACTTAATTATACCTTTTAACGGTAAAGAGTTTAACCCAACAGAAACAGACTTGAGTCCTAGAAGAGTGCAAGCAAATACTCCTTTATATGTAGATACAGGAACGGATAACTTTAGCATAGACACTAGCTCAACTCAAAACGGAGACGAATCAGTTAAAAAAGTTAGAATGACTAACTCTATACTAGATGCCAATGCTCAATATAACACTACTACAGGAACGCTAACAGTAGGAGCAACTGGCTACTATAGAATAACTTTTGAAATATTTCTACAAGCAGAAGTTACTCCACAGTCAGGAACTGCATTACCTACAGATGTAGTCGTAAACGGAAACTCTAGATTTAAGAATGACTTTACTATTCAAGTAAATGGAACTACAGTAAACACAAATGCAGCTTATATATTTGCTAATAACTTAACTCCTGCGGTAACTTATCAAACAGCAAACCCTAGCACTTACCCAGATGCAAACTTTACTACTCCTGCAAACCCTCACAACTTTAATCCTCCAAATAGGTATTTAGTTAGTGTAGATCTAAATTTAGATGCAGGAGATACTGTACAGTTATATAATACTCAGTCATGGACATGGAATCAGTTTACATCGGAAACATCTAACCCATTTCCATATTACGAAAGATTTACTACAGTTGGCTATGACGCTACGTTTAAATCTATCTTACTAGGTGGATCTATTTCTTTGGAGGTACTAGATAGACCTTATGTAGAGAATGACAGTATAGAAATGGTTGCAGCTATTCCTGACAAGGTAAAACAAAGAGACTTTTTAACGTCTATTATAAAGATGTTTAACCTCTATATGATACCTGATGAAAATAACCCAAAGAATATAATTATAGAACCTAGAGAGGACTTTTATACTACAGATATAATAGACTGGAGCAACAAGTTAGATTATTCTCAGGAGCATACTTTAACACCTACAGGAGTAACCAATAAACAAAGATACATATACACTTATAAAAAAGATACAGACTACTATAATAAGAAATACGAGAATAGTTGGTTAGATATTTACGGAGTCAGAAATGTGTACCTAGAGAATGACTTTAATAAAACAGACCATAAAACGGAGCTTATATTTTCGCCTACTCCAATGGTAGGGCAATTAACTAACGATAGAGTAGTTAGTACTATAATAGATGTAGACCAAACACTACAACAAAAGACTATTAAAAGTAATATAAGAATAATATACTACTCAGGGTTAAAAAATACTGTAGTTAATTGGGAGCATACCTCTAGCTTTGGGTTTGCTAATTTAAAAAGTGTTTATCCTTATGCTGCACATTTTAATGATCCATTTACCCCGACTATAGATATTAACTTTGGCTTACCTAGAGAGATATACTACGATAACACCTACGGTAGTATTACGGTAACAAATAACAATTTATACAACGCATACCACAGAAAAGAATTAGAACAGCTTACAGACAAAGATAGTAAGATATTTAAAGGATATTTTTTGTTAAACCCTACAGACATAATTAACCTATCTTTTAGACCTACTTACTTTTTTGATAATGAATACTGGACTTTGCACAAAGTTATGTATGCAAGCTCGGAATACAAGCCTAGCAAATGCGAGTTTTTAAAACTAAAAGCAGTACCTACTCCAACGGTTATAACTGAAGAAATTATAGGAGTAGGCAGAGGCTTTATAGGAGATGAGGAAGCTCCTAAGATGTTTCAAGATGTATTGTCTGGAAACAATATACTAAACATGAAGTCTAGCCACGTGGATGGATTAGACAACTTTATAGACAAGTCTGCAATGTTTGTAGACATTAAAGGAGACAATAACAAGGTATTCACAGGAAGTAAAAACATAACTATTCAAGGAGACAACAACGTAATAGAATCTAACCTAGAAAACATAACTCTAATTAACACCAACAATGTAACAGTAACGGAATCAAATATAACTTACATTAACGGACAAAAGAAGGGAGGCGATGGCATACTATTAGTAACCTCAGGAACTTATAGCCAAGACTTATCTATTGTAGGTTATGAAGCAGACTGCACTAGTGGAATAGTAACCATAAACCTAGCAGAAGGACTATACGAAGGCTATGAGCAAACCTTTAAAAAGATAGCAGGAGACAACGACCTAGTAATAGATGCAAGGTTTATAACTGGCTTAGTTGAAAGCGATGCAAGCATAAGAATAACTAAAATAAATGATAGTGTAACTCTATACTATAATGGAGTAGATTATAACATAAAATAATATGGCTTATATACAAGACAACCCAGCAGAAGAAACAGGCTTTGTAACTACAGACCTACTACTAGCAGGAGCTACGTTTGCCTCTTCAGTATTGGATGTGGATGGCTTTACGCAAGTGCAAACAGAAATAAATGCCTCTCATGATGGCACTATAGAAATATTCTTTTATTCAGATGTAGCAGCTACCGATGTAGTAAGAACTTTGACTATTCCTTATGTAGCTGCTAATGGTTATCAGTTTTTTGCTGCTCCTGCTTTTGTTAACTTTATAAAATACGAGTTTACTAATGATGCAGCAGTAACTCAAACAGATTTTTATTATACAACCAAATTAACTAGGACAGCGGTAGAACCTCAACTATTAACTACTGGAGCTTTTATAAGTCCTGCAATGGTTACTAGCTTAAATAGAAGCATACTAACAGGCTTAGACCCCGATGGAAGTTTTATGAATGTGCTGACAACTAGGGCAGGGAATTTAGATGTAACTATAGCAGATGCAAACGATGGCTTCAATGCAAAGGTAACTCCTGGACAAAGTTTAAAGGTAGCAGATCAAACTCACTTAGTAGGCGAGGCTTATGGTGATGCTGCGCTACTAACAGATAAGTACATTATAACACTAGCCAACGGAGGAACTCAAGACGCATCTGTTTCTGGACAGTTAGAAATGAAAACCAACACGACAGCCAACGGTAGTGTAAAGATTCAGACTACAGACGTAGCTAGGTTTATCCCTGCTAACTATAACACTACACATCATGCGGTTACTATTCCAGAGTTTCCACGAGCTACAAATAACCTACGAAGATGGGGAGCTTTTAACGAAGCAGATGGCAACCCTATTAATGGAGCTTTTGTACAGATACAAAATGGGGTTTGGTCGGTAGGTCATGCAATAAATGGAGCTATAACTTTAATAAACCAATCTAGTTGGACAGGAAACGGAGCAGCTACATTTAATGCTGACGCACAGAATGCTCAAGTATACGAAATAGAATATAATGCAGGATCAATAAGGTATACGGTAAACGGTAGAACTATTCACAAAGTAGGACTATTAGCAACTCCATACGCTGCGGATATTCACTTTCCTAGTAGCATGGTTAACGAGAATAATGGAGGCTCTACTACTAATGTAGATTTATTTTTAAGAGCAGGAGCTATTTATACGCTAGGAAAAGGAGAGGGAGTGGCTAGACCTAAGTTTATAACTGGAACGACTACAGGCACAGTAATTAAGACAAGTCCTGGCAAGCTAGAGCGCATAGTATTTTCAAGGGATGGAGTAGGTACGTCTACCTCAACTTTGGAAATATACGATGACAATGTAACACCTCCTGCAGCATCTACTCAAGTGGGTAGAATAGACCTTACAGGAGATGGAGCAAGCGAAATTGAATACGATTTTATTTTTAACAAAGGACTAGTAATAATAATAAGTACAAGCGGTGGCGGTGGTACTTTAGGAACTACAATAACATTCGATTAAGATATGGCAGAAAATACTATAAGTTTAAAAGTACTACTAGAGGCAGATACTGCCAACATGAAGCTCGGGCAACTAGAGGAACACTTTGCTCAGTTACAGGAGGCAATAAGAGAAGTACCAAGAGGCAGTAAGGCTTTTGATGACTTGTCGCATTCTATCGCACGTACTAGCGCAGAAATTAAGAACATAGAGCTAGGCTTTGAAGGACTAGATAGAGAAGGGGTAGCTAGTCAACTAGGAGGTCTAGCAGGAGGTATAGGCGAAGTTACAGCTAGCTTAGTTTTAATGGGTGGCGAGAATGAAACAATGCAAGAAATGGCAGCTAGTATAGAAAAGGCTATGGCTATTTCTATGGGTTTCAAAGGAGCAATAGAAGGACTAAGTGCAGCCAGTAAACTTTATAACAATCTACTCAAGCAGGGTAAAATACAGGTAATGGCTAAAGCAGCAGTAGAGAAAGTAGCTGCTGTAGGAACTTGGTTACTTAATGCAGCTAATAAGGCATTGAATACCACGATGAAGATGAACCCTATCGGTTTAGTAGTTATAGCTTTAACTGCTGTAGTCGGAGCTATTATATATTTTAAAGATGAAATATGGAGTTTAATTAAAACTGCTTTAAAACCTTTCCAATTTGCGATAGATGCTGTAGTAGATGCTTTGCAATGGTTAGGTATAATGGAGTCAGATAGTGCAATAGCTACTAGAAAAGCAGAGGAGGAGAAAGCAAAAGCAGCAATAGAAAGCGCAGAGAAAAGAACAGAGGCAACTGAAAAGCTAATTGAAGCTCATAAGAAAATGACCGACAGCATTGTCGAGGACATGGACTGGGAAATTAGGAAAAGGAAAGCAAACGGAGATGACACAAAAGAGATAGAAGCAGATAAATTACAGTTTCTTATAGATTCAGCTAAGAAGCAAAAAGAACTACAACAGCAAAAAATAAAAGACTTAGCAGCTGAGGAATGGGCAAGGCTCAAGTCTGGTAAATTTACTTTAAAAGGTTTAAAAGAAACAGCGGAGGGAATAAAACAGGCTTTAGACGAGGGAATAGAAGCAACTGAAACTGTAAAAGAGCTAGAGCGAGAGGTAACTATAAATCAAATAACAGAAAACAAAAAGCGTAGAGATGACGCAAAGAAAGCAGCAGAAGATAAAAAGAAAGCAGCAGCAGACCAAAAGAAGATAGACGAGAAAGCAGCAGCAGATGCTATTCAATTAGAAAAAGAAAAGAACCAATTACTAGAAGATTTAGAAGCAAAAGCAATAGAGGATAAAACTACTAGAAGTTTAGCAGAATTAGAAATAGCTCAGGAAAGGGAAAGACAACAACTTATAGAAAAGTACGGAAAAGACACCGAGTTAATGTTAGCTCTGGAGGAGGAGCAGCTTCTACAAATGAATACTTTAATAGATGGTATTGAGCAAGAGGCAAGAGATAAGAAAGCAGAAGCAGATAAGCTAGCTAAAGAAAAAGAACTACAAGACATTCAAGATATTGCAGATGCTAAACAGAAAGCAAGGGAGGAAGGTCTAGTAGCAGCTACTCAGGCAATAGATTCTCTTTCTAGTCTAAATGAAATGGCTTTGCAAAATGACTTAAAAAATGCAGGAGATAATGAGAAGCTAAAAGAGCAATTAAGAAAGGCAAGTTTTGAACGTGAAAAGAAACTAAACATAGCAATGGCTTTAGTAAATGGCGCACAAGCTCAAATGTCTATACTAGCACAAACACCTAAAGCAGATTTTGGAATCGCTACAGCTATAGCAATGGCAGCAGCAGCAGTAACAACCATAGCGCAGATAGCAGCAATTAAAGCTACATCCTATCAAGGTGGCGGTAGTCCTGTAGCTTCTGAGTCTCAAAATGTAAGTGCAGGAGGAGCAGGCGCAGCAGGTGGAGGAGCAGCAATAACTCCAGTAAGTAACACTAGCACAATACTAGGAGGGCAAAAAGTATTTGTAACTGAAACAGACATAACAGAAACACAAAACAATGTAAGCGTAATAGAAGAAAGCGCTACTTTTTAGGCACAAAAAAAGCAAGTGCTGTAACACCTGCTTTCTGACCTACTCCAATAGGATTTAATTTCTATGACAAAATTATAACACAAATATAATAAAAAAATTTAAATAAACAACACAATGGAAAAAATAGAAGTATTTGAATTAGTAATAGACACAGATGACGAGTCTGGAGTAACTGCTATAGCTTTAGTAGACCAACCTGCAATAGAGTCTAATTGGATGGCATTTAGCAAACAGTCGGAGTATAAGTTTAATATTAAAGACGAGGAGAAAAGAATTATAGAGGGTTACTTTATGGTAGCCGATTTACTTATTCCACGAATAGGAGAAAATGGCGAAAAGTTCTTTGTAAAGTTCTCAGCTAAGACTATTGAGCAAATTAGAGAAAAGCAGAGCAGACTAGGTTTAAACAATAACTTTAATTTAATGCATGATCCTAGACAAATTGCAGAGGGCGTTTATATGTTAGACAACCTTATCATAGACAACGAACGTGGCAAGGTAGCTCCAAAAGAATTTGAGAAAGTACCTAACGGTAGCTTGTGGGGTTCTGCTAAAGTTGATAACGATGAAATATGGAATTCCATAAAAGAAGGAGAGTTCACAGGCTTTAGTGTAGAAGGTATGTTTAAACAGCTTGAGCCAGTTACAATGGACGAAGATTTGATTAATAAACTAAGGGAAATAATACTAGGTTTTGAAAAAAGTATAGATGACAATGTACAACTTAATAACAAACAAACAATAGATAATATGAGTAAAGAAACTTTAGACAAAGTAAAGAGCTTAATTTTTGGCGAAGAAGTAAAGGAGGAAACTACTCCAGAAGTAACCAAAGTAAAGCTAATGGCTGCTGAGTTAGCAGATGGTACAATGGTAAACATCGAGCCTGCATTAGAAGTTGGTGCAATGGTAACTGTAGAAGTAGAGGGCGAAGTAGCTCCAATGCCAAACGGAGATTATCCACTAGCAGACGGAACAGTAGTAACTGTAATGGAGGGAGCAATTACCGACATTAAAGAAGTAGAAGCAGAGGAAGAGGAAGCAATGGAAACAGAAGCGACTCCAGAGCCTAAAGCTGAAACAGTAACAGAGGCTAAGATTAGAAAGATTATTGAATCTACTGAAACAGTATTTAACGAGCAATTTGCTAAAATCTCTGAGGAGCTAGAAACTGTAAAAGCAGAGTTTGCTAAATACAAAGCAGAAGCAGACACAAAAGAGAAAGCTATGTTTTCAGCAGTAGAGGAGTTAGCAAACGAGTCTAGCGTAGCACCAATTAAAAAGAAAAGAAGCGGAGTAATTTCTCCTAAAAAGAAATCAATTTTTACAAAATAAATAAACATTAAAATTTAGAATTATGGCATTTAGCTTAGGAACATTATCAGCATACATAGAAGATCAAGACTTTCCATTGATTGCACAGATGCAAGCAACTGGAGGACTAGCAGAAGTAGCTGACATTCAAACAGGAATTAAAGGAAGCTCTAACCTACAGTTTTTATCTACAGACGTTGTCTTTGGATCTGACTCATGCACACGCACAGGAGCAGACACAACTAGCCTGACACAGCGAACAATAACTGTCGGAGCTATTGCAGTATCTGAGGATTTATGTATTAAAGACCTTAACGGATATTGGGCGCAAGTTCTAGTAAAACAAGGAGCAGCAGGAGAAGAGGAAATGCCTGCAGAAATTGAAGCGGTATACATGGAAAAGAAAATGAACGCTTTACAGAACCAACTCACTATCTCAGATTTTCAAGGAGATACATTAAGTGGCGTGAACAACCTTTCGTACTACGATGGTCTTTTGAAAATTGTAGATGCAGGTGCGCCAGTAGATGGTAACACAGGAGCGGTAACAGTAGCAACTGGAATATCAAGCTCTAACGTACTAGACATCTTAGATGGCATGTGGGAGTCTATTCCTGACAATATCTCAGAAGCAGACGACTTGTCTTTATTTGTACCTACATCAGTTTATAAGAAATATGTAGTAGCTCTTAAAAACGCTAACTTATTTCACTACTCAGGAGATGGCGAGCAAGTAAACCTTTATGGAACGAATGTAGCTTTACGTTCTACAGTAGGATTGCCAGGAGCAGCAGGAAGCGAGAGAATGATTTTAACTAGAAACTCTAACATCGTAATAGGAATGGATGGAGATGCTGACGAGGATGCAATGAAAGTTAGACTTGACCCTGTTACTGAGAAAAACATTTTCTTCGATGTTACTTTCAAAAGAGGAGTACAAGTACGATTTGTGGACGAAGTAGTAGAATTTACATTAGTACCTTAGTAGTACTTTAACAATTAACTAAGAGAGGGGTGGGTAAAGTGCCTAACCCCTTTTTTTATAAACACTAAAAAAAATATAACATTATGGCATGTGCATTAACACAAGGTAGAGCGATTGACTGTAGGAACTCCACAGGAGGAATTTCTGAGGTATTGATTGCTAACTTTGGAGATATAACAATAGACACAGTAGCAGCAGGAGTAATTACAGGATTGACTCAAGCAGGAGCTACTAACTTTTACCGTTATTCTCTAGAAAAAGAAAACGGAAGTTTAATTGAAACTCATACAGGAAGTTTAGAGAATGGCAGTAACTTTTACGATTCAGTTTTAGACTTTAATACTAAGAACTTAACAGCATCAGAGAACGAGGAGCTAACACTTTTAGACCAAGCTCAGTTATTCGTGATTGTTAAGGATATGAACGAAAAATATTGGACAGTCGGAGCTTACTACGCTGCTGATAAATTAACAGGAACAGCAGTTACAGGCGCAGCATTTGGAGACCACAACGGATATACCTATAGCATCACTGCTAAGGAGAAAGCAAGAATGCTAGAAGTAGATTCTACAGTAATTGCAGGTTTAACAATTGCATAGTTTTAACCAACTAATTAAGGGGAGGGTAGCATTAATTTGTTACCCTTTTTTTATGCTTAAAAATAAAATACTTACAAAAAAATTAGGTTTTGTCAATAATTCGCTAGAGCCATTTTAAAGCGTTTTAAGACACTTTCGACTTTCGCTAGTATGCTACTATTAAAAAAAATAGTTCGTTAAAAGCCTATTTTTATTGGGCTGTAGAGCTAAAAATAATTAGTTAAAAATTAGGTTTATTAAAATATTATTATTAAAGGCATTTATTTTATACAACTATTAATTTTTTTTACAATAGATAATATGGAACTAAAAAAAGAGTTTTTAAAAGGCGGTACAGTTCACCATAAAGTGGTAGGGCATGTTACAATAGTAAACGATTCAAAACAGTTTG
>WLWF01000651.1_pt1 | contig 32494 bp, 46 predicted proteins | sample 6718331 | NCBI WGS metagenome assembly WLWF01 (sample SAMN12718692, study PRJNA515312) | sponge metagenome | isolation source: marine sponge | host: Mycale hentscheli | place: New Zealand: South Island, Marlborough, Capsize Point | collected 2003-05-01 | reverse complement strand
TGTAGGCTTTTTACATAGACCCGAGTATTACGGCGAGACTATGGACGAGAACGGGAACGACTTAACGGGTAAGGGCGAGTTTATAACGGCTAAAAATAGAGATGGCGAAATTGGTATTATACAAATGGAGGTTAAACTCCCGACCTCGGAATGGAATAGTTACGACCCTTATATCGCTAACTTTGAACAACCAAAACAAGAGTATGAGCCTTTTTAAATTACCAAAGCCTAAAAAGTGCAAAAATTGCGGGGACAAATTTACCCCGCACAAGACGACCCAAATAGTTTGCTCTCCAAAATGCGCGATCGAATACTCTAACGCAAGGATTAAAAGAGAGGCGCAAAAGAAAGCAAGAGCCGAAAAAAAGAAAGGCAAAGAGGCGTTACTTACTTTAAGCGATTATAAAAAAAAAGCGCAAGCAATGTTTAACTCGTATATCCGAGAGAGAGATAAAAATAAGGGTTGTATATCTTGCGGGACTCCATTAAATAATCGAAAGTTTGACGCGGGGCATTTTTACCCAACGACTTACGAGGGGTTGAGGTTTAACGAGCAAAACGTATTTGGTCAATGCGTCCCTTGCAATCGCTCCAAAAGCGGAAATTTGCACGAATACCGAAAAAATATAACCCAGAGGATAAGCGAGGACGACCTCGATTGGTTAGACAATAACCGATATATACCTTTAAATATGACCAAAGAGGAGTTAAAAGACTTATATACTGAGTATCGGATTAAGTTAAAAGAACTAAAAAAAGCAAATCAATAAATTAAATTTGTGTTAATACAAGTTTATTTTGTATATTGCCAATTATTAATTATAAAACATAACAAAAATGACAAAGAAAACTAACATTTTCGAGGCGTTAAATAGTATTAACGTCAACGAGAAAACAGAAAAAAAGGGAAATTTAACTTATTTGTCTTGGGCTTGGGCTTGGGCTGAGGTTAAAAAACAATTTCCAGATATGCAAAGAACGGTTTACGAGCAAGAAAACGGTATTAATTACTTTACCGACGGGCTAACGGCTTGGGTAAAGGTTGGCGTTACAATTAACGGCTTAGAGCATATCGATTATTTGCCAATAATGGATTTTCGTAATAAGTCAATACCCGCCGATAAGGTTACGAGTTTTGACGTAAATAAGGCAATCCAACGAAGTACAACCAAGGCGTTAGCGTTGCAAGGATTAGGTCTTTATATTTATGCGGGCGAGGACTTACCCGAGGGATACGTTGCTCCAGAGCCTAAAAAGCCGAGTTTAGATACTAAGCGGTTAAATAACGCTTTAAAATCTATTGAGGCGGGTAACTATACTCTTGATAAACTATATAATAATTTTGATCTAACGGACGCACAACGTAAAAAAGCCGAAAATTTTACGTCCAAGTTGGCGAGTAAGTCAACCGAGGAGTCGGAAAACTATACCCCCGAACAAATAGAGGCTTTAAACTCAAAAGACGAGGAAATTAAGAGGGTATTAGATACAAATCAAGACGAACAAATCAACCTTAAATATATTTAATTATGGAAAATTTACAAGTACGTTGCTCGGAATTATTTAAACTAATGACAAAGAGCCGAAGTAAAAGCGACCCCTTGAGCGAGACAACTAAGTCTTGGATTAACGAGAAAGTTAAAGAGGTATATTTTGGTATTAGACCCCAGATAAGTAATAAATTTATCGAGAAAGGGTTAACCAACGAGGATAAGGCGATCCAAATGCTTAACGACGTCCGTTTTATGGATTGGCGTAAGAATGAGGAAAGGATAAATTTACCTTGGTTAACGGGCGAATGTGATATAAACGCCGACGATAGGATTATCGACATAAAATGCTCTTGGTCTTTTGAGACTTTCCCAATGTTTGAGGACGAGGGTAAGAAAGCGGTTAAAAAATCGGGTTACGATTGGCAACTTAGGGGGTATATGCTCCTTTATAATAAGCCAAAAGGCGAGGTTTGTTATTGTTTAACCCAGACCCCAAAGGATTTATTAACGCCTTGGGACGATATTAAACTCCATAACGTCGACCATATAGACCCAAACGATAGGATTACGAGCGTAATCGTTGAAAGGGACGAGGAAATCGAAAAGGATATTAAAAAGCAATACGAGCAAGCTAACGCGTATTATAAGGAAAGGTTGGCGGAACTACAAAACAAAAATAAAAAACAATTAGAATGGATTTAAAAGGACAAATAATTAAGATTTTCCCAAAGAAACAAGTAAGCGAAAAGTTTGCTAAACGGGAGTTTGTAATTGAGACGGGAGACAAGTACCCGCAAAAGATACTTATACAACTTACGCAAGATCGTTGCGAGTTAATCGATAGATTTGCCGAGGGCGAGGAGGTTACCGCTCATATAAATTTAAGAGGGCGAGATTGGACGAGCAAAGAGGGCGAGGTTAAATATTTTAACACAATTGAGGCTTGGAAACTTGAGAACGAAAGCGCTAACAATTACAACCCTCAAAACGGGCATTTTAGCACGCAAGAGGCAAAGGTTGCGGTAAGCGCTCCAGACCTTAACGAGAGCGACGATTTACCTTTCTAAACTCTAAGATATGAATAAGCAAATAACAAAGGCTCAATTAGTTAATTTAACCAAGGATTGCCAAGGGATAATTAACGACCATATCGAGGAGCATAATTTAAGCGTCCACGCTTTCGCGAAGTTGTGCGGGATACACCCAAACCAATTGTACCTTTTTTTGAGAGGCGAGCGAGGGTTAAACCTTACAACAATGCAAAGGATCGGAACAATTTTAAACGATTAAATAACTAAACGGGGGTTAATAGCCCCCTTTTTTTTAAATAAAAAAATGATAAAAGTAAATAGTTTAAGCGGGGGTAAAACCTCGAGTTATATCGCTAAAAATTACCCCGCCGATTATAACGTTTTCGCCTTGGTAACGACAAACGATAAAAATTGCTTATTTCCAGATAAAAAACTTAGGCAAATAGTAAGCGACAAGATAGGGCGCGAGTTTATCGGTACTCTTGAGGAGGATACAATTATTTATACTATGTTAGACCTTGAGCAATTTATCGGGTCAAAAATTAATTGGGTTGTTGGTAAGACATTCGACGAGATAATTAACCGAAACGGAAAGAAATATTTACCTAATGTTATAGCAAGATTTTGCACTACTGATATGAAATTACAACCTATATTTGATTGGTGGGATAGTAATTTTAACGAGGTTGTCGAGCAACGTATCGGTTTTAGAGCAAACGAACAAAATCGCGCTAAATCAATGCTCGAAAAAACAAATAAAAACGGCAATCTGGAGTTTAAAAAAATTATCGGAAAGCGAAAAGGTATAACAAACCAAAACAAATGGGCGAGTATTGAATGGCAAAAACCCGTTTTTCCATTAATTAAGGATAATATATACAAGGATACAATCGAGAAATATTGGTCGGATAAACCCGTAAGGTTTGCATATATGAATAATTGCGTCGGTTGTTTCCATAGAAACCCCGTTTTATTAAAACATATGAGCGAGCGACACCCTAATAAATATCAATGGTTTGTTGACCAAGAGAGCGATACGGGATACGGTACGGTAAGATTTAAAAAAGAGGCGACTTACGAAAAAATTAGAGGAATGTTAAAACAAACTAAATTATTTGACGACGATTTCAACGATTGCGATAGCGGTTATTGCGGTCTTTAATATTATGAAACAATATTATTATATAAATGCCGATAACGAGGAGGTTTTAAACCTTGAGGCTTTATTACAACGCGCTTTTGATTACGAAATAAGCGAGGAGAGTATAACAAAAGCAATAAAATTTTTAAATAAACATATTAAAATTAACCCCTTAAAAAATGAATAAAACAACAAATAAAACTTGGGACGAAATGTATAATTTTTTGAAATGCCAAGATAATTGCGCGGTATTTGGCGCGGGTTTTAGAGTTAAAGACCTACATTATACCCTCAATAAATATAACTCAATGATCGGACACCATAACCCAGACGATAGACCCAAAAGTTTATATTGTCAATCCTTAAAGGGGTCTCTGGAGCGCATATATAACGCTTATAAAGAGGGTAATATTGACCCCGTTAATACAACGATAGAGCGACCTTTTGCAACGAGGATAATATAATTAATTAAAAATTACGTTATATTTGTTAAGTTATGTTTAAAGTTAAAGGGGGGGCTATCTTTTTATTTAGTTTAAGCGCAATTTGAGACCATAATACGCCCCCCTTTTAATGAATAAGACTAAAATAAGTATATGAGTAAGTTAAAAAACATATTAAAAACCTTATCCAAGGTATTACAATTAACTCTTGGGGTTGTTCTTTTCGCCTTTATTTGCGCGATCTGGGTAACTGATAGGCTTATCCACGTAATACTAATACATAAAAGCCACGAAAGGCTCGGGTTATGGGATAAAAACAAGGATAATATACGCTTTGCAATTGCTCGATTAGCAATTATATTAATTCCAATATTGATTTATAACGCTTTAAAATAACCTTATAAGACGATATTAAGTATAATAATATTATGGCAAAAAAATCGACGAAAACCGACATACTAAAAAAGGCAATGATTAAAGCCCTTGAGAAATCCCTCGGGATTGTTACAACGGCAACTAAGCAAGTCGGGATACATAGGTCGACCCATTACGATTGGATTAACGACGACCCAGATTATAAAAAGCAAGTCGAGGAAATCGAAAATATTGCCTTAGATTACTCAGAAAGTAAACTTTTTGAGGGTATCGGAGAGGGCGATAAGACCCTTATAATATTCCATTTAAAGACCAAGGGTAAAAAACGCGGTTATACTGAGCGTAACGAAATCGAAGTTATTAAGGACGAGTTAGACCTTACGGGTATAACGGACGAGGATTTAAAACGATACCTTGAGGACAATAGCGGAGACAATGACCAAGCAACAAAAGATTAAACAACTATTTTATTACGAACTGCTAAGGCGCGATTTTTGGGAGTTTTGTCTTTATTACGATAAGGATTTTTTTACTAAGCGCTCATTTTTAAAGGACGTCGCGGACGGTTTCCAACGTATCGAGCAAGGCGATATTAATAGCCTCTCGGTTTCAATGCCTCCCAGAGCGGGCAAATCTTATATAACAACCTTATTTTGCGCTTGGGTATTAGGGCGCAATCCTAACGAGTCCGTTATGCGGAATACTTGCACCGCAACCCTATACTTAAAGTTTAGTTACGACGTAAGGAACGTATTAAAAACGTCCAAATTTAAGACGGTATTTACTAAGGTAAAACTCTCCGAGGATAAGGCTAACCTATTGGGTTGGAATACTAACCAAAGCCGACAAGTCGGTTATTTTGGCGCGGGGGTTGGAGGTACAATTATCGGTTTTGGAGCGACTAAATTAGCCATTACCGACGACCTTTATAGAGGTCTTGAGGACGCATTAAGCGACAATACAAACGATAAAATTATTACTTGGAAAGAGGCAACCCACGACTCAAGGCTCGAGCGTAATTGCTCAACGATTGATATTGGGACGCGTTGGAGCGTTAACGACGTTATAGGTAAAAACATAGTCGACGAGCGTTACGACGAGAGTATTATTATCCCCGCTCTTGATCTGGAGGGCGAGACATTTTGCTCCGACGTAATGACAAGCGAGCAATATAAGGATATACGAGCAAGGATTAACCCCGATATTTGGAGCGCTGAGTATATGCAATTGCCCGTTGATATGAAAGGGCGATTATTTGGAGACCTTAAAAAGATTGATTTAAACGAGTTTAAGGATCTTAAAAACCAAGTCGAGGGTTATATTGGATATATAGACGTAAGCGACCAAGGCGCGGATTATACGGCTCTTGCAATTGGGGCTATCTTAGGCAACGAGGTCTATATTGTCGACTATCTATTTACCCGAGAGAATACCGATATAACAATCCCTTTTTGCGCTAAAAAGTTGGAGCAATGGGACGTTAAATATTGTCGGGTTGAGTCTAATAGTATGGGCGCAATGTTTGCAAGGCAACTCGATAAATTGACTAAATGCCGTATCCTCCAAGTCCACAATACCAAAAATAAAATTACTCGTATAATAATGGAGTCCGCTTTTATACTTAATAATTTCGTATTTGTTAATAATGAGAGTCGAGAGTATTACCAATTTATACAAAACGTTGAGGCGTTTAGTAAAGAGGGCAAGAACAAAAACGACGACGCTCCAGATTGTACGGCGGGATTGAGTACTTTTATAAGATCATTATTTCCAAAAAATTACGCTTAATATTTAACGTATTATAAATAATATTTGCTTGCCTCTTGACGACTATAAGATTAATTTATATATTGCGTTAATTATCAATTTTAAACATAACGACAATGTATTATTTAGAGACAAGACAAAAGGATTACCAATTTAACAACCTTAAAGATTTATATAAAAAGGTTGACGAGTTGGACGAGATTAACGTAAATTATGAGGCTTTCGAGGATTGCGAAATTTGTAACGGAGAGGTTGAGGTCGACGTATTAGTTAATTATTGCTCCAGACCCGTAAGCGATTGTTGCGGGGGTTGTACGGAGCGGTTTATTTGCGACGATTGCGAGGACGGTAAAATTGAGTTTATGTTATGAAATCAACAATAATAAATTTAATTAGGTTAGAAAAATATAACCGAAATAAAGCGGTTGAGCATTGGATAAACGGCAACCATAAAAAAGCATTGCGCATATTTAGAACGCTCAACAAAACGTTTAGTAAGGAGGATAAAATTATTATAATCCAAGCCTCGGAAATCGTTAACGGACACGACCATTTCTATAAGGCTATCGGAAAAGATACGGACAATATCGTTGCAAAAGCCTCTTATATTATAACTAATTTTATTGGTAATTATGTATAAAAAAAATAACGATCTGGAGAGTATAGTCGTCCATTTAGGGATTATTTTATTAGGTTTTATATGGATTTTATTAATTTCCTTATTGTAACAAATGCTTAACAATTGTTCAACAAAAAAGAACAAAAGGCAACAAAGGAAAAGAAAGGAAAGGAAAGTAAATAAATATATTATGAAAAAAGATTTTAAAGAGGTTACGGTTTTCGATATGCTCGTTACCAATGATTTAAAAAAGTTAATTAATAACGGCGAGATACTAACCCGAGAAACGTATAAGTATGGTCGTATAAAAGCAACCTATAAGATCGAGAGATTTAGGGCAAACCATAAAGACTATACAACGCAAAATTATAAGTTTTACGATAATAATATATTGATCTTTAAAACAAGCGATACCAATACCGCTCGAGACTTTTTAAAAGACGCTTTTACTAATAATTTATAAAATTGTTGGGTCTATCGGCTCAATGTTATTTATAATATTCTCGGCTCTCTCTCTGGATATACCAAAAGATACGACTAATATCTCAATCGCTGAGGCTTGCGTTAAGACTCCCGTCGCGACTTTCTCGGCAACTTGTACCATACTCGTAACTTGCGCCCCGTTTAATGCTTGTACGGCTCTCTCTTGCTCCTCTTTTACGCCATAACCCAAGACCGCTCTCGCCTCGTTTTGGTCAATAACTCCGTTTTGTACAAGGCTTACGACCATACTCGCCTCGCTTGTCTTGTCGTCTTGTAAAACGGCAATATGCGAAAAGTCGGGTTTAATATAAAGCCCCTCGGATACAAGCCCGAGTTGGTGGGACATTGTTGCGTAAATCTGTTTTGTTTCTGGGATAATTGTATCTTGGTAAGTCATACGCATACCCTCCTTAACGTTTGAATAAGTCGCCCCTTTGGATTGACTAAACAAATAATAAGATAGTCCGTAAGCGTCGATTATAGCCATTTTATCCTCGGTTAACTCCTCGAATAATTGTAAGTCCTTGGTCGGGTAAGACATAGGAGTCCAAGAGACGTCCGCCTCAGTAATTAATAATTTATCCTTAGACCTTTGCAACCAGTCCCTTTGGATTGCCTCGCGCTCCTCGTTGGTCATTGGTAAAGTCCCGCCCATATCGGATTTCTTACTCGATAATATTCCAATTGCTCCGATATTCTCAAGTAATACGTTACGCTTATTATATTGGCTCATTATATTAGACAACGGATACTTTAAGGTTTCAATCCTATTAACGGGGTTTATTAAATGGATACCGTCGGGAGTATTGATATATAACATATCCTCGACCTCGATAACCTCGTACTTTTCAGAGTTATACCAAAATTGGTAATTGTCGATTAACCCGCCCGTCTCAAGTTGGTTAAGAAAACGACCCGAGCCTTTTATTTTTACCTTGTTGGACGGTATAGGGACGATTAAGTTACGTATATCAAACGATCGTTTAGGACAATAAGCAAAAGCGTTATTAAATAAACCGTCGTTTACCCCAAGGGCGTAAATAACGTCCGACCAACTTTGGGTTGGGTTAGGCTTTGCAATTAAATCGTTAGCCCAATGATCGGTTACAATATTCCCCTCCAGATCGCAAACGTAAGGCTTGGCGCTCGAAATCATTAACGCCCGCTTATTTATTATCGTTCTTAACTCTGGGATTTTAATATATAAATCGTAAGGTTTATCGGTATCGACCCAAGTTGGGTCTTTCTTACCCCAAAACTCCGTTGAGGTATTGTTAATATATTCCATTAATTTATCGGTTTTACCGCTTGACCAACCAAATATATTAGTCCAAAAATTATCCGCCATAAAAAAAATTTTATAAAAAAGTATCTAATTACCTCCAAATTTAGTTAAATTTGAATATATTTTGACTTATTATACGTATATAATAGGAATTAAAGCGAAAAAATGAATAAAAATTTTTCCCAATACTCGGTTAAACAAACTAAAAACGAGGTTAAAGACCTTGATCTTAGTAAGAGAGAGGTCGCAATTTACTTGTCGACTTTTGACGTAATCGACTCCGATAACGATATGATTGCAAAAGGCGCTTTTGAGAAATCTTTAAAAGAGCGTTTTATTAATAACGAGTCAAATCGTAAGATCGCGTACTTACGTTACCACGATTGGCAACACCAGATCGGGAAATTTACAAGACTTGAGGAGGACAATAAAGGATTGTTTGCCGTTGGAGAGTTGGGAACGTCTACAAAAGGCGAGGACGCTTTAAGAGATTACGACGAGGGAATTATTACCGAACATAGTATCGGATTTCAATATATAGAGGATCGGGTTAAATGGATTGAGGACACGAGCGTAAAAGACGACGGGTATTATTTAATTGAGGAGGTTAAATTATACGAGGGGTCGGCGGTAACGTTTGGCGCAAATCCATATACCGAGGTTATCGCAACGGGTAAGGCTGAGGATAAAATCGACCTATTTAAAAAACTTTCTCGAGAAATTAACGTAGTTACAAAAGCCTTAATTAACGGACGAGGTACGGACGAAAGGCTTTATAATTTAGAAATGAAATTAAAATATTTAAACGCGCGTATAATCGACCTTGCAATGATTGAACCCGTAACACGTTCCAAGACGGGAGAGGTTAAGCAAATCGACAATATACCAAGTTTTAGTTGGAGCAAAATGTATAATTTGATTGAGGTAAAAGAACCTTTTGCCGACTATCCAGAGCAAGCAATAAAAAACGCAAAAAAGGGTATCGAGTTAAACGAGGCAAACGGCAACGATTGCGCGACTAACGTAGGTAAACAAAGAGCGCGGGATATTGTCGCAAAACGCGGTTTTAGTTTGGACGTTTTAAAACGTACTTACTCTTATTTAACAAGAGCAAAAGAGTATTACAATCCAAACGACGAGACGGCTTGCGGTACAATTTCTTATTTACTTTGGGGAGGCGACGCAATGAGGTCTTGGGCTGAGAAAAAATTATCGGAATTAGAAAATTAATTATTAATAAAAAAAAACTTATACAAGTGGAAAATTTAGAAAACATTACACCCGAGGAGGTCGTTACGAGAATTGAGGCAAGGATTGCCGAAAAAACGGCGGGATTAGTTAGTAAGTCGGATATTGAGGGCTTTAAGTCTGAGTTAAACGCAATTAAAGAGGTTGCCGAAAAGGACAATACAAGCGAGTTAAAAGCAAAATTTGTTGAATTAGAAACAACAATTAAGTCTTTAACGGAAAACGCAAAGAGAGAAATCGAGGTTAAAAAATCATTGGTTGACGTATTGAGAGCAAAGCAAGAGGAAATTAAAGACGTTGTTAAATCTGGAAAAGGTAAAGTTACGTTAAACGTTAAGGCTCAAATGAACCCGTCCGATATAGGACAAAGAGACGATTATGCTTTCTTTTTACCCGCGGTTGATAAGCCCGTAAGAGCGCCGAGAATTGTCGATTTATTTAGACGTACTCAAGTTGATAGAGAGTATATTAAATACAGAGAGCAAGATACGGTTACAAGAGACGCAAAAGTTGTTGTTGCTTGCGCAACGTCAACGTCGGATACTAAAGTTACGTTTGTAAATAAAACGGTACAAATCCAAAAAATTAGAGATTTCGTAGACGTTTGTATTGATATGATGGACGATTATAGTTTCGTAGCCTCTCAGGTTGAGAAATTAGTAAACGAGTCGGTTAAGTTAAAAGAAGAAAGCGAGATTTTACTTGGTACGGGGAATATCCTTAGTATTGACGGTATCGCCTCAGAGTTTGACCCCGCTAACGTTTTAGCACCATATACGGGAGCGTTTGCCTCTCCAACTCTTGCGGAGTTAACGGGAGCAATGAAAGCCCAAATTTATACATTTGGTCAAGAGAACGCTTGGGACGCGGATACGATCGTTTTAAATTACAACGATTACGTTAAGTTTATGCACCAAAAGAACGCCGAGGGCGATTATTTATTACCTAACTTTGTAATGCAAGGCGAGGGGATTTTAAACGGTATGAAAATCGTAACGTCTCCGTTGGTAAGTGCAAACTCTTTATACGTATTTGACTCAACTAAAGGAGAGATTTTGGATAGACAAAGCGCTCAATTAGAGATGAGTTACGAGAATAACGACAATTTCGAGCATGAAATCGTTACTCTTAAAGTTGTTGAGAGGTTACAATTCCACGTATCGACAATCGAGCAAGACGCTTTTATGAAATGTACGGATATTGCTACGGCATTGACTGCAATTACACAAGCATAAATTAACAATCTAAACTTTAACCAATGGCAAAAAAGATAAAAATATTACGAGATTACGGGACTTTAAAAAAGGGGCAAACGTTTGAATTAGACGACAAGAGCGCCGATTTTTTAATCCAAAATCAAGTTGCAAAATCTATTTGCAAAGGGGATTGTAAGGATTGTGAGGACTGCAAGGGTAAAAAGAAAAAAGCGCCCGTTAAAAAGAAAACGATTAAAACAAAAAAAGCCCCCGCAAAAAAGAAATAAGCGGGGGTTAATTTGAAATTATGAGTATACTTGGAATAACATACGAGGACTTTAAAAAGGGTAAATACGAGTTGCACGCGGGAATGTATGAACAACCCAAAATAAACGCTTATATTGACAAATACGAAAAACGATATTTAATTAAATTGTTGGGCGTTGAGTTATATAATTTGTTTGTTGCGGATTTAGTTGCCAACGTACCCCAAGACGCAAAGTATTTAAAACTTTATAATCCTTTTGAGTACGATAACTTTAATTGTTATATTGTTATATCTGAGGGTATGGTTGAAATGATTAAGGGCTTTGTTTATTTTTTATATTTAAAAGATCAAACTAACCAAGTTGCCGTTAGCGGTAACGTTCAACCAATAGGCGAAAACTCTTTAAATGTTAGTACGTTAAACTCAATGATTTATACGAGGTATAACGAAAGCGTTACAACGTACAAAGCAATCCAAAGATATATTTGCGACAACTCGAGCGACTATTTAAAATATAACGGAGAAAAAATACTTTTAAGTTATTGGATATGATAGACGCGAGTATATATATAAACAAAATTGTTACCCAGATCAACACCTCAATTTTTGGGGAATACGACGCGGGTAGCGGTAAAACGTTTGTATGCGATACTAAATGGGCAAGGCAAGGGAAAATTATAACGGACTCAAACGACGTAAAATTTAGGATTACTGAGATTGATTACGATAATTATATTATTGCCGAGGCTATCGACGGGAGCGCAATACCTTTGGAGGGGTTGATTTACTTACAAAACCCGTTTTATATTACGGGTACTAAGTTAGCAACAAATAGGGAATGGACTATCGTAAGCAATAACCTCGAGAATAAAACGCCGTTAGTTTGGTTATTGGAAATAATAAACGAGGTTGGATACGGGAGAGAGTCAAGTATAGAGCGGGATATAAGTACAAGGTTGTTTTTTTTAGACGAAACCGACCCCGCGCAATATTATACTCAAGACCATAGAAAGCAAGTTGTTGTTCCAATGCAAAAATTAATGGAGGCTTTTATTGAGGTTGTTAATAACGATAGAATGTACGAGCCAATAGATACTTATAATTATAAAACGTTTTCTCGCTTTGGGGTTGAGCAAGATACGGGAGTTATCGAAAATATATTAGACGCGAATTTATCGGGGGTTGCGTTGGATTTAACCCTAACCCGATTTAAAGAAAATTGTAAATGTTAAATATTAAAATTAAATAAAATGATAGGTTGTGATTGTAATGCGGGATTATCCAATACGGGTCGCCCGAACTGCGTACCAATTTTTGGTATTACGTCGAGTTTAATAATCGTTCCTTTGTACGCTAACGACGGTACAAAAAACGGGATCGATTTAAGTGCAAGTTTACCCTCTTGGTCTGGGTTGGTTAACGAGGCGGACGCAAGTAAGCGTTGGTTTCCTTTACCCGCTTTTGAAAATGTAGAGTTACCTAAAGCGGACTCTTTATTTGAGGAGGCTAATAGCGGGAGACAAGTATATTTAAGACAAGGTAAAAGGTCGTTTTCGGGCGAGTTATGGGCGGAAGATAGTACCCCGACTTTCCTTGGGAAATTGAGAAAATCTCGTTGCGTCGAGTTTGGTATTTATATCGTAGACGTATCGGGTAATTTAATCGGGTCTCAAGAGGGCGGATATTTATATCCTATTCCCGTAGATAACCCAAGTTTCGACCCTAAATTTATGTTTGCTACGGACTCAACAACGCAAAAAATAATGTTAGGTTTCGATTTCGATAGACTTTTCGACGAGGCGACTATGTATATGATTAACACAGAGGAGGCGGGTCAAGACTTTACTCAATTGGACGGGTTAATCGACGTTAACCTTTTAACTCTTGCGGTTACTGCAACAACGGCGTCTTTTACTGCAAAGTTAGATTACGGTACTGCGGTTAATAAAATCCTTTATAAAGGAGCGGACGCAACGGCGGATTGGTTAATCGATAACATAACGGCGGGAGCGTCTGGAATTGTACCGAGTAACGTATCGGAAAACCCAGACGGGACTTACGCCTTAACTTTTGCCTCGCAAGGCGCGGGGGACGAGTTAGAGGTTAAAGTTTCTAAATTAGGTTATAGCGGGAGCGCTAAGGCAACAATTTAAAATTGTGAATTATGGATATTAAAATCGGGATACATTCGTTTAACGTTGATTATTTAAAGTCTATAACCAAGACGCAAGCCTTGGAAATCTTTAAACATATCGACAAGCGAGTCGTTGAGGAGGCTTATAAAAGAGCCAACCCCAAGAGCGCAAAACGCAAAGCGCCCAATAAATCCAAATAACTAAATAAGGGGGGCAAATAGTCCCCCTTTTTTTTGTATTAATCAACGCCAAAAGGGATAATAATAAGTTTTATAAATGATTGGTAATACTATAATAGACGAACAATTAAAACTTGCCTTAAAGTTAAGCGACTCGATTGCTTGGTTTGAGTCTCATACGGACGAACTTAAAGATACTTTAATCGACTTTGTAAGATATTCACAACTTAAAGACGAGGGTATCGACGGTAACGGCAATTTTATAGGTTTCTATACTGAGGCAACCGAACAAATAAGCGACGGGAGAAAGCGAGCGGGCGACCCTTACGACTTAGACGATACGGGGGCTTTTTATAGGTCAATGTTTATAAACGTTTTAAAAGACTCTATATTGATAGACGGGGATTACGAAAAAATGCAAGACCAAAATTGGTGGAAAATTGATATTTTAGGATTAACCGACGAAAATTTAGAGACTTATGCGGAACTTATTAAGGAAAATTTTATCCTTTACGCGAGGAGAGTATTACAAATCGATTGAGGAGTTGCCCCTTTATAATTGGATTAAGTGCAACGACGGCGATCTGGAATATACAAGAGTAAACGGGAAAGGGAATAAAATAAGCGACTTAATTAATTGGGAGCGTTTATACAATGAATATTTAAGCGACTTTGGATTAAATGAGAGATATAAAAAATATTTAGAGGCGCAACGTAAAAAGGCGTTGTTAGAGTCTGAGTATTTAATAAAAAAGGATAAATTTAAACTTACCGAGATAGAGATACAAAAACAACGTATTAAAGACTTGGAGGTTTATTTTGGAGACGGGCAAAAAATCGAGGTAATATTAACTTGGTTGAGTATGTTTTTAGGGTATAAATTAAATAAAAAAGATACGTCGGTTACGGAGTATTTTACAATTTTAGAGCAATATGGCAAAGCAAATAAAAAGGTCTGAGATAGCGCAAAAGGATTTATATAAAGAAATCCGAGACTCCGCAATCGAAACAATCGACCAAATAGACTCGTTAAACGAGACTTTAAGAGATACCGCAAAGGTTATAAATAGCCAATTAAAAAAGCCTCTCGAGTCTACAATGCAAAGCCTTAAAACATTAAACGACGCAACGGTTATAATGAATGACTCAATGGAGCAATCTATTAAGTTAGATAAAGCAAAGTCGCAAGCCGTAGAAAGTCAAACAAAAGCCGAGATTGCGCTCGAAAGGATAAAGCAAGAGGAAATTAAAACCGAGGAGAAACTCATTAAATTAATGAAAGAGGAGGCTAAACTCGAGGAAATCGAAAGGCGTAACACCGAGAAAGCAACCAAAGCAACCCAACAAAAAACCCAAGCAACCGAGGAGGAAATTAGGGAAAAGATAAAATTACAAAGGGCAACCGCTCAACAAAAAAAAGAGTTAACCGACCAATTAATCCTTGAGGATAAAAACGCGGGTACTCTGGAGAAACTAATCGCCAAAAATAGACAACTAAGGAGGGAAAGGGAAAAGTTAAATTTATCAACTGAAAAGGGTAAAAAGAGACTTAAAGAAATCAACGAGGAGTTAGACGACAATAACGAGGTAATAAAAGAAAACTCCGACCAATTAAAAAAGCAAAAGTTAAACGTTGGTAATTATACCGAGAGTATAGAGCAAGCGACGGGAGAACTTGGCGGAATGATTAAAGGAATTGCCGAGAGCGTTAAAGGAATTAAAAGCCAAGCCAAGGCTTTTGTCGTTATGGCAAAGGGCGCGGATAGTGCGGGCAAAAAGGTACGTTTACTCGGTAAAGCAATGAAAGGGACGGGGATATTAATAATAATAACCTTGCTTGGGGCTTTGGTCGCGTCTTTTGGAGATACAAGAGAGGAGGCGCAAATGATGGGTAACACCTTAAAAAAGATAACGGGGTCAATTAAATTAATAGGCTCGGCGGTTAGAGGATTTTTTGAGAATTTCGGTTTAAAATGGGAGGCTTTCCAAATCAAAATGGAGTTAGGGATTGCTAATATTAAAAATCTTTTCGGCGGTTACGACGACGAGGTTACGGCTTTGCTTAAAAGACAAAAAGAGATTAACGACCAAATTGCAAAAAATGCAACTATTAAGGTCGATCTCTCAAGTTTTGCGGATATGAGTAAAAACCTCGACCAAATTACAATGGCAACTTACGAATACGAGAACGCTCTCGCTTTAACTAACCAAGAGATCGAAAGGTTAAGAGGCGAGGAGGAGTTATTAAGCGAGAGAGCGGGCGACGCGACGCTTAGTTTTAGAGACCAATTAAAAGCGCAAGAGGAATTTAATAAGGTTGTCGAGGAAAGGGTAAATTTAGAGAAAGGACTCGCCGAGCAAAACACCGACGTTAAAGCCTTAGAGATACGACAATCTTTAATACAAGCGGGGCGTACTTACTCAGTTGAGCAAATTAAAAACTTGGAATTTTTAGAAAGAGAGGCGGATTGGGTAAAAATAAACTCCGATAATTTAAGCGAACTCGAGGACGCTTTAACCTCTAAGGTTGAAAAGGAAAACGAATTAAACGCATTGCAAGCGAAAAACGCAATGGAGAGGCGTAACACCTTAAAGGATTTATTTGAGAAAGAGTTAGATTACGCAATCGACGCTTTTGACGTACAAAAAACAATTAACGAAAGGATTATAAACTCCGAAAAGACAACGTTAGAGGAGAGGGAATTATTAACTGAGGAGACGAGGGCGTTAGCGGAGTCCGCTTTTAATAACCAGATCAAACTTGTACAAGATTACACTAAGCAAAAAATCGACTTCGAGGGACTTACTCAAATGACCGACGAGGCGGAAATTAGACGAACCTTAAAAAAGAACAATCTAAACGAGACAACTTTAACGAGGATTTTAGAGATTATAAAAGAGCGTAAAATTGCCGAGCAAGACCTTGCCGACTTAGAAAACGATACTATTAAAAAGCGTTTAGAAATGCAAAAGGCAATAAGCGAGTCGGAGCAAAATATTGAGCAAGACGATTTTGCTTTAAGTATTGAGTTAGCCGAGGCGGAATTTGAAAAGGAGAGGGAATTAAGATTAAAAGCCCAGAGCGAGGAGAAAAAACTCGGAGAGGAAAGCGTCGAACAATTAAAGGCAAGACTTGACAAAATAACCGATATAAAGAAAAAAGCGCTTATTGACCAAGCCCAATTTGAGATTGACGATATAAATAACTCTATAATGGAGGAGGAGGAAAAGACCGCCAAAATTAAAGAGATAAACGAGAAACTCGAAAACGATATTATAAGGTTAAACCAAGAGACCTTAAAAGAAAAGGAGGCAATCGATAAGGACGAAATCGCTAACGAGGAGGCAACGGCGGAGAAAAATAAAGCCCTTGCGGAGCAAAGAGTCGAGGATCAAATTGCAATATTACAAGCCTTAACAAATATTGCTAACGAGTTAGCCGACAAAAGGATTGCAAAGATTGACGAGGAAATTACGGCAAGCCAAAGACGATACGACAATTACGAGGAACTTGCAAAAAACGGTAATATAGTCGCCCAACAATCGCTTGCCGAGGAGGCTAAAATTATAGCGGACTCAGAGAGACAAAAGGCAAAAATGGAGAAACGCAAGCAACAAATGACTCTTGCGAGTAGCGTATTGCAATCTTATTTACAAAATAACCAAGACGAAAACGTTAAAAATCCATTACAAAAAACGATTACGGATACGATTTTATTAACTGAGTTTATTAAATCCTTACCAACTTTTGCCGAGGGTACGGAGGATACGGGTACAAATGGGCGAGGAGTTGACGGCAAAGGCGGGTTTAACGCTATATTGCACCCTAACGAGAGGGTATTAACTAAGCAACAAAACCAACTTGTCGGGTCAATGAGTAATGAGGAGTTGAGCCAATTAGCCAATAATTACCAAAACGGACTTGTAAGGGATATAACGGACGGGTCTATTGTATCGACTAATATAAACGGGAGTAATTTAGTTGTTGATAAACTTAACGATCTGGAGCGTACAATTAAAAACAAACCCGAGAGTAATATCGAGTTGGAGCAAATTATCGACGGCGCTATGGCAATAACTCGAACAACTAAGAAAGGAAATACTAAAATTTATAATCGTTATCGAGTTTAATATATGAGACATTTTATAAATAATATACCAATAAGCCCGAGAAACGTTTTAGAAATCGGATTAAATACCGACTATACGGGTAACCCTAATATATTAAGTATTGATACGGATACGATTATCTTGCCAAGAGAGGCGAGGGATATTATACTTAACCACGTAGCAACCCAAGGGGTATTTGAGGGAATACCTTACAGAGTTGAAACCGACGGGGGCGTTAGTCTGGAGTATTTTGTTGACCTAACGCAAGGAACGGTTTATAAAGATTTCGAGGTCGAGGTAAAGATTAAAAAAATAAAAGGCTCAGATATATTTTTCGAGAACGCCGACGGGTTAAGTTTTGAATTAATGAATAGTAACGGAGTTGTATTTAATTTTATAGATATACCTTACTTAATTATCCCAGATAACCAAGGCTCGGCGGGCTTATCCTTAGCAATTTCTATTTACGTAATGACAAAGGAGTCCATACAAGCAACAAAAGACTTAATTACCGCCTCAAGAGATTTAACCGAGGCGTTAAGCCCAAATATCGGTATCCCTCCCGTTCCTCCCGTTGGGGAAATTATAAGTTTAGGTTTGGCGGTTATTGGTCAATTAGCTTATACGCTCGCCGTATATAGCGCTTTATTAAAGTTATCTCAACAAATGTTTGAGTTACTTTTTCCAAAGGTTAGAGAGTACAAAGGAGCAACGATTAAGGAGTTAATAAGTAAAGGTTGCCAATACTTAGGTTATACTTTGGACTCAACTTTATTAAACACTAACGAAAACTTGGCGTTAATGCCTATACCGTTAGTAAAAGAGAAAAAAAGTATTTTCAACTATATACAAAACGACCTTAATTTTAGTTTTACTAAGGGTTATCCAACGGCTCAAGACGCGGTTGCAACTCTTGGGGAATTAATAAGAGCCGTCGAGACAATGTTTAATGCAAGGACGAGAGTAAACAACGGGGTCGTCCAGATAGAAAGGCGCGATTATTGGCAAGACATAAGCCAAAACGTAACCTTGCCCGCTTTAAATTTACAAGACACCCGCCAAAACGAATACGAGTTAAATACGGAGGAGGCTTTTAAACGTTCGTATATACATTACGCCGTTGATTATTCGGACTCTCATACGCTTGATTTTTTCGACCCAACGGACGCCGAATATAGTACCGAGCCTTTAAACGTAATTAACGCGGATATGGTAAGTATTAGAGGCTTTAACGATATAAATATCCCTTTTGCTCTTGGAGTACGTAAAGCCGAGTTAAATTGGATTGAGAAATTTGCAAAAGGTTTTTTTACCGTTATCGATAGCGTAACGGGAGTCTTTGGAGGGGGTACGAGTTTAGTCTCTCAAATACAAGGACGTATTGGGGTAACCCAAATATCCTCGCAATTTTACGGAGTTACAAAAATGCTTTACCAGATCGGCGGAAAACAACCCGAAGATTATACCGATTATATTAAGGCAAGCGTATTATATGAGCAATACCATAAGATAAACGAAATAAATATAAACGGGTATAAAATATTTTCAAACGCTCCCGTAAGGTTGACAAGCCAAGATTTTATATCTTTGTTAGATAACAATTTTGCGTATATTAATGGCGTTTTATGTGAAATATTAACAATTAATTACGTAGACGAGGAGAGTAAGGCAATTATTGCGTATAAAGAACCATATAATTACGCCCAAGGTAAGGTTGAGATTATAACAATAAACGACTAAGGAATGGATTTTAATAAGGAATTAAATAATTTGAGCAATTTAAAGGACACAATCGAACGTTTAGGGGTTGAACAAAACCAAGCCTTTAGTAAATTAAGCCCAGAGGATTACGAGAAAGTTAAGGATATGCACCTCGACGTTAATATCTTATTACAAAAATTTAAGGCGGGCGATTTTAACGCTTTGGATAAATTAACCAAGGATATAACTAAAAAATACGAAAATTATGCCCGTTAATATTATAACTCAAAATTATAGCGATAATTTCGGAGGCTCTGGGTCTACTTATATAAGTAACGCGGGCGACGAGTTAACCCTTGAGGTAACAATTGAGTCCGTTATAAGGGTAACCAATATAAATAATTTTTTCCAATACGACCCAATACTCCAAGTAATTACGTCGACTGCGGTTAACTTACTCGAGGAGGGTTTTAGGTCGGGCGACGCGGTAACCCTTAAAAAATACGACGTTGGCGGTACGGTTTTGGCAACTTCTAACGTAATCGCGACCTCAGTAACGGCGCAAGATATGAATACGGCGGGGGCTTTAATTGGTATTTTTCCAATTGACGTCGGAGCGGGCGAGGTTTTAGAGATAGTTGCAAGAAATAATACATTTACCGCTAATAGAAAGCGAGAGGATTTACTTGTTAACTTTAACCATAGTCTTAACGATCAACAAGGTAGTAACGCGAGTCTTATAGACGGCGAAACGACTAAGGTTTTATTTGAGGGGGTCGGTAGTTTAGCCCAAAATAATAGCTTAACGGGGGTCTCGGTTGGTAATCAATCGGGGCAATTTTTGGAAATTGTCGACTTAGAGTATAGCGGAGTAAATACGGACGGTTTCGACCAATACGTTTTAACTTTTACCTTTATTAACTCGGGAGTTTACGAGGCGGATTGGTTTGCTCTTGGGGATTGTTTAAAAATATATATCGACGGTCTTTGGTCGAGTAAAGTCGGCGAGGTTTTCGACCGTTATAGTTGGGTTTTAGATAACCAAGCAAATACGGGTTGGTTTAATGAGTCTAATAACGTAGGAATACCCAACGGCTCTCAAACGGGGATTACAATAACCGACTTAAAATATAACGTTACCTCAACAAACGCGACGGTATTCGTTAACCTCGGTACGGCGGGATTATCCGACTTGGGTATCGGGGGCGCTTATATATCAATAGACCCGTCTTATTTCCAAAATAGAGTTGAGAACCAAAGGAATATTACGTATATATTAAGCACGACGTCCTCGTTAACTGCGGGGTCTACTTATACAAGCCAAGGCGGTATTGGTACGCATACAACGAGTAATTGGTCGGTTGAGATTGTTAGTATTACCCAAGTCGGGACAACAAGCAATTACTTAATCGAGTTAAATTGGATTACTAATTTAGGATTACGTAATTTTTTCGCAAATAGAGCGGACGGCGATAGGCTTTTTTACCTATGGTTAAGAGTTGGAAACGTTAACCATTTATTGTATGGGTCTCAATTAACCAAAGAGTTACCCGTTGGAGGCGCTTTGGATATGAATAACGATTACGGTTATTTAGATCATAGCGAAAATATAGAAACGTCAACGGGCAATTTATTTGGATATACTGCGGACACCGAGGACGACCTTGCGTATTATGGTACGTTTGATTTATTACTTACTGAGCAAACTTACGAAAGCATTAATTTAAGGGTCGAGGCTTTTAACACCTCAACAAACGACTCTTTTACGTTGCAACAAACAAATTTTAGTTTCGGAGGGGTAACTTACCAACCGAGTACGGGGAAATATTTACTTAATCAAACGGCAACAATAAACCCAAACTTACCAACGACAAGCGTAAAGAGAGACGCAAAGGTATTTTTAACGGGGTCAAGTGCGGGGAAATCTTACGAGGTTGCGGTTTATTATCCTTTCCTTTTAAATTGGCGTTATTGGTTAAGCCTTACGGGAGTTAATCCCGACTTTGCCCCAGATACAAACCAAAATTGGGAACAATACGACAACTTACCAAATTGGGAAATCCGTACAACGGTCGAGTTAGTAAAGGACGGTTTAGCTTTTGTTAATAGTAATACAATTGTCGATTATCCTTACGACAACGACCCAAATCTTATAAGCGAGATTTTTTTAAGGTTGCAATCGGATAACTCAATCGTAAATATTATACCCGACGGCGAGCAATTATATATTGAGTCGACGCATATATTAACAACGGGTAATTTTGACGTACAAAAAACTTGGGGAATGTTAACAATTGAGCCAAAGGAAAGCGCTCCAAGGTCTATTTGTTCGACGATTGTACCGTTTGATAACAACGCGCAAAACCCTCTTACGCCAATAACGGGGTTATTATGCTCTTTAACTTATCCCGCTCCAAATACGGCGGTCTTAAAATGTAAGTTTGACCCAAGTAAAATAGACACGACTAACGGCGTTAAAATAACGGCTAAAATTAAACAAGGTTGTAACAATATCGTAAGCCAAGACAAGATTACAACGGGAGGAGACCAAAAATTAACAACAACGGACGACGATAAAATCGTTACTTAATTAAATGAATAGATAAATAATAATAAAATGGGAGCAAAAATAAACGAATATCCTTTAGAAAGGTTAACATTTGGAGACGACGACTTTTACGATATTGATTATTGGGACGGGTCGGTTTACCAAACTGCAAAGATAAAAGGGTCAACAATTAAGGCGGGAATACAAAGCGCCGTAAATAATTTATATAATAACGACGGTACTCTTGCGGGAAATCGACAAGTTACTGGAGCAAATTATGAGTTATTTTTTCAAGAGTTAGGTAAGTTAATTATACACTCTCACTCTAACAATATAGATAATATCGAGTTTGAGGTAAGGAGTCAAGCAACTTTTAAGTCTTTTAATATTAAAGACCATACGACGGGCAACTCTTTATTTTCGGTTGAAAACGGAAAGGTTAAAATAAACGGATTATATTTTTTACCAACCGCGGACGGTACAAGCGGGCAAGTAATAACAACCGACGGGTCGGGTAATCTATCTTTTACGACTATATCAACGAGCGATACGTCTATTTATACCGATAACGGGGTTTTAACCGCTAATCGTTCCTTAGACGGGGCAAGCGGAGCGTATAAATTGAGTTTATTAGCCTTACGGGAGTTAATCGTTACGGCAACAACGAACACCGTAACCCCAAGTATAAGTTTTTATACTTTAGAAAATAACACAAGGCAAGGTTTTGTTATATACGATCAAGAGGAGGTTGAAATTTTTAGCACCTCAGACGGTTTTACGAGAATACACGACGCTTATAATTTACCTCAAAACGACGGTTTAAGCGACCGTATAGTTAAAACGGACGGCGCGGAGTCTTGGGGTTATGGAATTTTAAGAGATAACGGTAATAGTCTTGGGTACAATTCAGCCCCAGACGCAACTAAAGCCTTTACATTAGTTACAAATAAAGACGACGGTATTGTTTTATTTAATGCTCATACGTCGGGTAATAATGCAAAAGGATTAAATATTATAACTAACGGTAATAATAGCGGTTCAAACGTCGGGATTTATGGGAGCGCCTCAGACTCGACAACCGAAAATATAGGAGGGGTTTTTATTGCCTCAGATACTAATGCCCACGCTTTGCAACTGCAAGACGGAACGCAAGGAAACGGGAAAGTATTACAATCGGACGCCGTAGGAAAAACGCAATGGGTTGAGTCTACAACGTTAAGGCAAAAAGATAAAATACAAGTTGCTTGCTCAGACGAGACAACGGTCTTATCGGTTGCCTCAAATGTTTTAACTTTTCGCTCTCCGTTTTCTTGTTTAGTTACTGAGGTACGCGCCTCGTTGACAACTGCGGGGTCTGGAGGAGGAGAGACCGAGGTCGATATTACTCTTAACGGAGCAACAATATTTACAAATAGGTTAAAAATTGCGTCGGGGTCAACGACAAGCGTTGGTTTTTCACCGCCTCCCGTTTTAAATGTTGCGGGATTTTCAGACGACGACGAGATTAAAATAAGTATTACGGATATTACTAACGAGCCAACCGAGACGGGGTTAAAAGTAACCTTTCTCGTAACTCATATTTAAAAAAAGAGATATGTTAATTAATCCTTTTATAAGTTTTCCCCCAACGGGAGGTTGTGCCAATATAATAGGCGCAACGAGAAACGTACAAACGAACGGAACGACTAACGACTCATTTTTCCCGTTAAATGGTTTATACGATTATAGTCGTTGCGGGCAAATATATCTTGCGACTGAGTTAGGCGCGGGCGTCCCGAAACAATTTACCCGTATAGAAATCGAGGGGGCAACGGGAGGAGGATATACTTTTTTAAAACAAGATATATATATCGCCCACGTACAAGAGTCGGCTTTCCCTAATAGTCAATGCCAAATTGATTTATCCGATTTAACAATTAGCGACTTAACTAAAGTTGTAGATCAACAAAGTTTTTACTCTAACCCTCCGAATTGGTGGGGCTTAGATTTCGATACAAATTTTTGTTGGAATGGAGTCGACAATATTGTTATCCGTTGGGATAATTTAGACGGCGCTTGGGGGTCGGGTTATCCCTCTTGGGAAACCTCAACGGGTAGCAATGCGACAAATCGCGGTTTTATGGTTGAGCAAGATAACACTATCCCAACGGGAACGGCAACGAGAGAAAGTACGAGAGTTAATTTAAGGTTAGACTATTAAAATTTAATATTATGGCGATAGATATAAACGGATTAAGACAAGATTTACAAACATACGGAGACGAGATTTACGTCGATTATAACGAAAATAATATTAATTGTTTTATGGTTGTAATGGAAAATTGTACGGCAAGATTAGACCAACAAAGCGAAATTGATAATATTTGCGATAATTATATTTTGCAATATTTACCGAGGTCAATACAAAGTACATTTGTAAACGGAACGTATAAAAAAGGGTTTCAATTATGAGTTGTTGTATTACTTTTCAATTTAATTACTCGGGCGGTACGGTTACAACTCAAGACGCAACCGATACGGGTCGAACCTATAACGGTAAAATTGTATTTGAGTTAAATATTTTAGTTGACCAACCAAACCCCGAGACGCTTTATATTTGGTTTAACGGCTCTAAGGGTTGGGTAATTACCAAAGTCCCAGAGGGGCAACCCGAGACAACAACCTCAACAATTGCCGAGGGCGTCGACGGAGATACGAACGATTGCCCGAGTAGTATAAACGGCTCGACTTGGAATATAAGGAGATATTACGACGCGTATTTATCCCAAATCGTTAGTTATGAATGTATAAGTAATTGTTGTTGCTTTGAAATCGATATTGAATTTTGCGCGGACGTTTGTTTTACGACGACCGTAGGTACGACGGTATTTGGAGAGTTTGGCGGTAAATGCGTTTGGAGTTTTGTATATGGAGGAACAACTTACTATATATGGAGCAACGGCGGAGAGTTTACAATTACACAAAGCGAGGCGGGAGTTTTCCCAATTGTTGGAGAGTTTGCAAGGTTAGAGGTTAAAACTTTAGATTGCCCTTTAAATGAGTTAAGCCCCGTCGATTGGACTATTTACGCGGGAAATATTACCGCGTTAAATACCGAGCCCTGCCCCGAGGAGGAAACTTGTACGGCTATTTGTGGACAAATTTGTTTTGCACCTTTTGAATAAAAAAATATTATGGCGGAAACTTGTATAAATATAAATAATATAACCCCGAGCGGAACGGCTAACAATCGCCCGTATTGGATAATTGACACGAGTACGTTAACAAATCCAGACGAGCCAAACGTACCCGACTCAATAAAAATAATTTGGCAAAATTTTCGTTGGGAATGTCTCGCCTTAAATCCCTCAACGGGTAATTATGAGTTAGTTAGTAAAACGGCGGGAACTCGTAAAAAATGCCCAACCGATTTAACTTTTACTTACGACTCGACTTGGTTGGCGGGCGTTTTAATACCTAAGTTATTGGTTGATTGCGGGGATTGCGAAACAATCGAGGAGCGTATTTTTAAGGAATACCAAGCGATTAAAATACCAACCCCAAGCCCAACAATAAATTACGACGAGCCTTTTAAATGTTGCGACGAGCGTCTTTTAATGTTAGCAAGCACAACTGAAAGCGAGAGTTATAAGAACGATATAACGAGCGCTTGGATTAAACTATCGAGCGCAAGCGATACGGTAACCTTTAAACTTACAAAGGACGGCGTAAATACAACTTATACCCCTACCCCCGTAGCTTTCCCAAGCGAGGATTTTGCTTTTTATACAACTATCCATTGGAGGGACGTATTAGGCTCAGACGGCGAGGGTTGTTATAAGTTAGAGTTAGAGTTTAATATTGGCGGTATTGCCTCAACTATTGCTTGGGGTATATATCAATTAAAAACTTGGTCGTTAAAGAACGCGGATAAAACGGCAAGGCTAAGGGCTAAGTTTAACCTTAAACAATCAATTGAGGGTATTAATTTTACTAACGCTAACGTTGAGGATACAATAAGGTTTTACGGATTTATTGGAAACCGTCAGCCAAATATGGAAATCGATAATTTAATTTATAGCGATAGAGTCGTTAAATCGGTAGTAAGAGAAAACTTAAATACTTACGAAATAAATACCGACCCTTATACGGATACCTTATTAAATTACCTTATTGATCTTGTATTACTAAGCGAAAACGAGTTATATATATCGGATTATAATAGTTTTAACCATAGCCACAAAATACTCGATTTACCCGTTATTGTACAAGATAGCCCCGAAGTTGATTACTTGGAGCAATACCAACGTAAGGCGGTTTTAACTTGTATCGTTGGCGATAGAAACAAAAATAAACGTACATTTTTTTAAATTAATATTATGAGTCAAAAAATCTATATAGAGGGTAATTACTTATTGATTGACGTAACAACAAACGGGAATACTATAACTTACGAATACCCGCAAGGGCAAAGCGTATATTATTCCAGATTTAAAAACAACGCAATCGACTTATTAGAAATCGTAAATACCATACATAACGGTAAAAGTTTTATAAAAATTTCGGATATTAATGCAAATAATGTTATCGACGCGGATAATAACCCGTATAATTTAACGGACTTATTAGAGGTATTACGATTTTATACGGGTACTTTTGTAGGAACAAACATTAAACAAACGACTTAAAAAAAATTATTTTGAAAATGGAGGTTTCGGTTATGACTTTGGCGGGCGTTATTATAACGATTTTATTATCAATTGTCGGTTGGTTTTTAAGTAGGTTAATCCACGACGTAAGGGATTGTATAAGCGAGACGGGCAAAAATAAGGGACGTATCGACTTACTTGCAAAGCAACAAGAGAACGATATTAAAAGGATTGAGGACTCGACGCAATTAGAATTACAAGCGCTAACAAAAAACGTTTGTAAATTATCGGATAACGTTAACGACTTGGTTTTATTATTAGCCGAGAAAGGTATAAAAAGGGGCGCGTAATGAAAGTAATAACTTACATTAAAAAGTTAATTAATCGACGATCTAACGAGTCGAGTAAGCGGTTTGTTGCTTTGTCTTGTATGTTATTAGTTACTTATGCGGTTTTAAGGTTTACGTCTGAGGATAACGTTGTCTTGGTAATTGCCGAGTTGTTAGGTTTTATTTTGGTTTTATTTGGGGTTGCGGTATGGGAAAATATAAAAAGGTAATATTATTATTTATAATAATAAGCGGTTTAATTGCTTGCTCTCCGACTCAACGGTTTAGTCGGCTCGTTACAAAATACCCTTACTTATTACAAAAGGATACTATTAAACAAATCGATACTATACTTATCCAAGTCCCAGAGGTTAAAGTTGACTCAATTATCCAAATAGACTCTTTTATTGTAGACTTACACGATACTATTATAATCGAAAAGGAACGTTTAAAAATAGAGTTATATAAAGTAAACGACTCAATAATTATAAACGGTAATTGCGATACTATATATATCGATAAAATAATCGAGCGAAAAGTACCCGTTAAGGTTTACGTTAAACCCTCTAAGGAGTTGAGCCTTAAAAATTACGCCTTGCTTTTTGTTGGTCTAATAATATTGTTATTGATCTTAATTGTAGTTATTAAATTTTTACAACTCTTAAAATAATGAAAACAAAAGTTAAAAATTATACGGATAAACAACTCCTTAATTACGTAAAGGATTTACCAAGTTTTAAGAAAATACCAAAAGGGCGTTGGCTCTTGGGGGTAAGGTCTAACGAGGACGTTTATAATACTTACGACGATAAGATTTACGAGTTTAAGGGCGAGGAATTTATAAGAGTTGTAACGGCAACAACTAACGCGGGCGCGGGCGTACTGAGAGGCGGATTTTTAAAGTATAATAAAAAAGGCGTTGCGGTATTAAAGTCCGACGAATGGTATTACAACGTTTGGAGTTACGGAAAACATAGGGGCAAAATGCCCGCTTTGCGTCAAGTTGGGCGACGAGTTAAAGTATATAGAGACGGGAATAAAAACCGTAAAACCGAGGAAATCGGTAAGTACGAGTTGGGTTGGTTTGGAATTAATTACCATACTAATACCTATAATTTTAGTCTTGCTAATCTAAAAATTGTTAATTGGTTAATCGGGCATTGGTCGGCGGGTTGCCAAGTTGTTAATAATCGCAAGGCTTATCTGGAGCAAATGGATTATTATAAAAAATCTTACGAGGACGGTACGCAAATAATGGTTACTTACGTCCTTATCGACGAGTTTTAAGAAATGTTTGTTGTTCAATTTGGCGTTGAACAAGGTAGTATTAGGGGGTTGCTTGGTTGTTTTCCCCCTTTATTGCCGTTAACATAATTGAACAAATGTTAAACTTTGTTGAACAAAAATTAATTTTATAGTTGTTTGTTGTTGTTAATACAAATTAAATTTATATATTTGGGTATTAATAAAATTTAAACATAACAATTATGCAAGAGGAAATTAAAAAAGCGATTGAAAGTACAACAAAATTTATTAAAGATTTAGAGGAATGTTTAAACCAAGAGATAAAAGGGTTTGGTTACTGCATAACTATCGACCCTAAACAAGAGTTATCCGATAAATATATCGCCGAAATTAAAGAGGACTTAGATAAAGAGTATAAAATACTTAAACAATTAAAAAATTTGAAGTAAAAAGTCGGGGTATTTGGGGGTATAATAACCCCCTTTTTTTTATAATATTTTAATTTTAAACATAACACAATGAGAAATTTATTTAATGACCACAATAACAAATTGACAATTTTAGCTTGTAAATTATTAAGCGACGTATCCGAGGTTTATAATTTTCGTATTGAAACGAGGAGAGTTGTAATACAATCTTATCTAAATAGTAAATTACTCGCCTTTTGTCATAAGCGTAAATTTAAAGTTGAGGTTAATTATTACGGTAATATTATTTGTTCTAAACAAATAGGTCATACAACGATAGAGATTATAATAACGGATTAATGGAGTACGAGGGTATTAGTAAACAAATGAAAGATAAGGGTTGGATTAGTCCCGCCCTTTATCGATCTGGAGGCGTTTCGATAGACCTTTATTATTTATGGATTAACGGTATTGATATTTGCCTCGACGACCCTTATTATATCCTTAGCGGTTATTTTGATAAAATAACTATCGAGTCCCAAATCGAGTCTTTTATTTTTCTAATAAAAAAATACAATAAGCAAGATCGAGAAAATAACGCGGACGAAATTAAATATTTAAAGTCTCAATTGTTAATGCTCAAGGCAATTAAGACTATAAAAATCGAGCAATCTAATTAATATAAAAATGGTAAAAATTATAAAACAAGTATTAAGGCGTTTATTAGATATTCGCCCAATAAGAAAACGACAAATTTTAAAAGGTAAAAATACAAAATTGCCCTCTGGATTAATTGGTTTAATCCATAGTTGGGAAAACCCAAAGGACGAGTTAACAATAAGGTCGTCGTTTAATAGAGAGTTATATTATAAATATTTAAAAGCCGTAAATAATGAAAGAGCAAATTAAGATTAACAAGTTTAAATTAGAGTTAGAGGTATATTTTAACGACCCCAAAGATATAGCAAATAAAATTTGGGAAATTGTCGAGAATATAAAAGAGGGTAAATATTACCAAAACAAAGGAGACTTTAATTATAATGTACTTTTAACCAAAGAGCCAAAATTTAGGATTGAGGAGCATAACGGAGTTGAGTATATAGTTTATCCCTCAAAATTAAATTACGATTACGATTATTAAATTTTAAACGCCAAAAATTAGAACAATGATAAACGGATTTGACGAACAAACTAAACCCCTTGACGATTACGAGAGGGACGTATTACTCCCGATAATAACCAAGGGATTAAGTACAAAAATAGGAAAGCAAAGAGCGGTTACAAATAACCATATTATTACCTCCTTAAAACAAAAAGGATTTAAGAAATTGCAACCCGCTCGAGTTAGAAAAATTATAAACCATATACGAGTTAACGGAATTTTAATTAATCTTGTTGCCTCGTCTAACGGTTATTATATCGAACCAGATCGAGAGGAGCGAAAAAAATACGCTCAGAGTATAAGGCAAAGAGCCGAGGCAATTCTTGCCGTATTAAATTATATTGAACTTTAAAACATAACACAAATGAAAAAAGATACTTTTTACTTTTCCCACGATTACGCAACAACAAACGACCCAAAAATCCAAGCGCTTTTATCTAAATACGGCGCAAGAGGTTACGGTTTATATTGGCGCTTGGTTGAGATATTACACGAACAAACCGAGCATAAAATCGAACTCAAACCATACTTTTACGAGGCTTTAAGCGGAACGTTTCGCGAGGACGTTAAAGTTATTAAGGAAATATTAACTTATTGCGTTGAGGTATGCGAGTTATTTATTAAGGAGGAGGGATTTATTTACTCTAATCGAGTATTAAATAACATTGCAAAAAGAGATAAAATAAAAGAGGCGAGGAGTTTAGCGGGTAAAAGGTCGGCGGAAATAAGGAGCAAGTCGACCCAACAAAAAGAAACAATTGTTGAACAAATACCAACAAAGGAAAGTAAAGGAAAAGAAATAAAAGGAAATATTAACTATCTGGAGTTAATGGATTATTTTAATAATTGCTTTAAAAAAACGAATAAGGTTTTTAACGACCAAAACAAAAATAAATATCGCTTGCGGATAAAGGAGGGTTATACAATAGATCAAATAAAAAAGGCTATGTTTGTAACCTCTCGCGATCAATTCCATACGGACAATAATTTTAAATATTGTACCCTTGAGTATTTTAGCCGACCCGCTACAATTGATAAATACGGATTTACAAGTCAAAACGTTAAGAAATATATACCCACAAAATAAACATAACACAAATGAAAAAAAATATTTACGATAAAGTCCTCGGGATTGCTTTAACCCTTGGAGGTAATGACCAAAAGGAATATATAAATTTGCTCGAGGAGGCTTGGTTTGAGGGGTCTTTTTATAAGTCTGTATATAAAGCCCTTGTTGCAATATCTCAAGACTTGGAGGTTGCGGATATATTAAACGTAACGACTTGGTTAAGGGAAAACAATTTATTACAAAAAGATACAATTTATAAAGTAAGTTGTTTAACTAACGAGGTCGGGTTTACCGATACGATAAACCGTATTGGGGTTATTAACCAAGCCTTTTATACTTATTCAATTCGCAAATGTTGGTTAATGGTTGAGAACGTAAACAAAGAGTTACAAAGAGACGACCCGAGGAGTAATTACGTATTGGACGAGGTAAATAAAGTATCTGAATTACTAACAAGTAAAACAACAACCGCCCCAGAGAGTAACGTCGACTCGATTAAAAACGTAATAAATCGACACAACGACGCAAAAAAAGGTATCCCAATGGGTCTCGAGTTAGGTTGGGATAATATGAGAGGTAAGGTTTTATTAGAACCCGACGACGTTATGGTTGTTGGAGGACGTCCCGCAATGGGTAAAACGGCTTGGGCTATATCTTTAATTAAAAATTTAGTATTTGACCAAGATAAGGTTGTTGTCTTTTACTCCTTAGAAATGGCAAAGGATAGGATTATAAGGCGTATTTTAAGCAATATATCGGGTATAGATAGCAATAAGATTAAGTACGGTAATTGTAACGCCTCAGAGATTAACGCAATTGAGTCCTTGGAAAACCTCGAGGCTTGGGATAATTTGCATATAATAGACGGGAGTCAAACCTCCAAAGATATTGAAATCCATTTAAACGCAATCAAATCTAAGCAAAAAGTCGACGTATTTATTATTGATTACTTGCAAAAGATATTACCAACCAAGAGCGAAAACCGATACCAAGAGGTTACAAAAATAAGCAACGATATTAAAAGGGTCGTTATGCAATCGCGTATACCTTGTATTGCCCTCGCGCAATTGTCTCGTAACGTTGCTCGATCTGGAGATCGCCCAAGTTTACCCGATTTAAAAGAGTCGGGAGAGATAGAGCAAGACGCGAGTATTGTCGGCTTTTTACATAGACCCGAGTATTACGGCGAGACTATGGACGAGAACGGGAACGACTTAACGGGTAAGGGCGAGTTTATAACGGCTAAAAATAGAGACGGCGAAATCGGTATTATACAAATGGAGGTTAAACTCCCGACCTCGGAATGGAATAGTTACGACCCTTATATCGCTAACTTTGAACAACCAAAACAAGAGTATGAGCCTTTTTAAATTACCAAAGCCTAAAAAATGTAAAAATTGCGGGGACAAATTTACCCCGCACAAGACGACCCAAATAGTTTGCTCTCCAAAATGCGCGATCGAATACTCTAACGCAAGGATTAAAAGAGAGGCGCAAAAGAAAGCAAGATCCGAAAAAAAGAAAGGCAAAGAGGCGTTACTTACTTTAAGCGATTATAAAAAAAAAGCGCAAGTAATGTTTAACTCATATATCCGAGAGAGGGATAAAAATAAGGGTTGTATATCTTGCGGG
>WLWF01000650.1_pt1 | contig 32499 bp, 42 predicted proteins | sample 6718331 | NCBI WGS metagenome assembly WLWF01 (sample SAMN12718692, study PRJNA515312) | sponge metagenome | isolation source: marine sponge | host: Mycale hentscheli | place: New Zealand: South Island, Marlborough, Capsize Point | collected 2003-05-01 | reverse complement strand
AACCTATGTCAGTGACAATCATTCAGAAGAAGGGCAGTGGCATTCCTTCAGCGGAGTCTCTTGAAGTAGCAGAGATTGCTGTGGATGTTGTCACTGGCAAGTTATATACCAAAACTAATGACGGCAATGTTGTTGAGATCAGCGGATCTGATGGCACTGGCTCATCAGTCCACATTGGTGACACACCTCCTACAGACCCGCAGGAAGGCCAGCAGTGGATGGAAGTCCCTGCTGATGGCGATGCCACTATGTGGATCTACGATGGTGGTAAGTGGCTACAACAGCCCGGCGGCAAGGACGGTGCTGACGGTGCTGACGGAAAGGACGGCGCTGACGGAAAGGACGGCGCTGACGGCCTCTGGACTGATGAGGGCAGTAACACCATCAGCTACTCCGGTACGGTACTCATGTCACAGCCTGATGCTGGTGGTGGTGCTGTTGCTATAGGTGCCGCCGCAGGCGGTATAACCCAATCAGGATTCGCTTTAGCTGTCGGGAATGCCGCTGGCTATACCGCTCAAGGCGTGAGTGCCGTAGCACTGGGTCATAACGCAGGCAAGACAAACCAAGGCGCGTATGCGACTGCTGTTGGCCCTTTTTCCGGTGAACAAAACCAAGCTGATCAGGCTGTCTCTGTAGGATGGGAGGCCGCTGTAAAAGGTCAAGGCATTAGTGCCACCGCTGTTGGCTCTCAAGCAGGCAGAATAAACCAAGGTGGGTATGCTGTAGCACTGGGCTATGCCGCAGGCGAAACTGGTCAGGCAGTGCAGGGTACGGCAGTTGGATATAAGGCGGGCCAGACAAATCAAGGCGAGTCGGTGGCTCTCGGCAACTTGGCCGGTCAAACAAACCAAGGCCAGTATTCTCTTGCAATAGGACGTTATGCAGGGAGAAACGACCAAGCTGATGGCGGCATTATTATTAGCTCTGCTGGCACGACAATTGACAGTACTAGCGTGGGTCACATCATCATTAAGTCATCTACACAGGAGATGCGCTCAATACCTGATGGTGGCTTTGCCATGAACGGTGACCCGCTGATTGGGGCAAAGAAACTGATTACCACCCTGTCCACACTACGCAACGCAACCAAAGACGAGACCACCCTAGAGGGCATGAGAGATGCGCTTGCTGATGCCATTGGTGGGCTTATCGAGAACCTTGAGCATGAGATTGCCACCATGCCAGCAGGAGACGAGTCATGAGTGAGCGTATTGTTAATGACCCCTCACAGCATGGCTGGGTAGAGGTCGATGGCAAGTGGGTATGGGATGCCTCTGGCGGCGGCTCTGGTGCTGGCATGGTTATCTCAGAGACAGAGCCTACTGACAAAGTAGAGGGGATGCAGTGGCTGAACCCTACCACTGGCCTTGTCCTATTCTGGGATGATGAGAAGTGGCTACAGATGCCCACTACTGGCGCGGCTGGTAAGGACGGAGTTGATGGGGCTGACGGTTCTAACGGGTCTGACGGTGCTGACGGTGCTGGGCTAGATGCTGACGGCAATTTAGACGCCACCAAGGTGACTCTAGGTGGCTGGACGATAGAAGAGGGTGGCGGTGAGCTAGTATTTAGTAATGCCGGTAGTGCTGTAGCCAAGATCACTGCTGATGGGCAGATCGTTGGTGCAGACGATGTTACGGCGTTTGGTATATAGCATGGCAGTCCCGTCTACAGGCCCACTCAGCATGAGCGACATTGCCGCAGAGTTTGCAGGCAACGTGCCTTATGACCTCAGTGATTACTACTCTGCCGGTGCAGGTATCCCTGACAGTGGCGAAATCAGCATTGGCGACTTTTATGGCGCTAGTGGAGCCAGCCCAATACAGGCAACTGGCGGCTCGGTTTATGACTCAGGAGGATACCGACAACACAAGTTTACTGGTAACGGCACTTTAAGCGTCACGGCGCTTGCTAGTGGAGGCTTCTCAAACACCATTCAATATCTCGTTTGCGCGGGAGGCGGTGGGGGATCTGGTCATTACGGTAACTGTGCTGGCGGAGGCGGCGGAGGTGGCGGCAGTGTCAGTTCCAGTGTTTCTGCCTCTATTGCCGACCACGGTGTTGCAATCGGAGTCAAGGGATCCGGTGGTTCACAGAATGGCTACAATGGGGGCAACTCTTCTATCTTTGGCGTCACAGCTATCGGCGGAGGTCGCGGAGGCAACTACGGAACTTATAACAATGGTGCCAATGGCGGATGCGGTGGTGGCGGGGCTGGAGGCAGTGGCCGTACGGGAGGAACAGGCTCTCAAGGTTTCAACGGAGGAAATGGAGATAATCAGCTAAACGGAGGTGGCGGTGGTGGAGGCTATGAACCCGGCACTACATACGGAGGTCGGGGTCTAACATGGCTTGACGGCACGGCCTACGGAGCGGGCGGCTCGGGTGGGCGACAAACGGGAGGTCCGGGGACCAGTGCTGGCGGAACGGGTAATGGGGGCGTTGGCAACGGTTATGCCAACAGTATAAGCGGCACACCGGCAGGCAGTGGATCGGCTGGAGTTGTCGTAGTCCGATATCAGATTACATGAGGAAGACATGAATTACACATACACAGTAGACAAGCTTATTCCTAAATCAGAGTTCATGTCCGTTACCTACATCGCAGATGGCTACCCTGATTACCGCAGGAATTTCAATCCGACTGACTTCTCTGAGGAGAATTTGAAGAAGGTCGTTGATGACTTTGCTCCGAACGTTGTGGACTTCTGGGCGCGTCAGGAAGGTCACCCAGAGTCAGTTTCTTTTGCTGGCGGGTCTGGTGCGGCAGAGGCTCCGATTGTTGAGCAGATTGATCCCACGCATCAGACGCAGGTTGAGCCTGCTCCTGAGTACGATCATTTCACTCAGCGTCTTGAGCAAGACCCAATCACACACTATATGCAGGAAACGGTTGGCTGGACTGTAGTTGACATGACTGCTGAAGAGCAGGCCGAGTACCTTGTTAGCTGGAGAAGCTTTTTTGCAGTGAGCATGGCTCAGTTTAGGCAGGCGCTATATGGGCGCGGAATTATGGAGGCGGCAATGTCTATGTCTGCTAAAGACATTAGCTCTCAGATCCTCTGGGAGACATCAGACTTTGTGCCTCGCGGTTCTGAAAGAGTAAAAGCCGCAATGGGCATGAGTGACGAAGAGCTTGATGAGTTCTTTATCTATGCAGGCACACTGGAGATAACGCTATGAGCGAGCGAGTAATTAGTGATCCTACCGCTGGCGGCTGGGAGCTTAACCCTGACACTGGCTACTGGATGTGGGCGGGTGGTGGCGGCGGCTCCATCCAAGACGGAGACACCGAGGGCCAGATCACTACATGGGACGGCACTGAGTGGACGCCAGAGGGCGCTGTGGTTGTAGAAGTCAACGACACAACTATCAGCACGGCACGGCTAAACGTAGGTAGCTCGGAAAACTCTCAGATTCAGTTTATGAGAGACACCTCCAACTACTTAGACTTCCGTGGAAAGCTCATCATGCGGCACAGGTACGCCGCAGACGGCGGGCCTAACACCGCCATCATGGAGATAGATGCCGACACGGGTAGTGTAAACATCATCGGTAAGTTGCTTGTCAACGGCGTTGAGGTAGGTGGTGGTGGCCTGTGGACCGACAACGGTGACGGCTCTATCAGCTACAACGGCACCGTAAGAGCTACTGATGTGGTGGCAACAGGATGAGCGTACCACTGACAGGGGATGCTACGTCCAGACAGATTGCGGGGTGTCTTGAGGGAAACCCCAACAGCAGTTTTTCTTTGAAGTCTGCTAATAGTCGGTTTATCACAGGGAAGGGTAGCGGAGACATAGCTTTCTCTGATTGGCGTGGCAAGGCATGGCGGCAGGGTGCTGGTAGCCCCTTGCCTGTTGGATGCGATAAGAGGTTAGAGGGCGCCTACAGCACGGGCAGTCGTGTTGACGCCCAAGAAGGCTATTGGTATTCCTATATAGTGCAGAATTCGTTCCCCAATGGCGAGTACAAAGGCACGGTTCAGGCTAACAGCTACTTTTACAGTGAGCCAAGGGACTTGTATTTGTCGGGTAAATTTTCTACGCAATATTACGATAGGTTCAGCGGGCGCGAGCATTATGGCTATCTGTACATCTGGGCCTACTCATCTGGATACCTCTCCGGTAGCAGGGTTGACTTATTTGGCGATAAAAGAGAGTTCGGCGGCGCAAATTATGACAGGAGTAAGTTTACCGTCCCTGCTGGTTACCCATATGTGGTTGTTAATTGTGGCACTTGGTCCGATGGGAAGAACACCTCTGTATCGGGGCAAGATGTTTGGGTGTGGGGAAAGTTTGAAGATCTTAAGATTGAGGCCTGATAATGAAATTTACTCTCATTTTTAAAGAGGCTCTGCAAAGGCCGAGGTTTGTTGATGTTGACGCCGAGAGCCTTGAGTCAGTTACCACCAAGGACATTCCAGAACAGTTTTTGGGCGATATGGTTTTCCTTTATGGGGTTGTGGATTACGAGGGAGCTAGGACAATTCCCGCGATAATTAGCAACGGCAAGATATTTGAGGTTCCCGATGGAGACTTTGGCGAGCTAACCCCAGTGGAATACTTTGAGGAGCGATCATGAGGCTGTTAGCCATCGTTATATCTGCACTTTTGGTCACTGGTTGCGCCACCAGTAAAGGCAATTCAAGGGCGGCACAGCACTCAGCAGACCAGATAAAGATGGTTGCGGTGCAAAGAGAGGCAAGACTGCAAGAAAAGCAGGCTGAGGCACAGACTAATACAGCACTTGTTGAGGCGCTCGCACGGGTTGCTGAGGCCAATCCAGCACATGCCCCTAGCGTAGCGGTAGCCCTAGCGGTAATAGGCGTTAAAGGGGCAGGCGCAGGCTCTCAGGAAGCCCCGACAGTAACGCTTCAGAGGGAGCAGAACGTGGGCCTTGAGTACGCTAAAGCATTAGCCCCCACATTGGGAACATTAGTCAGCGGATTAGGTGTAGCCGCTATCAACGCATCGGTGACCAAGAATGCCCAAGACGCTAACAAAGAAATACAGATCAATGACCAGCAATCCGATGTTGCTATTGTTCAGGCAGTTGCAGGATTGGGTACGGCGGCTTCCAATAACTCTGGAATTACTGCTGGTGGTGATGTCTATCAAATTCAAGATCAGGGCATTGTCGATCAAAGCATCAGCTCGAATTCATCTGCTGACTATTCGGATTATGAGCAGAACTATGCTCAAGACAGTGGCTTTATCAATAACGGAGAAAACATCCACGATTCGGCGGTTAGTTTTGCGGGGCAAGACTTAACGCTAGGTGACCTGATTGCTTACCTTACAGATCAGGGGTCGCCTTTTAGCCTTGTAATGAATGGTCAGGTGGTGGCGTCAAGCACAGAGGGTACTGGTGAGCCTGTAGTTATTGACTGCACTCAGCCAATGTTTTCCCCCATGCCGCCTCAATGCACATAAGGATATAGATTATGACAGGCTGGATAGTGCCGGGAGCACCGGCAGGAAGTACGGGCATTAGCCCGCAACAGCAGAAGCAATTTAGTTCTTGGTGGCTAGACCAGCAGTATGGCGGTGACCTGAATAATGTTCCCTTCCTTACTCAAAATGAGAATGGCTACTGGCTAGGTGATCCGGGGCGTAAATACGACATTAATCCAGAGACAGGGCAAAGAGGAACGTTTCAGTTTTTAAATGGATCTGGCGCTCCCGGCTGGTTAGATGTTACGCCTGTTAAATACGGGTACGCAGGAAACTTAACTGATTCAGACGGCAACCCTATCAAAGTTAAGATGGTTCGGAACCGCCACGGTATATATAACCCTGAAAGTGCGTATGGAAAAGAAGGCATTTGGGATAAGCAGTATCAGTTTACTGAGAACCCTAACACTGGAGAGAAAGGTAAGTGGATCTTTTTAGGCCAGATGGGGTGGGTCAACATTGAAGGTGATCCTCAACCAGAGCCTGCTGATGGTACTCCTACCTTTGGCGCTGGTGGTCAAATAGTTGGGCCGTATAACTCTGAAAGGGATAATCCGAACAATAACCCGCCAGCCAATAACCCGCCGGCTAATAACCCGCCTACTGACACTACTACCAATCCAGCTAATACCACTCCCGCCGCTCTTGAGAGGACAGGAATGCTTGATCCGATAGGTTCTAGCTGGCTTGACGTACTGAATAGGCAGGGCAGGGATCTTGAAAGCTGGGATCCATATCTTGGAATGTTTACAAATCAGCCAAGAGGAGAAATGCCTAACTGGTCTTCTCTTGATAGCAATCAGGCTCAAGATCAGTTTAACAACCTTGCTGACAACGGCTTGTTCTCTGGCCTGTCACAAGATCAGGTTTATGCAGACTTACTGAAGAGGCTGGGCTTTGTTTGATACTAGTTTAGACAATGAGCTGATGACTTCAGACACAGGGTTTGAGAACTCTGTCATGGCGGCAGAGCAGGAAGAACAGTCTACCCGCACCGGATCTTTTCAAGGCACAACATATCAAGACGTTTTAGATTGGTATGAAGCTACTGGTTTTGGTGACAGAAACCCCTCCGACCCCAGCACATATCCTAATGTTGTTGGGTCTTCATACATTGTTGGGGAAGATGGTGGGTATTACAACGAAGCAGGAGAGAAGCTGTATTGGTTTGATCCTCCTTCAGAGCTAGGCCGTGGAGGTCAAAGCTCCCTTGGTGATGCAGACAACAAGGGTTTTTACACAGAGGCACAGATCAGATCCTACTGGGATGCAGATCAGGGCATGGGATACTTTAAGAAGGCTAACCCAGACCTAACTTATGAAGCATATATGGGGTATCTGTCTGAGCGACAAACCTTAGTTGAGTCTGGTGACATAGCTAAGCTAGATGGTGATGAGCTATATAGGCAAGGCCACAAGGGAAGAGGGCCAAACGCTGACGCTATAAACGCAATTGTCCTAGAAGAAAGGCAGAGGGTTAATGAGCAAAACGCACAGCTAACGTCTGACTTAGCCAGTAAGTACGGCATACAGCAGGCGTATCAAAACAGTGATGGTGATGTTTTTAGGTTTAATGGTTCTAATTATCACAAGGCTTTCAAGGTCGATGACCATGATTGGAGCAAGGTGATAGGCAATATTGTTGTTGATTTCGCTATTGGCATGATAACTGGACAACTGGCAAACGCCCTTATTGGTTTTGTGTCTCCCGGACAGACGATTGATTCTTTGATAAAAGGAGCCGCAAGTAAATTCGGGGTGAGCATTCCTGATTTTATAGACATGGCTAAAGTGGCAGGAGGCGTCAGCACTGCTAGTAGCGGCTACGGAGAATGGAACGACATCATAAATAGTCCCGAGTGGTCTAACGTCATTGTTAACCTTACTGGTGCTGGTGGCCCCAATTCAGGAGGGCCTGATATGACCCCGCCAGCAGAAGATATTAATGATGATGGCACAAGAACCTATGGTTCCTTCAATCTGCCCCCCGGTTATATTTACAACGATGCTCGCGGCGTTGTAATCCATGAAGAAACAGGGGAAGAGTACCCTGTTACTTACACGCTATTTGGCTCAGAGGGTAGTCCTTACAACTGGATCGTTGACCTGCCTGCTGATGGTGATACTGGCGGTAGTGGCGCTACTGCTGGTGAGGATGCCTCGTCTACTGTAGAGACTCCAGCCACCACTAATCCTTCATCTGATACAGCAGGAAGCTCGGGAGGTAGCCCTAACGCCGGTGGCGATAACCCTAATACAACAGTAATTAGCAACGGGACTTACGGCGATCAAGAGATTGTTACCAATCCTGATGTATGGAATAAGGACGGTACATACGGAGGATGGGAGGTAATTTCTAACACAGGCGTGTGGGGTCAGAGCGGTATTTCAGTTATCCGCAATGTTGCTAGTGGTATGTATCAGGAAATAGATTGGGATAACGGAACCTACAATCAAGAAATGCAGAACAACCCTGACGATAATCCCTTTGATACATCAGGGAGTAATCAGGGCGAAGGTCAAGGAGATGACACTGAAAGCACAGCAAGCGGTCCTGCAACTGGCCCGACAACTGAGACACCAACTACTGAGCCGACTGTAGATTATCCTGATGACGGCTCTGCCTGCTGGCTATCAGACGGCACTATTGGAGCCAAGAAAAGCGGCGAGTGCGTACCTACCAGCGACCCCTTTAAAGACATTATTGGCTGGCCTTATGTGCTTCCATCAGAGCCATACAAGCCTGATACACCCCCTGTTGACCCTGCTGATCCTAATGCAAGCACCAGCACAGATCCCAGTACAGACACATCAACTACTTCTGCTGATACATCAGGCGGCTCTACCGACAACAATGGCGGCACTGATAGCAATGGAACGGCAGGGCAGGATGGCTCTAACACTGGTGGTGAAAACGGCACTGGAGAGAATGGTAACAACGGATCCGGAGATGGTGGTGATGGCACTGGTGATGGTAATGGTAATGGCCCATCAAATCCCAATCAGTTTATAGATGGTGGCGGTGGCATAAGTGAAGCCACATGGACTCCTCTTTATGGTCAGCCCAAATTCAGATCAAGGTTTAGGGAGTTTCAGCGGGGGATGTTTGCTCCCCGTGGCAATCAGTCATCTATCTCTATCCCGCAAGATTACTCAAATTACCGCATGGGCTTGCTAAGCCAAGCATATAAGGATCTAGCATGAATTACTTAGAGCTTGTTAATGGCGTCCTGATGCGCCTCAGAGAGCCTGAAATCCCTACCGTTAGGGTGCATGAAGACCCCGTAGCAAACCTCGCTAAGACGTTTGTGAACGATGCTAAGCGGTATGTTGAGGCCGCTCATGGCTGGAATGCCACACGGTACGTCTGGCAGTTTGGTACTGAGGCTAATATTCCTGCCTATGTACTGGATGAAACCAGCAATGGCGCTCGTATTACAGGGGTTGAGATTGAGGGAATGCACCTGCATCAGTGGGATCTGAAGACCCTAATTCATGGTGAGACCAGATTTGGCAAGCCATTTAGGTGGGCCTTTGAAGGTACTGATGATAGCGGCAATCTGATGATGCGCTTTGACAACATCCCTGATGATGCATGGCCTATCACTGTATTGGGCTGGCGTCAGCTACCTGACCTGAAAGATGACACGGATATGCTCAGGGTTCCTGACCAGCCTGTTCTCTATTACGCCTTAGCTCTTGCGGCTAGGGAAAGGGGAGAGGTCGGAGGCCAAACAGCACAGGAGCTTTTTGCCATGTCTCAGCAGTATATCTCTGATGCTATAGCTTTAGACGCTAACCTTTCACCCACTGAGTACACTTGGGCGGTAGTCTGATGGCACAACCTGTACGACAAGTAGGCATAAGAGCGCCGGGATTCCAAGGGCTGAACACTGAGCTTTCACCCATCAATGGTGATCCTGAGTTTGCGTTGGTAGCTGACAACGTAGTGGTGGATCAGATTGGTAGGCTTATAGCTAGAGAGGCATTTGCTGATTACCTGCCAATTACCTCTCAGGAAAACCCTGAGATCATCAAGATGAAGCAACACGCTACAGACCATGATGAAACTCACGGTATCCATAGGCAGTCGCCTGTTTGGATCTATCGATATGGATCTACTAGGGACGTTGAGATTAATGCTCGCATCCCTAAAGGCATGGGCATTGTTAGCAGAAAAGGCAAGCAGATAGAGCTTGAGGACACCGCTCAGTATGCTGGGGCGATGGAGCAGGATGGCACTATTGTTGATCTGACTGTTCCTGCTGGTGATTTGATGACGGCAGAGCTGGTTGAGTTTAAAGACGATATGTTCCTGTTTGCTAAGGGCATTCCATTTAGCAGGCTGGATGGCACTACCTTTACCACTGTTCCTGCTCAGACCACTGATCTAGATGGCAATAAGGTAAGCGACATTGATGGCGACATTGCTATCTCTGCCTATGGTCGGCTTTGGGTATCAGGGGTAAACGATAACTACCATGAGATTCATTACTCTAGCTTGCTGGATGAGACTCAGTGGTATGACGCCTCTGACCTGACAACCGATACTGGGAATACTGGGGGAGTAATTGATGTCCGTGAATACTGGCCTGTGGAGTCTGACACTATTGTTGGTATCCATGCCCATAATGGTTTTCTGTTGGTGTTTGGTCGCAACAGTATTCTTGTCTACCGTAATGCTAATGCCGGTGATCCTGCTGGAGAGGATGGCATTCAACTTCACGATGCTATAAGCAATGTGGGACTGGTACGCCGTGATGCTATATGCAATATCGGCACTGATGTTCTCTTTGTTGATGATTCTGGTGTGCGTTCTATTGGCAGGGTGATACAGGAGAAATCAAACCCTGTTGGCGAGCCTAGCCTTAACATCCGCAGAGAGATTCAAGAGGTCATCAGCACTGAGCTTGCGCTAGATCCGTTCTGGTCTGGGGTCAAGATGGAGTACATGCCCTCTAAATCCCTAGCCATCATGTTGTTTACTGGGCTGAGAATAGCCTACGTCCTGCATTTGAATATGCCCTCCAAGACGGGGGGCATGAAGATCACTCGCTGGACTGAGTGTTTCTGGAATGATAGCTGTGAGGTCAAGAGTGCTGACGGTGATGAAGTCTATCTTGGTGGCAAGGTTGACAAGGGGTTGCTGAAATATCAGGGCTATATACAGGGGTCTAAAACCGATGGTGACCCCGAGCCTTACATCATGCGCTATGAAAGCATGGCTCTGGCAATGGGTCAGACTCCTATGCAGACAGCAATACCGAAGTCTATCTATATGATTTGCATGGGTGAGTTTGTCCCCGGTCAGGCTAATGCTTTGTGGGGCTTTTCAGACAGGATGATTGGTAGCAGAGAGTTCCAGATAGAGGTTACTGGTGGCTCTGAATACAACGTCAATGAGTTTACTGATGACGGCACTGAGGAGCTGGCTGGCTACTACCCTGATGGTGGGCCGTATTACAAGGGATACAAGATTAACACCTCTGGCTCTGGTGAGCTGTTCAGAGTAGGGCTTGAGGTCAAGGTGCAGGGTGGTCGCTATGCCCTGCAAGAAATAGATATTAATTCTGCGATTGGGAGATTAACGGCATGAGTAGCTGGTACACACTCGGACAAAACAATCCTGTGTCAACTGCCACTGCAAGCACTCCAACATGGGGGAGCTGGCTTCAGGGTTCGGGCGCGGCAACGCTTGGGAGCAGTTTGCTTAACCTTGGCGGCACTGCCGCTAGCATTTATGGCGCGCTTGAGAACGCTGATGACACTCGCGCCATGGGCAATCAGATACAAGATTATCTATCACAGCTAGGTAACGAGCTTAATACTGGAACTCAGTTTCAGGGCTATGGTGTTACCTCTGGTCTAGGCACTAGCACAGTAGCGGGTGATGGCTCTATCAACCTTGGTGTCGGTGGTCAGTATGGCAATGCACAGAGTGCGGCTGATGCGGCCTACGGTGCGGCACAGAACTTTGCTAACCAAGCGGCTATCCCAGTAGGGCAGGCGCAAAATGATATCTACCAGTCCATCATGGCTATGCAGAATCCTGAACTTAACAGGATGCAGGCCCAGCAACAGGCCAATGAGTATGCAATGGGTCGCGGAGGAGTCCGCGGTTCGATGTATGGCGGCACTGCTGAGGATGCGGCTATGGCTAGGGCTAGAGCGCAAACGTCTAATGAGGCGGCATTCAAGGCCCGTGAGATGGCTAATACAGAGAGGGGTATGTTGGGTCAGCTAGCCGGGCAGTTTGGTCAGTACGGCAATCAGTCCTTGCAGGCTTCATATCTGCCGATGGCTACGCAAATGGCCTTGCTTGATAACGCCAGATATACAGGCACTATGGGTCAGACTGGTCAGCTTACTGGTCAGGACTATCTCGCTCAGCTTGGAATAAGTGGTGCTGTTAATAACGTCAATGCTACACACTCAGCCAACCAGCTTACAGGCAACCTCTATAACGCTCTGCTTAGCAACTTGGGCGGCACTCAGGGGTCAAATGGATCTGCTGGATCTGGCTTGCTTGGCGCTCTTGGCGGGGCTGTCACTGGGGTTCAGAGCCTCTTTGGAGCTAATGGCCCGCTCTCTGACATCAGGCTCAAGGAGAATGTTGAGTTTGTTGGAACGCTTGGCGATCTGAATATGTACCAGTGGGATTGGACTGACAAAGCTCTTGAGATAGGAGCTGGCTCTCACCCAACTACTGGCGTGTTGGCACAAGAAGTGGCAGTTACTCACCCTGAATCTGTTAGCGCAGATCAGGATGGCTGGCTCCATGTTGATTACAGCAAGCTCGTCTAGGAGATAAGTAATGGCTGGAAGATCAGAAGCATCAAACCTTACTGGAATGCTGACCAACCTTTCTAACTCTGTTGGCAAGATGGGTGATACCGGCAATCAGTATGTCGATACATTCCGTAGGCAGATGGCTCCTGAAGCTGACATGAATGACTCTGCCAGCCTGCTGAATTATGCAGATTGGGCTAGACGTAATGGCTATGATGAAGAGGCCAAGCAGTACATGGTACTGGGGGCCACTCAAAAAAAAGCAGAAGAAAAGAAGGCATTTGCTACAAGCAACGCAAAAGACATAGAGAAGCTAAGGTCTTTGACCAATGCGCGATCTAATCTTAGTGGAACTATTAAGAGCTACAGAGAAACAGACGCTAGAGATAGCAATGCTGGTCCAATGCCTAATCCCGTACTTGAATCCCAACTTCAAAATGCGACCCTTGCTCTTAATACTTTAGAAGAACAGCGGTCCCGTCTTATTCAAGGAATGAATGACCGTGGTGATGAAAGTTTTTATGGGATTGGTAATGAAGGAAGTGTTGCTGAAAGGGCTTTGGCAACGGAGTCTCTTGCTGCCTATGACGCTCAAGTCGAAAGAGAAAAAAACCAGATCAGTCTTCTTGAGGCTAGGGCAGATTGGGCCGAATCTATTGAGAGTGCAAGCCCCAGAACATTGCAAGATTTTCAGGCCATGGGGCTTACAAAGAGAGATCACGACCAGTATATGGCTGACTTCAATTTACAGTTATCACAGATAGATGCGACTGTTGGCAGGAGTTCTGCCGCTGGCGCAGGAAAGTTAGCTGGATGGAATAAAACGCAGGTAGAAAAGTACACCACACTTGGTTCAAGAAGGCATCAACAGAGAGAGGTTCAGTCTAAAGCTCTTGCTAATGAGGCGTATGTCAGCTTAGTTCAAGAGCTTGATACCGAAAAGGGCATGGGATTTTTTGGCAGACTCACGACAGATCAGGCTGACGCTCTAGCTTGGATGCGAAACAATACGGACATAACAGAGAAAGTTCTTGAGACAGCCTCGCTCAAAGTTATTGGTATGCGTAACTACGAAGAAATGACAGACGCTCAAAAGATGCTCGAAATTAAAAAAGAGTTTGTCAAAATGCTTAGTGCTACGTCCTCAGAATTCCAAGAAGAGTTTAGAGAAGATACCGAGGCAAGGCTGGCAGATGAGGCTGAAGCAGAAGCTGGCGCTACAATCAATGATATGGACACAGGGCTTACGACTCAGGACTACTCTGATTTCATGGATAGGCAGGCACAGGCTTACTTCAGTGCGATAGGAGATCCTGATGCGGCTAGTAAGACAGGAGAAGACCTGCGGAAAACAAACACCCAGCACTGGACTGCGGTTCGCAGTAAGTGGACCACAGAGTTTGGAAGTCCTACCTCACCTAAACCGCCACCTCCAAGATGGTAGCGCTAGAAAGTAATATGAATGTAGTACGGCACAAAGGTGTCAAATAGGTAAAAAAATATGCCTGAAGTTAACATCCAAGGTCGAGGGCCAAGTGCCGCAATGCGTGATCCGATCCTGAATGATCCTGTTGCGCTTGCTAGCTTCAAGCAATTAGGCATTGATCCTGAATCCTTTGCAGAGAACATTGTCTCTGATGCCGACTCTATTAGAGAGATAGAATCTTCTGGTGGCACAAACCTAACACGGTTCTGGTCGGGCAATGACACTACAGCTCGCGGTGACTATCAAATTACCGTAGATACCCTGCCTACAATGATGCAAAGGTATCTGAATACTGCTTTTGATACAGATCAGGAGCTTCCTCCGTGGATTGTAGAGGCCGCTGATCCGCAAAAGATTGTGACAAAGGCAGACAAGGAGAAGTTTCATCCTCAAGGTGTTGGCTGGCTGGTTGGCCCTAATGCAGTTACAGACCCTATGGATCTTGAGCCATGGAAGCAAAGGCTTTTGTTTGCCACCGGAAAAAACAGAAGCGTTCGTGAGTCTAATGAAGGCGAGAAATATAGACAGGCATTAGAGCAAGGGAACACAGATGCTCTTGCTGATGTTTACATGGATCACTGGCACAGAGGCACTAGATTTACTGAGGCCCAGTTAAATGCAATGGAGCCTGCGAAAGCAGAAAGGCTTAGGAATGAGATTAGGGCCGCTAGAGAAAGGGCTGATGATGTGTACTCTCAGTTTGAGCCAAGGTTTCAGAACTATATATCTGAGCCTGATGAGAGTGGCAGAGAGCCAGCCACTTCTATACTTGCTAGGCAGACAGAGCAAGAGTACGCCACACCTGACCTAGCTACGCCTATCAATGCTGGAATGCTGTCAGAGATTACTGACCTGCCTACTAGAAGGGGTGGCGGTGAGATACTGAATGAGGTCAGCGCACCACAGCGCAGTGGCAGATTCCCAGAGGTATCAGCACCTCAGCGTGGCGGCATGTTCCCAGAGATTCAGCCGACACAACGTGGTCAGGTTCCTATACCACAGCCCAGACAGCCAGCCCCGGCCCCAGAGCCTCAGCTTGAGCCGGTATCTGTACAGGCTAGGCAAAGGAGCGGTGCTGAGATCCTAAGAGAACAGCAGGCACAGTCCTCTAGGATTGATCCTACGCCCCCTCCTTTGCCAGAACTGGAGGAGGTAGTGCCTACCCAAAGGGGTCAGGTTCCTATCCCTGAACGGCCTGTAGTGGAGCCTGAGAGGGTAGTGGGTTCAGAGCCTCGGTTGGAGTCAGACTTGGCTTCACAGGTAATGTCTGATGGTGTTGGCTCTACGGAGCCTGCATCTCCTGAGCAGATTCTTTCTTCTCCTGAAGAGGTTTCTCTTGGTGTAAACATCATCACCCCTAGAGTTGATCGTGCTTCTGTAGAGGATTATCCAGAGCCTACTGTCACAGTAGATACTGAGTCTGTCATCCCTCAAGAAGTTATTGATGTTGAGAGATCACTTCAATTTGAGAAGCCTGAATCCACACTGCCATCTAATCTTTCTCAGCAGTTGTTGTTGGAGGCTGATGATGAGATAAGGCGACTCAACAATGAGCCTACGCCTGATGTTGATTATGCGGCTTTACTAGATGCGGCAGAGGAAGATGCTAAGTCAAGCGTCCCTGATGACAGAGAATCTTCAGTCTCTTTTATCCAAAGAAATACGCTTAGAAATCTAGCTAACTATGGAACCTTAAACTCTTATGACTATCTAGAGTCAGGCTTAAGGTCTGCTATGGGTGAAGATTATGATGATGTATTCAAGTCGATAAGAGATGAAAGGAGGATGCTAACTCAGGCTTATCCCCTGAGTCAGCTAGCAGGAGAGATTGGTGCTGGTGGCCTAACAGGTAATGCGCTGTTCAATGCAGGCAGAAGGGTTGCAGGGGCGGCAGGCATTACATCACTAGAGCTTGGCACATACATGGGGCTGTCTGGTGATACCAATCAAGAAAGGCTAGAGCTAGCAACCATGGGATCTATCATGGGCTTTGGCCTTGGTGGTGTCATCCATCTAGCCACAAGGCCGGCAAAGCCGGGCAAGCCCTCAGCCAGAACAGAAGCAGACGAACAGATTGATAATGACTGGGTGGAGCAGAACATCCTTACTGCCATCAAGAATAAAACCACCATTCTTTACAGAGCTAAGCCAAGGTGGAGAACCACTACAGGCCCGGATGGGAACCTAACTGCACCAGAGCTAGATGGCGGCGTTCTCAAGCGCGTTACACCTATAGAGAAGATTAAAAAGAAAGGCAGAAAGAAATCAGACTTCAACTCAGAAAAAGATGAGGTTCTTGTTAGGGATGAGAACGGCAACGAGTTTGTTGTGCCGTTAGAAAGCATAGAGCGAGTGAACCTTACTGGTGCAAACACCAAGAAGTTTGAAGCCACCATGAAGTTTGAAAACTCTAACTACCAGTTCAAAGCTCCGCGTCAGGTGCTTAGGGAGAAGTACAACGAGGACGGGTCGTTAATGCTGACCAAGGAAGGGGAGGAGTTGCTGGCTAGGGGTGAGGCAGTGAACCCCAGCATGGTTCAGTACGAGTTAGCTGATGCCACATGGAAGGATGCCAGAACAGCGGGAGAGCTATGGGATTCATTAGTAGAGGGTGGCAAGAAGCTGTATGCGGATCTGGTAAGGGGTACGGATGACACCCTGTATCAGAAGGTATCTAAGCAGGTAGGTAACTTCTATCAGGTGGCCTCAATCAATGCAGGCAGGCAGACTACTAAAGACTTTGTTGGCATTGGTCAGCCCCTCACCCCGCTATCTAAGAACATTGATAAGGACCCCTACTTAAAGGCGCTTATCGGTGATGTAACCAACCTGCGTGGGCTTATAGACAAATATAGCGGCACTCAGTACCAGCGTTGGATTAAAGAAAATGTCTCAGAACAAAAGCTCAAGGATTATATAGCTAAAAACTATGGCGAAGAAAATGCCAGAATTTGGGATGACTATGTAAAGTGGAACAGGGGCAAAAAGAAAGTTCACGTTGAATACCTTAGTGGCATGAAGCAGTTTCTGGAAGGGGTTAGTCCTGACGTACACATCCATATGTCTCTTACCAAAGAAGCTAGAGAGGCGGCGCTTAGGGCTAATAACAATAGGTCAGGCAAGAAGGTTGAGTACAATCCGTTAAGCAGAGAAGACTCTGCACTAGAGCAAAGAAGTCGGGGATCATTCCTGCTTGGGTTAGATAAAAAGGTATCAGGCGCACCGGCAAGGCTGGAGGATGCGCCCCGTGTAGATGATTACCTTAACCCCGTATTCACTGACTTCAGACGTACTGCTAACTTGGAGCAGTTATATCAGATAGCCAAGAAGTTTGGCCTTAAGATGCCTGACCTAGACTCTGGTGAGCAGGCATACAAAGTATTCCAAAGGCTAGAAGAAGATCTGATACGCCGCGGCATCAACCCCCAGTCTGCCAAGTATGCCGCCAAGCTAATGTCCGATGACTTTGTTGGTGGCACACGCACACCTAATGGTTGGCTCCAAGCACTTAACTCTATTGGTTATGCAGGATCACTGGCTGGCTTTAAGTCTGCTGTCCTTAACCTGCATGACATACCCATGGCGGCTGTGCTGTATGGACCCGGTAGCTTTAAGGGCATAGCCAATGTCAAAGGTATTGATGTTACAGATCAGGGCTTAAGACAGAACGTAGGTGAATTTAGAGATCGCATGATTGAGTCCATGCGAACTGGTGAGATGAGTGCCGAGGCTTATGCCGCAATGGTAACAAGGAAGGGGACCGACATTCTTATGAATGCCACTGGTTTCTCTTGGTTCGATACTGTTGGCAAGAACTCTATCAGTAAGATGATTGTCCAGAATGCTGTAGATACAGTGGATGATCTTGAGAAAAGATGGGGCTTTTACTTTGATGAAAGGCAAATAGGAATACTAAGGTCTCAGATACAGAAGCACGGCACTGATCTAACTAAGTACAGTAAGCAAGGAAGTGAGCTGATGGAGGAGCTGTTCTTTGCTGGGCTTGGTCAGCAACAGCTTATCTCCATGTCTGGCAGGCCAGCGGCATGGGCTAGACACCCAAACTTTAGAATGATGTGGGCCTTGCGTGGCTTTGCTATCAAGCAGTTGGCCTTGGCTGAGAAGAATGTTGTAGACAATATCCTTGAAGGCAACATCAAAGAAGCCGTGGATTACATGAAGCGTTATGTACTCTTTGCGGCTACTTCTTTTGGACTGCTTAATGAGGCACGGCAGTGGATGTGGGGTGACGGAAACTTCACAGCAGGTGGCGTCTTAATGGGCATGGGGGATCAGATAATCTCTACTGCATCCATCAACACCATCGGCCTAAACGATTACCAGTGGGGCCGCATGATGAGAAATGGCGTGGCCCTTACTTTCCTTGAGTCATTGATACCCATCGGCATAGACATACCCAAGGACATCATCCTTAATGCGGCTGATGCATTTGATGGCGATGTTAAGAATGTGGAGAACATGACGCTAGGCCAGAAAGTTTCTTACCCATTTGCCCAGTTCCCCATCTTCAAGCAGACAGGCAGGATGTTCGATAACTTTGCAGACACCAGCTTGTTTGGCATAGATATCAAGGCTCCATTGCCGCAACCAATGGATCAATTTAACAGAAGGTTTATCTTAACTGAGAACGGGCCGAGGGAATCTGATGGCTAAGCTGTTTTATTTTGTTAGTACCAATCCCTAGCCCTGTGTTTTACCTGACTGATAGTGGACTGACTAATGCCTGTGCGATAAGCAATCTCTGACTGCTTTACTCCAGAGCCAAGCATCCCTTTAATCTCAGATAATAAGTCCGGCGTGAGTCGCGCTCTTCGCGCCGCAAATCCAGTGGGGTGTTGTGCTAGGCCAGTAGTTACGGCGTGTTGCACATTCTGCTTGCCTGTAACCCACTCTAAATTATCAAAGTGATTGTTGCCCTTGTTGCCATCCTTGTGATTAACCTGAGTGCGGTCACGGTTCAGGGAATTTCTTTTGAGGTACGTCATAGCTACTAGCCTATGCACTGACATCTGTTTCCTGTTCTTTCTGCCTGCTGTCAGCCATACACGGTGGTATCCCTTGTGACAGACGCTTGGCTTGAGCCGTTTGCCTTGGTCAGTAATGACACAGCCATAGGGGGTGATGGTGAAATCACGACCATGAAACTTAAACACTCTCATCATTTCTCCTTCCCTAGATTTTTAAGTAACCGAATGATTTGATATAGCGTTAGAAGTAGCTAGTGATTACCCATTATGCTTTTGGCGGCGTTGAGATGCCTGTCAATATCGCTTTCGTCAATGTTGTGACTGAAGGTTAGATGCAAAAGGTTAATTGCATTGGCAAGAAAAAGCTCATATCGTATTCGCTCTAGCCACTCAGCAATAGAGTCTTCGCTCTCTCCAGCAATAGCATCTTCAATTTTAAGTAGTGTTTCTTCCATATCATTTCTCCTTTCTATATCCCTGTGAATAAAGCTCAATCAATTCCACTAGCCCTGCTGGTGGCGTCTTGTCTTCTGGATACTCAATCACCACAGTGAACAGGACGGTGTTGTCTTCATCCAGAAAGAACCATGTCTTGTCCTTGTTGGTCATTGCATCTCCATGATATCTTTTGAGTCGTAGGTTCTAGTCATTCCTACAGTTGGTATCTCTCATGGCCCCTCTTCGGAGGGGTCTTTTTAGTTATAGCTAATGATTTCATACTGCGGATCTGCCTCGGCTTTCTTCACTTCCTCCCTGTAATGCTTGCTAATCTCTGCTCTTAGTTGCTTGTTAGTCTTCATGATGGCATTCCATTTTTCTCTCAAGATAACCATGTGCCCATCTCCGTAATGCGATGAGAGCCAATCAAAGAAAGCAATGGGGTTCTCTCCAAACCACCTATGATGATAGCGACAGAGTGTGATGGCATTGTCCATGCTCCACCTTGTTGACTTGGTTTTCCTGCCATAGATGTGAGCTGAGTCGCTACCTTCTTGCCCACAGTATTGGCAGATGTGCCTGTCTCTATGCCTGACTGCTCTGCTGAACCAGATGTCTGCCTGATCTCTTTTGATAGCCATTACATATGCCTCCATGTCCTGCGGTGTACGATTCCTGACACTGCTCCTTGGGTTATGCCATAGGCTTTCGCGATAGCAGTCTGGGATCTAGTGTCTGATCTGATAGCAATGACATCATCGGCAGTCAGCGTGGTCTTGTGATGCTGTTCTCCCTCTGGTCTTGAGATAAGCCCATCGCTGTATGCATCTTGTATATTCTGCGCATGAGTAGCCAAGTACAGATGCTCTGGATTAACACAACTTTTATTATTACAACGATGACAAACGCATAGCCCGTCAGGGATGGGGCCATTGGCCTCTTCCCATGCTACGCGGTGAGCCTTCTTCAGCTTCCTATCTACCCAGAGATGACCGTAGCCATCGCTGTCTTTTGATTTCTGCCACTCTATACAGTCGTTCATACATGCTCCGACAATGAGGGGAAGGGAACGAACACACCAGTGTGCCTGCATATAGCATCAATCATGGCATTGGCGGCATCGCTAAGTTGCTGTGTATCTAGCCTGCGGGTGCTATCTGTATCAAACATAGCCTTGCTGATGGGCTTGAAGAACAGTTCTTTAATGGAGTTTTCTGTCCAAGGCACTTCATACTCTTCATTGAATGGGTGCTTCTGCATAAACCCTGAGTCATTAAGCTGACCGGCTAGTTGACGGAACAGCAAGTGCAGAGCATTAGCCTGCTTGGTAGACCTGTTTGACCTGACAATGCTGTAAGTTCTATCTATTCCTTCGTCAGCTTGCTCAGTTACATACTGACAAAACTTCTTGGCTTTATCTTTTGTGTCTACCTCCCATGCTACTCCGCTCATGCCGCCCACCTGCGCGTAGTCCAACTGCGTCTCCACTCAGCATTCTCATATATCATCAGCCTCTTCTCCTTATCCTCTTGACCTACCCTAAAGTAATCAAGGGATATGCCCATCACTATGGCCTGCCTTGCCTTTGCTTTGTCCCAGCCTAACTTGTCCATCACCTGTGGGTGAGTAAAGTCTCTTGGAAATTCTTCTCTAATCTTCTTGATGTCTTCTTCAGCGGGACCGTAAAACGTCACAACCATATCTCCTGTAGTTTGTGTGTGTCTGGTATAGCTTCTGGTGTGTTGCATCTCTTAGCTTCTTGGTTAATCAGGATGAGCCATGCCTCTGCTTGGCTATCACTAACTGGCTCTGCTCCTTCTTTAAATGGGAGGGGTTGATCCCAGAACTTAGGAACCCAATGCATCCATGCCTGCCTGATCTCTGGTGGGCAGGTATCTTCTAGCTCTCTCTCTTTGTAGCTAGACTTAGGAGGTCTGATCTCTTCAATGATTGCCTGTATATCTGCTGGCTTAGGTGCAAATTTTCCAGTGTTCGGGTATTGCCTCAGTGCTTCTAGCACTAGCTCGTAGTTGGTCTGCCCCCTCACCCATCTCCTCCAGAATTTCATCTGCATATCATCTGGCTTCTTTCCATAAAAATTAAGGGTCAGCTTGATAGCACCCAGTACCTTGTCTTCATCCATGATGCTCACTATTCATCCTCCCATTTCATATCCATTAAATGATTGTTGATAACTTTCTCTTTCTTAGGCTTTAAAGGATGGGGGTGGGCTTTGTTCCATGCTCTGAACCAGTCATCAAAGAAGTTGGTGGTGCTGGGATCAGACTCCTTAGCTTGCTGGTACTCCTGCCTTGCCCTTGCAATATGATCTACCTCCAGAGCCTCTATATATCTGGCTTTCTGCTGGGGATTCTTCCGGTGGTAGTAACTCAACTGCCCCTTCCTTAACTTAAGTCTTACCTTCATCACGTTTCCCTTGAGTAAACAGGGTTATACCTCGTAAGGCATAACGAAATTTTGACGAGCTAAGAGGTAGTGCAAATCCAACGTGCTTCTGTCTGCCCCAGCTATTACTCAATCTGCTGGGCGGGCTTAGCGTCCCCGTATAATTTACGGATCTGGATTTTCTCCAGCCTAATCCCCGCACATACCAATGCGGTTGCCAGAGAGAGAAGAAGATGTGATAGAATCGACCTGTGCGGTCAAGATACTGTCGTTTCTTCTTCTGTTCTTCCGGTTCTCGGTTACTAGGTCTACCAACCTGAGTAACAACCGCACTTCCTACTCTACTCCCCCCCCTATATACCTGTCAACCCTGTGGCAAAGTACCACTGGCACATCCTGATTGTCTATGTAATCATCCCTAATGTAGTACCAACTACAACAAAGAGGAATGACTATGACTAAAGGCACAGTAGATATAAAAGGAAAATCCTACAAGCTGATCGTTCAGCGAGTTCAAGAATTTCGTGAGACACACCCTGATTGGGGTATGCACTCTGAAGTTATCCATCACGACAGTGATCGCGTGATTGTTAAGGTCTGGATTACAGATCCCGAAGGCAGAACCAGAGGTACTGGTCATGCTGAAGAGGATCGTAGTGCCAGCCGTATCAATCAAACCTCAGCCCTTGAGAACTGTGAGACTTCTGCATTTGGCAGAGCCCTTGCATCTATTGGCTTTGGTGGTGATGCCAGCTATGCCTCTGCTGAAGAGGTAGTCAATGCCATCAATACACAGGGGCAGGACACTGGGCTGTTGGAACATATGTCTGCGGCTAGAGAACACTGGCAGTCTGTGTCTGCTATCAAGCAGGCTATTGAAGATAACGATATGACGTTTGCCTGCCAGCTTTATGCTGAGCTTGGACATGAGGCACAAGAAGCACTTTATAAAGCTCCGACCAAGGGTGGAATCTTTACCACTGCTGAACGGAACTACATGCGGTCTAATGACTGGACCGTAACCATGAAAGAAACCATGCAGGAGATATCCAATGGATAAATATGACAAGCCGTTACCAGAGACAGGCATCCGTGCCTTCATTCCTGATGACAAGGTGTATGCATTCAAAGGTATGACGCCAGAGCAGGGGCAGTTTGTTGTCACTAACATGAAGATTAATCCTAAAGAGTTCTTTGCTTACGTTAAGGAATACCTTAATGAGTACGGTGCAGAGCAGGAGCATATGTTTTTAAACATCAAGCTATCCAAAGCTGGCAAGTTCTACATCACAGTGGATGAATACAAAGCTGAGGGCAGGGGATCTAACAATCCTCAAGCACAGCAACCTAAGTCCTCCCTTCCTTGGGAGAACTAAGCATGAACTTTGATGTGATATTGTACGAAGAACTTAAAGATATCTTTGGATGCCGCAAGGTTAAGATACTTTGTGAAACATTAGATGCACAATCAATCCCTTACATCTGTGATTCTAGTGGTAAGCCGATGGTATTACGGTCGGCATTTGAGAAGCGATGGAGTGGCCCTGTAGAGGACGATACACTTACCCCTACCCATCCCACTCCGTAGTCCTGTTCGTGCTACTGCGAGGCTCCTGTGGCCTCCAGTAGCATCTTCACTGCCACATCCACCATCGCTGTTCTAGTAATCAGGCTGTCGCCTCTTCCTTTTCTTAATTCGTGCTAGCCCCTGCCCTTTCCTGCTTCAGTACCACCCCCCGAGGAATGGTGCACAGCACAGGGTTGTTGAGGGCAGGTAAGTAATGCCAGCTAGCGGTGGCATCTGAGGAGCTGTGCCATGTGAATTAGTTGTAGAGCAGTACGAATACTGTGATAGCCAGAACAAACAGGAACCCAAGCACCATCTCGTTATCCACTAATGGCCTCCGGTTTCTCTTTGCACCACACTCTGTATTTAGTTCCATCTCCTTCTGCTCTTGTGGTAACCCTGACGCCGTAAGTTTTAAGACCTATACGCATCCGCTCTTTGTCAGCAAAACTGTCTACAACTACTGAGTCACCTGCCTCCATATCTCTGGCTAAGTAATACCAGATAGCACTCTTGCTTTTGCTGGGGATTGGTACGCCCTTCTCTATCTTAAAGTCATGCATAGCTATGGTCCTTTTGGTCTGACTCTCCATAACAAAACTCTAGGTAGTCGGCGGCTTTGTCATCATCGACAAACTCAACAGGCTGGCCCTGATATGTAACAGTGTCGATGTCTATATCTAACAGCGCACCACCTACCCCGTTATCTGTGGGATGAACTGAGGATTTCCCCCAATCCAATTCATCTGGATCTACCTCCAGAATTATCTTGATCTTTCTCATTCGGAAACCTCTATTACGTTGGTATATGTTGGACCCTTAGCTGTCATGATGTCCTTTGTTAGCTCCATGTCCTGCTCATCTAATGCTCTCATCACTATGTGCTTTGCATCTTCAGGACTACAAGCTAAGACTGTGAATGTATAGTCAGTCGATCTATTGATGCTGACCTTGTAGTTAGACCACACTTTAAGGGGGACTACGTTGCTCATACTTTGCTCCTCTCTAATTGCAACTCTTCATCTGCTATGACCTCATCCCAGCACCATTTGTGATAGGTCATTTCATCTGTCTTATCTGGCACAGGTATATGATCTGGCAAGTCATCAGGCCAGTGCTTGCAATCATCTTCTGCGTAAATCGGCTCGCAACACCACTCACACTTAGGAACCCAGTGCATTCATCTCCTCCTTAGTAGCGCCCAGTACATGGACCTCTACATTTGCATCGTTAAGATACAGCTCTGACTCATAGATCATGTGCTTGCAGGGGTAGCAGGCATATACATCATCCTGCTTTAGCATTGCATCACCACAGATGTCGCACTTAACTATTGTCTGTGTCATCTACTTCCTCCTCAATTTAATTTAAGACAGCGGGTGCGCCCCGCGCAAAGCACGGGGGCGCAGCCGACTGTCATGCCGCTTGCTTCTGCTGTGTTGATACAGCCTGAGTGCAATACTCAAGTACCTTGTTAGCCGCACTACTTGCCTTGATGAACTTGTTGCTATCATCCTTTAACAGCTTGGCCCAGTGACCTAGGTAGCTGGCATGATGCTCAATGTCATACTCAATGCCATGCTCAGCACACAAGAACACTGCTGATAGCTCAGCAATTAGCTCTTCGTATGCATACTCAGGACTACCGAACCTGCCTGTCATGTCACGCTTGAGCCTGCTCTCATGCCCTGTGCTATGCGCTAGTTCATGAAACATGGTGGACAGATAGCCCTTGACTGTATTGAATTGACACAGGTCAGGCATCTTTACCCTGTCAAATGTAGGGCTGTAACTAGGCTCACCTTCTGCCATCTTCACACCCAGTGCTACCTGTAGCTCTGTTGCTGGTGTTAGATCAGCACCATCGTGTACAAACACTGGCTCTTTGACATCTTCAATGCCTTCAAACTGCTCAATGCTTGCTGTGTTAGTAACGATCATGAACGGTGGCTTGGTTATCTCTCCGCTGTTAGGGTCACGCTCAATGGCACTGAAGAAATAAATAGGGAATGTCTTACGGATAGGATCTCCCTTCTCTCCTTTCATCTTCAGCCCCATCTTGAATGCCTTGTTAACGGAGATGTACCTGTTGCTGTCGTATCCGTAGTTCACGTTGTGCGCCCAGCAACTAACAGCATTACCAATGCCATACTTGTACTCAGTTAAATGATTCATTGGCATCCCAGACTTGGACACCCACCCTTTTTGCCAAGGGGGAGTGCCATTCTCAATAGCTTCTAGGATGGGCTTAACTACTAGGTCAGATTTAGCTGACATTAAATGCTCCTCACTTCTGATACGGGCGTAGCTGTTAGCACTTTGATCTCAGCCTTGGCTTGATCTGCATCACGCCTGTTCTCTACCATCTGATTAAACGTGGCGTTGTAATCAACTAAGAATCTATTCATGCAGACATTAACAACCCTGACTAAATCATCATGGTCACAGACATCTTTGATGTAACACTCCACATCATTAAGAGATGTTGCATGTTGGATATCTAGGTATTCCATCATGTCATCTATGTCGATGTTGTTAGCATCCATGATCTCTGCAATATCATCTGCATCTGCATGGATTTCTATCTCATCAGCGTAATCGCTGGCATCTATGGTTATGTAACCTTCAAATCTTGCTGGCATACTGCCTCCTCATTTACATTAGATAAGTCCATATCATCACAGATAGGACATGATTGATCTGGTTGCCACAATGCACCACAACCAGTACACGGTGCTAACAATATGGGTGTTAGCTCAACCCAGTCTTTAGTAACTCCCTCTTCCATTCATTACCCCTTGCTTTGCCGCACTAAAATATTCCAGTTCGTTCTCTCCCCTTGCTACTAGTTCAGAATTAACCATCCTGAAGTGAGCCTCATTACGTTCTGTCTTGTGATGACCTATGCACATACACCCAGTAGCGGCGGCGTTATTGCCACACACAATCAACTCTGCTGTATCCATCTCACTAAGCAGATTGTCCTTACCACCAAACCAGAACTTGCTTTCCATCCTTCTCTCCTTAATTAATTAACGAGAGGCTTGACGCCCCGCACAGATGCGGGGGCGCTCAAGCCACGAGTCCGTATATCAATATCAAACACACGATTACTATTGTTGCTTCAAGTACGTCTATCCAATCCATGCCTCACCTCCACTGCCTGTTGGTATGTTGGATATCTACCTATGGTCTTGCTCCTGTACTGCACCAGCCAGTTGTTTCTGCTCTTGCAGTAGGACACACCCACAACACCTGATGTGTTGTTGCTATTGGTCTTTCTGTTCAGACTGTTGGTAGATCTGGTACATGCACGGAGATTGATCAGCCTGTTGTCTGTTTTATCTTTGTTGATGTGATCTATTTGTTTAGGCCAGAACCCATAGGTTAAGTACCATGCTATGCGGTGGCATTTCATTGTCTTGCTACCAACACGTACAGTTCTGTAGCCATTTGAATTAACTGCTTTCACTGGCTTGCCATACTTAGATACAACACCGGTGCTAGGGCAGTAGCTAATACCTTTCAACTCAATCACATCCAGCCAAGTCATGTGCAAGCACCCTCTCCTTATGTTCTGTTGCCATCTCTAAGATGGGGGCCATAGTTAGGATCACCTCCTTGGTTGTTAAGGGTGTGCCACCTGCTTGAATCTCTCTCTTTATGGCTGTTTGTAATACCTCCATTGCATGTGACTTTGCTGTAGCACTGTCGTGTTCCAGCATCTCCATCATGCAACCAGCCAGTAGCTTCTTTCTCTTGTCACTCATGAACATTAGTAGTCCTCCTTTACCATTGATTATACCACATTACTATCGGTTGCACCAGATAAGTCCTGATCGAATGACTTCAGCATTCTAATCATTTATATTTAAGCGGGAGACACAACGCCCCGCACGAAGTCGGGGGGCGCTTGTGTATTCCGCGACTCTGTCTCTACGCCAGCATCCCCGTGGTGTTCGACTCATCTCCAGCCTGTGCCATTCTTGTGGTGTCTTTCTCATCTCCAGCATCCCAAAAAACCAAAACCCCAAACCCAGAAATGCGCTCGCAAGCTCGCAGAACTGCACTCTTTATGACAGAGGTGCTTCGGTTGGGTAGGTGCTATCCGATCCGCTCCAGTCGGCTTGAAGACGCCTCCTTCACTGAGCATGGTTAAAACCCAGCTAGATAGGGGGGTGATTTTACCGCACCTGCTGGGATTGTCTAAGATTGTTTTGTTATATCAGGTAATGTGCCTTAGTCTAAAACAATATCGGATAATGTTGGACTATTGCACCCAGATCATTAAACTGTATCTATGGTGCTAGATCGCACTAAGTTATGAGGTTTTAGTTATGCAGACTTTTAATCTTCAACAGATCAAGCTTGCCCTTCTCACTGGTTTTATGTCCCTCAAGCAAGCAGGCGAATCGAACCGGTCGAGCGGAACCTTCCGCTTTCAGTTGGGCGATCATCAGATCGAGCTGGACATGTGGCTCTGGAAACTGGCAGAGAAGGATATAGAGAAGTGGGTCGGCAAGAAGGATGGCCGCACTCCGAGTTACGCTCCCAGTTTCTACTGTGGCGCAGAGGAGAAGCAGAAGCCCGCCTTCTTCCTTGATCCGGTCGAGTCCCTGATGGGCGAGGATCCGATAGACTCCGGTCGCGGCCCGCAGGAATCCGCGCTGGTCGTCGAGCAGGACACCACCGACGAGGGCCGCGCCAAGACCCGTGCCAAGATGGAAGCCGCTATTCGTGCTGACGAAATCGACGAGTGCGAGAAGGAGGCGGTCGCATGAGCCAGACTATTGGAGAATACCTCGACGCCCAGTACGGGGACGCCCAGCAAAGCATCCAGCTTGAGCTTGACTGGATGGAGTCTTTGGTAACATCTGAGTTTTACCATTGCACAGAGTGCGGCCCAAACCACATGATTCAGCTCCCTGATTGTAGCTGGCAATGTGGTCAATGCGACTAGGCCCAGCACTGCACACGCCCCCGAAAGGGGGCTTTTTTTTGGAAATCGCCTCGCTTCGCTCGGGTAAAGGTCGCGACAAGTCGCGGTGTCTATATGCGAGGCGTTCCCCCTCGCGCTCCCCCTAACCCCATAGATGCCCCCGCAAGCGGGGAGAACAAACTGCACTCTTGCTACGACCTAGCCTGATGATCCATCATGTTGATTTAACTGGGGTAGTTGCTGATGATCTGTTGTTATCTAGTAGTACAGCACCTTTGCTAATCTGTGGTGGTTAACTAAGGGGGAGTGGTACTAACCTGATAGACCTTCCTATTAACTAACATCGTGGAACCAAATCCCTAACATCCGGTAGCAGTTCCCGTCCCGTTATATCCCCACACATCGAGGGGTTACTACTCGCTTGGGCTCGTAGTCCGCTCGCTTACGCTCGCGAAGGTCAAGGTCAAAGGCTCGGTTGCGACCAGTCGCGCCCTCCTTACCCCCCCATACCCCCCCAAGGGGGGGCAACGTCAACCCCAGAGGAGGAGGTCCCACTCAAACTTACTAGAAAAGAAAATAGGGTTTACTTCCCTTATACTTATGCATACTATCCCCCAAACCCTAGAGGTCTTTAGTAGAAGACCAAGGTCTTCCAGCAAACGATGAGTCATTTTGAGGCTAGATCACAAGAGCTAAAGCATACTAAGAAGCAATTAGCTCATAAGGCTAAGTATGAGACTCGCTCTGAGATGTCAGTTAGGGAGCAGAGGGCTAGGTTGCAGGAGCTTAAGGCTGAGTTTCTTACCCATCCTAAGTTAGAGAGATATGTATCTAAGCTGTTTGATATAGCTTTGGATGATGACCACAACAACCAGAATATGGCCCTTAAGCTGATTGCTGATAGGGTATTACCTAATCAGGCATTTGCTCATAGCTCTAAAGGTAATAACGCTGTTCAGATCAATATATCTGGCTTGACTGTAGAATCTGTACAAGAAAAAGAAGTAAATGATGATATAGAGCCAGAGGCTCTTGTAACGGAGTTACCTCCAGATATAGAGGGAGAGGTCATAGATGGCTAACCTTGACCTCAAGCTACTGCCTTGGCAACAAGAGGTTATGGCTGATGACTCAAGATTTAAAGTCATTGCCGCAGGTCGTCGTACTGGTAAATCCTATTTAGCCGCTATCTCCCTTATTCTTAAAGCCCTAGATGAAAAGCAAGGGAAGACCTTCTATGTAGCGCCTACTCAGGGGCAGGCTAGGGATGTGATGTGGCACACCATCTTCGACATTGCTGGTGACATCATAGAACGTAGCCATATCAACAACCTTGAAATCACATTGGCTGGTGGCAACACCATCTACCTAAAAGGCGCTGATAGACCAGATACCCTTAGAGGTGTAAGCCTTAAGCACCTTGTTCTTGATGAATATGCCTTTATGAAGCCTGATGTCTGGGAGGCTATCCTTAGACCAGCCCTTGCAGATAAGAAAGGCTCAATGATGGCTATCGGAACACCTGAAGGCCGTAATCACTTCTACGATCTTTATATGGGCTCTAGGGAATGGGCCGATTGGGAACACTTCCACTACACCAGCTTTGATAACCCCCTCGTCGATAAAGCTGAAATAGAACACGCCAGACAAACACTGCCTGCCTTTGCCTTCCAACAAGAGTTCATGGCTAGCTTTGATGCCAGAACATCAGGACACTTTGATACTGATAACTTTAAATACTATGAAGATAAGCCACCAGCAGGCCAACACTACGTTGCTATCGACCTAGCTGGCTTTAAACAAACAGGACAACGTAGAGCTAAGAAGCGTGACAACTCCGCTATAGCCTGCGTGAACGTCTGCAATGATGGTAGGTGGTTTGTAGAAGAGATCGACTATGGACAGTGGAGCCTTGAGGAGACTGTACAACGCATTTTCAGGGCTGTTGAGAAGTACCGACCATACCGCATAGGGGTAGAGCGTGGAATCGCTCAGCAGGCCGTTATGAGCCCCCTACAGGATGTGATGCGTAGAACATCTAGAATGTTCCACATGGAACTTTTAACGCACGGCAACCAGAATAAGGAAAATAGAATCCTCTGGGCCTTGGCGGGAAGGTTTGAAAATGGTCTAATCCACCTGAAAAAGGGTGAATGGAACGATGTTTTTGTAGATGAGGCGGCTAATTTCCCATCAAGGCTAGTCCATGATGACTTATTAGATGCTTTGTCTTACATAGATCAGATTGCACAGGTTGCTTATCTGGATGGCATTGAGCTAGCAGATGAGTGGGAACCCTTAGAGGATGCTGTAGGATTTTAAGATGCCTAAGAAAAATGCTAAGTACGACGAGCCTGTAGCTAGAACCAAGAAAAGCCACAGAGCGAGAGCTGTTCGGGGCTTTGATGACAAGATTGAGAGAAAAGTAAAGGCCGCTGTTATAGAAAAAAACCTTCCAGATTTGCTCATGCCATCCAAAAGCGAGAAGGCTAGAGCAGAGGCGGCAAAAAAAGCCCGAGGGGGCAAGCCACCACTAAGTAGCGGGGCTATGGGCGTACTGCTTGGGCGAAATACGCCAAAAGCAAAGCCTAAGAAAAAGAAGCCTAGCAAGACTTATCACTACGAGTATAAGTAATGGCTGATTTAGAGCATATTGGTGTAGAACACGGGCTGTGTGAGTGGCTTGAAGAGTTGACCTTGGAGTGGAGACACCACTATGAAGGGAACTACGAGGACAAGCACGACGAATACTATCGCCTTTGGCGCGGCATTTGGGCGGAGAACGACAAAACCCGTCAATCTGAGCGTAGCCGAATCATTGCCCCGGCACTACAGCAGGCTGTTGAGAGTGCTGTTGCTGAAATTGAGACTGCTTCCTTTAGTCAGGCGTTCATGTTTGACATTGAAGACAGTTCACAGACTCCACCCCCACCCCCGCAGGGCCAACAGCCCCCAAATGGACCCCAGATGCCTATGCCGGGGATGGGTGGTGGACCCCAAATGCCCCAAATGCCACAAAACCAGCCAACACAAGCCGAAAGCATTGCTGTACGCGATCAACTGCACAAAGATTTAGACAGGGCTAACTACAGAGCCGGTATTGGTGAGGTGCTTATCAATGCCGCTGTCTATGGTACTGGTATTGCTGAGCTGGTTATTGAAGATTCCAAGGAGTATGTGCCTTCTACCATGCCATTAGAGGGTATGCCGCAGGAAGCCAACCTTGTTGAGTATGGAACAGAGACTAAGAACCGCCCCATTGTTAAGTTAAACCCTGTTCAGCCTAAAAACTTCCTTATAGACCCCAATGCCACCTGTGTATCCAGTGCTATGGGCGTGTGTATTGAGGAGTTTGTCTCTATCCACACCATTGAACAGCTACAAGAACAGGGCGTTTACCGTGATGTGCCGATGGGCTTTGATGCCAGCGACCCTGACATTGATGCTGACGATGAATTGGTTGTTCAGCCCTTAAGAAAGGTAAGGATTAAGCGGTACTACGGGTTAGTACCCACTGACCTGCTGAAAGAAGAGGGCGTTGACTCTGATTTGCTGGAAGATGGCAAGTACACAGAGGCCGTTGTAGTGATCGGTAACGGCGAAATCCTTAAGGCGCAGGCTAACCCCTACATGTGCAAGGATCGTCCCATAGCGGCCTTCCCATGGGACGTAGTGCCTAGTCGCTTCTGGGGTCGTGGTGTCTGTGAGAAGGGCTATATGAGCCAGAAGGCTCTGGATGCTGAAATGAGAGCAAGGATTGATGCTCTTGCTTTGACTACTCACCCCATGATGGCGGTAGATGCGACCCGAATCCCCCGAGGGGACAAGTTTGAGGTCCGTCCCGGCAAGATGATACTGACTAACGGCGCTCCGCAAGAGTCAATCATGCCGTTTAAGTTCGGTCAGGTAGATCAGATCAGTTTCAACCAAGCCCAGAACCTACAGATGATGGTTCAGCAGGCTACAGGGTCGCAGGATGCGGCTGAGATGGCAAAAGGCCCATCATCAGACACTACTGCCGCTGGTATTAGCATGAGCATGGGTGCTGTTATGAAGCGCCAGCGCCGCACTCTGGTGAACTTTCAGGAATCCTTCTTTAAGCCTCTGATTAAGAAGACTGCTTGGCGTTACATGCAGTTTGACCCAGAGAAATACCCATCAAAGGACTATCACTTCTCTGTTGTTAGCTCATTGGGCGTTATTGCGCGTGAATATGAGGTTCAGCAGTTATCTCAGATCCTACAGGTAGTGCCGCCACAGTCTCCTGTTCATGGTGCGATGGTTAAAGCCATCATTGAACACATGAACGTGACCTCTAAAGAGAAGCTATTGGAGGTTGTTGACCAATCTAGCCAGCCCAATCCTCAAGCCATGGAAATGCAACAACAAGCACAGCAGGCGCAGATGCAATTGCAACAAGCACAGAC
>WLWF01000649.1_pt1 | contig 32507 bp, 40 predicted proteins | sample 6718331 | NCBI WGS metagenome assembly WLWF01 (sample SAMN12718692, study PRJNA515312) | sponge metagenome | isolation source: marine sponge | host: Mycale hentscheli | place: New Zealand: South Island, Marlborough, Capsize Point | collected 2003-05-01 | reverse complement strand
TAAATTTAACTGGTTTCTCAGGCGCAATGCAGTTTAGAGAAAATCCTGATGCAAGTTCCTCAATCCTAGACATAACTACAGCTAATAGTCGTATGACTATGGGTGGTAATGCAGGAACAATAGCACTGGCAGTTAGTGCCACAGATACAGCAGCACTTACAGCATCAGACGGTGTGTTTGATTTAGAGATCACCAGTGGTGCAGGTGTGGTTAGTAGACTCATAGAGGGTACTTACAGCATACGCAGGAATATAACTAGATGAGCGCAGTTGATTCCATAACAATAACCAATACTGATCAAACCAATCAGATAGAGATAACATCTACTGACGGTATAACAGTAACAACGGTTGGCACGCAAGGTCTAGCAGGACCAAGTGCAATCATGGCTAAAGGTTTAGATCAAACCACAGCAACAAGTACAAACAACGGTGCATTGCTTGTTTACGATCATGCTAATGAGAAATGGACTGCAACTAATACAAGCGCAGCACAATCTCTTACACAAATAGTTTACAACCTACAACTTAACGGTAGTGGTGCAACTGTAACGGGAATACTAGATGAAGATAACATGGCTTCAAATAGTGCCGTTAAACTTGCAACGCAACAAAGCATAAAAGCATATGTAGACACTCAACTTACCGCAGCAGACCTAGATTTAACAGACGGAGATGGTAACAACCTATCAATAGACTTAGACTCACAGACACTAGGCTTAATAGGTGGAGATGGTATTGATTCTACTATTAGCAGTACAAACTTTACTTTTAGTCTTGATTCAACGGTTGCTAGATTAAGTTCTGCACAAACATTTACAAATAAGACTCTTACAAGCCCCGTTCTTAACGGCACACTTTCAGGAACAGCTTTTCTTGATGAGGACAACTTTAGTTCTAACAGTGCTATTGCAGTAGCTTCACAACAATCCATCAAGGCTTATGTAGATGCTGCAATCACAGCCGAAGATTTAGATATAACAGACGGCTCAAATAACATAGCGATTGATCTTGACAGTGAAACCCTATCGTTGCTCGGTGGCACAGGCTTAACATCCACAGCAAGCGGTAACGGTGTTACTTTTGCCATAGATAGCACAGTAGCTACCTTAACTGGCACACAAACTCTTACCAACAAAACAGTAGATGCAGATAACAACACTTTATCTAACATAGAGGTAGATAACTTTAAGGCATCTGCAATTGTTATAGAATCAGAGGGCATAGGCTCTAACGATAACGACACAACCCTACCAACAAGTGCTGCAGTCAAAAATTATGTGGACACCGCCCTTACTGCAGAAGATTTAGACATTACGGATGGAAGTAACACAGGTTCTATAGATTTAGACTCAGAAACGCTTGGAATACTAGGTGGCACAGGTGTAGATTCTGCCCTAAGTGGTAATAACATAACTCTTTCTATAGATAACACCGTAGCAACGCTTACAGGCACGCAGACACTAACAAATAAGACATTTACGCAACCAAAGTTAAACGGCTCAACAGCAGTTACAACAACTGGCACAGAGTTAAACATTCTTGATGGAGATACTTCAGCATCATCCGTAGTGATAGTAGATGCAGACCAAATCATCCTTAATGATAATGGAACAATGAAACAGCTAGCCGTAACAAGGCTAGACACTTATGTTTCAGGAACAACAGCTACATTAACCAACAAGACCCTAACCAGTCCAGTTTTAAACGGAACTCTTTCAGGTACAGCATTTTTAGACGAAGATAACTTCTCATCTAACTCAGCTACTAAGGTTGCATCCCAACAGTCAATTAAGGCTTATGTTGATGCAAACATAACCGCACAAGACCTAGATATTAGTGATGGCTCTAGCACAATTGCCATTGACCTTGATTCAGAGACTTTATCTTTGCTTGGTGGTACAGGTGTAACTTCTACTGCTTCAGGCAACGGAGTAACATTTGCCATTGGTCAATCGGTTGGTACATCAGACAATGTAGAGTTTGGCACGGTTACAGCAGACCTTACTGGTACAGCAAGTCTTGCAACATTAGCAACAACAGTAACAGCTACCGCAAACAACAGTACGGATGAAACTGTATTCCCAACATTTGTAGACGGCGCAACTGGTGCGCAAGGCATAGAGACAGACACAGGTCTTACTTACAATCCGTCTACAGGATTACTGACATCAACTGGATTTGCAGGTGCTTTAACTGGCAACGCTACCACAGCCACGACTTTAGCTACCGCAAGAACAATCGGCGGAACATCATTTGATGGTTCTGCAGATATTGCCGTAGCACTATCAGCAACAGCAACGGCTTTAGCAACTGCTAGATCAATAGCCCTATCGGGTGATGTAACTGCTTCAGGGGTAAACTTTGACGGAACAGGCAATATAACCCTAAGTACAACAATAGCTGCTAACAGCGTGGCTCTTGGAACAGATACAACTGGTGATTATGTAGGCACTGTAACAGGTGGCACAGGTATTGATTCAACAGGCGCTACAAGTGGTGAGGGCATAGCCCATACACTTAGCCTTGACCTAAACGAACTACCAACAGAGACAACCATTGCTGATGCAGACTTTATTGCTATGGTGGATGCAACGGATGATGCTTCAGGCAAGATAACTTTTGAGAACTTAGAGGATGCCATATTTAGTTCCGTAAGTGGTGATATTGCCATTGCAGAGGACGGCGCAGCTACCATACAAGCTAACAGTGTCGCATTAAGCACAGATACAACAGGAAACTATGTTGCAGGTATAAGCGGTACTACAAACGAGATAGAAGTATCGGGTTCAGGTAGTGAGGGTGCAACAGTAACAGTAGGCTTGCCCGATAATGTAACTATCTCAGGCAACTTAACTGTCAACGGTACAACCACAACAACAGACACCAATGAACTCCATGTCAACGACCCATTAATTAAGCTAGCCAAAGACAATACAGCTAACTCACTGGACATAGGTTTCTACGGACAGTACAGGGCATCAGGTTCTAACAACCAATTCACAGGTCTATTTAGAGATCAAAACGATAGTGGTAAATACAAACTCTTTGAACTACTAGAAGCAGAGCCTACAACCACAGTCAACACAAGCGGTACAGGATTCCAAATAGCTACATTGGTAGCAAACCTAGAGGGTGCTGTAACAGGCAACGCATCTACTGCTACTAAACTAGCAACCACAAGAGCAATAGCACTATCAGGAGATGTAGTAGGTACAGCAAACTTTGACGGTTCTGCAGGTATATCCATAAGCACAACCATACAAGCAAACTCAGTTGCATTAGGCACAGACACAACAGGCAACTATATATCTACAATTGCAGGTACATCTAACGAGATAGAAGTAAGCGGTAGTGGTTCAGAGACAGCTACAGTCACAGTTGGTTTACCATCCGCAACAGAGATTACAACCTCTCTTGGCGTAGGTGGTGGCTCTACTAACGGTGTCGTTATAGAGCAAGGCGCAATCAAGATTAAAAATGGTGGCACGCAGTCAAACATTCTGTTTTATTGTGAATCAAGCAATGCTCACTATGTTAAATTACAAGCCCCTGCACATAGTGCATTTAGTGGCAACCCAACATTAACTCTACCTGCAAGCACTGGAACAATAGTTGGTTCAGGCGATAGCGGTACAGTAAGCAACACCATGCTAGCCAATACAGGCGTGAACTTTGGTGGTGTAACAGTTGCACTAGGGGCAAGCGATACTACTCCTGCATTTAACTTACAGGATGCAACTGGTTATCCGACTTCGTCTTTAACTGGGACGATTACCAATGCACAGTTAGCAGGAAGTATTGCAAATGCAAAATTAGCCAATTCCACAGTTAGCTTTGGCGGAATATCTCTTGCTCTCGGTGCTTCTGATGCAACGCCTGCATTTGATCTAGCTGATGCAACAAACTACCCAACAAGCAGTCTTACAGGAACAATAACCAACGCACAACTAGCAGGCTCTATAGCCAACGCAAAACTTGCCAATAGCAGTATCACAGTTAGTGACGGGTCTAATACAAGCGCAGTTGCTTTAGGTGGCACGATCACTTATGCAGCAGGTGAAGGCTTAGATGTAGCAGAAAGTTCAGGAACAGTAACCTACTCTGCAGAGGATGCTACAAGTTCCAATAAAGGTGTGGCTTCATTCACAGGTGATTTCTCAGTAAGCAGTGGTGCTGTATCTCTTGGTGCTTCAGGTGTAAGTGCAGCAAGTTATGGTAGTGCAACGGCTATACCAGTAATTGCAATAGATGCTAAAGGTAGAATCACAAGTGCAAGCACAGCAAACATATCAACTAGCTTTACGCTAACAGACGGCTCTACCAGTCAAACTATAAGCGGTGGTGATACCTTAACAGTAGCAGGCACTAGCAACGAGGTTAATGTAGCCGTAAGTGCAACAGATACTTTGACAATAGGATTGCCAAATGATGTAACTGTTTCTAACAACCTTACTGTAAGCGGTAACTTGACTGTAGCAGGTACTACCACACAAACAGGTTCGGTTGTAACAGACAATAATTTTACAGGTTTAACAAACGCAAATACTGGCAATGTTACAGACTTCGGTTTTTATGGTAAGTATGTAGTATCAAGCACAACTAAATATGCAGGTATCTACTATGATGCTTCCGATAGTGGAACATTTAAGATATTTAAAGATACACAGACTGCCCCTAGTACAACAGTAAATGGCAGTGCAACAGGATATGCTGCAGCAGATTTAGTCATAGCAGGTCTTACAACCACAGGCATAACACTTGGTGGTACAGCAGTAACATCCACAGGTGCAGAACTAAACATCTTGGACGGTGTTACATCCACGACAGCAGAACTTAATATTCTTGATGGTGTTACAGCTACTACCGCAGAGATCAACATTCTTGACGGTGATACAAGCGCAACATCAACCACATTAGCTGATGCAGATAGAGTCGTAGTCAATGACAACGGCACTATGAAACAAGTTGCCCTTACTGACTTTGAGACTTACTTTGAGTCAGCATTAGACACGCTAAACAATGTAACAAGCGTAGGAACTCTTACATCACTCACAGTAAGCGGAGATGTAACTGTAGACACCAATGTTCTTAAAGTTGACAGTTCAAACAATCGTGTAGGTATTGGTAACGCATCACCCGATGTTTCATTAGACATAGGCTCATACACAGATGCTATTCATGTACCAGTAGGAACTACAGCGCAAAGACCTAATAGCCCTGCAGCAGGTTACTTTAGATACAACACAACAACAGCAGGCTTTGAGGGTTATACAGACGAGTGGGGTGCAATCGCAGGTGGTGGTGGTGCTTCTGCAATGGAGACTGATAACTTTACAGGTAATGGCAGTACAACAGCATTTACTCTTAGCAGTGCCGTATCTAGTGAAGATAACTTAATCGTATTCATAGAGGGTGTGTTCCAAAACAAAGCAACCTATGCAGCAAGTGGTACGACAATCACATTCGCAACCGCACCTGCTAACACAAGAAAGATCGTTGTGTTTCATGTCAAGACCTCTATATCAGGCACAAGCATGGTGCAGAATGCCTTTACAGGTAATGGTTCAACAGTTGCATACACATTAAGTGCCTTACCTAACAACGAGAACAACACACAGGTATACATAGACGGTGTTTATCAAAACAAGGCTACATACAGCACAAGCGGAACAACACTAACATTTGATACCGCCCCTGCTAACTCAGCAGCCATAGAAGTAATGATGTTTGCACAGACAACTGTTAATGTGCCTGCATCAAACGCAGTGACCACAAGCACGATAGCAGACGGTAATGTAACCACAGTTAAGATCAATGATGATGCCGTAACACTGGCTAAGATGGCAGGACTTGCTAGAGGTAAGCTAATCGTAGGAGATGCTTCAGGCAATCCAAGTGCATTGGCTCTAGGCTCTGCAAACTATGTTCTAACCTCTGATGGAAATGATGCGGTTTGGGCAGCTTCACAGGTAGAAGAATCGCCTACATTCACAGGCAATGTTGCAGTCGGTGGCACTTTTACAGTTACAGGTCTTAGCACATTAAGTGGCTTGGCTTATCCGACAGCAGATGGTAGCAATGGTCAAGTATTGCAGACCAACGGTTCAGGAACATTATCTTTTGCAACTGTAAGCGGAACAACTATAAACAACAACGCTGATAACAGAATCATAACTGGTAGCGGTACTGCTAATACTTTAGAAGGTGAAGCTAATTTTGTATTTGATGGACAAAATGCAGGAATAGGTGTTAGCACAGTTGATAACACTTCCTCTGCTTCGCATACATTGCAACTTGCTTCAGTTACAGATAATAATTGGAGTGGTAGTTTATTACTGACTTCAGCAGATGCTTCCAGCATATATTCAAGAATTGTTGCTTCAACAGATGGGCTTGATTTAGTGAATACTAAGAACACTAATATGCGATTCTTTACCAACAATGCAGAACGCATAAGGATTACAAGTACTGGTGATATTGGAATTGGCACTACAAGCCCTGCTGATTATGATAATAATAGTGCGGGAATTTCATCTAATTTAGTTGTCGCAGATACAGGACATTCTGGAATTATTGTTATATCAGGCACAAGTTCAGATGCAGCTATTTCATTTGGAGATGGCACTGGTGCTGCTGCTTATAGAGGTGCTGTAGCTTATGTAAATTCGCAAGATGCACTTTATTTTAAAACAGCAGGCAGTAACAGATTGATTATTAATAGTGGTGGTGATTTATTACTTGGTAAAACAGCAGTAAACCAAGCAACAACCTCAGGCATAGAAATGCGAACTGCTGGTACAACCTTTAGATCAGATTTCAGCGTGTCAAATAATGAGTTTATGATCTTAAACAATTTTGGTAGCCCTGCTGGAACTGCATCAATGCAATTCAGATACGACAGCAGTGTAAAAGGTTCTATTGGTATTACTTCAAGTGCAGTATCTTTTAACACAAGTTCTGATTATAGATTAAAAGAAAATGTAGATTACACATGGGATGCAACCACAAGATTAAAACAACTTAAACCTGCTAGATTTAATTGGATTTCTGATGATACCAATACTTTAGTTGATGGATTTATAGCACACGAAGTTACAACCATTGTACCAAATGCAGTAGAAGGCATAAAAGACGAAGTATATGATGATGAGCATGAATTAGCAGGAGAGCCAAAATACCAACAAGTAGATCACAGCAAACTTGTACCACTACTAGTTAAAACAATACAAGAACTAGAAGCTAGAATCACAACATTGGAGAGCAGTTAATGGCAAACACTAAGATCACATCAAGAGTTATAGCAGACGATGCAGTAACCACTGCTGCAATTGCGGATGATGCTATCACAAGTGCTACTATTGCGGATGATGCGGTTGGTTCAGCTTCTATTGCAGATGATGCAGTTGGGGCAGACCAATTAGCTTCTAGTGCAGTCGTTACAGCTTCCATAGTAGATGATGCGATTACACAAGATAAAATTGCAGATAATGCTGTAGGCACTGCACAATTAAAATTTACTGCCACAGGTGGAACAATTACGACTGCAGGCGGTTACACCATACATACCTTTACATCTTCAGGAACATTTAATGCAAGTAAAGCAGGTACAGTTGAGTATCTAGTTATTGCAGGCGGTGGCGGTGGCGGTTCTTCAGTTGGCGGTGGCGGTGGAGCAGGTGGTTATAGAACAGCTACAGGATTTTCCGTTGCAGAAGGAGATCATACCGTAACTGTAGGGGCAGGTGGCGCACAAGATACGAGTGGTTCAAACTCAGTTTTTTCTACAATAACTTCTACTGGTGGTGGTAAAGGTGGTCCATTTCAAACCAGTGGTACAGCAGGTGGTTCAGGTGGTGGTGTTGGTGGTAGAAATTCCTCTGCAAATGGTGCAGGTGGTGGTGCAGGAACATCAGGTCAAGGTAATGCTGGCGGTAACAGAGGTGGCGGTGGAGCTAACGCCCTTGGTGGCGGTGGCGGAGGTGGTGGTGCTGGTGCAGTCGGTGGCGATAGTAGGGCATTAGATGGTACTAACTCCAAAGAAGGTGGTCATGGTGGAGCAGGTTTAGCTTCTTCAATCACAGGTGCATCCGTAACAAGAGCAGGTGGCGGTGGCGGTGGTGGAGATATTGGTGCTGCTGCAGGAGATGGTGGCGCAGGTGGTGGCGGAGCAGGTAATGGCGGTGCTGCAGGAACGGCAAACACTGGCGGTGGCGGTGGTGGCGCAGGTAATAGTGTTGCAGGTCAAGCAGGTGGCTCAGGCGTAGTCATAGTGAGGTATTTATCATGAGTCATTTTGCAAAGATTGATAGTAATAATATTGTTACAGAGGTTATTGTTGCTGAACAAGATTTTATAAACTCAGGAAAAGTAGGTGATTCTTTCTTATGGATTCAAACATCTTATAACAAAAATTTTAGAAAGAATTTTGCTAGCAAGGGATATACATATGACAAAACAAGAGATGCTTTTATTCCACCAAAACCATACTCATCATGGACACTAGACGAAGATACTTGCCTGTGGGAAGCACCAGTTGCATATCCTAGTGATGATAAGATGTACAAATGGAACGAAACGAATAAACAATGGGATGAGGTTAGCTAATGGCAAACACAGTAATACCAAGTGAACTCCTAGCAGACAGCAGTGTCGCTACGGCTAAGATTGCGGATGATGCGGTTAATGCAGCAAAGGTAGCTGACAACGCCATAGGTATTGCAGCTTTGAATGTATCTGACGGCTCTAACGGACAGGCATTGACAACGAATGGTAGTGGAACATTATCTTTTGCGACAATAAGCAGTGGTGCTACAAGTCTTAATGGACTATCAGATTGCAAAACTTTTGGCACAGACTCCATATTGATTGGAGATACAACTACAGGCACTATTGATGCAGCTAACTATAATGTTGGTCTAGGTGTAGATGTTTTTTCAGCTTTAACTACTGGTGACTACAATACAGCAGTTGGTTATAGAGCATTAGAAGATAATACAACTGGCTCAAGAAATACAGGTATTGGTAGGCTGTCAATAGGAAATAACACCACAGGAAGTTATAACACAGGAATAGGCTACTCTTCATTAGCAACAAATACTACAGCAGATTATAATACTGCATTAGGGTATGCAGCTTTAGCTGTAAACACCACAGGCACAAGAAATACAGCAGTAGGAGCTAATTCTTTAGATGCCAACACAGAAGGTAATTACAACACAGCAGTTGGATATAATTCTTTAACTGCAACATCAACTGGAACACATAACACAGCAGTTGGAGATTTTTCTTTAGCAGATAATACTACAGGCGCAAACAACACAGCAGTAGGTCAAGGAGCATTAGAAAACAATACAACAGCAAACAACAACACTGCAGTTGGTAAAAGCGTTATGACCGCAAACACAACAGGTGCTTCTAATACAGCAGTAGGAAGTCAAGCCTTAGAAGCAAACACCACAGGAAGTTATAGTGTCGCTGTGGGTGAATTAGCCTTAAAAGCAAACACTACAGGTCAAAATGTTGCAATAGGACAAGCAGCAATGATTGCAAATACTACTGGAACAGGAAATGTTGCCATAGGTACTTATGACAATGCTCAACTACAACCTTTAAAAACAAATACAACAGGCGACCATAATGTTGCAATCGGGTCTGGTTCAATGTCTGTAGCTACCACATCAAATGATAATACTGCGGTTGGCTACATGTCTTTACGCAACTTGACTACTGGGACCCCTAATGAAGCATATGGTTATCGTGCAGGAATGAGCATAACAACAGGTTATTCAAATTCTGTTTTTGGCAGCTATGCTATGGACAATGCAACAGCTACAGGTTACGGAAACACTGTAATTGGACATGGCTCAGGACGAGCAATGACATCTTGTAATACAAATACTTTAGTTGGTTCAGCAGCAGGTGATTCACTAACAACAGGTAGTGGCAATGTATGTATTGGCTATGGGGCAGGACATGTTTTTACAACTGGTGGAGATAATATTTACATAGGCAGGGGTGCAGGTGGTGCAGAATACAATGCAGGCACAAATAGAATTGTTATTGGTCCAGACTTAAACGCAGATGGTAATAACAAAGTATTTATAGGTAAAAGTGGTAATTCAGTAAGTATGAACTTTACAAGTGCAACTTCATGGACTTACCCATCTGATGAGAGAAAAAAACGCAACATAAAAGATGATGTTTTAGGATTAAATTTTATAAATAATTTGCAAACTAAGACCTATCAATGGAAACCTAGCAATGAATTTCCTAAAGAATGGAATGATTATAGTGAAGAAAATACACAAGATACTGATGTAGTTATGCACGGATTAATTGCACAAAATGTTAAAGAAGCACTTGATATTGAGGGTGTAGATACATTTTCAGGATGGGAAGAAGGTCCAGATGGTATGCAAAAAGTAGCTAGGGGAATGTTTGTTATACCTTTAATCAAAGCAGTGCAAGAACTTACGCAACAAGTAGAAGAACTAAAACTAGAATTAAAAACAATAAAAGGAGACTAAAAATGGCACAAACATTAACAGAAGTATTTACATCAGCAATGGATAGTGTTGCTCTTATAAATGGCGTAAATGGTGGAAGTTGGGATGTAGATGGTATGAGTCAAACTAAAATAAATGAACTCGTGCTAAGAAATGTAGAACATCTTGAAATTATACTTGAATATACAGACCCTAATGTCAAAGGCTCATCTAATAGCAAGAAAACAGATTGCACAACAGCCATAGCAACAGGTAAGTCTTATATTTCCAATAATTCTTAATGATGCTAAGATAATAATTTTTACAGGAGTAATACATGGCAGAAGCTAAAGAAAACGGAAACACTTTAACCATAGACGGAGTTGCACATGATGCCGACTCTTTCTCAGACGAGGGTAAGCAACAGTTTGTTGAGTTATCCATTGTTGAGGAAAAGTTAAAGCTATCCAACCAAAGATATAATGAGGTTGTTGTTGACTTAAAATCACAGAACGCTGCAAAGGCTCAATATATTAAAAACATCATGGAGTTAGAGGGCATAGATGCGAAGCAAGAGGATAGCACCGAAGAAGAAACCAGTAGCAAAGAAAAGGGCGATAAAAAAGCCAACTAATGTTACTGCTTTGGAGTTGCACGAACAGATATGTGCAATTCGTTACGAGAACCTAGACAAGAGATTAGAGTCAGGTTCAGCTAGATTTATTCGTATGGAAGCTATGATATGGGGCTTGTATGCCGTGATCGTAGGCTCTTACTTATTAGACAAGGTAGCATAATGGCAGGATTAGTAGTTGACACAGCACCCACACAAGAACCAGTAACCCTACAGGAAGTAAAAGAATATCTAAGAGTAGATGATGCCACAGACGAGAGAGTGGTAAGACCTTTCATAGAGACTGCTAGACGATTCTGCGAGGAACATACTGGTAGAGCCTTGATGACACAAACCCTTACGCTTTTTCTAGATGCCTTTGAAGATATAGAAAATCCTTTGTGGGAAGGCATGAGAACTGGTCCTTACCTAAACTACTACAAGAACTATGTCGTGTTACCTAGAGCGCCCGTTGTCTCTGTTAGCCACATTAAGACCTATGATGATGCAGATACGGCTACAACCCTTGCAGCTTCTAAGTATTACCTAGACAGTGCGAGAGAGCCTGCTAGGGTGGTTATGCGTAACGGTGAGACATTTCCAACAGCTTTACGAGTAGCTAACGCCATTGAGATTAAATATGTCACTGGTTACACATCAGCATACAACATTCCTGAACCCATAAAGCTAGGTATTATGCAACACATAGCTTACCTTTATGAACACAGAGGTGATATGTATGATGCGAAGCTACCCTATCCCCCCATGTTGAGATCGCTGTACGCACCTTATGTCATTCATAGAGGTTTGGGTTCGTCCTCTCTTATGGCTCTCGGTTAAGATGGCTAACAGTATCGGCAAGATGCGATATAGGGTAAAGGTTGAGAGAGCAACCAATACTAGAGATGCAGGCGGTGGTTTAGCGCAATCATTCGGCTCTGTGGCAACCATCTACGCAAACATCAAACCCAAGAACGCTAACAGCACCTATAGACAGGGTATGTTGCAGGAAAAGGTTACGCATGAGATCACCATACGCTACATGAAGAACATAGACACCAACAGTAAGATAACCTTTGGAACTAGGTCTTTTGCAATTAACGGCATTATAAATGTAGATGAAAGAGATAGATTTCTTACATTACTCTGCGAAGAGGGTATAGCAATATGAGTTTTAAGAACTTGGAATCTTTTAAAAAAAGATTAAACAAAAGACTTACAACTAAAGCACACGGTAATGCAAAAGCTGCAGTTACAAGATCAACTATGGTCGTAGAAAACTTTGCAAAAGCAAGTGTAATGGCAGGTGGTAGCGGCGCAACAGTGCAAAAGTATGACCCAAGCAGAACACATACACAGTCAAAACCATTGTCTCCGCCTGCAAGTGATACAGGTTTTTTAGTAAGTCAAATAACTATGGATGTTGATACAAAAGCAGACGGTAGTGTTGTAGGTCAAATTATATCTGCTGCGCCTTATTCAAAACCTTTGGAGTTTGGCACTGTTAATATGCAACCAAGACCTTTTATGCAACCTGCATTAAGAAAAAATAAAGCTAAAATATTGCAAATATTTAAGAAAGAGGGAGTAATTAGATGAGTGTTGGACAATTTGCCCTGCAGTCTAGTATTTATACAGCACTTAATGTGTCTGCAATTACCACTACGCTTGCCTGTGGTGTCTATGACGAGGTTGTTGAGGGTAACAGCTACCCTTTTATTACCTTAGGCGAAGAAACTGCGATAGATTACAGCACAAACAACCTAGTAGGCGCTGAAACAACCATCAACATACATATTTGGTCAAGATACAAAGGCTCTAAGCAAACAAAACAAATTATGGACAAGGTGCATGATTTATTGCATGATGTAAGTCTAACTGTTAGCGGTGTCAATCTAATTAACCTTAGATTTGAGTACAGCGACATTATGAGAGACCCTGATGGGATAACTCGGCACGGTGTCATGAGATTTCGTGCAATTACACTAGGTACTTGATTCAATACCAATTACCGAAGTAATACGGTGGCAGATGCCTTATTTTTTAATTAGAGGAATAAATACCCTCTGTATTTAGGAGTATATTATGGCAGCACAAAAAGGTAGTGCAATGCTAATGAAAGTGGGTAACGCAGGTTCACCTGAAACTTTCACAACAATAGCAGGGCTTAGATCAACAAGTCTTACAATTAATAACGAATCAGTAGATGTAACTAACAAAGATAGTTCAGGTAAAAGAACTTTATTAGCTGCAGCAGGGGTTCAATCAATCAGTGTTTCAGGTAGTGGCGTATTCACAGACGGTGCATCAGAAACAACTATCAAAACAAACGCTTTAGCAGATAGTAAAAATAATTATCAGTTTTTAGTTCCTGACTTTGGTACTTTCACAGGTGCTTTCCAAGTAACCAGTTTAGAGTATGCAGGTGAGTTCAACGGAGAGGTTACTTACAGTATGTCCTTTGAATCAATGGACGCTATTACATTCGCAACCGTATAAGATTATGGCTTGGGAACAAGTAAAGGTCAAAGCTGAAAAAAACACTGTTACAGGTATGATGCAGGGCGATCAATTAGATATGCCAAATGTATTAATTGGTAAGAGTGTTAAGGTTAATGGTAAGGACATCTCAATCAAATCCTATGTGGTTGACGAAAGAGATGATATGTTAAAAATCACGCTTGCAATGGCAAGCCCAACAAAGGAGAAGTCAGATGACAAACCCACTAAAGGGACAGATTGAAGTAACATTAGGTTCTGAAACCTATAAGTGCAGGCTAACCATAGACAGCTTGGTAAAGATTGAGGATGAACTAGACACAGGGATTCTTGAACTAGCACAAAATCTATCACAAGCCAAAGTTCGCATAAGAACATTATTAGTCGTTTTACGCTATGCCCTGCGAGGTGGCGGTAATGACTTTGATGAAAAAAAAGTAGGGCAAATAATATCTGATATAGGTATTGTTACTGCTTCTGCAGAGGTAGCCAAACTCTTGGTATCTACCTTAAACGACAATGACTCAGACGAGGAAGATAAAAAAAAAGCGATAGAGTAAATGAACACACGCCACCTATTATTTGGGGAGATTACTTTATGATATGTGTTGGCATGATGAATATGAGACCTATGGACTTTTGGGATTTATCACCTAGAGAAATGTATCTATCAATAAAAGGTTTTAAGCAGTTTCATGCTGCTGATCAACAAAAACCTATGGATAGATCAGAACTTGATAATTTAATGGAGTTATACCCTGACTAATGGCTACAACAGTTGACCAGTTAATAGTAGAAATAAAAGCTGAAACCAAAAAGCTAAGAAAAGCTATGGACAGTGTAGACAATCGTCTGCAAAAAACTCAAAACAGAACAAAAAAACTTGATGGCGCATTTAGCAAGCTAGGCGGTATTTTAGCAACTATTGGAGTTGGCGCTGCATTAAAAGGAATAATTGATACTAATAGAAGATTTGAAGATTTAGAAGCAACGCTTAGAGCCGTAACAGGTGGCGCAAAACAAGCAGCAGCATCTTTTAGATTAATAAGACAATTTACAGCAACAACTACATTCCAAGTAGACGAGGTAGCTGAAGCATTTATTAAACTTTTCCAAGCAGGAGTTTTACCAACTGAAGAAGCCATGCGAGACTTTGGTAATTTAGCTGCAGGTATGGGTAGAAGCATCACCCAATTAGCACAAGCTACATTCAACGCTACAACAGGCGAAATGGAAATGCTTAAACAGTTTGGTATTATTGCTAAACTGCAAGGAGATCAAATATCTGCTACTTTTGAAGGTCAAACAAAAGTCATTGAAAGAAGCGGAGAAGCAATTACTGAGTATCTAAGAGAAATAGGTAGTCAAAGATTTGGTACAGCTTTAGCTGAAAGAGCAAAAACTGTAAGCGGTGCTTTTTCAAACTTAGCTGATGCTACCGCAGAATTTCAAGTACAAATTGGTGAAGCAGGCTTAAACAAAGAGCTTACTGAATTTGTTATTAAAATCAAAGATGTTGTGGTAAATCTTGAACCATTAGCAATTGCATTTGGCGCAGTTACATCAGAAATTGTAGGCGCAATGAACGCATTAATAGATTTCACAAAATCTATGAGCAACTTTACAATGGAAGGTCTTAAAGCTGCACCCATGTTAGAAAACTTTATATTGGCTGCAAGGGCTTTGCATATCTTAGGTCTTGCTAAACAAGATGTAGATGATTTAACTATGTCATTTGAAGATTTAGTAAGACTACAACCAACTCTAAAACAAGCATTAAATCCAACAACATTTGGTAGATTTACTATTATAAATGATCTTATTGGTGATGTTGATAAAGCAAAGGATAGATTAACTGAATTGATAGAAAATGATTTTTCTTTACTAAAAACAACTTTGGAAGATGTTGCACAAACAAAATTAGATTTAGAAATGAATGTTAATCCTGAAGCATTTGGACAGATGATAGGAACAGGAGATCAAGCATTTTTTAGACAAAGTGATGCTTTAATAGCAAAAAGAAAAGCTGAGATATTTCAAGAAATGTTAGGCGGTCATGACACTTTTGATGGTTTAAAACAAGCTATTACTGATTATTTAGATGACACGGATGAAGTTATAGCTGCTACAGACATAATGGCAGACTCAATAATAAAAGGTGCGCAGGCATTTACTGATGATTTTGTTGACTCATTAATGAATGGAGAAAATGCTTTAGAAAGTTTTAAAGACTTTTCAAGAAGTTTGGTCAGTGAAATTATATCTATCTTTCTTAGATTAGAAGTTGTTAATAGAATATTAGCCAACATTTTTCCAAATGTTGCAGGAATTCAATATGGCGGAATCACTAGTGATGCGGGTGTAACAAAAGGCAAAAGAGACCCTGCAGGTGGTGGAAAAGTGCAGAAAGGAAAGCCTTACTTTGTTGGCGAAAGGGGTATGGAAATGTTTGTGCCTGACACAAGCGGATCAATTATGAATAACATGAACACTAAAAACGCTATGGGTGGTTCTCCTATTATAGTTAATCAATCTGTAAACTTTGCTACAGGCGTAGTACCAACTGTAAGAGCGGAAGTAGTAAAAATGATGCCACAGATAGCGGATGTAACTAAAGGTGCTGTAGCTGAAGCTGCAATGCGTGGTGGTAACTATAGGAGAATGTTGCAAGGTGGCTAAATTAATATCAATGCCTGCAAGTCCAAACTTTGTTACAAGCAACTGGTCACTTGTTAGAACGGTGGGAACAACAGTAAGTCCTTTTACTGGAAAAACAAAGACACAAGAGTTTGATGGTGTTTATTGGACAGCAGAAGTTTCTTTGCCACCAATGAGAAGATCACAAGCAGTTGAATGGCAGTCTTTTCTTTTGGAACTAAACGGCACAGTTAATCACTTTAAATTTGCTGACCCTGATGCACTTACAAACACAGGAACATATAGCACAGGATTTCTTACATCTAATTTAAGAACAAATGAAACATCAGTGACACTTTCTTTTAGTGGCTCTACAATAACAGCAGGTGCATCTACATTTAGTGGTGCAAAAGCAGGAGATTTTATAGTTGTTACTGGTGCAACCAATGAAGATAACAACGGAACGCATAGAATAGCAGACGGTGGTGTAACAAGTGCAACAGTAGTCGTAACAACAAGCACATTCACAACAGAATCAAACACGGCAAGTTGCAAGGTAAGAAGCAATGTCAAGGGTGCTACTGGATTATCGCTTCTCGCTTCCACAAACGCTGCTAGTGGCACTATTAAGAAAGGCGACTACTTACAGATACAATCAGCTGCAAACACCACAGGCACGCCCACACAGATAGTAATGGTTACGGAAGATGCAACAGCTACGGCTGACGGTGCTAAAGATTTCTATGGTGTAGCCATACAACCCAAGCTAAGATCAGACCTAGCTACAGGACATTACGCAGTATTCACAAACCCAAAAGGGACATTTAGGCTCATATCTAATGAGGTAAGTTGGTCAGCAGACCGAATATCCAACTACGGCATTAGTTTTTCTTGTATTGAGGTAATTTAATGGCTACTAGACAGGGTTTAGATAGTTCTATCGTAAATCGTCTAGGAGCAGATGAACAAGCCTTATTCTTTGCAGTCAAAGCAGAATTTGATACGGATGACATTAGAGTTTGGTCAGGTATAGATGACTTAACAATTAGTTCAGAAACATACACAGGTGCAGGCACATTATTAACTGTAAGTAACTCTGAAGATAATACTGAACTGAAATCCAATGGTATTGTCGTTGCTTTATCAGGCATGGACACCACAGTTGTTAATTACGCACTCACAGAAAACTACCAAAACAGACCTATTACTATCTTTATGGGATATGTTATGGGTGGCACAAACGAGGTAGCAGGAACGCTTACTTTGTTTAAGGGTAGAATGACTAGCCTTGTTATAAACGACACTCCTGAAGGCAGTACAGTAACGATAGATGCGGAAAATAGACTGGTAGACCTAGATAGACCATCTAACCTTAGATACACAAAAGAATCGCAAAACTTTTTGCATTCAGGTGATACAGGTTTTAACCGTGTTGCATCTTTGCAAGACAAACAAATTAATTGGGGCAAGACAGCAGGAGCAGGGGCAGGTCTTGGCAGGGGTGAGTCTGAAGCAGGTCAAATACCAAATCGTGATGTTTTTAGACAATGAAAAAACTACTTAACTGGGAAGCCATGTTTCACGATTTTGTAAAACATAATGATTATCCTTTTGTATGGGGTCGCAATGATTGTTGTAAATTTAGCAATGCGGTAATAGTACAAATTACAGGTGAAGATTTAATACCCAAAGAATTGGATTGGCATGATGAAGAAAGCGCCATGAAAGCTATAGAATCTTATGGTGGTGATTTAGAAACAAGCATAGAGAAAGCCTGCAACGCAAAGGGCGTAGGTGAAATTAATAAAGCCTACATGACTTGTGGTGATCTTGTTGTCTATGAACAAAACGGTTCTAATCTTGTGGGTATGTGCAATGGTTTTGGAATACTAACTCCAACAGATGACGGTATTGCTGTACTAGATTGTGATTTAGCCTACAGAGTTTGGAGATTTGATTAATGTCTAAAGCAATTAAAGCTGCAATTATAGCAACAGTTATAGTGGTAACAGGTGGGGCTGCAGCAGCATACTTTGGTACTATGGGAATGACTGCAGGTCTGGCAGGATCGTTTGCATTTGCTATGGAAACTTATGCAGTTTTTACATTTACCACTACTCTAGTAGCAAGTGTTATAGGGGGTATGACATCAAAAGGCATAAATGCTTCTTCAGCCAATTTTGGTAATAAATTTGCAGCTAGGGGCGGACTAGCACCTAGACAAATTGTTTATGGTCAATGTCGTGTAGGCGGTACACAAGTGCATATTGAAACCACTGGTACAGATAACTATCTTTTGCACATGGTAATCGTCTTAGCAGGACATGAAATAGAAAGCCTTGAAAAACTAAGACTGAATGATATTAATACAACAACCACTACATCAACAATAAGCGGTTCTACTGTATACACAGTTACTAATTCTGATTTTACCAACACAGAAAATGATAATAATTTTGGTAGTGGCAGATTAATTCGTTATTCCTTTGAAGATGGAAGTCAAACAGCAGCGAATGGTTTTATGGATGCACAACTGGCAAGCATGGGAACTACTGATAAATTTTTAGGTTGTGCTTTTGTATATATACAAATGGTGTTTGATGCTGAAAAGTTTGGTGGAGGTATGCCTGCAATATCATTTGAGGTTAAAGGAAAAAATGTTTATGACCCTAGAACAAGTGCTAATGCAACAACAGACCTGCAAAGATCAAACCCTGCTTTAATTATTAGAGACTTTTTGACAGATACACAATATGGATTAAAAGCCAAAGCATCAGAAATTAACGATACAACTAATGCAGGTGGTATATCATCTGCTGCAAATACTTGCGATCAAACTGTAACGCTAGCAGATGGCTCAACAACAGAAAGAAGATACACAGCTAATGGATTTACAAACTTTAGTGCAAATGGTAATGGTGTTTTAGAGTCTGTTTTAAGTTCTATGGCAGGTAAGATGTCTTATGTAAACGGACAATTTACAGTCTTTGCAGGTGCATCACAAACACCAAGCCTTACAATTACAGATGATGAGTTATTAGCGCCTGTTTCTATTTCAACAAATGCTTCTAGTGGTGATTTGTATAACTCAGTTAAACCAATATATGTTGACAGAAGCCTAAATTATCAATCAACAGATGCGGAGGTTTATCAGGACTCAACATTTCTTAACGCAGATACACCTAGTGGCGAAAGCACAGCTAATTATGTAAAACAGATGGAAACTCAGTTACCGTTTACTGTTACAGACACTATGGCTCAGAGACTTGGTCGCATTGCTTTAAAAAGCCAAAGGCAAACAACAACACTATCTGTTTTAGTTAGTCTGCAATTTATGCGGTGTCAACCTAATGATTGGGTATATCTAACAAACGAAAGACTAGGCTACACGCAAAAAACATTTGAAGTTTTGTCTACAAATATGGAAGCCATGCAGGATGGCGAAGTGACAGTAATAGCAACAAGATTAGAACTAAAAGAAGTAGAAGCATCTGTATTCAACTTTGCAACCAATGACTACACCACAGGTCAAGCAGAAGGCTCTGATGTGTCAACAGGTAATTACAGTGTAACTGCACCAACAAATCTCTCTCTAGCACAGCAGAACGCCATTGACGGCACAACCAGTAAGGTAGACATACTTGTGAACTGGACTAACAACGCCAGTGATAAGGTGGTGCTGACAGAGATAGCCTATAAGCTAAACGCTGATTCAAACTACACTGCGGACTTCACGGCAGGCAAGGGCGTAACAAAAGCATCTATTCCTAATGTGGTGGTGGGTAGCACCTACAATGTAAAACTGCGACACATAGACCTTAACGGTGTGGCTAGTGCTTACACAAGCGCGGTAAACATAGCCATATCCGCAGCTTCTTCTGCACCCAATGCGCCCACAAACCTTTCTGCAACGACAGGCGGAACAATGATACTTGTACAGTGGACTAATCCAAATGTAACGGATTTAAGGGCAGTCAAGGTCTACAGAAAAACGGCTGACTCAACCCCAACAAATGATGATGACTTGGTAGATACAATCGCAGGTGAGCCTAACGCAGTCACTACCACGCTGTTTGGCGATCAAGACGGACTTACAGCAGGCACTACTTACTTCTTTTGGGTAAGGGCAATCAACCATTCAGGACAACACTCATCATTCAGTAGTTCTGTTAGTGGTAACTTTGCTGCAGCAGGTGTAGCAGATGGTTCTATAACAACACTAAAACTGGCAGCACAAGCTGTAACAAATGCCAAGATAGCAGTTGCTGCTATACAGGGTGATGTCATTGCAGCAGGTGCGATAGTTGAAGCCAAGCTAGGAACGGATGCAGTTACTTCAGCTAAGATTGCAGACAACGCAGTTACTTCAGCAAGAATAGCAGCAGATGCAGTTACAACTGCAAAGATAGCAGACGATGCAGTTACTAACGCACTTATAGCCACAGATGCAGTAAACCAAGACTCTATTGCAGCAAACGCAGTAACGGCTACACAGATAGTTGCAGGAACTATCACTGCTAGTGAGATTGCATCAAACGCCATAACAACAGCAAAGATAAATGCAGGCGCTATCACTGCAGCTAAGATTGGAACAGGAGAGATAACGGCAACGCAAATAGCATCAAACACAATTACTGCAAGTCAAATAGCTGCAGATGCGATAGGTGTAAGTGAATTAGCTGCTAACTCAGTAACAGCCGCAGCAATCGTGGCAAATACAATTACCGCTTCTGAAATTGCAGCAAATACTCTAACTGCCACACAGATAGCTGCAGGCGCAATAGCAACAGATGAATTGGCAGCAGATGCAGTAACGGCAGCTAAGATAACAGCAGGGACTATTACAGCTACAGAGATAGCAAGTAACACTATTACTGGTGATCAAATAAATGTAGGTCTGTTAAATGTTGAGCATTTTGGTAATGTTTCTGCAGATATTAAAAGTCATTTAACCACATCTACCTTTGTACCATTAGAAGTTTTTGGAAGTGTGTTTCAAAGAGGTTCTACAGACTTTACTACCGTTACATCAGCCACAGGTACTTACTTATCATTATCAATTGGCAGTGTAAGAAACGGTGCAAAATATAGAGCAATATGGACAGGTGTTTATGGTGACTGTACTAATGGTGTTTTAGAATACAGTGTAGACAATTCTACATTTGTTCAAGCTGCAGGTGGTATACAAAGCGTAACATTTGATGCAGGTACATTTAGAACTTATGTTTTTGTGTATAACGGAACAATTAGTGGTCTTGCTAGCAATGCTTCTACTGTTTATTGGAGAGTAAGATGGATTACAAAATTAAGATCAACCTATCAATCTTTATATGTTTTTATAGATAACACGCAATGACAGATTTTACTACTTATAAAACCACAACAGGAGATATTACATCTTGTGGCAGTACAAATGTTTCTTTAAGCGATATAGCCTTAGAAACTGATGAATCAGTCATAGCAGGTATATTTGAAGCAGAAAAATATAAGATCATAAGTGGCTCTGCTGTAGAACAAACTATTGATTGGAAAAAAAGTTTACGCAGACAAAGAAACGCACTACTAGCAGAGTCAGATTGGACACAGATGTCAGATAGCCCACTAACTGATTCTAAAAAAACAGAATGGGCAACATATAGGCAAGCACTTAGAGATTTACCAAGTAGCTACACGGATGATGATGAGTATTCTGATGTAGTTTTTCCAACACCACCATCATAGGAGTAGATTATGCAACAAGACGGAAGATTTAGCGGAGACATGGATAGAAACGAAGTAGAGATGGATTTGCAAAAGTTCATGGCTATGATAGAAGAAATCGGTCAGCTTAAAGATAAGATCAGAGAACTGGAAGATGAAACCAATGTGAACCCTTGGCAAAAAGTCATACATCTAGCAAGGGCGGTGGACTCATGGCGAATATTCCCTAGAATCTTTGTAGTGGTTTACATCTACCTTATGTATGAATCAGTTATATGGTTTATGAACCTACCTGAACCCAACCTTGAACAATCAGCATTGGTATCTGTAGTAGTGGGTGCTATGGGTGTAGTGTTCGGTGTCTACTCAGGTAAGTCAGGACAAAGCAAAGGCTTTAAAGGTGAGGAAGATAAGTAGTTTTACCATTAAATAAATTATGCTAGGATTATAAAAAAACTGTTCTAAGATTAGACATAAAATAGCAATGCTGTAGTTTCATAGGATTTCTTATGAACGACAAAGACCAAAAAAAACACGATAATCTTATAGCTTGGGCTGCACTAATGTTTCTTATAACACTGGTGGCAGGATTTTCAATTAATGTTAATGCTCAGTCAAACCAACAATCAGGCACGGCTTGTGTAAATGGTTCACAGTATTGTGAGAACAACAGTCTTGATACAGTCAACACCACAACAACAACCAATACAAATTCAAACACGAACACAAATACCAACACGAATACTTCTACCGCAACAAACACGAATAATAATACGAACACAAATGTGAACACCAATACGACAAATACGACTGCATCAAACACGAACAACAACACGAATGTAAATACTAATTCCAATACAAATGTGAACACATCAACGGCAACTTCTACATCAAATAACACTAACACCAATAATAATGTGAACACATCAACATCAAACTCTACTGTCAATTCAACGGTTAATCAAAATGTTAATAACACAAATAACAGTACATCCAATAACACGAATACCAATACAAACATTAATAAATCTGAATCAGAGTCTAATGTGCAGACCAACAATGTTAATCAAAACAATAACAACACCAAATCTGATAACACCAATAGAAATATCAATGAATCCAACAGCACACAAACAATAAACCAAAACATCAAATCAGAAGCACCGCCTGCATCTGCTATTGCGCCGTCAATAATGTCTTATTCACAGGATTTATGTACTACTGGCGTATCAGGCGCATTTCAAGGGCAGGTCTTTGGTTTCTCAGGCGGTAAAACAATCACAGATCAAAACTGCGAAAGACTAAAACTATCTAAGTATCTCTATGACATGGGTATGAAAGTAGCATCAGTTGCATTGTTATGCCAAGACGAAAGAGTGTTTAAGGCTATGTCAATGGCAGGCACACCTTGCCCTTACGAGGGAAAGATAGGCAAAGAAGCAAAAGCAGAGTGGGATAAAAATAAATCCAAAAGACCTGATGTAGATGATGCTGAAAAAGAATACATAGCTAAATGCACACACGAAGCCAATCCAAACAGAACCAAGATTAATAAAGATGTTGTTGGTTTAGTCAAAAAAACTTACACAAGAAAAACTAAGACTACTAAACAATGCCGAAACGAATTCTATGCTACGCAGTAGCTAGTCTGCTATCATTTAGTGTATATGGACAGTACACTTATGAAGCAGGACAGGATTTATACCACCTGCAAACAAACGCTAATAACTTTGAGGGCGAGTTAGCTTACGAGGTAGTAGATGATGGCATTAGCCCTGCAATTGATCTTTCTTTTAATTTTACTTTCTACGGCTCTACATTTACGCAGGCTAGGATGGCAACGAATGGATGTCTCCATTTTGGTAATAGTGGTAGCTATTGTAATGACTATACTCCTGACCCTATTAACGGACAGCACACTTACACCATATACCCTTTTTGGACAGACTTAATTAGAGATAATAACTCTCGTATGAAATCTTGGGGTGATAACAGCAAGATGATCTTCGGTTGGTACGACATGAGGGAGTACAACAGAAGCAATACAGACAACAGCTTTGAGATAATACTTTGGAACAATAACTCTTTTGACATACGCTACGGCGCATTAAACATTATCAACCATGATGTGCTTATAGGTGAGGTAGGCTCTAACAAAAATAACTCATACACCTATTATTACCATGATGAATGTTCTACTGGCACTACAAACTCTAGTGCTTGCGTAAACACGAACTGGAATAACACAACAATAAACACGACATTAGAGAACGGTGGTTCTTTATACGGCTCAGGTAGCGGTAATGGTGTGGACTGCAGTAACCCGTTAAATGATTCTAGTTGTACAGGATATGCTGATGCTTTTTTAACACAGCAATGCAACATCACTGACCTTTATAGTGAATCATGCCCTAATTATTGGCAGGCATTTGACCAACAGGAATGTGATAATGACCCACAGTATGCGCCTTTCTGTGCAGGCTACAGACAAGAGGATTCAGTAGCTTTCTTTGATGATGAGCAGGTTGACTATGGTTTTATAGATGAGCAAGAACAATTTGCAACAGGTATATTCATAGACGATCACCACGACACTCACGGCTTTGAAGAACAATTTACTATCATAGAAGTATTTGAAGAAGAAATGTTTCCGCCCTTTGAGGATTTTGGAGACAACCCTAATGATTATTTTTCAGAGCCAATGATGGATGATATTGTTATATTTTTTGAGCCTGAACCTTTGCCGTTTATAGATAACTTTACCTCACACCATGATGAGCCGTTGCATCAAGAAGATATATTGTTAGATGAGTTTATATTCCAAGAAACATTCTTAGTAGAAGATTACAGCGAGCCTGAAACATTTATAGAATTTAACTCTATTGATGAGTTAGAAGAATGGTTTGAAGAAGAAACTAACGAACACTTTGAAGAAAGACTGGAAGAAAGGCTTGCCGATCTTGACGAACCCGAAGAAGAATTTATAGAGGAAATATTTGAAGAAGAAGCAGTAGAAGAAATATTTGAAGAAATAGAAGAAATGCAAGAAATCATGGAAGAAGAAAGAATTGCAGAAAGAGAAGAAGAAGCACGGGAAGAAGTGCTAGAAGAAGTAGAAGAAGAATTTGCAGCAGTAGAGTCTGATGAGCCTACAGGTAAAAATAAATTAATGGCTACAGCACTTAATGTGGTTAGGGCGGGTATAAAAACAGCTTCTAACAGCTATTCTCAGGCTACTGGTGGTGTTTCTTCCAATAACACAATTAATAACACCTCTAGCGTAAATGCAAGCACAGGCAGTAGTACAGCATCTAGCGGTGGAATTAGCACATCTAGTAGCCCAAGCGCATCAGATCAGTTTGCAAGTGCAACCCAACAAACAAACCAAGTGTTATCAATGTCAAGTGATATGGGCGGTACTGGTAGCGTATCAATGTCTATAACACCTTTGCCTACCTTTGATAATGCAGCATCTATGGTTGTGGCTGATGTGCAAGTGCAGAATGTGCAGGGTGAGATTGACACGGCATCTTCAGGAGTTATGACGGCTTCAGAAGCAGATCAAATAGCAGATAAGATAATTGCAGCAAACATAGAAGCACAACAAGAAGAAATAGAACAAGAACAGCAAGAAACTGGCGAATACGGAGATGAATCAAAACTTATAGCACTTATTGGCTATGTGCCTAGCTTTAATGCGTACACAGAAACCACCGTGCCTGATGCACAAGACTGGTACTCTAGTCAAACGATATACGCATCTGCTACACTTAATGACAATGTGGGTGCATTTTATGGACTCGTGAATGAAAACTTACAAGGTCTCAGTCAGATGATTGATGACCAACCTAATATTTGGAGATAGTCAATGGATTGGTTTCAAAATAAAACAACGCAAATAATTGCTCTTGTTGGTATCGTGGGAACGCTAGCAGGCTTCGGCTACACTGGCGCAGAATATGTGAATAGGTTAGAAAACCTAGAAGCAAAGATTGGTGGCATAAGCGAAGCAGAGGACAATGTGCAAGTCATTGAAGAACGCTTTGCATCTATAGAAACATCTGTACAGTTCTTGGAAAAAGAAATAGACAATATTGAAGTTCCTGATGTAACTGAAATAAAAACAGACATAGCCACGATAAAAGCTGATCTACAAAGCCTAGATAACAACCTAGAGAAATTAGAAACAAAGCTAGAAAAGAAAGACAGCAATCCACTCAACGGATAATGCGCCTTTTAATTATTAGCGTGGTTCTTACTGCTTGTGCTACAGCACCAGTACAGAAAGAATGGAACGACAAGTACGACCCTGCATCTTGGCGAAAACAATTTGAGCATTGCAAAGACATATTCTATACAAACTATCCCGAAGAAATAAAAAGAGATGAATGGTCAGAATGTATGAATAAAGACTATGCGAAAACTGATTGATTGGATAATAAGTTTATTTGTTCAGCGCTACCAAATAAGAGTATCGTTTAACAAAGAGTACGGAGATTCAGACGACAAGGTTTATATAAGCAAAAAAATAATTGTGCAAAAAGAAAACCATCTAAAGTTCCGTGATCTAAACAACAAGACTATAGAGTACAGAAGCGCAGGCGGTTTAAATTATATTATTGAGGATATGTAATGCAGTCTTATGTTGAAAGGTTAAGCGCACCACTAGGTGAAGGATTTAAAAAAATGCAAAAAATAGGAAACGCAATTTTATATTGCAATGATTCAAAAAAAATAATTAACGGTTTAAAAGATAAATCTATTGATATTGTTGTTAGCAGTCCGCCTTACAACATTGGAAGAAATTATGGGCTGTATTCAGATAAAAAAATTAATTACATTGAGTGGCAAATTAATTTTTGGAATGAGGTTTTTACTAAGGTTAAAGATGATGGTCATGTGTTTTTAAATATACAACCTTCAAGACAAAATCCGCTTTGGTGTTATGAGCTTGTATCTCAATTGAATTGGAAAATACAAAATACTTTTATTTGGAATAAAAGAATTGAAATAGATGGTTATGTGAGAGGTCAAGGCACAACATCACAAAGTAAAAAATATATATGTAATGGTTGGGAATATGTTTTTCATTTAACAAAAAATGGAGAAACAGAAATATCGCAAAAAGAAAGTGGTGTTGGTTATCATCCGCAATGGGCAAAAGAAAATGCTAAACGATTTGGAAAAACATGGCGACCTACTGTTAATTCTTGGCACATACCTTATGAAACAATAGGGCATGGCTCTATAAACAAAGAATTTATGAAGGGCAAGCATCCAGCAATTTTTCCTAAAAAGTTAGTGGAAAAATGTATTCAGGTTAGCGGAATAAAAAGTGGTTTTGTGTTAGACCCTTTCGTTGGCACTGGAACTACTTGTATTGTTGCAGAAGATATGGGCTTTAGTTCTATTGGTATAGATATAGATTCTAATTATGTTGAATTTGCAGCAAAAAAATTAACTGAAAATAATTAAGGGTATGTGATGCAACAGATTCTAATTGGAATTATTATCATGCTAGGTTTAGCAAGCTATTATTTTTACAGTCAAAATCAAATACTTAGTGCAAATAATGCAGCTTTAGAGGGTGCAGTTGCCACACAAGAAGAAGCTATTGCAACAATGCAAGCAGACTTTGAAATGCAGACAAAACAGTTACAAGAGCTTACTGTCAAGAGTCAAGCTGCACAAAAAGAATTAAATAGGTATACACAGTTTATACAGAACTATGAGTTAGCATCTGAAATACTTGCTGACCCAGTAAAAATGGAGAGGAAAATAAATAATGGTACAAAGCATATCATGGAAAACATTGAGCAAATCAGCAGTGATGTTGATGGTCTTGATAATGGCTTGCAGTTGCAGTCTACTTCCGACTAGAGAAATACAAGTAATCGCAAAGCCTATGGAACGCAAGATAGTTCAACCTGTCATGCCTAGAGCAATTGACTTAAAGGAGTTGCAGTGGATGACTGTTACACCTGACAATTGGGAAGATCAATTGGCAAGAATAGAGGAACAAGAGGGTGAGTTAGTGTTCCTTGCAATGACGATTCCTGACTATGAAGTCATGGCATACAATATGCAGGAGATCAAAAGATACATCACGGAACTTAAAGATGTGGTGGTTTACTACCGCAAAGTAACAACTGAAAACCTTTCAAAAGAAGAATAAATCTGATAGCCTTAAATTTTCATATAGGAGAATAATATGGGAATGATAGGAGAATGGATAGGAATTATCACGGGCGTAGTATGTTTAGCATCTATTATCTGTGCGTTAACTCCGACTCCGAAAGATGATCAAATGATCGGAAAGTTCTATAAATTTTTAGAACTGATGGCATTGAACATCGGTAAAGCTAAACAGTAATAATCAAAGGTGCAGAAGCACCTATTTAATTTATGGCAACAGTAACACCATTCGTATATAACGCTATTCTTGAAAGGGTCGTAGATGGAGACACTATTGATGTTACTCTTGACTTGGGATTTAGTGTCTTTCTTCACAAGCAACGCTGCAGGTTAGCAGGTATAGACACACCCGAGTCAAGAACCCGCAACCTAGCTGAAAAAGCATTAGGTAAAAAGGCATCAGCAAGACTAAAAGAAGTATGCGTAGGCTCATTTAAAATTCAATCATTAGGCAAAGGTAAATATGGCAGAATACTTGCAATCCCTTATACAGAAGATGGTCAAGACATTTGCAAAATGCTTATTGAAGAAGGACACGCAGTTGAATACTGGGGTGGAACTAAAACAGCAAAAGTCAGAGATGACGGAACTTGGGGAGAATAATATGCAAATATCAGACGAAGGTGTCATGTTGGTTAAAAAGTTTGAGGGTTGTAAACTAGAAGCATATCAATGTGCTGCAGGTGTATGGACAATAGGTTACGGTTCAACACATGGCGTACAAAAAGGTGATACATGGTCACAAGAAAAAGCAGAGATGATGCTAATAGACGAACTAGAAGAATACGGCAACCATGTAGAAGAAATGGTCAGCATTCCTTTAAACCAATGTCAGTTTGATGCTTTAACATCATGGTGTTTTAATCTTGGACCAAGCAACCTGCGAAGTAGCACACTGTTACAGGTCTTAAATCAAGGTGATTATGAAGGCGTTCCATATCAAATCAAAAGATGGAATAAAGTAAGCGGACAAGTTAATGATGGTCTAATTCGTAGACGAGAAGCGGAAGCATTGTTATTTGAGGGTAAACAATGGGAACATGTCTAAATGGCTCTCAGCAAGACACAGAACAAAAGGCTTGGGGTGATACTCAGTGTCATGTTCAAAGAAGAAACGCCACAGGAGATGCTAGAGGATGTCATACGGCATGGTTTTGTAGAGAAAGTTGATAATTCTTTTCAACTCACAGATAAAGGCATTGATGAAAAAAACCGACTCTGCACTTTGTCAGGACTTAATATCAAGTATTCTACAGAAAAAACCCAAACAAATTAATGAGTTATTTCCAAAAATCAAACTTGAAGAATTTGAAAACAAAGTCAAACATTTCAAAAAACAAAGGCAATTATTACGAAGCGACAACACAGAAGTTTTACAAATGGGAAGAACTAATGAAGTTTTATAAGACTAAATCCAATCATTCCCCTCATACCAACCCACAAGACTAAATCTCTCTCCTTTAGTTACCTCAGTTACCCTATGGTAAACAAAAGACGGAAACACTAGGATAGTTCCTTTTTCTCTCAGCTTCTTTTTATCTAGCTTGCCCATATCTTTGCTGAACTCAAAGTCTCCACCAACATAATCAATGCTATCTGATAGTTGAACGGTGATGCTTAGTTTTCTCTGTGATGCATTGTCAAAGATATTAGAGTCCATGTGAAAGTCATAGAAATCACCTTTGCTGTACTTGGCTATTTGAAACTCTTGAAAGCCATTTAATTGAACACCAAAGCATTCACGATTAGCCATAGTAATATACTGACTCATTATCCTATCTAAGTAAGTTCCATTCTCAGAATCATACTCACATGGCAGCACATTAGATGATCTAACATTCTTGTCTATACTGGAAACATTGCCTATCTCGGCTTCTTTAGGCTTGCCTTCATTGTATAGAGCCTTGATGGCTTCGCAGTGTTCTTCGCTTAACTCCGCTTGCCATGAGTAACAGTAAGAGTTCATTAGGTTCTTTGTCTAAATAGATATATTAGATTTCTTAATGCTTCTCTAGATAAATGCTCTAGGTGTTTAGGTATTTCAATTCCTCTAACTATCATTTTAATTTACCTCATAAAATACTTCAGACTCAACGGATGGATTTGTTTGTGTATGCAATCGCCAATAAGCTAACTCTTTTGCTTCTTTAACTGTATTAGCTTTTATTTTGTAATTAGCTGATTTAACTTCTTTAATATTAATTTCAAACTCTTTTATTGCATCAATAGTCATTATCTTTACCCCACTTACAGTTTATAACATCCTCTAACTCATTAGCTGTATTCTCATTGACTATAAAATCAACAACAATCCAAACCATAAACCAAATTGCCACTGGCAATATCAACCAAAATAAATAGTTCATGTAACCCCCTTAATATTTAACAATATTACCTTTGCTATCTATGAAAGAATAATCTTTCATTAATGCTTTTAACATAAAGTCTATAACTTCTGCGTGAATATGTGCATCATTACTAGGCTTATCTAGTTCTTTTATAATTCTATTAATAGAATCTTGTTCAACAGATTTGACAGTGTTGTTTTTCACATACTGTTTCAATGCTCTTTTTATTATTACCGTATCTGCTCTAAATAAATTCTTATACATAATTACTCCTTAAATTTTTTTTGTATTAACTTGAACATTCCATAAATTGTAAGCCCATAAAATGCTAATACGCTCATTGGCAGTGCTATATATGCTAATTCCCACGGTGATAAAAAAAGAAGTTCCCATGTAAAATTAATTGCAGCTTCAGCATCACCCTGCGTACTATTTGGCAATCCACCAATTTCATTAATAATTCCTAATTCATACTCTGTAACAAAGTCTATCCAATCATTCTCGGTAAAACAAATTTCAAATTGTTCAGGACATTCATACTCCATCAGTGCAACACTCTATCTCTACAACCGTTCTTCATAAAATCATGCAGGTCTGCATAATCTTCTTCACTAATAATATCTCTGACCTCGTGTATTGGCATACTCATTAGATCAGCGTGATACTTAATTGATAACTTAGCCACCTTGCGTTCTAAAGGTGACATATCCTTAAACTCGTCATTACTGCTCATAATTAATCCTTAAAAATTAAATGATTGTTTTTCTTCATGCGTACCAAAGTGATAAATAGCCTTGGTCAACCTGTATATGCACATCTCATAAGTGATAGGAGCAGAATCAGGATTGTTAGTATCTTTTAATTTAAAACATCTTTTCCTAAGATCAAAAATAGTAATACCATCTCTAAACATATCTAAGCATTGCTGATGCAGATTCTCAGAGACCTTGTTCTTAAACTTAGTCAATGTGTTTTGAATGATACCTGTTTCCTCAGAAAGTATTTTGCCGAGAGTATCAAGGTCATCAATGGTATAAGTCCTAAATGTTTTCCAATCTCTAGCATCGTCTTTTGTTTCTTCTATTGGAGCAGGTTCATATTTAACAGCGTGCTTTGTATTTCTTGTGTGTTTAATATTAGGAAATAGCTTGTTAGGATTTTTATTTTCAGTGTAGATATAATCTAAGTTTTTTGCATGAGCCTTTCTTGCATCTTGTAAAGTCATATCACTGGTATCACCAATCTTAACTCTAATAGTATTTTTACCTACCTTAGAGTTCTTGGCTCTAGTGTAGTAAACCTTGCCAAACTTCTTAAATCTAATAGCCAAGCCTTTGCTTACGGTGTCGTGTACCCAAGTATCTCTCTTGCCCTTAAGCATACTTATACCTTGATCAGTAAACTCAACGCTGTAGTTAGTTCTCTTAAGATTTATAGGGTTCTTACGAGTACCTATATGACTACCCTGATACTCAGCACCTTGACTGTTATCACTTGTCATTCTATTAATTTGAGTAATAACTTCTTTTATTGGCGGTGATGATACAGCTTTAACTTTACCTTGTAGCTTACGCACCTCGTTTAATCTTTTCTGTAGTTGCTCCTCAATAATCGGAGCAATAACCTTAATTAAGTCATCTTTGTTGCTGTAAAAATGATTAATAAAATTATTAAGAATGTCAGATTTGTTAATGCCAAACTCTTTATGTAGTTCGTGCAAGTCTTTCCACAAGCTAGCATCACAGACTACATTGACATTACCAGTTATTTTCTTTTTGTTTTCTTCAAAATTCATAGCTTTCACCTTATATACCTAACCTTGACTTGTGATAGTCATCACGCATCTCAGTATTTTTTAAATGCAGATACTCAATAAGCACTGACTCAGGCGTTTGACCTAAGTGCTTATTGGCAATCCTTGATTTACTTATGTCAGTTAAGACATTGTTATACGACTTAACCAGTTCCCACATATCAATCTCATGAATGTAAGAGTCTAGTTCCCTTAGTTGATCTTTAGTTATCATTT